>OBLU010002063.1_pt1 | contig 18612 bp, 16 predicted proteins | sample 1518681 | NCBI WGS metagenome assembly OBLU01 (sample SAMEA3539304, study PRJEB22396) | soil metagenome | biome: tundra; feature: field; material: soil | place: USA | collected 2010-05 | depth 0.15 m | reverse complement strand
CTACACGACGCTCTTCCGATCTAGGATCATGCGAATCATATCGGGCAGCGCCACCGAAGAGACCAGCGAATTGTATTGAGTTACCACACCGTTTGAGAACCTCAGTTCCCGAGCGTGGGGATCGATGGACACCAGGTGATGATTGAGTTTCAGGTTTCCCAGCGGGACAAATTTGTTCAGGTAAAGCTGGAATCCACCGTCGCTTGGATAGCGGAAGTGAGTGATGTAATGAACGTGTGGGGCCCCTGCCGATAGGGTTCCACGCAGCACTTCCTCAAGACTGGGCCGGTAAATGCGTGGCCCGAGCCAATCCGTGCTCATATTCTCGGCCGTCGTCAGGTGGTACTTTCGCGTGTACTGCATGGGAAAGGTTTCGGCAAACGTCCGTCCAAAACTTGCGTACAGCCAGTCGGCATAGTTTTTCACTGGCCGCTCCGGCGCCTGTCGCTCCTCCACAAAATCGGAGATAACCTTGACGACCAAGTCGTCCGGTAATCCGTGAAGGTGGAGTTGCACCGGATGCTGCGGCCAGTGGCCTTGCCAATAGTTGTTCAGGCTGATCTGTATGGTCTCGTACCGCTGATCGACGCTGTCGGCAAAAAGGTCCTGAATGCGAGTGTCTTTGGTAAAAGAGATGTGCGGCCCGACATCGAACAGGAACCCGCTCTCGTTGCGGAACGACGCCGTGTGCCCGCCATAGTAAGCGTTCTTGTCATACATCACGGGGGCAATTCCCTCGGCGTGAAGCCGGTGTGCGGCTCCGAACCCGGCCATTCCAGATCCCAGGATCACGATACTTGGTGTTGGCATAGAAAACTGCTCCTGAATTTCTTTGGTCTACGTCCTTGCGATCGATTTTCTTACGATCGGTCGGCGTCAGTTCTGGGAGAGGGCCTCATACTGCTCGATTTGATTTCGGGTGAAACGTTGAAGATCGACTCCACCCTGAAAACCTTGGTACCACTCGACGATCCATCCAAGAGCAGGCCTTAAGGGAAGTACTGGATGCCACCCCAAGCTGGTTTCCGCCTTTGAAGCGTCCAGCTTGAGAGCGTGAGCTTCATGCGGATGGCTTGCCGTATCTTGGGTCCACGCGGCGCCTTTTCCCCACGACCGTACCAGTTCATCGGCAATCCACGACACCGGCTTTGCGTCTGTATCGACAGGGCCGAAATTCCATCCCGATGCAAAACGAGGGCCGTCTTCTGCGAGTCTCTCCGCGAGCATGAGATATCCGCGCAACGGCTCCAGAACAAACTGCCACGGCCGGAACGCCAACGGGTTTCGAATCAGACAGGGGCGCCCCGCAAGGAACGCCCTCATCAGATCTGGAATGAGCTGATCACTGGTCCAATCCCCGCCGCCAATCGCATTTCCGGCGCGAGCGCTGCCGAGAGCGATGCCATGCTGCGCAAAGCCTTCGGGCGGGAAGAACGATTCCCGGTACGCCGTGGTTACAAGCTCGGCGCATCCTTTCGAGTTCGAATACGGATCACGCCCACCCATGGGCTCGTTCTCTCGGTAGCCCCAAACCCACTCGCGGTTCTCGTAACATTTGTCGCTCGTGACATTGACGACCGCACACGGTCGCCTCAGCTGCCGCAACGCCTCCAGCACATGCACGGTTCCCATCACATTCGACGAGTAGTTCTCGATAGGATCCTCGTAGCCGCGACGCACCACGGTTTGCGCCGCCATATGAATGACCACCTCGGGACGGCATTCGTCAATGGCGCTCTTGAGCCGCGGGAAGTCGCGAATGTCGGCGCGAATCGACCGGACGGTGTCGTCAACCCCCGCCTGCTCGAACAGGTTCGGTTTCGTCGGCGGATCGAGCGCGTACCCGGTGACCTTGGCTCCGAGAGCATCCAGCCATAGCGACAGCCAGCTCCCCTTGAAACCAGTGTGTCCGGTGAGGAAAACCTTGCGACCCTTCCAGAACGAACGGTTAAGACTCATCGAACCCCTGCCGTAGGTGCCGACGGCAGCGAGGATTCCTCTAACTCATGCGTTGCAACCGGCCAGCGAGCATTCTGTTCTCGCCAGAGTTTCTCGACGATCCCTCCGGGAATTGCGTCCACATCGTCGAAGGAAAGAACCTCATCCTTCTTAACGTCTCGTAGCAACACGCGCCCGTCTGCGAGGCCTATAGGCAGGGCTGTCTTGCCGCGAGCGGCCGACGCATTGTCGATCAGACCGTAAGTGCAAAACCCACCAACGCCGTCAAGGCGCTCGCCTGCCCTCAGATCGCGCTTGGCCACGCTGACCACCTCGCACACCGGGCCGGCAATGGGCGCAACCGTCGGATCGCGATAGACGACCGCTCGGCCAATGGTCGACGCGATCTGGAGGTGAGGCAGATGAAACGGTGTATAGAACACGTAGAAAGGACCAGCCCCAATCTTGTAGTACGCCAGTTGGACCTGCTTAAGCGGCGAGTCTTCATGAACGATCACAAAAGCGCCGGTATGCGGAGCCGCGCCCAGCGCATAATCGACTAGGCCCGTCTCCAGCATTTGCTGTGCGGGCAAGAGGTCCGCAATCTCGCGCACATACCCACAGCGCGGGCCATACATGCCACGTTGACCTACGTGGAATCCCGTAGCGTTGGCGAGAACTGTTGCCTCCATCGATAACTTTGTAGAGTCGGCGAAAGACGTGACCTTCTTCACATCCTGGTCATGTTTCTCCGCAAATGCCCGTTGCGTATCCGGGTTTCGATAGTAGTCGACCATGCCTTTAATGTTGCCGGCGGCGACGGTCTTCAGCCCCAGCGTTCGCAGATAGCGAAGCAGAGTCATCGCGACTCCCGGCTCGTCGCCATCGGTATGAGTGACCACAACTCCAGCTTCATCAGCCTTGGCTTTGAGAATGGGGCCGATCAGCGAATCAAGTTCGGCGTTCACCAGGACCACGTGCTTGCCGTGGCTGAATGCATCCAGCACAACTCCGGCCGCAGCCTCAACCGTGCCAGTCACTTCCAGGACTATGTCGACGGCTTGACAAGCGGTCAACACCGAAGGATCATCCGTCAGAACGGGCACGCCGCGGGCGATTTTTCCTTCCGCATCGCGGGCCGATTCAGCGCGATCCCACTCGGTGACGCCCGCCTCCCGGAACGCCCGCTCGGCGTGCTCTGGAGTTCGATTGGCGATTCCCACGAGCCGCATCCCCGGCACCGGCGTTCCGAGTTGCAGGGCGATCGCGCGGCCCGTCGCTCCGGCTCCAATCATTCCCACCCGGATCGGACGATTCGCGGCCTCAAGTTTCTGAAGAGCGGTATCTACACTCATCTATGTCTCCTAATCTCCCATGCACGACCAGCGGCCGGCTGCAATCTTACTTATGCGGCTTTCTTAAGAGGCCGCTCCGTGCCGGTCATTACCGTTGGCTCTCCATACCTCCCACGGGGCGGCGCCGCTGCCCCACAGGCTGTCCAACTGCTGCTTGTCCTTGAACGTGTCCATGCCCGCCCAGAAGCCATCATATGGATACCCGATCAACTGTTTTTCTCCGAGCAAGCGATGGAACGGCTCTATAACCAGTTCCTCGTTTTCATGAATGTAATCGAAGATCTTCTTCTTGAAAACGAAGAATCCCCCATTGATACGCACCGCGCCGTTGTTGATCGCATGAATCTCCGAAACCAGGCTGCCGTTCCCCTCCTGCAGCGCAACCATGTGATAGCTGAGATTCGGACGCACGCAAAGAAAGCTGGCCACTTTTCCATGCTTCCGGAAGTGTGCAATTTGCTCCGGGAGCGGCAGGTCGCTGAGCCCGTCACTGTAGTTCGCAAGAAATTCATCTTCGCCGTCCAGGTGCTTCTCCACTGCTCTGAGGCGTTGACCGATATTTGAATTGATCCCGGTGTCCGCAAACGTGATGCGCCAGTCGTGGATGTCGCTGTTAAACAGCTCCACTCTCTTCCCACCGCCCGACAAGACGAAATCATTGGAGGTGCATTCGTTGTAATCCAGAAAATATTTCTTGATCGCGTCAGCGCGGTAACCCAGACACAGGATGAAATCTTTGTGACCGAAGTGCGCGTAGTATTTCATGACATGCCAAAGGACCGGCCGGTAACCGATTTGCACCATCGGCTTGGGAATGTCCTCGCCGTCGCGAATGCGTAGCCCTAGTCCTCCACAAAAAAGAACAACCTTCATGTCTAATGCCCCCAATGCCCGTTCTGTTCCGGCGCTTCCGAGCGATCTTTCGGACAGTTCATTTTTCAGCCGGCAAGGCTACTTAGTTCTGGCTAACATCGATTTTGCAGGGTGAACGCCAATGTTCTGACTTCGCCACCTTCTTCTGCCGTCCTGGGAACAATCGGTTCCGCAACTTTGCCATTGCTTGTCCCGGACTCTTACCTTCCTCCAAGACTGCGATTACCACAGCCTTCAGTAGCTGGAATCGATTTAGCGGGTAGCCCAGCTCGGCAAGCCTGCTCTTGTGGTAATCCCAGAATTCCTTTTCTCTGAATCGAGAAAAATAGTTCAATGCCAGGAATCGATGATACGTCCTCAGCGTGTCAGCCAACTTCCTTGCCAGCTCCTCTTTGCTCAGGTACACGGGTCCATAACAGATGACGTCATCGAGGTAGGCTGAGATAAACCGATTTATCTTGGCAGACGCATGACTCTGTGTCTCTTCATGAATCCTCTCATACCCGAGTACCTCGTATACGAAACCATAATCAGATTCAGACAAGCACTTAAAACAAGCACTCGAATCCGAATGCGGGGACGCATTTGGATAGAATTGTTGGTATTGTCGCACGAGATCAGCTCGATACATCAGTGAGGTCGGACTTCCGAACCCGAATGTTTTGTCCCCTCCAAGGAAAATCCGCCGACACATTTCAGGGCCCGGAACGACCGCCCGCGGGTATCTAAGTCCCTGCCATTTCACACCATCTCCACTCAGTTGGTAAGATCCGACGATACCGACCGACGAATGCGCTTCAGCAAGTTCCACCATCCGAGTGATGCAATCGGAGAAAATCAAATCGTCTGCCGAAACGACCTTGCAGTACTTGGCTTCAGGGCTAATAGACCCAAACGCAAGATTGTGGTTCGCTATGACTTCTACAAACTTCTCGTTATTGTGGACTCGGATGCGCCTGTCTTTCTGGGCATAATCCAAAACAATTTGTAGCGTGCGATCGGTACTGCAGTTGTTGACGATGATGTATTCGTAGTTCTGATAAGTCTGCCGCAGGACGCTCTCGATGCATTCAACTAAGAAGTCCTCTCCGTTGTAAACCGGGGTGAGTATGCTGACAAGAGGTTGCTCATGTGTATTCATCGTCTCGCCTCCCAAGAAAAAGACCGATCAACGCCAGTTTGTCGTTGGGGATCTCGCATTACCGTCACCTACCGCCCATCACTTACCGCTAACCAGGGGCCAGTTGCGATCTTGCTCTGAAATCATTGTAACCGCCAACGGCCATTGAATACCGAACACCGGGTCATCGAATCGCACTCCCCGCACCGCGCTGGGCGTGTAATACGCCGACGCCATGTACTGCATCTCCGTATCCTCTTGCAGGGTCTGATATCCGTGCCCGCAGCCTTCAGGCAAGTACAGCATCCGGCCGTTCTCCGCGCTCAGTTCTGTGCCGAACCACTTGCCATAGGACGGGGACGCCGGCCTAAGGTCGAGAACCACGTCGAAGATGGTGCCACGGGTGCATCGCACCAGCTTCGCCTCCAGTCCGGGCTCGGTCTGGAAATGCATGCCCCGCGTCGTCCCCTTCCGGACGCTAAACCCCATATTCGCTTGGACCGGCACGAAGTGGATTCCATGCTCCGCGAATTCCTTGGCGCACCACGCTCTCATGAATCGCCCGCGATCGTCCTGGTGCGGACTGGGATCGATCGTCATTGCTCCCACGATGTTCGTTTCCGTGAAACGCATGCACTTCCCTTTCTTCGTAACGGTCCGATGCTCGAGCCGACGGGCGCTGCGTGGTTCACCCCTACAAAGGGGACCGCATTAAATCCCTTGACGACATCGGTGTCATCCTTTCTCTTCAGCTCCAGAGATGCCACTGGCATTCGCCTCGATCCTCTCCAGCCAAATCTCCCGCCAATAGGGGTACATGCTTTTGGGGCACAGCATGCGGCACGTCGTGTATCGACCCTGACACACCACAGTGTCCAGGATTATGCAGGGGGTCTTCATCTCCTGCATCTTCCCCGTCTGTTCAATAATGAGTTTGTTCACGCGTTTAAGGACCCGGAATACTCCGCCACAGTACGGCACCAATTCTGCGTCCCAGTACATTCCACGGTTCTTACTGCTGGTATCCACGGTTTTCAGGATCTCTTCGTGCGTCTTCACCCGTACCAATTCATTGGGTTGCAGATCCAGCGTCCCGGACGGCGTCGGCTTTCCTTCAGGAATCAGTCCCGCTTTTCTGGGAAACAGCGTGCCACCCCATAGCGGATGAAACTTGTCATAGAACCAGCGCATAGCCGGCCCCAGTCCAATTCCGGCCTGCATAATGTGGAAATAGATCGAATAGATTAAGCCACTGAAAATGCGCCCCAGACCTACGTTGCCAGACGTGTAATCCTCCATATATTGACGCACGTCCCACCAGGCAAGGGGCTTCGTAGCGTTAGGCACTTGGGTGGCTTGGCAGATGTAGGTGGGCGGTCCTCCATTTGGATCGGACATCTGCGTCCGAGCCCAGGCTGCAGATTCGCCGCGTCCGGTATTTGACGCGGCTTCAACATCTTCTCCGGAGGAGATCTCAGCGTTCAAGACAATAACGTCCTCTGGGTTTCCATTCACCGGTTTCAGCCAGGCTTCTTTCCAGTAGAGAAGGCATCCCGCCTGACAGCCGCCATGCGCCTCTCCGTCACACCTCGTTTCCAGATGAACTGTTTCTTCGAGACGGCGTGTGCGGTGCGGATAAGAGGTCGTGTAGTCGCAGGTCTTGTGCGCCCGTTTGATGACCCGAAACCTCTGCCCGCAATACTTCAACATCTCGGGCATAAAGGGCATCCCTGCGAGCTGGCCGTCGGCGTCGAGAGTTCGCAGTATTTCCTCTTTCTTCCGAACCTCCACCCAGTCACCGACACTCAGTTTGATTTTGGCCGTCATTTCTGCGGGTCCACACCGCGACCACAGACGGGGGGAAGAACCTGGATGCGCAATCTCGTAACCCCTATGGTTTCTGCAAGTTCCTGTCAAAGCAATGGCCCATCGGTGCCGGTAACCCTTGCTGCTGTTACTCTCGATTTCGACCGGAACGCTATGGTCGTCATTCTAGTGTTTACCCCTTGTTCGCGACGCCCTCGACTTTGTCGTCGCGCACGTAATCGGGAGCTTGGCAAGCGTTGAACTGATCATGGGACAGATCGCGAGGTGTTCTTAGCCCCGTCGCGGGTGCTGGCCCTTGATGAAGACGAACGAACAGCCGGAACAAAAGAGTGTCCGGCCAAGGCCGAAGCAGCTCCTGGACAAGTTCCGGCTCGCCATTCGGAACATCTTGATAGCACGAATGAAGGAGTCCATTCTTACTATCATCGGGTTGCGGGAAGTAAGCGATCATTTCGTTCTCGGTCACCCGTGGTGCTTCAGGGAGAGGCTGACCCGTGAGTTCGGCCCATAGCGCGCCGGGCATGTCTCGCCCCTTGCCAATGCGCAGGTGACAAGGCGGCGTGGTGCGCGGATTCATTTCAATGAGGTAAGCAGCGCCGCTTCCGTCTTCGATCATGAAGTCCAGCCCGAAGAATCCCGACAAGCCCAAACGCGACGCGATCCTTTCGGCGGCAAACGTCATCTCAGCATTGTCCACGATACGCACGACGCTAGCCGGGCCGGTCAAACCGAAAAAACTGACTACTTCGACTCCAATGTTAGCCAGAACGCGTCCGTTCCAACAGAGGACGGCACAGTTGGCCGGGCGGCCGTGGATGTAGGACTGAACGCTGACTGGGTGCCGCGTCCGTTCCAACCACGATCGCAACCAGAACGGGTCGCGATTCACGAGGAGCCGTTTGATCGCCCTCGCAAGTCGAAACGTCCGCAGCAACTGCGTTAAGGCTTGCTGAACCTGATCTGGAGTGTGGACGATTTTCACGCCACCACCACCACAGGTTCCATCAGCTTTTAAGACCCAAGGAAGCAACTCTTGTGCCTGCCAAGACTCTAGTTCTTCCGTAGTATCGACCCGGCTGATGCTCGGTACGCGGACCCCTTCTTCACGAGCAAGTGCAAGAATCTCGTATCGGGACGAAACGATCGAGTGGCTTGCGGGCGATCCCAGCGAGCGTTCGATCAGCGCAGCCAGTTTGCTGCCCTCCGCCCCTCGGCTTTTAGCCTGTGCGTACAGCTTGTGGAGATGTCTGACTCCGCGGTCGCAGGCTGGAACAATGATGTCGGGGTCCACCGCCTCAATAGCAGCGGTTAGCGACTCCAGAGGGTGCAAGCCACTGTAGGGGAAAGTTTGCTGCACGGCCCGAGTTTTCAAAAGCGGGTGGCCGGGCGTCGGACAGACGGCCGAAACCTGACACCCCACTTCGGAAAGACTGATCGCGAGTCGCGCTGATAACGCCCACCTATTGGTGTCGGTGAGCAAGACCCTTGGCGCAGCAACTTGGGGGGCTTCTGATTTCAGGTTCGTCCGCCGTTGTGTGAGATCCGTTTGTGTAACCCCCTCCAGCGGGTTGGCGCCTTCGCGCTCCATATTGGACTGGGTGCGCGACGCAGATTGGCGCTTCACGAAATCGCGCGAGGCGGTCCGCGCCAGATGCTTGGAGAGTCGGGGCGCGGCAAACCCGGCCCCAAACGAGAAGCGAAGCAATGGCCCAAAGGTATTGGCCGCCGTCACGCCCACGAAGTACAAGTTGGGCACCGTTGACTCGAAGTTCGACGATAGCACCGGAGTTTGTTCGACACATTGGATTCCCGAGAGTATGCCGGAATCTACAAATGCTATCCGGCGCAGGTCGGGCTTGTAGCCGGTGGCTGCGATGACGTGATCGACGGTGATTTCTCTTTTCGAGCCTGCGTTGTCTGTCAACTGCAGGCCAACCCGGCCGTTCTGCACTTTCACGCTGGTGATGGTAACACCGAGGTTGAATCCTACTTTTCCAACTACTTGCTCCTTAATAAACCAGCAAGGCGCCGGACCGAGAATGCGGCGAACCCTTTCCAGACGAAATCTCGCGGGCATCTGGCGGAAAACGAGGGGCAGGTTGGCACACAAAAACAGCTTCCATCCTGGGCCGATGCCCGTGACTGGCGTGCGCAACTGATCAAGCCACGATGGATTGAGATTGGCGGGCGGATCGTGAAAGCGAATCTTAGACACGCGCGCGACAACTTGAACGGCAGCTCCGGATTGATGAAGCAAGGAAGCCAAGTCGAGTGCGGACGCGCCCGCACCAACCACCGCGACCTCACGTCCTTTGAAATGGTCGAGCGTGCTGTGCTTCGAGCTGTGGGTTACAAACTCTGTCGAAACTGTGGCCAGTTCAGGCGGGAGGTACTCGTAATAAGTGAGGCCCACCGCGATCACAACCCGGCGCGCGGTGAAAACCTCGGCATTATCCAAGGTGACCTGAAAGCCCGTAGAGGATTGCCGCAGAGAGGTCACTCGCTGGTTTTCAAGCTCCGGCACAAACCTCTTTTGGAACTCCAACCCGTAGGACGAAAATACTTCCAGCGGAACCGGAGTTCCTATATGGGCATAGGGAAGCCCCTTCTCTCGGTAGTAAGTCTCCAGCGTGAACGTCACGCCCGGGTCGGAGAGAGAGGAAGCGAAGCCCTCGGATTTCAGGTGCATGCCTTTCGGCATGTGTTTCAGCCAAAACTCCATTGGGCTCCCGAAAATGCGGGAGTCGACCTTGGCCGCCCTCAGATGCGCGGCAACAGAGAGGCCATACGGTCCCGCCCCGACAATCGCCACATCGCAGTTACTCATGCTGGTTTCCATCTCTGTTGATCACCGTGGTCGAAACGACTCTTTCAAGACCTTTCACATACAATGTTAATTTCTCATTTTGCGTGGAGGGATGGCTGTTGAGGACGGGATACTGCAAACGGGCTTCTGAGATATAGTCCCCGAGATGCAGGGGTTTCGTCCAAAGAGCTCGCACGATCGGGGATCGATGCAGAAGGACCCCAAGTGCGGTCCCGGCTGTATTAGTGAAAAGGTCGGTCATGCCCGAGTCGCGGGTTGGGAGAAGCCGCTGTAGTGCTTCAATTGTGAAGCTCAGGAAGAATCCCAGCAGGACAACCACCAGTGCGCGGCGCTCGGTCGGCTTCACCAAAGAAAGAGACGCAAAGAAAACAAACCCAACCGGCACAAAGCCGCCGATATTGACCGCCCAGTCCTCCCAAAAGCTCCAACTCTTCAAGTAGTTCCACGTACCAGAGTACTGTTCCCAAGTCGGTCGCAGAAACGCCGGGTGCAAAATGAAGTACATGGGTGGTATCGTCAAGTCGGTTGCCGGGGTGACCAGATTGTGAACGGTGCTGCCAGCATGCTCGTCGAACCGATACAAAGCAACCGGCAATTTTTCTCCCGGCAGCATCGGACTGGCGCCCGACGTCCAACTTTGAAAGTGGTCGCTCACCTGTGCGGAGGTCAGTTCGCGATCGTAAATTGCCAGTCCGGCGATCTGACCACTCCAGCCGTCATCGACCGTCGAGTTAGCAAGCACGAGGCGCCCCGTAAGCTCTCGATCGACGATCCCTACATCCGAAGATGTTCCAGCCAGGATACCGTTTACGTAGAGTCGAGTATGGGTTCCGTTCGAGGTGATGCTCACAAACGCACGTTTCCCGGCATCCAGGACATGATCCACCTTGAACCAGGGTCGCGTAACATTCCCCCGTTCATCCACCGAGTAGCGTTGAATGGCGATGCTCGAGCCGTACTGCCGTAACAAGAAAGGCGACCGCGGATCGGGCGAACTGTCGAACGCCAAGATGCTTCCGTCGCCCACATTCCGCTCGGGAGTTATCCAAATCTCCAGGCTATTGCCGGCGTCGTTCGCTGAATGCGTATTGCGGAACGCGTTTACGCTAATCGCCGCCGCATGTCGGCCGAACTTCAGCCCATTCTCATTTTCCAGCCAGTTCACTTCATTGCGCGGAATGTGGAACGGCCAGAGCCCGGCAACCAAAATGCCACCCAACACGAACAGGCGTGACGCAAAAAGTATCTTCACCGGAGCACCGCCCGGATTCGCATTGTTCATGTTTCGAGACTCTACTGCGATCGGTGCGTCGCGGAAAATCGATGCCGGACGGAAGGTTCACGTTGCGGTGTATCGGTCAGTTCGTAGGTGAGGCGCCCATCCACCACCTTGGCGAAAGCGAGTACCGCACGCCTGGAGCCTTCGCCTACGATCCGCCACGAATCCCCGGCTTCGACAACGGACATCCGGCTTCGTTCCCGCCACCAGCTGTCGATCTCCCCCGAAAGCGCAAACCAGAGATTTCCCCGCTCACGCAATTCGGCCATCCACCGTAGCAGGTCTTCGTAAACGGACCTTGTGCCGGATTCGATGACGTAGTCTGGATGAACAATGAAAGTTGCCAGACCATTCTTGGCAAGAATCATCTCAAGCTGAGTCTTCCACAAGTCGATGGAGCGCAGGTTCAACAAGTGAAACAGGGTGTAGTCCTGGACAGTGGTGACCGGCAGTTCAAGAATATTTCCGATAAAGTACGGCATCACGGTACAACAACCGCCACGCTGCGGATCGAGATGGGCGACATTCGGCATCGACATGTCAAATGAAAAGTCGAGATCCTGATACCAATCCGGCTTGCGGTACAACACTGCAGACCGAAAGCCTTTCGCGCCGTATTCCTGACCATGGCGATTGATAAGAACGGCGCGCCGCCGGAATTCTTCCCGATCGTCAAACAGCCGGCCATCGTGATTCAGATCCTGCACTCCGATTTCAAATCCACGATCCCGGGTTTGGCTCAGGAATTCGGGTGTGACCGCGTAGCGCTCCTCGGGAACAATCAGCAAGGACGCTTTGATTCCGAAGAAATCATCAAGGTCGAGCAATTGCGGACAAAAGTCGCGTCCCGCCGCGGTTTCTATGTCGTGCGTCATCGAAACGCAGCCGCGAGCGCCATTGGGCCAAAACCATACGAAAGGTACGCGATCGACTCCTTTAGCTTGGAGCGAGAGCAACAGCAGCTTTTCACAAATGCTCTCGACCGTGGTATCAACCGGCCATTGGGGAAATGGGACCTTTTGCCAATTGCCCGCGCGCAGTCTCTGAATGTATTTGCGCAACCAGCGAGTAGTCAGGGGACGAAGCCCGTAGTAGATCTTCTTCAACACGTTCGTGCACTCACCGAATTGGCCGCCGAGGTAGCGCTCCAACCGAAGATTGTCGATCACTTCATCCGGGTCGAAGGGCAACACGATTTGTGTTCCCTCTATCGCGATACCGGGGAGAACATCGTCAAGCGCAGAGGTCAGTTGGGCCCGATGCACTCCGTTTGAAGTTCGACCGTAGCAGATCGTATCGGGTCCGAACTGGAAGTATCCGGCATCGGGAGACAAGTCTCCGCTGCGCCGAAAGCTAAGGAACCCTTCGGGACAGCGATAACGATCCCGCACGGTTTGACTCAGCATGTTTTTATCGTTTGCGGAGACCAGGGAGCTTGATTGCTATCCTATTTGCACTCGATATCTTTGGTCAACTTCAACCGCACCCTGGCCTAACACTTTCGTAATCATCGATTCTCTAACCTATGTGCGGGTAAAGCCGGCCGCCCGCCCACGTCAAAACTGCATCCGGCAAAGCGGCCAACACTCGCCGGACCGCCGGCAGGTCGGCGGCCATCACGCCTTTCTCCTTCGCACTATCCGGATACCGGAAGTAAGTGACCCTACTGCGGGTGGTGCCCAAGCGATCTTTGAATGCGGCGAGTCCATCGTTATCCAGGTTGGTGCGGCCAAAATCGATTTGCTCCGTGCCCGTCGCCTTACTCTCTTCGATCAACCGCCAGAACAGAAACGGCATGGCGCCGAGATGATGGAATTTTGCGTCGGAGCAGCCGTATTTGTACACCACGATGCTGCGGTGGCGCAGCGTTAGGATTGCCGCGATGGGAACGCCATCTTTACGCGCTAACCGGATCTGCAGGTTCTTACCCATGCAAGCAATCAAGTTGCGAAACCAGGCACGGGGTTGCGGGAACAATTGATGGCGTCTCCTTGTAATCAACAGCAGCCGGTAAAAGTCGTCGGCAATCTGCTCGGAACAGCCTGTCTCATACGAGAGTTGCTCGCGCTCGGCGTGCCGGATACGACGCTGGATCGAGTTCTTGTCCAAATGCCGAAAAATATCACTGAGCGAGGACGTCAGATCGAGCATATGAAACCAGTAGGACCGGCTTTCCATCAGAGGAGAGTTTGAATCCGCACGCCAAGACAGCGGTCGCAGTTCAATGTATTTCCAGTGGCGGGGACTGTATTCTGCGCGCATCCACCCTGTGAGGTCGAACGAGTCATCGGTCTCATTCAGCAAGGGCTCGCAATGATCCGCGAAAGGCAATGAAACCAGCCGAGTTCCAGTGATCCAACTCTTGATCTGGCAGAACGCAATTCCATCCGACAACCGCTTCCCTGCCGCCGCGCTTGTCAGCACCATGGGCTGATAGCCATAGGTGCTAGCCAGCGCCTTGAGCCATCCCGGGTGATGAAAAACAGAAGCCCGGGGATGTGACGCGACGAGATCATCCCAGCGGCTGTCCGACAGCGGGTCTATGGTGTACAGCTGCATTGAAGCGGCCCTCATACCTTCAAGAGAGCCCGCCCACGTAAATAAGGTAGCCATCTCAGTCAGATCGCTTGGCAAAAGCGCGCTGGTAAGCGGCCAGCAGATTTTCTACTGAATATTCCCAGGCAAGCTCTTGCTCTACCCTTCTGCGTCCGAACTCGCCCATCTTTTGCCGCGCCTCGGGATGGTCGAGCAGCCACACAATTTTGTTGGCAAAGTCCGTTATCAGATCGTGATTGTCACTATAGAGAGAGGCCTCGCCCGCGCTGAAACGGCCTTCTTTCAAATTGAACTGAACGATGGGCTTGCCCAAAGCCATATACTCCATGATCTTGATCATGGTGGAAATGTCGTTCATCTCGCACGGCTTGTCGGGATTGGCGCACACATCGGCAGTGGAGAGTATTTCCAGCAATTCTTTGTCGGGAACTCGGCCGGTGAAGTTGACCGTGTCCTCCAGGTTTTTTTCCCTCACCATCTGGCGAAGTCCAGCCAGTCCGGGCCCGCCGCCGACACACGTGAAGTGAACATCGCGTCGGCCCTGGTTTTTGACGTGCAACGCAACATCGAGCAGGATGTCCAGACCTTCCTGAATACTCATGGTTCCGACATACCCGACCAAGTAGGGCTTGCCGTGTTTCAAAGCAGGTTGCGGAGGAACCAGCTTGAACGTGGCCAGATCGGGGCCATTGCGAACTACAAAAACATCCTGCGGATCAAGACCACCCCGGCTGACCGCCAGCGCCTTATAACTTTCGTTTGTGGCCATCACGATATCGCTGAAACGGTATGTCAGCTGCTCCAGCCACACCTGGGTCTTGTAAAGGAAGTCTTTTCTCCCATACTTCGAGTAATAAAGCTCCGGATTCGCGTCGTGATGGTCAAAAATGTATTTCACCCCGAACAGTTTGAACGGCAACGCCACCAGGAAGATGTTGTCGGGCGGGTTGCATCCCTGGATCACGTGAAAACCGCGCGTCAGAAAAATCCACCAGCTGTACAGGAATTCCCAGAACAACGCCCACCCATATTCCCAGAGATATCCGACCGGAGTGTTCCCTTCTTTCGGCATGGGATGGCGGTAGATATGTACCCCTTGCAGCACCTCGTGGTTTTGGGTATAGCCCTTGCCCCGCGGAGAAAGCACTGCGACTTCGTACCCACCTTCGCGCACCGCACACGCCTCCTTCCACACGCGGCCGTCGAATGGAACGGGGAGATTCTCAACAACGATCAGGACTTTTTTCGTCATGAAAGGCGACTCGATGATTTAAGACAAATTGTGGAGTCCGGCAAGCACCGGCCGCACTGCGCAATACTCTGGTTGCTATGCCCGTTCAGGGTACCAAACGACGCCGCAGCGTCTTGGCCGCCGCCAGCATGGATGGATTTTTGCTGAGATAGTTGTCTCTCACTTCGGACAGTCTTCTACGCACATAGGCTCTGGCATTCCTTCGGAAACCAAGGCTTTTGCTAGTGGCGTGACTGTTTCGAGAGACCACGGAAAATATTTGCGAACTGCCGGGGGCCAAGTCTACAGAGATCCTGGTTCCTGCGTCGTCTGTCTGAAAGTTGACGCCAGGCCCTCCACTCTGAAGCACTTGTTTGACAGAACCTTCCTCGCGATACTGGCACCATTCGATCAAAAAACGCTGTGTGGATCCCGCAGGATTAGAGACCCGCACAGTACGCGAATAGGCCCGGAGGTTATAGCCGCCAGGCACGCGCCGACTGAGAGTTGAGGCAGCCACCGCGCTGGCCAGGTTTGACCAATGTAGTTCCGGAGCAGCCGCATTGATTCTTGAGGCCACCTCGATCAGAGATTCAGGATGCTCAAAGACATCATGGTGTTCCACAATCAAAACAGGCCTGCCAAAAAAGAGGTTGAATGCGATGTCAATACTCCTGGTGTGCAGACTGTCTTTGCGAAGAAACAGGGGGAAGGCACCGTAACGGAGAACAGCAGGCTGAGCGATTTCACCGAGGGTGAGACGAACTGGTTCTCGGGTCGGATGAGGAACAGTGTTGACAGCGCAGTCGAAATTGCAAGACTTGAGAACGGTCATGGCTTCGATCGAAAAATTCCCCTGTGGGAAAACCATCACACGGTCACAATTGAGGCCGGTCAAGCTATAGTGCAAACTCATCCGTTGCTCCGCGATCTGGAGCATGGTGTTGAGGAGGACAGTATTGGTCGTGGCAAACTCCGCACCGGTGTGATCGTTTCCGTGGAAGCAGAGTGCGAAGCGATCGGCGTTCTCCCGGAACATCCTTGTAATTTGGGACGAACTCCGCCGAAAGTTGTGTGGGATGAACGCGACGGTCGTGTGAAAATTGTGCTGCTTCATGAGACCAAGCAGCGAGTCGAAATTCAAGAAGCCATAGTTCCGCCGGAGTAACGGATCGTCGATGATGACCGATGCATGTTGTTCGTTGGGACGCCAGCTTTCCTCACCAAAGGTGTAGCGCAGAGCCATAGCGTAAGGAAGTAACTGGGAGAAATACTCCACCAGCGGTGTGTCACCGACTTCCGCGTTCACGTTGGCGACGTCTTGACCCGCCAGGAATAAGATCTCAGTCTTCTCCCGCCGAAGGGCCGCCATGAAAGGGCTGCCACCAAGCGAGATGAGTCTGCGAACAGCGGACGCTCCGGGAGCGGTAGCAAAAACAAGATCGTTGGCTGAATTCGCCGGGCCAAACGAGAGTCCGGCAAAAGCCTCGCAAATGTCTTTCGAGTCAGGGAGAATGTCGTAGGAGTAGTTCGAGTGCTCAAGGCCCCGTACACCTTGCAGATAACCGCAGGAGAGTTCAGCAATCACACTGCCGTCGAAAGATTCCGGACGAGGTGCGTGAACCAGCAGGTGCGGAAATCGTGCCGCCAGAAACGATGCCAGTTCAACAGGAAAACTGTCCCCGCCTATCCAGTCCTGCATGACTCGGGGGTTCACCACAAAGCACATCTGCCGCTCGGGAACGGCCTGTTGCAGGTATTCTGCATGCACTCCCACTTCCCTGGTCAAACGAAGTGGTTCGCAGCTTATTCCGAGAAACTCAGCCAATCGAATTAGCCGAGCATCAACTTCCTGCATTTCTTCTACGTAGGGAACAAGCAGTTTCACAATTTGCTCTCGTCCGCGGGGGCCTTGGTTGAATTAGCCTCCATCGGTCGCGTTGGGCTCGGCTTGCGCACGACAACAGGCTGGAGGTGCCGGGAAAACTCCTGTAACGTGGTCTTCGGACCTAGTGGCACTCCGCATTTCGCTACCGGAACTGCTGGATTGCCCTGAACCATCGTCATCGGGGGAACCGACCGCGTCACTACGCTTCCGGCGGCTACTACAGCACCCCGGCCAATCACTACGTTCGGCAGGATGAGCGCGCCAGCGCCCACAAAGGCATCTTGTTCGATCTTGACGCCGGTCGACTCCCGAAAGTGTGCCAGCACGGTAACTCGCATGCTGAGTACACAGCCGTCTTCGAGCGTTATGAGAAACGGTCGAGAAGTATCGAGGACGACGTCATAACCAATCCAAACCCCCTTCCCAATCCGCACGCCTCGCGCGCGATGCAGCGCGACACGAAGGGTCTGTGCCCCAGGGAGTATCCGAGCGAGGTGTTGCAGGACTCGGTTCGCGAAGGCGCGTGACCACGACTCTTTCATTGACCTTCGCCAAATTCCCTGCCGGGGTTGATCCCCTGTAGATAAGTCTGAAATGCCTCGAAGGAATTCAGTTCCGGAAGAACGTCAAGCTCGATTTCAACATTGAACTCTTCCTGGACAACGGCAGCCAGCGTTACTGTCGAAAGGGAATCCCAGGTCCCCATCGACTCTGCGTTAATGGTACGAAGCTCCTCTGGTGACAGTCCGGGAAATACCGAGGCGAAGCATCGGATCAGGCGGTTCTCTTGCTCAGACATGTACGGTTCCTTCAACACAATGGAATAGCGGCGGAACGCTGGCGGCAAATTGCTCCCTCGAAAGACTGAGGCCGGGCGCGGGCAGGGCTCCCAGCAACCCTGCGAAAAACTCCTGCAACGGGCCATTTCGGGCTGTGGGTTCGTAGTCGAAGGCAATCTCGTCAGCCACCAAAGCTTCAAACAAGTACTTCAGACACTGATGCTCGATACGCCGCGAAAATGCCCGGCAGCTCATCACCCAGCTATACAGGTAAACCTTGCCCCCATGTATTTTTCCGACGATCACGGCAATTTTCCCTAAAGCCCCGTACTTATCTTTGTACGATGCCGTAAGCAGGAACGATGCGGGATCGCTCAATAAGCTCCGCCATTCCGATTCACTAAAGCGCTTGCCGTTGAGATTGAATTGGTTGGTCTTGTTGACGAGTTCGAAAGCCCGGAGATCTCCACTAGCCTTGTCGAAATCAAAAACAATGTGCGCTTCAGCAACCTTGAGAAAATCGTCAGCCGAGCTTTGCGGAGATTGCCCCAACTCCCTCCAAGAGCCAGCATCCCGAATGCTGCTCATGCGTAACGCATCTTCCTCCGTGAGGACTGATTTCCCGAACAGATCTCGTAAACGCCTGAGCAGTTCCCAAATGCTTTGATAGTCGTCTTTCGGAAAGACGATACATTCCATTGCAGGAAAAGCCGCTCGGACCTCCGCAACCTCCATGGGACTGTCGTCAATGAAAACGACCGAATCGGCGCTGACATTCCAAGTCTTCAAGATCCGCTGCACCGACTCCGACTTCCGAGACCAATGCGTTTCAAAAGGAAAAATGTCGCTTTTCGACAGTAGCAAGTCGCTTCTCTCAAAAGCACGCTCCACGGCGCCGGAATCGTTCTTGCTTGCAACCCCGAGCAGAACACCGGCGCC
>OBLU010002061.1_pt1 | contig 18641 bp, 14 predicted proteins | sample 1518681 | NCBI WGS metagenome assembly OBLU01 (sample SAMEA3539304, study PRJEB22396) | soil metagenome | biome: tundra; feature: field; material: soil | place: USA | collected 2010-05 | depth 0.15 m | reverse complement strand
GTGGGCCGGGCCCTGCGGGGAGGGGGGGGCGGCGGTCTGGTCCCCGTCACCCTGGCCATCGTCGCCGACCTCTGGCCGCCGGGACGCCGGGGGCTGCCGCTGGGCGTGGTCGGCGCCGTCCAGGAGTTGGGCTCGGTGCTCGGCCCTCTCTACGGAGCGGCCATCCTCAGCATCTCGACCTGGCGGCTCATCTTCTGGCTGAATCTGCCCCTGGCGGCCATCCTGGGCACCGGTTTCCTCCTCGCCCGGCCGCTTCCGGGCTCTGCCTTCCTTGCTCGGCGCCGACGGCCGCGAGACCTCACCGGCGCCATCCTCCTCGGCGTCGCCCTGCTTGCTGGCGCTCTCGCCGTGTCCGCGCCCGGGGTGCTGGCGCAGAGCGTGGTCTGGGGCGTCGTGTACGCCCCGCTGCTCTGGGGCTCGACCTGGACCACACCGATGGCGCTGGCCGCCCTGGTGGCCGCCGCCGCCGTCTGCGTGCGGGGGGCCACCGGCTCGCCAACCTCGGCGCGGCTGCTCCCCGTGCGCCGGCTCCCGGCGATCTGGCGACAGCTCGACGGTCTCGGCGGGCTGCTCCTCGCCGCCCTGCTCGGCTGCATCGTCATCAGCTTCTCCACCGCCGACCCCAGCCACGCCCTGGTCTCGCCCGCCGCGGCGGTGCTTCTGCCCATCGGAGCGCTGGCTCTCGCCGCCTTCGTCGTCCGCGAACGCCACTCGCCACAAGCGTTGGTCCCGCTGCGAGAGATCGCCGGCCCCGCCGCCGTGGGAGCCCTGCTCAGCAACCTGGCGATCGGCGCCGCGCTGATGGCGGCCCTCGTCGACGTCCCGATCTTCGCCAGGGCCACCGCCGATCCCAACTCCCAGCTGGGCGCCGCCCTCGTCCTGGTCCGCCTGCTCGTCGCCGTCCCGGTGGGGGCGCTCGCCGGAGGGCTCGTCTGCGAGCGGTTCGGCTACCGCCTGACCACGGCGGCAGGGATGGCGCTGTCCACGGCGATGTTCCTCCTGATGGCGAGATGGAGCCCCGCATCGATCGGCCCAGGATTTCGTCCCAGCGACCCGGTCCTGGTCGGCTGCGGGCTCGGCTTCGGGCTGGCCATCGCCCCCATCAACGCCGCCATCCTCGGCGCCGTCGCCCAGGCGCAGCACGGGCTGGCCGCCGCTCTCGTGGTGGTGGCCCGGATGATGGGCATGCTCGTGGGGGTGTCGCTGCTCACGGCGATCGGACTGCGCGTCTTCTACCAGGAGATCGCCACCGTCCCCTCGCCCGCCCGCCTCTGCCCGGCTGACCCGTTGAGCTGCCCCGCCTACAACGCGCTGGTTCAGACGGCGCTTCTCGACGAGCTGCGCACGGTCTTCGTGGCCGCGGCAGTGTGCACCGCCCTGGCGGGGGTGATCGGCGGCGCCATGCTCCGGCGGCACGGCGACCGCCCGGCGCACGCGATGGAGGCGGCGCTGGGAGCATAGGGCGGGCACCGCCATTGATTCAGACCTAGACTCCGGCTCCATGCCGGCACGTCTCCGACCCGCGCCTCCCCGGCTCGACATCGATCGCGTGCTCGAGCTTCTCCGCCTGACCGCGGGTGAGTTGGGAGTCGAGGCCTATCTGGTGGGCGGATTCGTCCGCGACCGCCTTCTCGGCCGCGAGGGCAAGGACATCGACATCGTCGTCGTCGGCGCCGGCGGCCTGCGCCTGCTGGAAGAATTCGCCGCCAAGCTGGGATGGGCCCGGCCGGCCGTCTTCGAGCGCTTCGGCACGGCTCAGGTGCGGGGTGGCGACATCGTCGTCGAGGTGGTCCAGGCCCGCGCCGAGCGCTATGACCCCGAATCGCGCAAACCGGACGTCCGCCCGGGAAGCCTGGATGACGACATCCGACGCCGCGACTTCACCGTCAACGCCCTGGCGGAGAGCCTGGACGGCCGCGTCCTCGACCTGACCGGCCGCGGTCTCGACGACCTTCGCAGCGGCGTCCTCCGCACTCCCCTCGACCCCGCCGACACCTTCTCCGAAGACCCGCTCCGGATGTTTCGGGCCGCCCGGTTCGTCGCCCAGCTCGGCTTCCATCTCGCCGAAGGCCTTTCGGAGGCGATGCGGGCGATGGCCCACCGCGCCGCCATCCTCTCCGCCGAGCGCGTCCGCGACGAGGTCTGCAGCCTCCTCGTCTCACCGCACCCCCGGGAGGGGATGGAAACGCTGCGGGACACCGGCCTCCTCGCGGTCGCCATCCCGGAGCTGATCCCCATGGTGGGGGTGGAACAGGGCGGCTGGCACCTCGACGACGTCTGGGACCACACCATGCGCGCCGTGGAGCTGGCGCCGCCGGACCTGGTCACCCGCCTCGGTTGCCTCTTCCACGACGCCGGCAAGCCCACGACGCACGCCCTCGCCGTCGACGGCCGGCACACCTTCTACGACCACCCCCGAACGGGCGCGGAGATGGCAAGGGCGGTCATGACGCGGCTCCGCTGCAGCACCGAGCAGATCGACCAGGTGTCGAGCCTGGTGCTCCACCACATGTGGCCGATCCAGTACCGCTCCGACACGGTGGGCGATGGAGCGGTCCGCCGTTTCATCCGCACCATCGGGCCGCTGCGGCCGCAGCTCCTGGAGGTGGCCCGCGCCGACACCCGCGCCTCCGCCTTCCCCGGCGTGGAGGCGATCGACGAGCTGGAGGAGCGGATGGGCCGTCTCGACGCCGGCAACCAGGTGTCCCGCCTGAAGCCGCCGCTCACCGGCCACGAGCTGATGAAGGTGGCGGGGCGGGGTGCCGGCCCCTGGGTTGGCAGCGCGCAGCGGGCGCTGCTGGAGGCGGTCCTCGACGGCGAGATCCCCGGCGACGATCCCCAGGCGGCTCGCCTCTGGCTGGACGCCCATCCGGAGCTGCTCCGGGCCGACTGAGACGGGGTCGGGTCCGCGTAGAATCGGTCGTTCATGCTCAACCGGGTGCGCTGGTTCAAGCGCCTGGTCCGCGACCTGCCCCAGCAGATGAGGCTCGCCTACTGCCTCTTCCGTGACCCCCGCGTGCCCTTCGCCGCCAAGGCCGGGGTCGCCGCGGCGCTCGGGCTGATCCTCACGCCGAAAGTCGACGTTCCCGAGGACGTGCCGCTGCTCGGAGAGCTGGATGTGCTCGCCCTCACACTGCTCACCCTCAGGCTCTTCATCACCCTGAGCCCGCCCGAGGTGGTGGCGGAGCAGGAGCAGCTCATCATCGAGCAGCGCAGCCGCTTCGACGAGGACATCCAGGCCGGCGGGCGGCTGGCCACGGCGATATGGCGCCGGCTGCGGCCCCGGACGGTGGACGAGCCCGGTGATGGCCAGTGGATCGACGCGAGCGGTGACAGTGCAAGAAACGGCGCCGAGCGGGCGCCCGAGAGGAGCGGCGTGGTGGCATGAAAGTCTATTTCCTGAAAGAGGTTCCCGGAACCGCCCACGCCGGGGACGTCAAGGAGGTCGCGCCCGGATACGCGCGCAACTTCCTGCTCCCCAACAAGCTGGCGGTGGCCGCCGACGACAAGATGGTGGAGCAGATCCGCCAGCGTGAGGAGGCGGTCCGGCGCCGCGCCGAGAAGGCTCTCACCGACGCCAAGGAACTGAGCGTCCGGCTGCGCAAGCTCACCGTCACCATCTACGCCAAGACGGGTGAGGCGGGCCGGCTGTTCGGCTCGGTCACCAACGCCGACATCGCCCAGCAGCTCAAGCGCGAGGCCGGTGTCGAGATCGACAAGCGCAAGATCGCCGTCGACCCGCCGATCAAATCCCTCGGCCCGCACGAGGTGGAGATCGAGTTGCACCCGGAGGTCACGGAAACACTCCGTATCGTCGTCGCCGCGAAGTGAGCACGCCGCCGCAGGAATTGCGGGGGTCGGCACTGGCGATGACAACCGTGCCGGCGGGGCGCGTGCTGCCTCATGACCTCGACGCTGAGCAGGCGGTGCTCGGCTGCCTTCTCATCGACGCCAACGCCGTCGGAGACGTGCGCGACCTCCTCGGCCCGGGGGACTTCTACGCCGAGAAGCACGCCTGCGTCTGGCGGGCGGCGATCGCTCTGTCGGATCGTGGCGAGCCCGTCGACGTCCTCACGCTGAAGGTGCAGATGGACCACGACGGGTCCCTGTCGCGCAGCGGCGGCCTGGAGTACCTGGCCGAGCTGAGCCAGAAGATGCCCACGGCGGTGTCAGTGCGCCATTACGCCCAGATCCTCGTCGACGCGTCTCTGCGGCGCCGCCTCATCTCCGCCGGCGGCGAGCTGACCCAGCTCGCCTTCGACGCGCGCGCCAGCACGGCGGACATCCTCGACACCGCCGAGCAGCGCGTCTTCGGCATCGCCGACTCGCGGCGTGGTCTCGAGGTCACCCACATCGCCCAGCTGCTCACCGAGACCTGGGAACTGATGGACAAGCGCGCCCAGAGCCGGCAGATCGTCCACGGCGTCCCCACCAACTACAGCCGGCTGGATGCGGTGACCCAGGGCTTCCAGCCCGGTGAGCTGATCGTCCTGGCGGCACGCCCTTCGGTGGGCAAGACCTCGCTCGCCCTCAACATCACCCGCAACGCCGCAGTGCTGGCCCAGCGATCGGTGGCCGTGTTCTCACTGGAAATGAGCAAGCAGGCGCTGGTGCAGCGCCTCATCTGCAGCGAGGCCAAGGTCGACGCCTTCCTCATCAGCACCGGCCAGGCGGATTCCCAGTCCTACCAGCGGATCGCCCATGCGATGGACCGTCTGACGCAGGCCAACATCTGGATCGATGACACGCCGGCGTTGCCCATCTCCGAACTGCGGGCTCGCGCGCGCCGCATGAAGTCGCAGCACAACATCGACATGGTGGTGGTCGACTACCTGCAGCTGATGCGCGGCGGCCGTCAGGAATCGCGGGTGGCGGAGGTCTCCGACATCTCCAGCGGTCTCAAGTCCATCGCCAAGGAGCTGCAGATCCCGGTTCTCGCCCTCTCCCAGCTCTCTCGTGAGTCGGAGCGACGCGAGAACCGAAAGCCGCAGCTGAGCGACCTGAGGGATTCGGGCTGCCTGACCGGGGAGAGCCGTGTGTGGCTGGCTGACGAGTGCCGCCCCGTGCCGATCCGCGATCTCGTGGGTCGGGAGCACTTCGAGGTGCTCGCCGTCAACCCCGAGACCTGGCTGCTGGAGCGCCGGCGCGCTGTCCGCGCCTTCTCGTCAGGGGTGAAGCCCGTCTTCCGCCTGCGGCTCCGGTCGGGCCGGACGATCCGAGCATCGGGCAACCACGAGTTCCAGATCGGCGAGGGATGGCGCCGCCTGGACGAACTGTCCGCGGGGACACATCTCGCGACCCCGCGTTGGCTGCCCAGCGGCGAGCATGGGACCATGACGGAGGACCAACTGGCCATCCTCGGCCACCTCATCGGCGATGGGTGCACCCTCCCCCGTCACGTCATCCAGTACACGACAGCGGACCGCGAGCTGGCTCAGCTGGTGGCGGCTCTCGCCACCCGGGTGTTCGGCGGGGAGATCACCCCTCGCATCTCGGCTGAGAGGCGCTGGTACCAGGTTTACCTCTCCTCCACGCAGCGGCTCACCCATGGTCGGCGCAACCCGATCGCCGCCTGGCTGGACGGGCTTGGGGTGTTCGGCCTCCGTTCGCACGAGAAGCGGATCCCATCTCAGGTCTTCGCCCAGACGCTGAGCGGCATCGCCGTCTTCCTCCGCCATCTCTGGTCGACGGACGGCTGCATCCACATGAGCGAGGCGCTCGATCATGCACCTGGTGTGTATTACGCCACCAGCAGTTCGGAGCTTGGGCACGGGGTGCAGGAGGTTCTCCTGCAGTTGGACATCGCCTCTCACGTCAGGCGCGTCCCGCAGGCACGAGGCAGGGACCAGTATCACCTCGGGATATCCGGACACGACGACGTGCTGCGTTTCATCGCGCTGGTCGGGGGTCTCCGCCCCGGAGCGGGTGACCACATCGCCCGGATAGCAGATCGGCTGGACACCAGGGCTGCGAATCCGAATCGCGATGTCATCCCCGCTGCGGCGTGGCGAAGCGTTGTCCTCCCAGCCCTGCATCAGTCCCAGATGAGCCAGCGGGACCTGGCGGCCGCCCTGGGCACGCGATACAACGGCGGGGCACTCTTCGCCTCAGGGCTCAGCCGCACGCGAGCGGCCAGCGTCGCCGAGGCCGTCCAGAGCCGGCAGCTCGTCGCCCTCGCCGAGAGTGACGTGTATTGGGATCGCATCGCAAGCATCGACCCGGACGGGATTGAGGCGGTCTACGACATCACCGTCGATGGCCTGCACAACTTCGTCGCCAACGACATCGTCGTTCACAACTCGATTGAGCAGGACGCCGACGTCGTGCTCTTCCTCTACCGGCCCGGCATGCACAAGGACGATATCGACCGCTCGGTCACCGAGTTGCTCGTCGAGAAGAACCGCAACGGCCCGACCGCCAAGATCGATCTTCATTTCCAGGCCAACCAGATGACCTTCTACGAACCCTCTCGCGAGTAGGGCGGAGCAGTCTTCGGTGGGGGCCTCGCACCGACATTGGTCGAGGAGCGCCGCGTTCCTGGTTGCCCTGCGCGGTCTCGACTGCTGGTTCCTCCCCGCCTGCTCTCCGAGTGCATCGCAGGTCAAGGAGACGGGGTCGACGGCATGGTGGTGGTCAGTGGTGGGCCACTGGGACAGGTTGAGGTCTGGAGGCCAAACCGCCCCGAGGTGGTCGGCCGTCGCAACACTCAGCCAGGTCGGATGCCCGGAACCTCGGGTGGTGAGGGCGCGCACGAAGCCCGTGCCGAACTCTCCCGCCATCTGCCGAGGGCGGTGACCGCCGGGTCAGTGATACTGTGCCCGGCATCATGGTGAACGACCCCGGGCAGCAGATCTCCTGGCTCGACACGCCCGCCCATGCACCGGTGATCGCGAGCGACGGGCAGGAGGTGGGCGAGGTCCTCGAGGTGGCGGCGCTGCGCGACGAGGACATCTTTCACGGCATCGTCTTCCAGCACCATTCCCGCGGCACGCCCTACCTCGCTCCCGCCGCCGACGTGGCCCGCATCACCAACCATGCGGTCCACCTCTCCGTGGACAGCGCGGCGGCCGGCGCCTACGAGGAGTTCCATCAGCTCCACGTGTCGCGCCTCGGCCTGCGGGGCGTGCTCCACTGGAAGCATCTCGGCTGGAAGGACTCGCCCGAGTAGGCGCCCGCGGACAGCGCGGGCACCCGGGCGGACGGGGGAGACGGGATGACGACCACCCTGAGACGTCAGGCACTCTTCGGCCTCCTCGGCCTCCTGCTCCTGGCCGGTGTCATCCGTCTGTTCGAATACACGACGACCCCGGAGCCGGCGCAGAACCGTGATGAGCTGGCCTGGGCGTGGACCGGCCAGTCGCTCATCGAAACCGGCACTCCGTCGTCCTGGTCCTACCTGCCCGCCTATCCCTCGGTGGGAGTGCAGCCGACGTTCGACGGCACCTACATGCCGTATGTCCACGACTGGTTCGACAGTCCGCCCCTCTTTGCCCTGCTGGTCGGAGCCACCGCGATGGCGGCGGGAGAGACGACGCCGCAGAGCGTCACGCCCGGTGTCGTCCGCATCCTCCCCATTCTGCTGAGCCTGGTCACTCTGTGTTTGCTGTTCTTCCTCACCCGAGCCGTGGTGGGTGACCGATGGGCGTGGCTGGCCGCCGTCCTGTTCGCCTTCTCACCGTGGATGGTGGAGACGAGCCACCTGGTGGAGGCGGAGAGCCTGCTGGCGCCGATGCTGCTCGGCGCGCTCCTGCTGATGGTCGACGGCCGTGAACGAACACGCCCGCAACTCATCGGACTACTCGCCATCTGCCTGCTGGCACCGCTCGTGAAGTTGGTCGGCGTGGCCATCGGCATCTCCGTGGCCGCGCTCCTGTTGCTGCAGCGCCGCTGGAAGCCCGCCGTCCTGGCGGCGACGGCGACGGTCCCAGGCCCGCTTCTCTATGTCGTCTACGGCATGGCCATCAACGGCAGCCTTTTCTGGGCAGTCATGCGTGCCCAGGCCAATCGCCACGGCACGTTCCCCGTGGCCGCCTGGGAGTTCCTCGGCTCGCTGCGAGCCAGCCTTGGCGACTTCGTGCCGCTCCATGACCCGTTCTGGTACGTGGGTCTGCTTGCGGTGGCGGCGGTGGCGCTCTTCTGGTGGGACCGCAGGGCGGACTTGATCGTCGTGCCGGTAGCGGTCTACGTGGCCGTGATGGCCGCCACGGGGCCGGATCGGACCGGGGAGCTGGTCTACGACGCCGGCTGGTACCGGATCACCGTCTACCCGCTGCTGTTCGCGGCGGTGGCCGTCATCGTCTCGCGGCTGTGGGAGACGCGACGGTTGATTCTCCGGAACTCGCCACCGGTACCGGCGGCTTGGAGTGAGCGTGACCGATCGTGACGCGATCGATGTGCTCATCCCTGACACCTGCGCCTCCACCAGCCTCTACACTCCTTGAGGCATGACCGGGCAGCTCGCAGACTTCCTCGCCACCCACTCGGAACGGGTGGCCGAGGTCTGGGCACAGCTTCAGGGCAACGTGGCCGATCCCGGGCAGGGAGCGGCGACCCGCGGTCCCCGGCAGTTCCTGAACGCCGTTCTGGTGGCCCTCTCCGCCGACGACATGGAACCGCTGATGGCCTTCTACGAAGTGGAGAGCGGCAAGGCCGGCGAACTCGATCAGCGGCTGGAGAAGGCCCTTGTCCAGCTCGCCGCGCTGCGTCCGGCGGCGGCCCAGACAGCCGTCGAGGCCGGCCTCGGGGTGCGTGCCCAACACTCTCTTGCCCTCGACGCCGCCGACGACCTGGGGACGGTGGCCACCCGCCTCAGCGTCGACGTCGCGCAGCGGCTGGCTCGTCAGCTCTCCTCGATGACCACGGCGGGAAGCGCCAGGGACACCTCGCTCTCCATCACCATGCACGAGCTGCGCCGGCCGCTCACCATCCTCAACAGCTACGGCCAGCTGCTCTCGACCGGGATGCTCGGCCAGATGCCGGAGACGGCGACGGTGGCCATCGAGGGCATCACGGCGAGCACCGAGATGATGGTACGGATGGTCAACGCCCTCGCCGAGCTGTCTCGACTGGAGGATCCGGAGGATCGCCTTGCCGTGGAACCGATGAGCCTCGCCGACCTGGTCAGCGGTGGCATCGAGGCGGTGGCCATGGAGGCGAAGCTGCGCGACTGCACGATCGAGCGAGACGTGGCGGCGGACCTCAATTTCCGCGGTGATCGCCGGCGACTCGTCCTCGCCCTCACCAACATCCTGGGCAACGCCGTCAAGCACTCGCCCAACGATTCGACGATCACGGTTCGCGGCTGGGAGCAAGACGATGAGGTCCACGTCTGCGTCCAGGATCAGGGGCCGGGATTCGCCCCCGAGGACGCGGAGAAGCTCTTCGACAAGTACTACCGGTCGGTCGCCGAGCGCCATCGGAAGGTGCCGGGGAGCGGCCTCGGCCTCTACATCGTCAGGACCGTGGCGGAGCGCCACCACGGACGGGTTCTGGCCCGGTCGGAGGCCGGCAAGGGCGCGGAGTTCGAGATGATCATCCCCCGCAGCGATCGGCATCGATGACGGAAGGCACCCGCCGCGAGCGGGACTCGATGGGGGAGCTGGACGTCCCCCTGGACGCCTACTACGGCGCCAGCAGCATGCGGGCGAAGCTCAACTTCCCCATCAGTTCGCTACGCCTCCCGCGAGACTTCATCCGCGCCATCGGTCTGGTCAAGCAGCAGGCGGCGATCGTCAACCGGGATCTCGGCCTCCTCGACGACCGGCTGAGCGAGGCCATCGCGAGTGCCGCCCAGGAGGTGGTCGAGGGGCAACTGGATGCGCAGTTCATCGTCGACGTCTTTCAGACGGGCAGCGGCACCTCGACGAACATGAACGCGAACGAGGTCATCGGAAACCGGGCGATCGAGATCCTCGGTGGCAAGCTCGGCTCCCGGACCCCCGTCCATCCCAACGACCACGTGAATCTCGGCCAGTCGTCCAACGACGTGATCCCGACGGCCATCCATGTGGCCGCCGCGGTCGCAGTGTCGCGCGACCTTCTGCCCGCCCTGGCGACCCTGGAGGTGTCGCTCCGAGCCAAGAGCCTGGAGTTCTGGCCCATCGTCAAGACAGGCCGCACCCACCTGCAGGACGCGACTCCGATCCGCCTCGGCCAGGAGTTCCTGGGCTGGGCGGGCCAGGTGGAACGAGCCCAGACGCGCTGCCGCCGTGCCCTGGAGGAGCTGTGCGAGCTGGCCCTGGGGGGCACCGCTGTCGGCACCGGCGTCAACACCCACCCGGAGTTCGCCGGCCGGGTCATCGCCCGACTCGCGGAGATCTGTGCCCTACCCTTCCGGGAGACCTCCAACCACTTCCAGGCCCAGGGGACGCTGGACAGTGTCGTCGCCGCCCACGGCGCCCTGCGCAGCGTGGCCGTCTCGCTCTACGCCATCGCCGGCGACATCCGCCTGCTCGCCTCCGGGCCCCGTGCCGGCATCGGCGAGATCGCCCTTCCGGAGGTGCAGCCGGGATCGTCGATCATGCCGGGCAAGGTCAATCCCGTCATCGCCGAATCGCTGACCATGGTGGCCGCCCAGGTGATCGGCAACGACGCCACCATCGGCTTCGCCGGCGCCTGCGGCTCCCTCCTCGAGCTCAACGTGATGATGCCCGTCGCCGCCTATGACCTCCTCCTCAGCATTGCCATCCTCGCCGCCGCCAGTGAGAACTTCGCCTCCCAATGCATCGACGGCATCACCGCCACGGGCAACGGCCCGCGGCTGGTGGAGCAGGGACTGATGACGTGCACCGGGCTGGCGCCCCGCATCGGCTACGACGCGGCCGCCGCCATCGCCAAGGAGGCGTTCGCCTCTGGGCGGACGGTGCGCGAGGTGGCCCTCGAGCGCACCCGGCTCACCGACTCGGAGCTGGACGAGCTGCTCGATCCGGAGGCCATGACGGAGCCGTCGCGGAGCCCGATCGAACCCGACTGAGCGCGGCCGGCGCCACTGCTCGGGGCACGAAACCACCGGCGCGCGAATTGGCGAGTCGGTGGGGGAGCCCCGGTTCGGCAAACTTGGTGGGTCAACTGTTTGTGGAGCTTGACTGTGGCTGAACCCATCCCCGGCGTCCGGCGCGGCGCCACCATCACTCCGGCGCCCCTCCCGGCCGACCACGCCGCGCTGGATCTGCCCACGGCGGAGAAGCTCGTCGTCGTGGGCGCGGTCATGCTGGGCCTCTTCCTCGGCGCCCTGGACCAGACCATCGTCGGCGTCGCGCTGCCCCGGATCGTCAGCGACCTCCACGGCAGCGATCTCTACACCTGGGTGGTGACCGCCTACCTGGTCACCAGCACCATCACCGTGCCGATCTACGGGAAGCTCGGCGACGTCTTCGGGCGGCAGCGCATCCTCGTCGTCGGCATCGTCATCTTCCTGATCGGTTCGGCCCTCTCCGGGCTGTCCCAGACCATGGCCGAGCTGATCGCGTTCCGCGCCCTACAGGGACTGGGCGCCGGCGCCCTCTTCCCCATCTCGCTGGCGGTGATCGGCGACCTGTTCACCCCCCGGGAGCGGGGTCGCTACCAGGGCCTGTTCGGCGCCGTCTTCGGGGTGAGCTTCCTCGTCGGTCCCTTCCTCGGCGGCTACATCACGGACAAGATCAGCTGGCACTGGATCTTCTACGTCAACCTGCCCGTCGGTGTGGTAGCGCTCATTGCCATCAGCACCCAGCTGCCCAACCTGAAGACGGCCGCAGCGAGGCTGGTCGACCTCGACTACCTCGGGGTCGGCCTCTTCACGGCGGGCGTGATCCCCCTTCTGCTCGGGCTGACCTTCAAGGGCCTCGCCGCGGCCAGCGGAACCCTGTACAGCTGGACCGACCCCCGGGTCGGCGGGCTGATCCTCGTCAGCGCCGTCCTCTTTGCCCTCTTCATTGTCAACGAGGGCCGGACGAAGCACCCGATCATCCCCCTCGATCTCTTCACCAGCAGGACGCTGACAGCCGCCAACATCGCCGTCTTCATGATCTCGTGCGCCATGTTCGGCGTGGTCATCTTCCTGCCCGTCTACTACCAGGTGGTGCGGGGCATCAGTGCCACGGCGTCGGGCTACTCGATGTGGCCGCTGCTGCTCGGTCTGATCGGGACGAGCGTCGGCGCCGGGATCCTCATGAGCCGGACCGGCCGGTACAAGCTGATGCTCCTCATCGCCACCGCCGTGCTGATCGTCGGCACCTTCCTGCTGACGCACCTCACCGCCTCGACACCGACGCCCGTGCTCTGGCTGTGGCTGGCGCTGGTCGGACTGGGGATCGGACCCTCAATGTCCATCTACACGGTGGTGGTGCAGAACGCGGCGCCCCCGGAGCGGCTGGGGACGGCGACGAGCACCCTGACCTTCCTCCGCCAGGTCGGCGGCGCGGTGGGACTGGCGGTGGCGGGCACGATGTTCAGCCAGAGCCTCACCACGCAACTCCCCAAGCAACTGAGCGCCGCCCACCTCCCCGCGTCCGTCGTCGCCGGAATCTCCAAGAGCGGCGGGGGCCTCTCGGAGAACAATCTCGACCAGGTGGGCAACCTGGGGCAGACCATCATCAAGACGGTGCCGGCCTCTGCGCGACCGGCCCTCCGCCCGTTCCTCGACCAGATCGTCGGCGCCATCCACAACGCGATATCGCTCGCCGTGGGCGCCGTGTTCTGGCTGGCCCTGGTCACGGCGGTCCTGGCCTTCATCGCCACCGTGGCGCTCCGGGAGCTCCCGCTGCGGACCAGCATCGGGCGCGCCGGCGACGCGACGGCGGTCCGGATCGACGATGCCGAGGTCGACGACGAGCGGGACGCGATCGTCGCCGCCGTGTAGGGCGCCCAGAGAGGCGGGACCCGAGACGCGGCGCCGCGCCGGAGGAGAGGGCTTTGGAGCGCTCCCAGAGGGAGCTACGCGGTCGCCAGGCCGAGGGCGATGAGGACGTCGGCGACACCGCCGGCCTCGGGCGGCGGGCAGGTGCAGTCGGCGTGGCGCAGCACCTCGTCGAGCGCCCCGGTCACCACCACCCCAAAACCGACCGCCTCAAGAAGGTCGGCGTCGTTGGGGGCGTCGCCGACGGCAGCGGCGAAGGCGGGATCGACGCCGAGATGGGCGCAGAGACGCCGCAGGCCCGACGCCTTCCCAGCGCGAGGACTGGTGATCTCGATGAACTGGGGCAGGGACGGCATCACCCGGGCCATGGACCCGATCGCCTCGGTGAGCACGGTCCGGCACAGCGCCGCCTCATCCAGGTCGTCGACGACGCAGACGACCTTGATGGTCCCGCCGGCCACCGCCAGTTCCAGATCGTCGACGAAGTGGATGGGAACCCCGCCGATCCGGGAATACTCGTGAACCTCACGTCGATCCTCCTCGCAGATCAGGCTGTCGTCGACGTACGACTGGCGGTGCCAGCCGTGCTCTCTCGCGATGGCGATGGCGCGGCTGACGGCGACGGGGTCGAGGGGTTCGGTGGCGATCACCGCGCCGTAGACGAGGCCCTCCCCGGGATCCGGGTCGGGCATGGCCTGGACCAGAGCACCCTGGTAGCAGATGAGAGGGGCGTGGACCCCGAGGCGCCGCGCCCAGGGTAGGGCCGACCGGTACATCCGGCCGGTGTTGATGACCACCGGGACCCTCTCCCCGGCCTGGCGCACGGCGGCCTCCGTCCGGGGGTGGAGCTGCTGGTTCGTGTCCAGGCAGGTGCCGTCGAGGTCGAGGGCGACCAGATCGACACGCTCCGGCAGCGTCGCTCGCGCCAGAGGTGGGGGCACGGCAAAGGGAAAGAGCGGGCGGGGGGAAGGCGTCGCGGAACGCGTCACCGGGCGCGCACTCCGATCTCGGGGTTGACGCAATGGGGTGGCAGATCGCCGGCGAGGACGGCGAGGGCGTTGTCGGCGGTCAGCTCCGCCATCGCCTCCCGGGTCCGCACCGTGGCGCTGCCGAGATGGGGGGCGAGCACTGCGTTGCGGCAGCAGGCCAAGCCCGGGGCGAGACGTGGCTCGTCCTCGTAGACGTCGAGGGCGCAGGCGCCGATCCAGCCCTCCCGCAGTGCGCGAACCAGGGCCACCTCATCAACGACCGCACCACGCGAGGAGTTGACCAGAACCGCAGTCGGCTTCATGCGCCGCAGCGCCGCCTCGTCGATGAGGTGGTGTGTCCGCTCGGTGAGTGGTGTGTGCAGAGAGACGATATCGCTCTCGGCGAGCAGCTCGTCAAGACTCTCGAAGATCCGGACGGCATTGGCCAGATCATCGGGGACTCGGACGCCTGCGCCTCCATAGGCCCCGATCCGCATGCCGAAGGCGCGGGCGCGGCGGGCCACCGCCTGCCCGATGCGGCCAAAGCCGACGATGCCCAGCAGCGACCCCTGCAGATCCAGTCCCAGCATGTAATCGGGTGCCCATCCCGTGAAGTCGCCGGCGCGCATCGTGGCGTCGCCTTCGACGATGCGCCGGGTCGCCGCGAGCAGAAGCCCCATGGTGAGATCGGCGGTGGCCTCGGTGAGCACCCCGGGCGTGTTGCCCACGGCGATACGCCGCTGCGTGGCGGCGGCGACGTCGACGTTGTTGAAGCCGACGGCATAGACACAGACGCCGCGAAGCGTGGGCATGCCGGCATCGAGAACACGATCGGTGATCGAGTCGGCGAGCTGGGGACAGAGCACGTCGGCGGGGTGCGAACTCAGCTCTGCGCAGAGCTCAGACGCGGTGGTCACGCGCCCCAGCACACGCAGCGTCGCGACGGTGGAGACCCGAGCCACGAAGGCATCGGGGAGGGGCAGCGTGCACAGGACGTCGGGCATCGCCGACCATCCTACGGTTCCCGTCCGGTGAGCCGCTACGACCACCTTCTTAGTGCCGATCCGAGGTGGGGAGCCGCACGACCCTGTGATTTAGGGTACACTGACCCTCGGATTGCGTTCATTTAGCACCGCACGGTCGCGAAGACCGCCGGTCCTCAGTCCCCGGCCAGTGCCGGCTGGAGCGGACGAGGATCGAGACATCACCTTCCTCCCGCAGAGCTTCGAGAGCCTCGGCCTCAGCGCGGCGATGCTGCACACCGTGGCGGGGATGGGCTTCACGGAATCGACTCCCATCGAGAGCGGAGCCATCCCGCCCGCTCTTCTCGACCGCGACGTGATCGGTGAGGCGCAGACGGGAAGCGGCAAGACCGCCGCCTTCGGCATCCCCCTCATCGAACGGCTCGATCCGCACCAGAGCGGGATACAGGCCCTGGTGCTCTGCCCCACCCGAGAGCTCGCCGTCCAGGTTAACGAAGAGATCATCAAGTTGGCGGCGGGTCATGAGCTGCGCTCGCTGGCCATCTACGGCGGCGACTCGATGACCCGACAGCTCGATGCGCTTCGCCAGGGGCCGCACATCGTGGTGGCGACGCCGGGACGGCTTCGCGACCACCTGCAGCGGCATTCTCTGAGCCTTGGGCAGACCCGAATCGTCGTCCTCGACGAGGCGGACCGGATGCTCGACATGGGCTTCGCTCCCGACGTCGAGGCCATCCTTCGCGAGTGCCCCAAGGAGCGCCAGACACTCCTCTTCAGCGCCACCATGCCGGACTGGGTCCGGCGCATCGCCGTTCGTCACATGCGCGATCCCGTCACCATCGCGATCAGCTCGCGGCCCGAGATCCCCCAGGGAGTCCGCCAGCTCTACGTCGAGACGGCATGGGCCGACAAGGTCGATACGCTGTGCCGGATTCTCGACTCGCCCGACGTCACCATGGCCCTGATCTTCGTGGAGACCAAGCGTACCGCCGATCTCCTGCAGGTGCAGATGGAGCGGCGCGGCCACGGCATCGGCGTGCTCCACGGCGATCTCACCCAGAAGGAACGCGACAGTGCGATGCGGCATTTCGTCGCCGCCCACGTCCGTTCGCTCATCGCCACCAACGTGGCCGCTCGTGGCCTCGACATCGACGACATCAGTCACGTCATCAACTACGACGTGCCCATGACGCCCGACGAGTACCTGCACCGGGTCGGACGGACCGCCCGCGCCGGTCGCTCGGGCGTCGCCATCACCCTGATCACGCCGGCTGAGATCCTCAAGCTCCGCGACGTCGAGCGCCACGCGCGCACGAAGATCGACCGGGCGACACTGGAGGCGGACTTCCCCCTCCAGGCTGTTCCGACCAGTGCCTGACGGGGAAACGCTCCCCGTCGTCCACGACACCGGCAGCGGACCCGCGCTGCTCCTCCTCCACGCCTTCCCCCTCGACGCCTCCCAGTGGGATCACCAGGTGGCGACCCTGTCCGGTGACTTCCGCTGTCTGCGGCCCGACATGTGGGGATGCGGCGATTCCCCTCCACCGGTCGATCCGCTCCGCGTCACGCTCGACGGCTTCGCGGCGTCCGTCGTCGCCTGGTTGGACGCGGCCGGGATCGGCGACGTGGTGCTGGTCGGCTCGTCCATGGGCGGGTATACGGCATACGCCATGCTGCGCCAGGCGCCATCTCGGGTCCGCGGTCTGGTGCTGGCGTCGGCTCGTGCCTCCGCCGACACCGAGGCTCAGGCCGCCGACCGCCGCCGCATGGCCGGGCGGGCCCTCCGCGAAGGGGCCGAGTTCATCGTCGAACCCATGGCGGCACGCCTCCTCGGTCCCAGCGCCCGTTCCGAGCCCCACATTGCCGACCCGGTGATGGGGAGGATCCGGCGCTGCCGTCCGGAGGGCATCGCCGCCTGCCAAATCGCCATGGCCTCCCGCCCCGACAGCGGCGATCTGCTGGCGTCTCTGACCATGCCTGCCCTGGTCGTTGCCGGGGAGCACGATGCGGTGGTGAGCCGCGACGAGGCAGAGGCGCTGGCGGCGGCGCTGCCCGCCGGGGAACTGGCGGTGCTCAGCGGAGTTGGGCACCTGGCCAACCTCGAAGACCCGCCGGCCTTCACCGACGTCCTCTCGGAGTTCCTCCGCCGCGTCGCCGGGTAGGCCGCCTCAGCGCGAGGCGGCGAGAGCCGGCGCGGTCGATGCCGGCGCCGTGAGCGGAGCGGCGCAGAACCCCTCGTAGTCGATGGGCTCGGTGATCGTCGGGGACTCCCCGCAGACAGGGCACTGGGGATCGCGGGGCACCCGGAACTCCCGGAAGTGCATGTCGAGAGCGTCGACGTGGAGCAGGCGGCCGGTGAGCGGCTCGCCTCGGCCGAGGATGAGCTTGATCACCTCCGTCGCCTGGAGGAGGCCGACGATGCCGGGCAGGACGCCGAGCACCCCGACCTCGGAGCAGGACGGCGCCTCCTCGGGCGGCGGCGGCGCCGGATAGCGGCAGCGATAGCAGGGGGAAGCGAAGGGAATGATCGTCGACACCTGCCCCTCGAAGCGGAAGATGCCGCCGTCCACGAGGGGCTTGCGTTCGAAGATGGCCACGTCGTTGGCCAGGTACCGGGTCGGGAAGTTGTCGCAGCCGTTGACGATGATGTCGTACTGGCGGAAGAGCCTGGGCGCGGACTCGCTGTTGAGCACCTCGTTGTGCTCGACGACATTGACGTCGGAGTTGAGGGCGTTGAGGGTGAGGCGCGCCGACTCGGTCTTGCGCATGCCGATCCGGTCCTGGGTGTGGAGGATCTGGCGCTGAAGGTTGCTCAGGTCCACCGTGTCGAAGTCGACCAGGCCGAGGGTGCCCACCCCCGCCGCTGCGAGGTAAAAGGCGGCCGGTGAGCCGAGCCCTCCGGTGCCGATGATCAGCACCCTGGCGTTGAGCAGCCTGGCCTGGCCCTCCTCCCCGACCTCGGGGATGAGGAGATGCCGGCTGTAGCGGATCTTCTGCTCCGCCGTCAGAGCGCGGGGGAGGACGAAGTCGTAGCCGGCCTGTTTCCAGGCTCCGTAGCCACCGGACATGGAGACCACGTCCTCGTAGCCCATCTCGCGCAGCGCCCGGGCGGCGAGGAGCGAGCGGATGCCGGCGGCGCAGTAGAGGGTGACGGGAGTCGCGTGGTCGGGGACGATGTCCTCGATGCGGGTCTCGATGTGGCCCTTGCTGAGGTGAATGGCGCCGGGGATGTAGCCCTCGTCCCACTCGTCGCGCTCACGGACGTCGATCATCGTCCGGTCCTGCGCGTCCCGCGCCTCCTGTGGGGTGAGCTCCGGGACGATGCGCCGGGCGGCGGCGAGAAGATCCCTGCGAGTCTGCGGCATGGCCGAAGTCTACCGGGTCACCGCCGAATCCAGATTTCGGGGGTCGGAATTCACCCCGCGGGGATGGGGCCGAGGGCAGACAGAACCTCCTCGACGACTGTCGCCACTTCCCGATGCAGCTCGGCATTCCGGCGACGATCGGTGCGCACCTCGACGAGTTGAACCCCTCCCGCATCGGTCGCGGCGCGCAGCGCCGGAACGAGCCCGCGGGACCGGCGGACGAGGCGGTGTCCCGCTCCGGCCGCCCCTGCCAGGTCACCAAGCTCCAGGCCGTGGGGGGTACCGAAGAGGGCCTCGTGCTCGGGAAGCGCCGCCTGCTCGAGCAGCGAGAAGATGCCTCCCCCGTCGTTGTTGACCACGACGATGACCAGGTCGTGGCCGCGTCGAGCCCCCCACAGCAAGGCGCCGGCGTCGTGGAGGAGGGCGAGATCCCCGACCAGGGCGTACGCGCTGGTGGTGGCATCCTTTGTGGGGTTAGCGGCGGTTACCC
>OBLU010002060.1_pt1 | contig 18646 bp, 14 predicted proteins | sample 1518681 | NCBI WGS metagenome assembly OBLU01 (sample SAMEA3539304, study PRJEB22396) | soil metagenome | biome: tundra; feature: field; material: soil | place: USA | collected 2010-05 | depth 0.15 m | reverse complement strand
AAGCGGTCGCGCTGGTCTTCGTTGATGCGCATGACTTCGTCGAGCAGGCGGAAGTCGTAGCCGCACTCGCGGGCTACGGCGCGGAAGGCCATCACATCTTTGGGGAAGCAAGAGCCGCCGTAGCCGATACCGGGATTCAGAAAACGCGGGCCAATGCGGGAGTCGGTGCCGATGCCGTGGCACACCTGATTGACGTCGGCGCCCACGGATTCGCAGATGGAAGCGACGGCGTTGATGAAAGAAATCTTCATGGCCAGAAAGGCGTTCGAGGCATGCTTGATCAGTTCCGCGCTCTTGGTAGTGGTTACGAGGATGGGAGGGGGAACGGAGGTGCGATCGGGTTGCGGAATGGCATCGGTGCGCCGATAGTAGGCGCCGCTGGTGAGCGGGGCATAGATCTCGCGCAGCACTTCGGCGGAGCGCTCGCTGTCACAGCCGACCAGGATGCGGTCGGGAAAAAGAAAGTCGGTGACGGCCGTGCCTTCGCGCAGAAACTCGGGGTTGGAGGCGACGTCGAAAAACTCGGGGTCAGCCCCGTTGCGCAGAATGATCTTGCGAACCCACTCGCTGGTGTAGACCGGGACGGTGCTCTTCTCGACGACGACTTTGTATCCGTTGATGGCGCCGGAAACCTCGCGGGCGACCGACTCGACGTAGGAAAGATCGGCGTCGCCGCGATCGGTGGGCGGAGTGCCCACGGCGACGAAAATTGCCGCACTGGCGCGCACCGCTTCCTGCAAATCGGCGGAGAATTCCAGACGATGTCCGCGGTGGCGGTTCAGCAACTCGGGCAGGAAGTTTTCGTGAATCGGAACTTGGCCGTCCTTGAGATCGGCTAGCTTACGCTCGTCGTTGTCGACGAGAATGACCTCGTGACCAAGATCGGCAAAGCAGGCGCCCGCCACTAATCCTACATATCCGGAACCGACTACAGCGATCCGCATGTTCAAACTCCAAAGACTGAAAGTCTGGGAACGGCCGTGGGTTCGGGCCCTTCCACTGCGAGGGCACGGGAGCAGCCACACAAAATAACCTGGAGAAACATTCTTACTCGCCGCAAGATGAATTAATTCTAGCATTTCACGGAAGCGGGGGAGGGAAAGGGAAGAGTGTGAAGCAGTTGTTTTTGCTATTTTGTCTACCGTTTTGGGATAGTGCTCGGCAAATTTGCCAGAGGCGGCATCGGCGGCCTGTGGTTCGCCTGTTTAACGGATTTGTACTTGCGTAAAGTGCGAAGGCCGAATGCGTATTGACAACCCCCGGTTTTGGGGCGAAACTCCGCTACAGAAGCAGACTCTCAATCTGAATCTGGTTGGCAATGCCTGATCATCCCGCGCCGGAGCCTGAGTTCTCCACCTTGCAGGGCAGCAGTTCGGACGCCGAATCCGACCTTGGCGAACTGACTGCGCTGTTTGCGGCGCACGGCGGCGGCGGTCTCTCGGCAGAGGCTTCGGCGGATCTGGCGTTGGAAATTGTGCTCAATGAAATTGTCGAGCAGGCTTGTCTGGCCACGGGCGCGACCGGCGCGGCGATTGCGCTGCTACGGGATGGCGAAATGGTGTGCCGCGCCAGCAGCGGAGCCAATGCTCCGGAGTTGGGCGCGACATTGGGCAGCGAGGCGGGGCTGACCGCGGAGTGCATCAAAACGCGGCAAGTACAGCGTTGCGACGATGCGCAGGCCGATCCGCGGGCCGATGCCGAGGCTTCGCGGAGTTTGGGAGTGCGTTCGGTAATGATTCTTCCTCTGCTGAGGAAGGGTGAACTTGTCGGCGTGCTGGAAGTTTTTTCGCCGCGGGCCTGCGCCTTCGGAGATCGGGACGAACTCACGCTGGAAGCGCTGGCCCACCGCATCCTGAAGAACCTGGAGCGGGCGCGCGAATCACTATCGCTATCCAGCAGTACGGCATCAGCCAGTACTGCAGGTAGCGCCGCGGCGCAGAATCCGCCGGCGGATCTGGTTTCGATGAAGCCGGTTGAGGTGGAGGATTCGCGGGCGGAGTCGGCGGCGAGTCTGAATAAAGTAGATAATGTTCATCCGGAGACTTTGAACAGAGAAAGTGAAGAGGATGCGCCCGTGGAGATTGCAGGACGAAGTGCGCGGGGCGGACTTGATGTTGTGACTTTAGCCCTGGGCACCGCGGTCGTGGCTTGCGCGGTGTTGCTGGGGACACTGGTGGGTGTGCGTTTGGGCTGGAGAAGAGGTGCGGCGGTCCACGGGCAGGTGACGAAGTCGGCCTCCGGCACCGGGCTTGCTCCACAGAGCGCCGCGCGGAACACGACTGTGCAGGACACGGCTGCGCAGGACAAGACTGCGCAGGACAAGACTGCGCAGAGCGCGGCCACGCAGGCTGATGAACGTGGGACGAATGCCGGTTCCGCGTCCGCATTGTCTGGAGGGGAGAACGCCGGGGCCTCAGGTCTTAAGAGTGAGAAGAAGAGTGCATCGGCGCCAGCGAGCACTCCGGCGGCTAGTTCTAAAGATCCCGCTCCACCGGCAGGCAGCCTGTTGGTTTATGAAAATGGGAAGGAAGTTTTTCGCATGCCGCCTGCGGTGGAGGGTGAGGCGGCGAAAGCGAAACATGCAAACGAGGCCGGAGCGCAGACGGGCGAAGTGCAGCGGGCTTCGGCCCTAGAGCCGGCGAAGATTGTTGAACTGGCCCCCGAAGTGGCCGAAGGAAGCCTGCTGCATCGGGTTGAACCGGAATATCCCGAGGAGGCGCGGCAGCTGCGGATTCAGGGAGCAGTCGTGCTGGAGGTGAGAATCGGCCGCGATGGCGCGATCCAGGATGTGAAGTTAGTCAGCGGCCAGCCCCTGCTGGCCGCTGCCGCGATTGCTGCCGTGAAGCAGTGGCGATTCAAACCCCGCATGCTAAAGGGACAACCGGTCGAGATGCAAACCAGAGTTACGCTCAACTTCAGGATGCCCGCCTAGTCTTCAACTCAGGATTTTTGTCTAATCGTTCGATGAGTGGAGGAAGGATCAACCGAAGGTGTGGGCCGGTGCGGATTGCTTCACGTCACGCGTGAAACATCCGCACCGGCAAACCTTTTACAGCGAATTCAGGAAGGCTAACAAGTTGGACGAGTCGGTGGAGTCCAGGGCTGTGTAGTTTGTGATGACCTTAGCCGCTTCTCCGCCATGGCGGCGGATGGCCGCATCGATGGTGGTCGAAGTGTTGTCGTGCATCAAGCCTAGGGCCTTGGTGAGCGTGTTGGACAGACCCCACAACGGCGCTGTTCTCCACTGGGTGAGAGATGCCTGGCCGGTGCCGCTGGGCTGGAAGGGAATGCCTCCGGAGTCTCCCGATCCCATATCGTGGAGCAGGAAATCCGAATAGGGGTTGAATGTGACGTTGCTGAGAGCGTCGATTACTCCCGTCTGTCGTCCCAACGTTTGATTCAACGTGACGTTGGACTTGGTGGTGAAGCTCTCGATGTGGCAAACGCTGCAGCCGATGTTGTTGAACACGGTGAGCCCGGCCTCGGTAGCCGAAGTGGGAGGCTGCGGCGGTATGGGAGCCAGCAACGCCTCGAACTGGGTCATCTTGATCATGTTGGTCTGCGCCACGTCCTGTGGACTGTTGGGGTCATCCTGGCAGGGGCTGGGATAAGGCAGGCCTTGGGGCAAATGTTCATTCGGATTGAACTGAGCGGCTATGCCGAATGGGCCGGCGGCAGTGGTGATGCCTAGTTCGTTGAACTCGGCATTGGCAGTAAACTGGAACAAGGAAACAATGTTGAGCTTCTGCCCGAATTTTCCCGGGCGGATGGTTCCGTTTTCATCGGGCACCATATTCGCCTGGCCGTTGATGCCGTACGTGTTTCCGGGGTTTCCGACATTCGCCAGGATAGCGGAGTCCGGAATGTTATCGACGAACCCAAGTCCAAACAGATTTGTCGATCGTACATTGCTCACCACGGTGGCGTCGACAGGAACTACTTCATGGGGCAGATTTTGAGCCGTACCTCCGCCGGACGGGGCCAAGCCAGAAGTAGTAGCCGTGTAGGTGAAGGTTGTTTTCGAGGGGATGCTGACGATGGGAAAGGTTCCGTTGTAACCGGAAACCCCGACGCCACTGATCATCGCGTTTTGTCCCACGGAAAATTTGTGAGTGACGGCGGTGGTAATGGTCACCGTGGTTCCGGACTCGGTGGCGCCGTTAGAGCTGACAATATTCATGATATTGCAGCTGGGCAGAGTGCCGAAGGCAGCATTGGAAAGGCCGTGAACGATGGGGCCACCTTCATTTTCCGGGTAGGTTCCGTTCCCGTCGAGGTAGTTGAAGGTGTTATCGGGATTCCACTTGCCATAACGGATTCCAACTAGGGTGCTGGTGTCTCCAGCGGTGCCGGTGAGAATGTTGATACCGGCTCCGTGACAAGTGAAGCAACCGGGCTCGGTCGACACGGGTCCGAGGCCGCGAATGGGATCCCACTTGATAGCGAACAGCTCATAGCCACCGGTGAAGAAACCGGTCTGCGTCGATGTGAGTCCAGCGAGAGGACCGCCAAACTCACCTACAGTTGGTGGCGGAGGCGGCGGAGGCGCAGTGTTGGTGGCTGCCGCGATGTGGAGGAACCGGGATGGAATGGCCAGAACCGCGAAACCTACCAGGAGCAGAACTGCAAGAAGACGAACGGTGCGTAGACTCATTGACGACTCCTTCACGTAGTTGGTACGTCAGGCGAGATCGACTCCTGTAAAAAACGAAGTCAAAACCCGCAAATTCTTGTGACCATGACGTGAACGTTGGAGGGAGGAGCGACGATTCAGCATGGGCCAGAGACGCATGGAGACTAATTTTTGATGCCGCCGTTCTGAAAACGCAATACCGAAAACACCCTATTAACTTACATAAACTGCTTACATATTACAACAGCAGAATCTCTGAGAGTTGTAATCAGAAACCTGACCAGATGATCGGGGCCCGATGTCAACGCGCATTTTGCTATCAAAAAACACATTTGTCAAGAGTGCAAAAACCTGCAATACGCCCGTGATCCGAGTGCAAAAACCGAACATCCGGGCAGAAATATCGCCACGTCTGTTCGCCATCACGCGGAATATTGTTGATACAAGAGGCGGAGCTGGCGTGAAAGGGGACTTTATTCTCCAGTAGATCAACTCTATTTTGTGAGGCGCGGGCAGTTACTTAAGGTCTTTCTTCACTAGTGCTTTTTACCTCTTGCAGGAAGTTGCAGGGCTGGATAGACTCACTTCACTGTTGATGTTCGGGTTGTATGCCACCTAACCCGGTGGTTCGGTATTTCATCCCCCCTAATATAAATCGACAAGCGGTAGAGTCGTCGATCTTACTTTAGTAAACCATAAGCACATCCGCGCGCCTTTTCCGAAGTTCCGCGGGATGTGACTGAGAGGGCGGAGCTGTGAACGACACGGGATTGATGGATGGATGCCAGACAGCGGTGGATGCCGCTGGGCTACTCAACCAGGCGTGCTGGTATGCGGTTCGCACGCGCTCGCGCCACGAGAAACTGGTCGCCAAACAACTGGAGAATCAAGGAATTGAGTCGTTCCTCCCAATCGTTGCCCAGACCCGCAAGTGGAGCGACCGCAGCAAGCAGATCGAAACGCCTTTGTTCTCCGGGTACGCATTCCTGCGCATGATTCATTCCCCGGATGATCGCGTCCGTGTGCTGCGGACGCAGGGCGTCGTTAGTTTTGTCGGAGTCCACGGCACTGGAACCCCCATCCCCGATCATCAGATCGAAGACATCAAGACTCTCGTCGCCAGCAGAATCCCTTATGAAGAGCGTTCCTTTCTCCGCGTCGGTCAACGAGTGCGGGTTCGCGGCGGAGCGCTGGACGGCATGCAAGGCATTCTGGTGGCGGAGAACGGCGATCGCAGCCTGGTGATCTCGGTTGAGCCCATTCAACGGTCGTTGTATGTCCGCGTGGCCGGTTACGACGTGGAGCCAGTCTAGTGTTCTTTTCCCCTTCTGTGTCCTTCTCCCCCTGCAAGAAACCCAACACACAAAAATTTGTTGCGAGGCATAGCCCTATGGATCAATTAGAGAACAAAGTAAAGGCAGTCAAGAACGGCAACCCACTGATGAGAGAAGAGGGGTTTGCCGACAACCCGGTTGCGGCGGAGCAACCTCAGACCGATCCGCATTTTTCTCTCCGCAGCCTTCGGGCTGAGGCGGAAATCTACGCGATTAGCCGAACTCTCGAGTACACGGGCTGGAACCGCAGACGGGCGGCCCAGTTGCTGTCCATCAGCTATCGCGGAATTCTGTACAAGATTCGCCAGCACAACCTTACCCCGAGTGCGGTGCGGCAAGTGGCGCCTCTTGCGCAGACGCTCAAAGTCGAGTAGCCGACTGCGGGTCACAGGAAGGGCGGGCCATTGCTGTGGCTCGAAGAAGGGCGATTCTCCCCCTGTGTCTTGTCGGGTTGGACGGACTGCCCCCAAAGGGCCGCAAGTTCCAAAGACGTACTACGAAGGTTGAAGAGTTACTTGAAAGATGGAGGTTTGGCAATGATGAAGACAATAAATTCAGGGCTGGCGAAGCGAGTGTTCCTGGTGGCGCTTGGGGCATCCATGGTCTGCGCTTTGCTGCAAGTTTGCGCCGCGCAGGCGGACAAAGCTTCAAGTCCCAGTACGAATGCAGTTGTGGCCGACGCAACCAAGCCTTCCGGAGATAGCCCGCAGTTCAAATCGCGCAGTCCGCGCTACCGCATCGAACCCGGCGACACGTTCGACCTGACCTTTGATCTGAGTCCGGAATTCAACCAGTTGGCCGTCGCGGTGCAACCCGATGGTTTCGTTTCGCTGCGGACAGTGGGGGACATCAAGGTTGCCGGCGAGACCGTCCCGGAGCTGACGCAAACTGTGCGTCAGGCTTATGGAAAGATCCTGAACAATCCCGTCATCTCGATTACGCTGAAAGAATTCGAGAAGCCCTACTTTATCGCGTCCGGCCAGGTGGCCAAACCGGGCAAGTACGAGATGCACGGCAATTTGACGGTGACGCAGGCCATTGCGGTTGCGGGAGATTTTCAATCCAGCGCCAAGCATTCGCAGGTTGTGTTGTTCCGCCGGGTCGACGATCAGTGGACGGAAGCGAAGCTGATCGACGTGAAGAAGATGGAAAAGAACCGGGACTTACGGGAAGATCCCTTTCTCCACTCCGGCGATATGCTGTACGTCCCGAAGAATACGCTGTCGAAGATCGATAAAATGATTCCGAATTTGAGTATGGGCTCGTACCTGCCGTTGGCAATACCGTAAGGGCACGAAGCGGATGGTTGATTCTGTTCGCATCACTAAAGATGAAAGGCAGTATGGAGGCAATATGACTGAACCAATTTCCACGAACGGCCACGGACACCGGGCCTATTCATTCACCGCGAGAGATGTGGTTGCGATCGGGTTTCGCCATCAGCGGGTGATGATCCTGTGTTTCGTAGGCGTCGTGCTGGGTGTGCTGCTCTCCGCCGTGTTTATTCCTACGAAGTATCGGGCCGAGACGAAACTGCTGGTGAAGCGCGAACGCGTGGACCCCGTGATCACCCCGGAGCAGACCGCTCCCATGATGTTTAAGGACACAGTGGGTGAGGAAGAGATCAACTCCGAAGTGGAGTTGATTCAAAGCCAGGATGTTCTGCAAAAGGTGGTCACCACCTGCGGCCTCGACGCCAAGAAACTTCTGTCAGGCCTGCTGCATCCCGGAGAGACGCCACAGCAGCGGACGGACCGGGCCATTCTGCAATTGCGGGGCGACCTGCAACTGGAAGTAATCAAGAAGACCAACGTCATCAGCATCGCCTACGAATCGCACAAGCCGGAGCTTGCCCAGAAGGTCCTGGCCACACTGGACAAGGCCTATCTCGATAAGCACCTTGAGGTGCACCATCCACCCGGACAAGCTGAGTTCTTCGAACAGGAAGCGACCAAGTACAAACAGGAAATGATGTCTGTCGAAAGCCAGCTCGCCCAGTTTTCCGGCGGACAAAATGGCGTGGCGCCGACGGTGCAGCGCGACATGGTCCTGCAGAAGCTGGCCGACTTCAACGGATCTCTTGGTACCACACGGGCTTCCATCGCCGAGGCGAGGAAGCGCATCATCGATCTCGAGGCGCAGTACAAATCGCTACCCTCGCGCATAACGACCCAGGCAAAGAAGGGTGACAACGCGCAAGTTCTGCAGAACTTGAAGGCCACTTTGCTGACGCTCGAAATGAAGCGGACTGAATTATTGACCAAGTACCAGCCGACCTACCCGCTGGTGGTGGAGGTCGACAAGCAGATTACCGATACGCGTGCCGCGCTCACCCTGGAAGAGACTTCCCCGGTGAAGGAAGAGACGACGGACCAGAATCCCACCTATGCGTGGGTGAATTCGGAACTGGCCAAGGCCAAGTCTGATCTGGCCGGACTCGAGGCTCGGGAAACGGCGCTGACCGCCATTGTGAACGTGTACATGTCTCAGGCGCACAAGCTCGAGGAGCAGGGCATCCTGCACGGCGACTTGATGCGCGCGCAAAAAGCCGACGAAGCGAATTTTCTGCTCTACAACAAGAAGCGGGAGGAAGCGCGGATTGCCGACGCCCTCGACCGCACGCGCATTCTGAATGTGTCGATAGCCCAAAACCCGGTGATCCCGAGCTTGCCCACCCGGTCTCTCTTGATCTTCGGTTTAGTGGCTTGCTTGCTGGGTACAGCGGTGAGCCTGGGAGTAGTTTTCGCGATCGACTATGCCGATCAGTCATTCCGTACGCCGACCGAGGTGATGTCGGAACTGAGGATTCCCGTGCTGGCAGCGGTTCCGTCGCACCGGAGTGCAGGCAACGGCTTGCACAAGAATGGAAACGGTAACGGAAATGGGAATGGAAATGGCCATGGGAACGGCAACGGCAAATCGCACGTTGTGCCGGACCATGCTTCGTATGACGATGATCCGTTTGAAGTGAATGTCAAACCCCGCAACCCGAGCGTTCCGGAGAGAAGGTACTAAATGTTTTTAGAATTCTTCGGATTGCGAGAACAACCCTTCGGTGTGTCGCCAGACCCGAGGTACCTTTACCTCGGCGCCGGCCACCGGGAAGCCCTTGCATCCCTCTATTATGGGATCGAGGCGAATCGTGGGTTCCTGTCTCTGGTAGCTCGGCCGGGCATGGGCAAGACCACTTTGCTCTTCCACTTGCTGCAGAAGTTCTCACACACGGCGCGCACGGCGTTCATCTTTCAAACCCAATGCAATTCGCGCGAGTTCATGCGCTTCCTGCTGGCGGAAATTGGCATTGAGAACGACGTGCAGGACTTCGTGCGTATGAACGAGCAGTTCAACCGCTGCCTGGTGCAGGAGGCGCGAGCCGGCAGACGCTTCATCGTGGTAATTGACGAAGCGCAGAACCTGGATGCATCGGTGCTGGAGACGGTCCGGCTGCTCTCCGATTTCGAAACGCCCCAGGCCAAGTTGTTGCAGATTATTCTGGTCGGGCAGCCCACGCTGGCGGACAAGCTGGCCAGTCCCGCTCTCACGCAGTTGCGGCAAAGAATCACTTCTCTGAGCGGATTGAATCCTCTCACCCCGCAGGAAACGGCGCGCTTCATTGGGCACCGCCTGCAGGTGGCGGGATACAAGGGCCAGGGCTTGTTCTCGGCGGAAGCTCTGGGGTTGATCGCGGAAGCGAGCGAAGGCATTCCGCGGCAGATCAACAATTACTGCTTTCATTCGCTCTCTCTGGCTTGTGCCACGCGAAACCGGACGGTCGACAGTTCCATCGTGCGCGAAGTAATCAACGACCTGGATATCACCCGGTTCATGACCGAAGTAGAGGTGCCGTCCACCAGGTCGAGGCTTACGTCGGGAATGGGTTTGAGCGCCGATCCGCTCCCGCCGGTTCACGAGTCCCATCAAGAGGGGGACAACGGGCACACGCCGGCACTGGCCCCGCAACAACATGCGGAAGATAATTTGAGTCCTTCGGATGCGGTGCAGCATATGCGGGACGTATCACGGTTGCTGCGCACGTGGCGCAGCGGATTAGAACGTCCCGACTGACTTGCAACCAGTTTTTAGCGGACGGATTTCGGCGGGCAAACTTTCCGGGCAAGTGGGAGACCTAACAAGGAGTCTATGAGCAAGAATTTTGAACTGATGCAAAATCTCGGCAAGGAACATGACATGTTCCAGACCGCCACCGCGCCAATGCCTTTGCCCATCGAGCCTTTGCCGGTCGCACATCGGCAGGTCGAAGTAAGGCAGCCGGTCGATGTGAAGCCGCTCGAACTGAAGATGGAAGACGGGCAGCGGGATGAGCTTATCAAGCTGGTGCAGCGCGTCTTCTTTGCGCCGGGAGAGGGCGGTTCACGACTGGTCGTAGTATCGGGTACCGAATCTGGCAATGGCTGCAGTTGGATTTGCGCGCGTATGGCTGAAATCCTGGCGTCTCAAGTTTCGGCTACGGTCTGTGTGGTGGATGCGAATCTCCGCACTCCGGGCCTGCATCGGGAATTCGGCGTAAAGAATCATTACGGGCTCGCCGATGCGCTGCAAGTTTCGGATCCGGTGCGCGGGTTCGTGACTCAACTGTCGCGTCCGAACCTCTGGCTTTTGAGTTGCGGGGCGGAAAAAGAAGGCGCGCAGACTTTGCTCGGCTCCGAGCGGATGCGAACGCTGCTTCCGGAATTGCAGAGAGAGTTCGACTACGTCTTGATCGACGCTCCGCCGTTGCGCGGGGGCGATGACACGATCATGCTGGGCCGCAACGCCGAGGGAGTGGTGTTGGTTCTGCGGGCGAATGCCTCGCGGCGCGAGACGGCACGCAAGGCGGTGCACGATCTCGAGCATGCCAATGTGCGGGTTCTGGGCGCTGTGCTCAATCATCGGACGTTCCCCGTTCCGGAAAAAATCTACAAGAAGCTCTAAGCTTTTAACTCTTAAAGACCAAAATGTTTGAGAATCTGAGAGAAGACATAAACCGGGCGATGCGGGAAACCCGCACCGACCCGAACTGGAAACCGAGCCTGGGGAAGCGGTTCGAGGTCATGGTGCGTCATTCCACCTGGCCGGTCGTTGCCTACCGCTTCTCTCGCTGGGCACGCAGCGTACGAATTCCTGTGGTGAAGCAACTGCTGCAGGTCTTCGGTCTTTTGTTTCGCAAGTGGGTGGAGGTTTTCACGAGCGTACACATCGACGTGCGGGCCGACATTGGGCCGGGTTTCGTGATTCACTCGGTGTACGCGATCAATCTGGGTGCTACAAAGATCGGCAAGAATTTCACCATCGCCACCGGATGCTTGATCTCACACGCGTGCCGCGGCATCGGCGATGACGTTTATTTCGGACCGGGAGCCAAGTTGGTAGGCGACGCCAAGATCGGCAGCAACGTGACGATCGCGGCCAACAGCCTGGTGCTCACCGACGTCCGCAGTAACATGATGGTTATGGGCGTACCGGCCCGCATCAAGTTGCCGGGCGGCCGTCCGCAACGCTTCGTGAAGAAACCGGAGGCAGTCGCCGCTCCGGTGGCGGAAGTCAAGACGGCGCCTGCATCGGCATCTGTTCCCGAACCCGCGCACACCGCAGCGTCTGTATCCGCTTAACAGGAATTAGCCGGCGTTACCCTTCGACTTCGCTCAGGGCGGAACGCCGGCGCTACACAAAGCTCAAGGGCATCTGGGCCAGAAAGAAATAAGGAGAGAGTAAGCCTTGGACTTTGCATGGAACGACGAGCAAGCTGCTTTTCGCAAGGAAGTGCTGCGATTTGCCAAAGAAGAGTTGAACGATGACGTCATTACGCGCGACCGCAACGAGGAATTCTCGCAGGAGTTGTGGAAGAAATGCGCGAAGTTCGGAATTCAAGGATTGCCAATTCCGACGGAGTACGGCGGTGGAGGCGCTGACACGCTCACCACAGTTTGCGCTCTGGAGGCTTTGGGCTACGGTTGTCAGGACAATGGCCTGCTGTTCTCCATCAATGCGCACATGTGGAGTTCGGAGATTCCGATCTGGTCGTTCGGCACGGAAGAGCAGAAGCGCAAGTATCTTCCCGGCCTGGTAAGTGGCGGGCTCGGCCTGCACGCGATGACCGAGCCGGGATCGGGCTCCGACGCTTACAGTTTGAAGACACGGGCCGAGCGCAAGGGCGATAAATATGTGCTGAATGGATCGAAGACATTCAGCAGCAACGCGCCGAACGCGGACGTTACGATTGTTTTCGCGAATCTCGATCCCAGCCGCGGGCCGAACGGCGTCACAGCATTTCTGGTCGACAAAGGCACGCCGGGATTTACAGTGGGCAAGAAGCTCCACAAGATGGGATTGCGCACTTCTCCCATGGCGGAAATTTCGCTGCAGGATTGCGAGATTCCGGTTTCGAATCTTCTCGGCAAAGAATTTGGAGGGCAGGCGGTTTTCACCTCTTCCATGGAGTGGGAACGGATCTGCATCCTGGCCAGCCATCTTGGGGCCATGCAGCGCATCATGGAGACTTGCGTGAAGTACGCCAAAGAACGCAAGCAGTTTGGCGAGCCCATCGGCAAGTTTCCTGCCATCAACAACAAGATTGCCGACATGGATGTGCGGCTTGAAACCGGTCGCCTGGTGCTGTACAAGGCCGCGTGGCTCAAGAGCCAGGGCCGGCACCCGTTGCGGGAGGCGTCGATCGCCAAGCTGTATGTGAGCGAGGCCTGCGTACAGAGCTGCCTGGAAGCGATCCAGATCCACGGCGGCTATGGTTACACCACGGAATATCAGCTCGAACGCGAACTCCGCGATGCGATTGCGGGTACGATTTACTCCGGAACATCGGAAATTCACAGAGTGATCATCGCCAACATGCAGGGGCTTTGATTCGTCCTCTTCAGTGTTTGTCTCCAGTGTCGTTTCCCCGGGTCAACCCTTTTAGTGATGTCGATCAAAATCAAATCCAAAGAGATCAGGTTCTAAGTCATGGCATACGTGCTGCAGCAATTGTTGACTAAGAGTGCAAAGGCATATCCGGAGAAGACTGCGGTGTGGGCTCGCGGCAGGAGCATCACCTATCGCGAACTGGACGAGCGATCGAACCAGATGGCTCATCTGCTGCGCAGGCAGGGGATTACGAAGGGCGATCGCGTGGGACTGTTTTTCCCCAAGTGCGTGGAATCAGTCATCAGTATGCTGGGCGTGCTGAAGGCGGGCGGGGTCTATGTTCCGCTTGATCCGCAGGCGCCGGCAGACCGCATCGGCTACATTATCGGCAACTGCGGCATTCGGGTGCTCATTACGAATCACGAGAAGCGGCAGGCGCTTACCCCGGAAACTTTGGAACTTCTGGAGTGCTGCATCTCGACCGATCAGGCTGAGAACGGGAGCGACGGCAAGCTTATTCCGTGGTCGATGCTCGCGGAGTTTCCGGCGGATCATGCTCCGGTAGTGAGCCTCATCGAAACCGATCTCGCCTACATTCTTTACACTTCAGGCTCGACGGGACGGCCCAAGGGCGTGATGCTGTCGCATCAGAATGCGCTGACTTTCGTGGAGTGGTGCGCGGAAGAGTTTCAGGTGCGCAGCGAAGACCGGCTTTCCAATCATGCGCCTCTGCACTTCGATCTTTCGGTCTTCGATGTTTACAACACGCTCGAAGCCGGCGCTACTGTTTACCTGATCACCGAGGAACTCGCGCTGTTCCCCACCAGCCTGGCCAACTTTATCGAGACGCAGGGGATCACCATCTGGTACTCGGTGCCCTCGGCATTGATGCTTCTGCTGCTGCATGCTCACCTGACGCCGGAGAAGTTGAAGAGCGTGCACACCATACTGTTCGCGGGCGAAGTCTTTCCCATGAAATATTTGCGGCAACTGGCGGAGATGGCGCCGACGGCGGAACTCTACAACCTTTACGGGCCGACAGAAACTAACGTCTGCACATATTACAAAGTGGAGCGCGAGCGGCTGGCGAGTCTGGAGAAATTACCCATCGGAATCGCATGTGCCAACACGGACGCGTTTGCCGTAACCGATGATGGACGCCGCGCGGCTCAGGGCGAGACTGGCGAGTTGTACGTTCGCGGTCCGGCCGTGACCTACGGCTACTGGGCCGATCCGGAAAAGACACAGAAAATGTGCGTGCCCAACCGTTTCGAGCAGAACTTCGAGGAGAAGATGTACCGCACCGGAGATCTGGTCACGATGGCGGAAGACGGCAACTATTATTTTCTAGGCCGCCGCGACAGCATGATCAAGAGCCGCGGCTATCGCATCGAACTGGGCGAGATTGAAAGCGCTCTGTTGAGCCATCCCGGAGTTCGGGAAGCAGCTGTGCTTGCGGTTCCGGATGAGATCGTGGGGAACCGCATCCGCGCAGTGGTGTCGATTCACGTTCCCGATTCGCTCAAGCCTGTGGAGTTGCAGCAGCACTGCGCAACCCGCGTCCCGAAGTACATGATTCCGGAACTCATCGAGCTTTGCATTGAACTTCCGAAGACCTCGACGGGGAAGATCGATCGAGTGAAGTTGGCGAAGGAATCGACGAAGGAACCGGTGAGCGTTCGCTAAGTTGCATCCAGCCGGGCAATCAAGTTTGTTGTAAACGCAGTACATTCCCAGCAATTTGGAGAGGAAACATGATCGAGTCAGCAGCGGTGAAAGACCAAATTCGCGAATACGTTCTCGAAGAATTCGCCAAAACCAAAGGCGTCAACCAGATCACAGACCAGGAAGTGCTCACCAAGAATGGCATCATCGATTCGATGGGCATTTTCCGCCTGGTGGCGTTCCTGGAAGAAACGTTTAACGTCCGCATCGGCGACGAAGAAATCACCCACGATAACCTGGAAAGCATCGACGCCATTGAACGGCTGGTGATTTCCAAAGCGAAAAAATAAGCCGGCGTAAACGGCACTCTTAACGGGCGGCGACAGATCGCCCGTGTTCGCTTCAGCTTGGTTTTATCTCCTCCCCTTTCCCGTACCAACTTCTGGTAGCTGCTCCTCAGGGATCTCTCATGGGCATAAATCGCAAAGTCTTTTCGAACGGGGTCAAGATATTTGACCTGCTGCTAATGGCGTGTGCTTTCGGGGTCTCCACTCTGCCCTTGGTCCACCGCGTGGGCAGGGTTAGCTTGGCCGAGTTTTTCGAGATGCGCGTGAAGCTCGCCAACTTGCTGCTGTTTTGCATCTTTCTATTGGTCTGGCATTTCCTGTTCACCGTGTTCGGCCTGTATCGGTCGATGCGTTTGTCGAACCGCTGGGAAGAAGTCCGGGAAATCTGCGGCGCGACGACGCTTGGGACGCTCGTCATCGCAGCGGCGGCTCTCACGTTTCGTATTTGGATCGTCAGTCGAGTCTTCCTGGTCTTGTTTTGGGTGCTGACCACCGGCGCGGTGATCTTGAGCCGGATGGTCATTCGGGCTGCGCTTGCCTATGCCCGAAGGCATGGGCGAAACACGCGCAATCTGCTGGTGATCGGCACGAATGCGCGCGCGTTGACTTTGGTGCAGGGGATCCAGAGTAAGCCGGACCTGGGCTACCGGATTCTGGGATTTGCCGACGAAGAGTGGGAGGGGCTGGACGAATTCAAGAAACAAGGATACCCGCTCGTCGCCGACCTGGAAACGCTGCCCGCTTACGTCCGACGCAATGTGGTGGATGAGATTGTGTTGGCGCTGCCGATTCGGTCGTTTCACACTTTGGCTTCGCGGATCGCATGGGTATGCGAACAGCAAGGCATTATCGTACGATTCATGCCGAACATTTTCGACCTGAAGGAAGCCAAACATCGGGCCGATGAGTTTGGTGGCGACGAACACCTTGTCGGCCACGACAGCACGATCTCAGACGCTTGGGGCTTGGCCATCAAGCGCGCAATTGACATTGTGGTTTCGGCGGCAGCCATCGTTTTTCTGGCGCCCGTGATGGTAATAACCGCTGTGCTGGTCAAGTTGACCGCGCCCGGGCCCGTCTTCTTTATACAGAAGCGTCTGGGCCGTAATAAGAGGATGTTTGACATCTACAAGTTCCGCACCATGGTGGTGGATGCGGAGAAGCGGCTCAAAGACCTTGAGGACAAGAACGAGGCTGACGGAGCCGTGTTCAAGATCAAAAACGATCCCCGCATTACGCCGCTGGGCCGCTTCCTGCGGAAAACCAGCATCGATGAACTTCCGCAACTCTTTAACGTACTGAAAGGCGATATGAGCCTGGTGGGTCCGCGCCCGCTGCAAGTGCGGGATTACGAATTGTTCGACACGTTCTGCGAAGACTGGCAGCGCCGCCGGTTCAGCGTTCGTCCCGGGATCACCTGTCTCTGGCAGATCATGGGCCGGAGTTCGATCCCCTTCGAGAAGTGGATGGAGTTGGATCTGCAATACATTCGCACCTGGTCGTTGTGGCTGGATTTAGAAATTCTTGCTAAGACCGTCCCCGCGGTTTTGAAAGGTTCCGGGGCAGCCTAACGGCACCCAAGAGTAGAATGCAGACTATTAAATCTTTAAACTTTCGAACTGAAATGACACCGAAAATTGTGCACGCACCGGGAGCCCCCTGCGTTGCCGAATTGGTGGCACAGCAGGCGGCTGCAAATCCCAGCGGGATAGCTGTCTCCGCTGGCCACGAAGTCTTGTCCTACGCCGAGCTTGACCGCCGCGCCAATCGCCTCGCCAATTATCTTCGCTCGGTCGGTGTGGGCCGAGATGTGGCGGTGGGCCTTTACCTCGAGCGTTCGCCTGCAATGGTGGTAACGGCTTTGGCTATTCTCAAAGCGGGAGGGGCCTATATTCCTCTGGATCCGGTTCAGCCTCCGGCGCGCCTCGCCTTTATGCTGCGAGATTCGGAAGCACGCGTCGTGGTGAGCACTACGGAGCTGGCCCAGAGATTGTCGGCCGGTTCATGGCAAGTGGTTACGCTTGATGGCGATTCGCAGAAAATTGCAGCCCAGCCCGAAACCCAGCCAGCGGTCGTGGTAAAGCCTGAGGACCTAGCCTACATCATCTATACATCTGGCTCTACTGGACAGCCCAAGGGAGTGGAGCTAGTTCATTCCGGTCTGTCGAACCTGGTGGCCTGGCATCTACGAGCTTTTCAAGTGACCTCCGCAGACCGCGCCACCTCGCTGGCGGCGATGGGGTTTGACGGAGCGGTTTGGGAATTGTGGCCGTATCTGGTCTCCGGCGCGAGCGTACATCTGCCGGAGGAGCGAGTCCGGAGCGACGCCAAAGCGTTGCGCGATTGGATGGTGGCGCAGGGCATCACCGTCTCCTTCGCTGCCACGGCGATGGCGGAAAATCTCATGCAGCTCGATTGGCCGGGAACGACAGCTCTGCGATTCCTGCTCACCGGGGCTGACACGCTGAAGAAATATCCTTCGTCGCGGCTGCCGTTCGTTCTGGTGAATAACTACGGTCCAACCGAAGGCACGGTCGTGAGCACTTCGGGTGTGGTTGCCGCGGATAGCTCCGCAAACCAGCCGCCGTCCATCGGTCGTCCGATCGATGGGGTTGGGATTTATATTCTCGATGACCACCAGCGGCCTGTGACCGAAGGGACCGCGGGTGAAATCTACATCGGCGGCGCGGGCTTGGCGCGTGGGTACAGAAATCGTCCTGACTTAACTGCAGAGCGGTTTATTGCGAATCCCTTCAGCCCGGAAGCAGGATCTCGTCTCTACCGCACGGGAGATTTGGCGCGTTGGTTGCCCGACGGGCAGATCGCCTTCCTGGGACGGGCCGATGAGCAAGTGAAGATTCGCGGCTACCGGGTTGAGCCAAGTGAGATCGCCACCGTCCTCGGCCAGCACGCCGCGGTGCGAACCAGCGTTGTGATTGCCAGAGAAGATGAGCCGGGCGAGAAAGAGTTAGTGGCCTATGTGGTTTTGTCTCCCGGCGCGAAGCTGAATGCCGGAGAACTCCGCGACCACCTCAGGAAGCGCTTGCCCGATTACATGGTGCCGGCGGAATTCGTCGCCATCGAAAGCGTGCCTTTAACCGCGAATGGCAAAGTGGACCGGGCGGCCCTGCCGAGTTCCAACGGAAGCCGGCACAGCGAAGCCTACGTCGGGCCGCGGACTGCGGTGGAGGAAGAGCTGGTGAAAGTCCTGGCTCCCTTGCTCAAGCTGGAACGAGTGGGAGTGAACGACAATTTCTTTTTGCTGGGCGGTCATTCTCTGCTGGGAACCCAGTTGATCGCCAGAATCAGCGAAACCTTCGGAGTCGATCTGACTCTTCTCAAATTATTCGATCATCCCACCGTCGCCGAGATGTCACTGGAAATTGAAGACCTCATCCTCGCGCGAGTCGAGGGCATCAGCGAGTCCAAGCTCGCGGGAGAACACCACCGCAGTGTCGTCTAGCACAAAAACTCCATCAAGGCCGGAAAGCCGGGACACAGGGTTGAGCCTCTATCACCTTCTCGATCCGGAGGTGTTGGCCAATCCCTACCCGCTATTCCGTCGCCTCCGCTCCGAAGACCCCGTGCATTGGGATCCCTTTCTTCACGCCTGGGTGGTGACGCGCTACCCCGATGTGCTGGAAGTGTTGCTCAACTTCTCGGCCGATCGCACGCCCACTCCCGCGCAACTCGATGAGATGGGACTTTCTTCGCTCAACCCCATTGCACGCGTGATGGTGAAGCAAATGCTGTTTCTGGACGCTCCGGCGCACACGCGGTTGCGCGGCTTGTCGTCCAAGGCCTTTACT
>OBLU010002057.1_pt1 | contig 18681 bp, 15 predicted proteins | sample 1518681 | NCBI WGS metagenome assembly OBLU01 (sample SAMEA3539304, study PRJEB22396) | soil metagenome | biome: tundra; feature: field; material: soil | place: USA | collected 2010-05 | depth 0.15 m | reverse complement strand
GTGATCGGGGAGTATGAGCGGGCGTTCTACGGCAGCCAGTACGCGTCGATGGCGCCGCTGTTCGAGCACTACGGTGTCCAGCTGTGGATGCCGGAGGTAGGCGGCCGGGTCGACTGGCACGCGGAGGATCACGAGGAGACGATGCTGGCGCTGGGACTGTCGTCCAAGCGGGAGATCATCCGGACCCGGATCCGGGTCCGGACCGCAATGGCCGCCCAGACCCTGGAACAGGGCCGTTATCTGGGTGGCCGGCCGCCGTACGGGTACCGGCTCGCCGACGCCGGGCCGCACCCGAACAAGGCGCACGCGGCCTGGGGCAGGCGGGCGCATCGCCTGGAGCCTGACCCGGTGACAGCGCCGGTCGTGTCGTGGATGTTCGCGCAGCGGCTGGCCGGGCGCAGCGCCGCCCGGATCACCCGGGCGCTGAATGATGCCGGGGTGCCGTGCCCGTCCGCGGCGGACCCGGGACGCAACCCGCACCGGACCGGGGCGGCGTGGACGCTGCGGACAGTCGCGGCGATCCTGGCCAACCCCCGGTACACGGGCCGTCAGGTGTGGAACCGGCAGCGCACCGACTTCGACCTGGTCGACCCGGCCAACACCACGCTCGGGCACCGGCAGGTGCAGCGGTGGAACCTGCCCGATGGCTGGGTCATCTCCCGGCACCCGGCGCATGCGGCGCTGGTCAGCGAGGCCGATTTCATCGCAGCCCAGGACACTGCTGTGCCGCGCGGCCCGGTGGGGCCTGCGGTGCGCCGGTACCTGCTGGCCGGGCTCATCGCGTGCGGGCTGTGCGGGCGGCGGCTCGAATCATGCTGGTCCTACGGCAGGGCCGCCTACCGGTGCCGCCACGGCTACACCAGCGCGACCGTCCCCGATGCCGCGCGGCCGAAGAACACGTACGTCCGCGAGGACCAGATCCTGCCGCACCTGGCCGCCCTCAGCATCCTGCTCACCGGGTCTGCCTGGAAACCTGGACCGGGGAGCCGCGGCATTGCTCAGGTGACCTGCCCGGCCAGTGCGGCGGTGCTGATCGACCAGCTGCGCGCCGATGGCATTGTCCTCACCTATGACCCGGACCACCGGACGCTCCGCACCGGGGGGCACGACGCGCCGCCGGTCGTCATCGGTACGGATGCCACTGGCGCTAACTCGCGCCACGGCAGGAAAAGGAGGACCGTCTAGGGAAAGCGAGAAAAGAGCACTCGCCGCGGCCGGAGGCTGAGCGCGGGTGAGGTCCGAGCATGCCCGTGAACGGCCGCTCATGGGGATTTAACGTGTCCGAGGGGGGACTTGAACCCCCATTCGGGTGGTACACCACCGAATCGGTGGTTTATCACCAGTCCAAGCTAACACAACAAGGGCCCGTCCGGATCGGTATTCCGCAGACGGGCAGCGGCGCCGCCGCCGGGCCGCACGAGTAGTCCGAGCGCCTGACCTGCGGGAACGACGATTACGGTCAGCCGGGATCGAGCTGCAGGCCAGGACCGTGTTGCAGCATCCGCACCGCGCGGGAGACGCAGTGTTGGCGTATGCTGCGGCTGAGTCGTGCCGCCACCAGCAGAAAGACGGCAGGAATCCCGGCCGTCTCGCGGTGCGACATGCAAGGACCGGCCCGACGCTGGGAGAGAGGCATTGACCAAGCCGTCATCGCCTCTCAGCGAGCATGTTCTCCGGGATTTCCTCGCCGAGCACCTCAACCTCGTCGAGCCCGACCTGACTCTCGTAGACACGGAATATCATCTCGCAAACGACCAGGGCGCATCCGGCTCAATCGACATCCTTGCACGCGACGCATCGGGTGACCTTGTTGTAATTGAGCTCAAACGGCTCGACCAGACCGCGCGGCAGGCACTTCATGAATTGGAGAAGTACGTCGGTCTGCTCGCTGCTGACCGCGGAATCCGTGTTGACCGGCTCCGGTGCGTCCTGCTCTCGACGACGTGGCACGAACTCCTCGTACCGTTCGCGCGATTCGTGAGCCATGCTGACTTCTACGCCAGCGGGCGCCTTCTCAAGCTGGGCGAAAACGGGTCTCCTATCGGGAGCGAAATCGTGGAGCTTCCCAGGCTGGCATCCGGCCTTGAGATGTGCCCGGTGCACCTGAACCTCCTGTTCGGATCGCAGGAAGCTCGTGATGAGGCTAAGGAGGCGGTCGCCGAGGCGGTCAACGACGTGTGCGTCGAGGACTACATCACGGTCGACCTCAACTATGTCGGCGCGAATCCCCACGTCATCTACCCGTTTGGCCATTATGTTGTTTTCGGGGAGTTCCTTGAGGTGCTCCGTGAGTTCGCGCGCACCAAGTTTCCAGAGGACTGCGAAGACGAGCCCGGGAACAGCCCGTGGTGGCATGAGCAGCTGGTCCAGTCACGCATCGTTGTCGCTGTCCATGCTGACGAGGCTGAGATCAGCAGCCCTGAGAGGTTCGGCGCGATGAAGAGCTGGGACATGCCAGAGATAGCCGGGCACGGGTGCTACGACGACCCTCTCATATGGCCAGAGCAGGAGCTGCTGAGAGCACTGGCTGCCGAAGGCGAAACTTACTCGATGCCGTTCAAGCGCCGCGTTGCCGTGAGTAACAAGCCGGCTTGGTCGCGGATGCGCCGCGATCTCGCTCGGTGTCTCAAGGGAGCAGGCCAGTGGCCAGATGTCATGGCAGCGCTCCTGGACGAACTTGAGCGGCGGCCTGGCGCCGAGGCGAGGATCCACGCCTACGTGCCGAACGATATCTTGGCCGGTCTGGAACGTCTGGTTCGCACTGGCGCTGATAACTACATGCCGCAGCTGGTGGTGGGCTGGAAGTACGGATCTACCCACGCCTTGATCGGCGGCAGGCTCGAGTGGGACGGCATTACGCACGTCGCTTCTGTCGACGAGACTCTCGGAGCCGTCTTCGAGGACTTCATGGACTACGCGACCACCCGGCTCATTGGCGGCCTCGCGGAGTTCGAGACCGAACTGTGCATGCTTCACGGCCTGCGATACGAAGTTGCGGAGTCCGTGTCCGGGCAGTCCCCCCTCGACCGGGTGGAGTTGGGAACTGACGGCAAGCTCACCAGGTCGCCGATTGCTCCAGACGGACCGACTCCGGAGGATTTCGTCAATGCTCATCTTGACTATCTGAATGAGCTTGCGGCCATGTTCGAGGCGAACACGGCTACCCCATAACGATGTTCCAGTGTTTGGACAGGCATGATGGTGCCTGTGCTGTTGAAGTACGGGGAACAGATCTGCGGGTTTCCGGCCGTACAGGCCGGGTATGCCGCACGCGCTGTAGATGCCTGGCAGTGGTGCAGCGCCGGCGTGCTCGCCCGCGAACTCCAGGTCAGCCGGCAGGAAGCCAGCGCGCTACTTCTGGCCATGGAAGGCGAAGGATATCTGATTCGCCACACCGGGAAACTGGCCGCTGGCCACGACGGTGCATGGCTCCAGGAAGAGGAAGAGGGCACCGAGCCGCTCCTGTTGTGGCATCTCACAAACCTGGATGGCATGCAACTTGCGAAGGCTCACATTGGCTCCGCGATATCCCGGGCTACCGCGGAGGCGCTCCTGGACGGACTCCTCGGTCGTGTCCGGACCGTGAACCGCGACCCGCATGCGACCCACGTTGTCGAGTCCGTCGACCTCTACGGCAGCCTCGTTGACCCGAACCGCAAGGAAGTCACAGATGTTGACTTGATCGTTTTCACCCGGCGAAGGCAGCGAGGCGCCAACAGCATCTCGGATGCCTCTGGCTGCAGCTCCGCGAGCGCCTCACGATGGCCCTCTGAAGAACAAGTGCTCACGGAACGGGCGGCGCTGCGCACGCAACTCGCCGCGGGGCATGATCGTCTAGATATCGCACTCGTGGATGAACTGTCCGATATTCGGTCGCCTCTGCCACCGGGAGCGAGCTGGAAGCGCGTCTTCCCGTGAGTGCTTGGGGCACTTACGAGAGCAGTGACCTGACTTGCTGTCCGGGTAGTCGTCGATGCTGAGCTAACACGTCGCGGACTTCCGGCGGCAGGACGATTTGGGGGTTCCCGGTGGCGGGGCTGGGTACCTGGGGAGCGACCCCTAACTAGCCAGTCGTCATCCTGCAGATGCGGCTAGAGATGGGCTCACATGTATTGCGCGTAGCGACTCCCGAGGTCTTGGTCTGGGTCGCAGAATCTGAGGATTTGAGCGGCCTGATCGGCTGATTGGAGGGTCACCGGGAGCTTGCCGTCGAGTCGAGAATGGTTCCAGTTCATTTTGCTGAGAGTTAGCATCTCTATACCGAGCGCACGCGGGCTTACGGTCATTTGTGCCGGGCGCAGTCCTAGAGGCCGGGGGGTGTACGAGCCAGGGTAGGCGGAGTAGAAATCTGTGCTGCCGGTGGTGTAGATCAGGTGTTCCGACGGACACAGCGTCATAAAGGTGCCGCGCAAGGGTGGTGCAGTGCCTGGGCGGAAGATCATCGTGTTCTCGCTTCTTTCGAGCCAGACCATGTCTAGGGCAGGTATGTCTCGTTCGTTGGCGGCCGCGGTGAATCCTTCGGTCTCTTCGTCGGTGAAGCAAGAGGATTTATGGATAGCAAGTCGTGCTGGTGGACTGTGCTGCTCGCGCTGATACTCTGTGAGTGCTGTCATCATTAGTTCGCGGGCGTCAGCGGCTGGCATGTGCGGTTGTCCATCTTTGTCGCGGATGTAGGCCGTTCCGCCGTGTGCGATCAATCCCTCTCTGCGCCCATCGATGATGTGTCCGACAGCTTTGATGAGGTCGTCGGATGCTGCTGGACGGTAGAAGGAAAGTCCCATGTAACAGCTGTGCGGCACCCGAGTTTCGCGGCGCATGCGCCAGGGGATCCCGCTGGCCTTGTAGTACATCGCTATGTGCAGGTTCCAGGCTCGACATGCCTCGTCCTGCGGGCTCCGTTTAAGTGGCGGCGGCGCGTATTCGTCCCATGTGCTGCGCTGGATGATCTGCAGAGGAATGCCGAGTGGTAGAGCCCGAGCCTTCAGGAGGTCGTGGAAGTTCGCCTTAGGAAGCGGGTGACCGGTTCGTCTGCTTGAGCGCTGACGACCTGCTGGCCGGGTATCCAGGACGCTGTGAATGGCTTCGGGCCATGCCACGAGGATGGTGTTTACCTGTCCGTCCTCGGCCAGTGCCCGCAACTCGTCCAAGTACAGCGCAACCGCTGCCTGGACGGCCAGCTCACCTCGTAGATTACCGATTCGGCGCAGGGCTTCATCGGGTAGCTGCCGGCACTTGCTGGCGGCTAGGTAGAGGGTTGTGCACAGTCCGGTACTGGGCGTGCAGCCGGGGAAGGCCGGGAACAGATGAGGATGCCGTTTGTCTTCGACAGCGATCAGGCGACGGCATCTTTCGATCCATCTGCGGATGCCATCAATCTGTTCCCGTGAGCCGACAAGGCCCAGCCTGATCTTGGTCGGAGCGTCTTTGTCCCCGAGGTCTGCGGGGCCGTACGCGGAGATTCCGAAGCGGGGATCGACATGGCGTTGACCACCGCCGAACTCCAGCTCGGGTTCGTCAAGGATCTCGATACGCATTAGGTAGAGCCTCCTATGCCGGAGCCAGTTTGACGTACCGATCTGCGCCGTCGCGCGTTCCTCGCCAAGCGCATGCGGATTTGGTCATCGTCATCGTCCGAGCCGGTATCGAGTTCCGGCCCCCACCATGAGTCGTCTATGCCGCGGTCGGCACCGAATGTAAGCAGCGTTCCAAAGGCTATCCGGGAGTTGCGCGCGGCTTGCCCGCCTTTGAGATAGGACTCCCAAGTTCGCGTCCAGTCCCTCAATGCAGGGTGGTGTTGCTTAATCCGAGTAAGGAGGTTGTCGGCCAATGGGGATTCTTTAATCCCGTCGCTGGTGAAACAGTAATCCGTTTCAAGCTGGCAGAACCATCTGCTGCCGAGGCGCCGGAAGGCAGGTTTGAGAGCGGCATGATGATAGTAGGAGACTCGGCCGGTGTCGCGGCTTGCATAATGGGCGCTGAACACCATCTCGCCCTGCTGCCCGTTACCTGCCTTTATAACCCGTGGGTGAAGGTCGCGGGTTGCGCGGAAATGAAGATGGCGGCGCGACGAGTGCCAGCGGAGGTCTTGCCTGTAATCGGCCACCAGAGTACGTCGTAGAAGATCGCTGAATTGCTGCAGGATGCGCTGGTCGATGCTGTCGGCCCATTCCGCGCTCTCGTGAGACTGAACTTCTCCGCTGCACAGTTCCCGGAGGGACGATCCAGCCGGATCATCGAAGCTGGCGATCATTCCCTCAGAAAGCACCCAGCCCGGCGCGACTCCTGCGGTCTCCCGCAGCTTTTTCCAGCCCTGGGAGTAACTCTGGACGGCCGCCGGGACTATATAGAGATTTTGGGGCCAGTCCTCGACGGGCAGCAAGTTGGTGGTCAGAATTTCCCTCTTGGGCGGGGACGCGAGGTATATGCCCGATCCGCGGGGAACCGCGGTCCGCATGATGGCTTCGGCCGCAGAGCGGTCAAATCCTTGACGGTGTTTGTCTATGGTGACGGTGCGCTTTGCGCGCCGGCGGGGGTCAGTAAACTCTGCCCGAACATCGAACCACCACGCCTGATCTTCTGCTGGCCGTGACAGAACTACTATGACCGGGGCATTCCCGCTAAGCCAGTAGTCGAGGTCTGCTTGGGCAGCTGTCCATCGGAATCCAGCGTCGGTCTCGTACGAGAACTGGCGATCGCGAGCCTTGCTCTGCACCATCACGACAAGGTTGAGCGCACTGCGGTCCGGCCCTACGAGTTCGATCTCGCCGTCAATGCCGTGATCGACGCGACGCTCATGCCAAAGATAGCCCATCTCATTCACGCGCCTTGCGATGAGCGCAACCCCGCCCTCGCCGATCAACGTCTGCTGAGTGACTGTCTTGTATCTGGGAGGCATGTCAGCTCCTCGTGAACTCCCAAGACGGCATTGTCCCGCCGAGACCTGCTGGCCAGTGTCAATTATCGGTCCGGACCAGCCTCAAGTCGGCCGCTATCACTTTTGTCGGGTGCTGCGCCCGAGACCTAGGCATTGCGCCTGGCTTGGCGCAAAGGCTGCGGAGGTCTGTTACAGGGGACCAGGCGAGTGAGCTAGCGAGACAAAGTGGCGGTACGGCCGGTGTTATACCGCGTACTAGGTACCCGACGTCACCATGCCTGGACGGATTCCTCACGTAACGGTCTCGGATAGATCGGTGGTGCCCCGTCATCTGGGCCAGGCCTCTACATGTAGAAGGCGTAACGTGCCTCGGGGGTGTAGTCCTCGGGGAGGTCCCGGAGGATGGTGCCGACTTCGCTGGCGAAGCGGAGGGTGACGGGTAGTTTCTCGGCGAAGCGTGCCGAGTTCCAGTTCATCTTGGTCATCAGCAGCACTTCGGCGAGGAGTGCGCGGGCTGAGGTGTCGCCGATGTGGTCGGTGATCTGTACTGGGGTCGGGACGTGGCCGTGCGGGTAGCGGCCGAGGGAGGGGACGTACCCGGTGGTGTAGAGGTAGCGGCGGTCGCCGAGGCTGAGGCAGGTGCCCCTGGGCGGCGGGTACTGGCCGTGGCGCATCAGCCGTACGCCGGTCGCCGGGGCGAGCGCGACCAGGTCGTACTCGATACGGCCGCTGAGCGCGTCCTGGAACCCGGCGAGTTCTTCGGGGAAGAACCGCGATTGCTTGTGGACGACGATGCGCCGCGGCGGGCGCTTCATGGCCTGCGTGTACCGGTCGATTACGTCCGCGATCAGCCGGGCGGCTTCGCTGGCGGGGATGTGCGGCCACTTTCCTTCCCACTCGAAGGGGTTGCCGCGCAGGACGAACGCGTCGCCGTTCTCCGCGAAGGCCTGGGCGACGCTGGTCCTCATCGCGGACCGCTCGCCATGCGGCCGGTAGAAGGTCACGCCGAGATGGCAGGTGCCCTCCGGGATACCTACCGGCGCCCAGGGAAACCCGCCGGCCTTGAAGTAGATCGCGGTGAACAGGTTCCAGGCGAGGTCGGCCGGGTGGTCCAGCTCGGAGGTGTGGGCTTCGAGATCGGATTCGATGGTTTCCGGCTGCAGCAGCTGGGTGCGCAGGCCGCGCTGCATCGCGCGCGCTTTGATGCCCGCGCGCAGGTCCCACACGGTCTCGACGCCCTTGCTGGTCTGGTGCACTGCCCGGTACCGCTTGATGATCTCCGCGGGGAGCGTGATGAACACGATGGTGGGCGGGGCGTCCAGGCTCGCCAGCTGGGCGAGCCGTTCATCGACCAGGACGAGGAGGTGATTGAAGCCGTCTAGCCGTTTCAGCCCAGGCGCGGTCAGATCGCGGATCTCGGTGGCGGTGATTTTCGCGTCCGGCCCGTTGGTCCGCAGCTGAGAGGCGAACGGCCCGCTGGGCTGGAAGCCGCAGAACGGATGGTGCTCGTCGTCGCCGTCGACGCCTTCGGCAGCGCGGGCCAGCCAGGCGCGGGCTGTGGCGATGCACTCGGCGGTGCCGATGAACCCGGCGGTCACTGACGCGGGATGGTTGGGCTGGTCGAGTGACCACGGGCCGGAGGCCGGGATGCCGACCTTAGGATCGATGTCGGTGACCCCGCCGGCGAAGGCCAGGTCAGGCTCACCGAGCCACTGGGCGGACGGCCGGAGCGGTTTGAGGGTGAGGCTCATCGGTCGTCCTCGCTGTGCTCGGCGCCCCAGTCCCATTCGTCGTCCTCGAAGTCCAGCGTGCCGGTCAGGGCGTCGAGCACGTCGTCCTCGTCGTCGCTGTCGAGCATGGAGATCGGGTCGAACCGCTTGTCAGGGATCTGCGGCCATCTGGCGTCCAGTGCCGGGAAGTTTCCGTCCACGCTGATGGCCTGCTGTCCCGTCTTCAGGGTGAATCGTGCTCTGCCGTCGAGCAGGAAGTACCGGAAGAAGTGCACCGCGTCGAAGTAGCCCTCGTTGTATATGCGTGACTTGCGGCTGGTCACCTTGCGGCCGACCCGCCAGGGCTCAAGCGGTTCCCGCCCGTTCTTGGTCAGCTGGAACTCCGGCCGGATCGTCAGGCCCCACGAACCTGGCGCGAACTGCTCGAAGCGGAGCTGTGCCGCAAGGTGCCACCAGATGTCCTGCGCGTGGTCTGTGCCTTCACCCGCCTGGCGGACTACTTTCTTCGCCGACTGTGCCCGTCCGGTCTTCGTGCGTGCCTGCACTCGCCGGGTGATGGTCTCGTGATCGGGAAGGAAGTAGTAGCGGTTGTGGCGGACGTCAAGGCGGACTCCGCGCCGCAGGAGCGCCTGCCGCAGCGCCCCGTTCAGCAGGCGTATATAGATGTTCTTATCATCGGACTTCAGCAGCCGCGCCCCGTCGACCCGTTCGGCGGTCTCTGCGTCGACGGTCCGCTTGAACGGCCCTTTAGCGTCGGCGAGGTTGTTGAACGCCCACACCTGCCCCGCGAGCAGGACGAACGGGAGGACCTGGTCACCGCGCGGTCGCGGCAGGTGCTCGCCGACCTCTTCCGCCGTCCGGAACAGCGATGTCGCTCTCCACACGGTGTCAGGCAGTTCAGCGACCGGCAGGAGCGACAGGTCTACCGTCTCGGTTTCCAGCGGTGACGGTGCCGTGCGGAGGTTCTTGGGTGCCATCCGCGCCTCATGGTCGGCCTTGTACTTCGCGAGTACCTGGACCGAGTAGATACGGGGGTTCGTATCAACGATCCGGTGGTGTTCACCGCAGAACAACACCAGGTTCTCCACCGCGTCGATGTCGTCCGAGAGGGGTGTCTCCCTGGATCGCGGACCCTGCCGGCCGACGCCAACGATATGGGCGCGCTGGGCGAGCGTCACCGGCTGCTCTCCCGGGGCGACTTGGTCCGTGACCGCATTCGTGCAGCCCGGGAAGGCGCACTTATTTCCGGAAAGGGCGAACAGCCGGTTGGTGACCGGATCCGGGATGTTCTTGCGGCTGCTCGCTGCCATGGACGCCAAGGTTACGCGCTGTCGCAGAGTGGTTCGCAGGCAAAAAATCCCGCCGGGACGGCCATCCCTGTCACTGCACCACAACGTCAGCTGGCCATCGATCGGCGCGGTTACCGGGTGCCGGTGGTGCTGGCCTTGCGCCAGGCTGCGGTGCGCAGGGCCCGGAGGCCGTTGAGGCCGACGATGACGGTGGATCCTTCGTGGCCGAGTACGCCGAGGGGCAGGGGGAGGTGCCCGGCCAGGTCCCAGGTGGCCAGGGTGGTGATGATGACGGTGGCGATGACCAAGTTCGCGGTGACTACGTGGCGGCGCGGCGGGAGAGGGTGATGATGGCGGGGATGGTGGTCAGATCGTCGCGCATGATGACGGCGTCGGCGGTGTCGAGGGCGAGGTCGGATCCGGCGCGGCCCATCGCCGCCCCGGTGTGCGCGCCGGCCAGCGCGGGTGCGTCGTTGATGCCGTCGCCGGCCAGCAGGACCCGGGCTCCCCGGGCCTGGAGGTCGTTCACGGCGGTGACCTTGTCCTGGGGCAGCAGGCCCGCGCGGACGTCGCTGATGCCGACTTGGGTGGCCAGGCGGGTCGCGGCGCGCTGGTTGTCTCCGGTGAGCAGGACCGGGGCGGCGCCGGTTACTTCGGTGATCCGGGCGACGGCGGGCGCGGCGGCGGAGCGGGTGCGGTCCGCGATGGCCAGCAGCGCGGCCACGGTCCCGTGTACGCGTACTATGGCGGCGGTCTGCCCGCCGTCCTCCAGCACCGCGACGCGGGCGGCAGCCCCGGCGTCGGCCTGGCTGCCGAGCAGGTGGGCCGGGCTGCCGATCTCGACGCGGCGGCCACAGGTAAGGGCGCTGACGCCGCGCCCCGGGGCGGACGTGAACTAGTCCGCGGGGGCGACGGCGATCCCGGCCTCGCGCGCGGCGGCGGCGACAGCGCGTCCCAGCGGGTGCTGGGAAGGGTTCTCGGCTCCCGCGGCGAGGGCCAGGACATCCTGCTCGCCGAGTCCGGTTCCGGGCAGGATGGTGATCCCGGTCAGCCGCGGGGTGCCCTCGGTCAAGGTGCCGGTCTTGTCGAACGCGACCAGCGTGGTGGCGCCGAGCTGTTCCATCACGACGGCGGACTTGACCAGGACGCCGTGCCGCCCGGCGTTGGCCATCGCGGCCAGCAGCAGCCTTCCGCGCGGTCGTCCAGTTCCTGCTGCATGGCAGGATTCGATGGGCGAACGAACCGTCGTAGTCAGGGCATTCCAGGGAACTCGTGAGCCCTGGGAAGAGGGAGGGATTTACGGTGACCACAGCCCGTGTGGTGGCGCCTGGGCCGCCGACGTTCGAACTGCATACCCTGGGATGGAGAGCTTTCCAGGACCTATGCGCGGCGGTGATCAGGACTGTGTGGGGGCAGTCGGCGCACGCGTTCGCTGATTCTAACGACGCTGGCCGTGACGGTGCCTTTTACGGGGTTTGGCAAGATCCGCTCGATGAGCGGCGGCTGCGGGATCTGCCGGCTGGCCCGTTTGTCCTGCAGTGCAAGCACACGAAGAGGCATGGCACGACCCTGTCTGAGTCGGACCTGAAGGAGGAATACGGCAAAGTTTCAGCACTAGTCGGTGGCGGCCTGTGCCGCAGCTACGTGCTCATGACCAACGCGCGGATCACAGGAAACGCTGAGGCCAGGATCCTCTCCCGGCTACGGCGGGAAGGTGTGGAATCCCCTTTGGTTCTGGATGGCCAGTGGATATGCGACACCATCGCCGCTCACCGTGAACTGCGCCTTTTTGTTCCCCGCGTTTACGGACTAGGTGATCTGTCACAGATCCTTGATGAACGCGCCTACGCGCAAGCCTCCGTCCTGATGGGCGCGGCGAAGGATCAGATCTCCACCTTCGTGGTCACCGAGCCGTACCTGAAGGCAGCTCAGGCGCTGCACGACCACGGATTCGTGCTGCTCCTGGGTGAGCCGGCGGTGGGCAAGTCGGTCATCGCCTTGATGCTGGCCATGGCGGCGGCCGATAACTGGGGATGCGCCCCAGTCAAGGCCCGCACCGCCAGCGAGCTAGTAGCTCACTGGGACCCGCATGAACCGTGCCAGTTCTTCTGGGTGGATGACGCGTTCGGCGCATTCCGGCACGAGGACCAGCTTGCCCAGGACTGGGCCAGGAGCATGCCGCACGTCATGGGCGCGATCAGCAACGGCGCCCGGGTCGTGCTGACCTCTCGCACTTACGTCTACCGGGAAGCGCGCCCTCAGCTGAAGGAGTACGCCTACCCGCGGCTGCGCGAGTCACAGGTGATCGTCGATGTGGAGGACCTCACGCCCGATGAACGCAGGCAGATCGTCTACAACCACGTCCAGAACGGCGACCAGCCCGCCACGACCAGGACCGGCATGAAGCCATTCCTGGGAGACGCGGCCAGCGCTGCGCCGTTCCGCCCGGAGATGGCCCGGCGGCTCGGGCTCCGCGCCTTCACCAGCGGCATCACTCTCACTAAGCCCGGCATCACCGAGTTCATGACCCATCCCCGGCAGTTCCTGCGCGACGTCTATGAGCAGCTGAACCCCGATCAGCACGCTGCGCTCGCCCTCGTCTATGCCGCGGCGCCAGACAGCGGCCTGGGCAACCCGCTCATCCTCGACGAGGCACAACGCGACATCATCGACCGCGCAGGCAGCACGCCCGCCGGGGCCGCACGATCCCTGCAATCGCTCACCGGAGACTTCCTCCAAGCCACGGCCCCGCCATTCAGCAAGGCCGGCTGGGCCTTCCGCCATCCCACGCTCTGGGAAGGTTTCGCCTCCTGGATAGCTACACAGTCCCATCTCCTCACTGTCGTCCTCGACGGCCTCACAGACGATGCCCTGCTACGAAGAGCCGACTGCGAAGAGGAGAACGCCGACGAGAAACCCGGCACCTTGATGCGGATCCCGCCCGCGCTATACCCGCATGTGGCACAACGGCTAGCAGCAATCTGGCAGCCGTTCACCGGCCAGAAATGGACAAGGAAGAACGGCTCTACCGTCGCTACCGACGCCTTCCAGGAACACCGCTCACGGCAATCCGCAGCCCTCTCCTTCCTCAGGCACAGATCTGGCGACGCATTCCTGCGCACGTGCCTGGACGCCGACCCCGATCTGCCGGATCACCTGGTGCAGTTCACTTCCAACGTCCGCCTGGTTCCCGAACCCGGCCTGCTCGCCCGGCTATACAAGGCCGGACTGCTCAGCGAGCCGGTCCGCCTCCAGGCAGTCGAGCGGATGGCAGAGCTTGCCGTCCTCACCCCAGATAGCGGCTGGCTCGATACCGACGAGTGGAGCATCCTCCTGACACCCGGCGAGCGGGCATCGCTCATGGAGACAGTGCGGCGAGAACTCGTCCCGCAACTGCTGGACGTCATTGACGAGGACGGTGGAACACCGTCCTACGACCCCGTACGCGATTCCCTGGAAGACTACGAGAAGGCATTCAGTGCCGAAGGTGATCATGAAACCGCCGCCGAATTCGCATGGGCAGCCAGCCGGCGCAATGAAGAACTAGACGGACGCCCCAACGGCAGCTACGTGCCGAACAGGAGCCGCCTGGCAGCCGCCAACGACGTTTCGTCCCCTGGCTCGGCCCGCAACATCTTCGATGACATCGACGGCTTACAGTTCCTAACGGTTCCGATGCGGCCCCACTAAGCGTTCCATGCAATGCCGGGCAGGGAATCAGTCTCGCGCGCCGCGGAACAGTCCGGGGGGGTGGCGCATTGTCAGGCTCTGGCATAGCGGATGCCGGCGCGGACTAGCCAATGGGCGGTGTCCGTGCACAGCTCCCATGGCCGCGATAGCAGCAGCCGGCGCAACCGGGCACGGTCGGCAATATCTGCGGGCTCGGCGGGCAGTCTCGCCCTGTAATCGCCGCCGGGACCCCAGTGGTCATCGGCTGGGTTATCGAGTGCTTCCATGAATCGCCCTACCCGGGCCAGCCAGTGCGGGTGTCCCCACCAGTGCGAGCACGCGAGCCCGCCGTGGGCTGCGGTGCGCAGGAAGCCGAACCGTGCGCCCCGGTCCTCGGCTTGGGCGGCGAACGCGCTGAGGCACTCGTCGACATCGTTCTCGTACTCGGTCAGGCCGGCGCCCGCGAGCTGGGCGAGCGTCACGCCAGTGGGCAGCCTGCGGGACGGGCTGGCGAGCCACTGGTACAGCCTGGGCGCCAGCAACCAGACATCATCTGCGGTCAGATCGTCGAGAGCTGATGCCGGCGCGGCGGCGTCCAGGCCGGTTTCCCTCATCCATCGGCGCATCAGCTGGCGGACGCGCCACGTAGTGTGGCTGTTGACCCGCAGCATGTCACCGTCACGCAGCCGACCCTCAGCATGCCAGTTCTCGACGCAGGTATTGCGCCATGCGCCGTTCACCAAGCCGATGGCGGCGAGGTCGGCCAACGGCCCCGCGTTGTCCGGGTCGATGTCGGCGCGCTCCCGGAGCAGGTCAGCGGTGAGCTGCTCCTCGCGTTCGGGGGTCATGTCAGCAGCAAGCATCGAGCTTGCCTCCTCGGGCAACGGATCCGCTGAGGTCAGTCTCCCGCAGAGACCACGGCGTCGGCAGGAAGCAGGTCAGACCCGGGTACCGCGACGCCGCAGATGACAAGCAGCGCGCAATAACATCCCGGGTGACAGGCAGGCGGTCCGGGCATCCGCTTCGGCTTCCCATCAGGCTGGGACCGCGTGTTCGTGACCGGCGACGATAGGTAGTCGCGTGAGACGTTGTATCTTCTCAGGTTCGTCGCGGCCATTCCGAGAAGGTGCGCGCGTTTCCTTCGTGGATCCAGCGTGAAATCATTCGGCTGTCTAGGCCTATTGCCCCTACGGTTGCGTTATGGACGACGAGGACGGCCACGGCAAGCACCTGGCGGAGACTCTCCGCGTGCTGGGCGAAGCCGAAGATTGGGCGGCCCGCACGAGCGCTGAGGCGGCGCGCTTGAGGCCAGCTCCTGGCAGTTCTCTTCGCGGAGATGATGACCAGGCGTTTCCATACGCACTGAGCCATGCCGTCTGGGATGCGCTCGACCACGCGGTCGACCATCTGACATGTCTGCAGGCCCTGTTGCGCGATGCGAGGGTGATCCACCGGTTCGCGCCCTACGCGCTCGTACGAGGAGCGCTGGAAAATGCGTGCGCGGCGGTCTGGATGCTTGAGCCGCCCCGCCGGGCGGATCGCCTGGCCCGCAGACTCCGGCTAGCGATCGACGACGTCCGCAACGGCGAGCAGGCCAGGCAGCTGACCGGGCAGCAAGGCCCGCGCACCAAGAAGGACCGGCTAGACGACATCGCTGCTATCGCCACCCGAGCTGGCCTTGAGGAAGAAGCGCTGAAGAACAGGGTGTCGTACACGGAGATCGTCAAGGCCATTGACGCAAGCGGCGCGCCGGGCAGCCTGATCGAGTTCAGCTGGAAAATCTGCAGCGGTCTCACCCACGGGGACTCGTGGGCAGCCTGGAGTGCCTCGCGTATGACCCAGATGCCCAGCCCAGTCCAGGACGGCGTGGCAACCCTCAAGATGGAAGCCAACCTCAGCCTGCTCATGCAGATGACGACCCTCGCGGTGCGGTTGACCGGGCGCGGCTGGCAACTGCACGACCAGCGCTGCCAGTCGCCGTACTTGAGTTCGGCGATCGCGCATGCCACGCGCTAGTCATCCTCGTCCATGACGGCGCCGAGCCAGCGCCGAGGCGCCGAAGCCAGGAGGGCTGGGACAGCCACAAGGCCTCACCGCAGCGCCCCGCATACCGCTAGGTCGGCTTCGTCTCCCCCGTCTCACACAGCGTTCCGCTGCGTCCTGTTTACAAATCGGTTTACGGCGACGGTGGCTCTCAGCCGGAGCAGCCACGCAGGTTCACGATTCGCCGCCGCCGCTACCAGCGTGGTCTGCATTCGGCGATGGCTCGCCAAGCAAGATCATTTCGCGTGTATCCCGTGGCTGAGGCAAGTGATCCACTGATCGCAGTGTGCGGAAGGTGTCATTCCCATCTACCTGCCACATCTCGCCCAGTTCTACGAGCCGCTGATTGAGCCAGTCCGTGGGTACTTGCTCAAGACCAGCATTAATGAACGGTGCATCTTGGGGAAAACACTCCAAATACTCTCCGCAAATGCGGGACAGTGCTCCGGTGAGGCGGATGGCCTCAGGCGTACAGCCAGCTCGACCACCTCGCCCAGGGCCCCACATAGAGGAAGGAAAGCCGAATATTTCGGTTGGTCCTCGGGCACCGCGGCCTCCTATTCCGCCAGGCTGTGCAGCTTGGCCGCCGTTGCCGCCTATGCTGATGGAGCGCTCTCCAGCGGCAACGCCGTGCCCGCCGTCACCTCCAGGCCCCAAGCCGCCTTGGCCTCCCTTCCCACCGATCGCGGTCGAGTGGGCACCCATGGCATAAGCACTTCCACCCCGCCCCCCGGGTCCTCCGCTTGGGTCGCCCCCGATGCCGAGAAACCGGCTTCTTACGGCCTGCATCCCAGGCTTGTCCAGAAGGACTGCTATCCGCTCAAGATGGTAGAGGTCTACCTCGATGTCTCTTGCTACCTTTTCGGCCGCTTGGTGCAGCTCCTCCCGGTCGGCCAGGCGCAGTTCCTGATTCGTGACGAAAAGGAACCGGTTAATCGGCGGCTGTTGGCTCTTAGCCTTTTGAAAGTCTCCTCGGAACTTGCTCTTGATCTTCGTGAGCTTCTGCTGTCCTCTCGGAAAGTACACGGCTGCCAGGCATCGGAGGCTACCCTTCGTGCACAAGATGTCCTTCCCGCCGTCCGGCCCTCCATAGGGGTGGCTTGGATCAACGTTCTCGTAGCCATCGAATAGCAGGAGCTGCGCGGCGAGACCCTCAGATGGCGCCTGGCCGTCTGTCCACTCCCGCAATCGATGCCAGGTCTCGTTCCAGCGCTCTCGTGTCATGGGCTAGATTCTCGCTCATCCCGGTCCTATGCCGGGCTTCGATCGTCATGCTCGCTGATAAATGGCCAGCCTGCCCCGACCCGCTAAGCTCTCGGTCACGATGTTCCCCATCGTTGCTGGGCAGCCTGGCGGGTGATGCCGAGCCGTGCGCCGATCTCGGCCCAGGAGTAACCGTAGGCGCGCAGGCCCTTGACCGCCTCGGCTATGGCGGTGTCGATCTCCTCGACCAGGCCGAGCATGAGGGCCAGGGCCTCGACGTCGCCGTCCCCGACGCGGCGGCTGTATGCGTGCAGCACGAGGCCGCCTTGATCTAAATACGGCTCAATTCGGCAGCAGCATATAGTACGGCTTGCGTACACTCTGATCATGACGTGTCCGTTGTGTGGAGGAGATTCCCGGTCGCCTATCGCTCCTGGTTACTGGCGATGTACGAGTCTTGTTGAAGAAGAAGAACTGGCTGGCACTCCGGGGGCGGTCGATCCCTGGCTAAGGCCGACAGTCATTCGGACGATGCGCGAGTGTGAAAACGAGTATGCGGAGAGTACGGGAATGTATGGGCCAGTTTGCGCGTGCGGAACATTTGCGGTCGGCCTTTGCAAAGAATGTTCGCGACCAATATGCGGAACACATAGCGGCATGTGGGAAGGCGTACGCCTCTGCGGCGACCACTATCGCGAAAAGCGGACTGAATGGGACGGTCGGCTTCAGAGAGAGCAACAAGCCCGGAGTGCAGCAATAGAAGAACGCATGGCCAAGGAGAGGCAGGAACGGCAGCGCGCCCAAGAAGAACGCCCCGCTAGAATTGCGGAGGCTCGGAATCAAATTCCTGCTCTACTAGCTCGGCTCCGCGCATCCCGCGTTCCACGGGAAAGGCTCAAGGTCTACGTGAAGGGCAAGTATAGGTGGAGAGAGGGTTGGCTTCTCTTCACGGGTTCTCGCGAGGGGTTTATGGGCTCCTATTCGGTTCATTACCACGTAACTACGGAGGGCGAATTTATTAAGGATAACGACCTTGGCCCCAAATGGCTCAAGAATCAGGAAGCCATTGCCAAGATGATTTCCGGGGATCATCCTCCCCAATGGGAGTGGGTATACGACTGGGCTAAGATAGTTGACCGTTTGCGTGAGCTGCTTTCTGGCAGCAGCTAGCCGCGTCCAGGAATTCACGGCGGATGGCCCTGGTCCGCTCGACCACGGAACCCGTGAAGTGTCGTGGCCTGTCTCGCTCACCGGAGCAATGAAGGACCCGGCCCTGGTGCGCCACGTGAGCGGTGCCCTGCCTACGTAGGGCCGGATCAGTGGCCGCGGTTCCACGGCGGGAAGAAGGGGAAGCTTGCCGGCGCCTTGGGCAGCGAGTGTCACGCATGCGGCGACGTGACCGGTTCGTTTATCGACCATGACCATTTCACCGGATACGTGCGCGGCTTGCTGTGCAAGGGGTGCAACCACATGGTGGACATGTGCCCTCACCCATCGGGCTGCGTATACGCCGGAAACCTCAATGATCCGCCTGCCTCGCCGCTCCGCCTGAAGTACCCCATGGACAGGACGCTGAATGATGCCGGGTGCCGTCTGGCGGGCAGCGGCGAAGGCCGCCGCTTGAAGAGGACGACCAGGCTGCCGCGCTGCGTCACCGGCCTTGGTGCGCTCCACCGGGGCTGCGTCAGCTACGGCACGATCTGCCATGGTGGTCGCGGGGCAGGATGCGGGTGCGGGCCTGCGCAGGCGGTTCTGGCTACAAGGCGAGCCAGGATCAATGCCGGTATTCGCCGGCGGGGCCTGTGCCGGGGTCCTTGATGGCCAGCGGGTGGGGTTCTCCTGTGAGGGCGGCGAGGGCGGTCGCTACCTCGGG
>OBLU010002056.1_pt1 | contig 18687 bp, 14 predicted proteins | sample 1518681 | NCBI WGS metagenome assembly OBLU01 (sample SAMEA3539304, study PRJEB22396) | soil metagenome | biome: tundra; feature: field; material: soil | place: USA | collected 2010-05 | depth 0.15 m | reverse complement strand
CGAGGCGTGGAGTTTCGGTCCGTGGTCTTCGGACGCGCGCGTGCTGTATTGCCGCATCGAACACGAGAAACTCGCGCACCTGGTGGTGATCGGCGGGACCTACGTCGCGTGGCAAGGACAGCCTCTGCTGAAGGCGGCGGGGCCATCTGCATTTTTCGAGTGGCGCAGGCAGGATGCAGGGATGAACGCGGCGCCGGGCGAGTTTTCCGTTACGGCCTTGTTTGAAGAACTAACGGGCGAAACGCCGGCGTCGGATCATCGTTCGTCACCCTACGCGGAGAAACACTAAATGTGCGGGATCGCTGGGATTCTTGAATTCGGACGAGACGCGCGGGCAAGCGCCGGGGCTCTGCGCGAAATGTGCCGCGTAATCACCCATCGCGGGCCCGACGACGAAGGCTTTTACACGGACGGCGCGGCGGCCATCGGCATGCGGCGGCTCAGCATTGTCGATGTGGCGGGCGGACATCAGCCGCTTTCGAACGAAGACGGCACACTGTGGATCGTGTTCAATGGCGAGATCTACAACCATCTCGCCTTGCGCGAACAACTCATCGCGCGTGGCCACCGCTACGTCACGCATAGTGACACCGAGACCGTCATTCACCTCTTCGAAGAATATGGCGCGGACTGCGTGCAACATCTCCGCGGCATGTTCGCCTTTGCCATCTGGAATCGCAATACGAAAACGCTCTTCATCGCGCGCGACCGGCTGGGCATCAAACCGCTGTACTACAAATTGACGCCGGAGCGGCTGCTGTTCGGATCGGAAATCAAAGCGGTGCTGGCGCATGGCGGGATTCGTCCGGAGTTCAATCGGGCGGCGCTGCCGGAATATCTGGCGTTTGGATATTTGTCGGGCGCGGAAAGTTTCTACGCCGGAGTCCTCAAGCTGCTGCCGGGACACGCGATGACGATTGGCCTGGAAGGCAAAGCGGAAATCCGGCAGTACTGGGACCTGGATGCGTCGAAGCCACACGAATCGCGAGACGAGAGTTACTACGTCCAGAGCTATCGCGAGTTACTGGAAGGCGCAGTCAACAGCCACCTGATGAGCGACGTGCCGCTGGGCGTGTTCCTGAGCGGCGGCGTCGATTCGAGCGCGGTGGCGGCGCTGATGACGAAAATACGGCGAGAGCCGGTCGAGACTTTTTCCGTCGGCTACACCGAGCAGACTTACAGCGAACTGCCCTTTGCGCGCACGGTCTCGGATCACATCCAATCGCGGCATCATGAAGTGTTGGTCAGCGAGCAGGATTTTTTTGGGGCGCTGCCGCATTTAATCTGGCATGAGGACGAGCCGATCGTGTGGCCGTCGAGCGTCTCGCTTTATTTTGTCGCCCGGCTGGCTCGGGAGAGAGTTACGGTGGTGCTCACCGGCGAGGGCGCGGATGAAACCCTGGCGGGCTACACGCGCTATGCTTTCACTTTGAAAAATGCGGCCCTGGATCGAGCGTACCGTAGCGTCGTTCCGAGCGTTCTGCGGCGCGGATTGCGCAACACGGTTGCGACCTCTTCCCTGCTGGGAGCGACCCTGCGCCGGAAACTGGAACATACATTTCTAGCGAAGGACGGAAATTCCTGGGCTTCTTTCTACTTCGATAATTTCTTTTCCGCCTTCGGGGAAGCGGAGCAGGGCGGGTTGCTGACCAGCGAGTTCGCGCGGGAAGCCGCGCCCAGCACGGCATATAAGAATGTCATTGATTACTGGGACCACTCGTCGGGCGAAATGCTGCAACGGTTGCTCTACACCGACATCAAGACTTACCTGGTGGAACTGCTCATGAAGCAGGACAACATGAGCATGGCCGCGTCCATCGAAAGCCGGGTTCCGTTTCTCGATCATGTGCTGGTTGAATTCGCGACCCGAATTCCGCGCGAAGTGCAGATCCATGGACTGGCCGGCAAGCGGATCCTGAAAAAGGCGGTGGAAGATCTGCTGCCGCACTCGATTCTGTACCGGCCGAAGCTGGGATTTCCGACGCCGTGGAGCGGGTGGCTGGCCGGACCGCGACTGGAAACGATTCGCGAGATGCTGCTGGAACCGCGCAGCCTGAATCGAGGATACTTCCGGCGCGAAGCGATCGAGAAGCTGTTCAACGACCATCGCGCGAAGCATCGCGACAACTACGATCGCATCTGGCGGTTGCTCAATCTTGAGTTGTGGCATCGCGTTTGTCTGGAAGGCGAAGCGCACGGCGAGATTGGCGAGCCTGCGATGAAGATGGCGTCGACGCGGTAGTGGCTTCCGATGCGAAACGCATGCAATCCGCGTTTCACGTGCAATCTTTTGCACTTACATAGATTTACATGTGCTTGGCCGCAAGATCAGTTGCAAAGCGGGCGCGGGGGCACTAGAGTACGTCCAAGCAGGTGGAAAGGGATACAAGATTGAAGATCTCGCAAAAAGGGCTCTACGCGCTGCAAGCGATAACGACTCTTGGCCGCCGATACGGAACTGAAACCGTCAAGATACGGGACATCGCCCTTGACAGCGACCTGCCGGAGAAATTTCTTGAGTTGATTCTGCTGGAACTCAAGAACGCGCGCATCGTGGAAAGCGTTCGGGGCGCGAAGGGCGGCTACCGGCTGCGTCGCGCACCAGCGGAGATCAAACTCAGCGAGATCATTCGCCTGGTTGACGGCCCACTCGCACCCTTTGGGGATGCGGATCAACTCCGAGGCCTCATCATCACCGACCCCGACCATCGCGCGCTCTATAGTGTGTTTTTGGAGGTGCGAGATGCCGCGGCCAAGATACTGGACCGCACTACCGTCGCTGACATCGCCGGTGGTTCTTCTAAATCCCGAAAGCGACCGAGCGCAAAGAAGAAGGCGAAGAAAGGTTCGCTTCTGACCATCGTTCACGAGGGCGCGAAGAGTAAGTAGCAATTCCGCAATGGTGCCAGAAGAGCAGGTCCTTCGCTCCGCTCAGGATGACAATTTATCTTGGGCCACCTGTACCCCAGCCTGTTAGGCGAGAACGGCCTCGTACTCGCCATATGCGCCTTTGAAATCGACGATTTCATGGGTGCCCTCGAAGTGCCAGATCCTGGTCGCAACTTCATCAATCAGATCCTCGTCGTGCGTGACCAGCAGTACCGTTCCGGGGTAGCGCTGCAGCGAAATGTTGAGGGCGTTGATCGATTCTAGATCCAGATGGTTGGTCGGCTCGTCGAGCACGAGCACGTTCGGCTTCTGCAGCATCAGTTTGCAGAAGAGCAGCCGCGCCGCCTCTCCGCCGGAGAGAATGTCGGTGCGCTTCTCGGCGTCATCGCGAGGAAACAACATTTGGCCCAGCAAGCCGCGAATCTCTTCGGTCGAAGCGGAAGGATCCCACTGATGGAGCCACTCCAGAACCTTGATGCCGGGCTCGATTAGCGCCTTGTGATCCTGGGCGAAATATCCCACTGCCGCTTCGTGACCCCAGATAACTTTTCCGCCGTCCACAAAGGGCCCATCGTAGCCGCTGGTTTTTCGCAGTTCCGACTCCGAAACCGTCGGCGAGTTGGCAAGCAGCGCGTTCACTAGCGTGGTCTTGCCGGAGCCGTTTCGGCCCATGAGTGCGATCTTTTCCCCGCGGAGGATGCTCGCCGTGAATCCGGAAATCACTTTGGCTTTCCCGTACGACTTCGTCACACCCTCCACTTCCAGAATGTGTTTGCCGGACGGCCGCTTCTGCTCGAACTTCAGGTACGGACGCTGGATGTTGGACCGCGCCAGCTCGGTGACCTGCAGGCGCTCGACTTCCTTGCGCCGCGACTGCACCTGGCTGGAGCGGGTTCCGGCGGCGAAGCGCGCGATGAACTCGTTCAACTGGTCAATCTTCTTCTCGCGCTGCGCGTTTTGCGACTCGATCTGCGAGCGAATCTGCGTCTTCGCGACCACCATGTCGTCGTAAGTGCCGGTGTAGGTAATGATGGTCTCGTAATCGATGTCGGCAATGTGGGTGCAAATGCCGTTGAGGAAATGACGGTCGTGCGAGATCACGATCAGCACGCCCTCATATTGATTCAGAAAAGCCTTCAGCCAGTGGATCGAGTCCAGATCGAGGTGGTTCGTGGGCTCGTCGAGCAACAGCGCCTGCGGATGTCCGAACAGAGCCTGCGCCAGCAGTACGCGCATTTTTTGTCCGCCCGGCACCTCCGACATTTTTCGCTCGTGCATCTCGTCGGGAATGTCGAGGCCCTGCAGCAGAATCGCAGCGTCGGTTTCGGCGGTGTAGCCGTCTTCCTCGCCGACGATGCCTTCGAGTTCGCCAAGTTTCATGCCGTCCGCGTCGGTCAACTCATGCTTCGCATAAATGATTTCGCGTTCTTCGAGAGCGGCCCACAAGCGCCGGTTGCCCATGATGACCGCGTCAATCACGCGATACTTGTCAAAGGCAAATTGATCCTGGCTGAGGACGCCGAGCTTCCGCGGGCGGACGACCGTTCCCTTCTGCGGGTCAAGTTCGCCGGTCAGAAGCTTCATGAACGTGGATTTGCCCGCCCCGTTGGGGCCGGTCAGGCCGTAACGCTTCCCCGGAATGAAGCCGGTGGAAACTTCGTCGAACAGAACTTTGGCGCCGTAGCGCATGGACACATTGCTGACTGAAATCATGATGTTTTAAGAAACTGCGGGAATCGATCCAATCGGAGGAAACGCAGCTGCTGCTATTAGAATATCACGACCTGGCGGCTTCCAAAGTCAAAGGCTTAACCACAGGGGGCACCCTTCGACTTCGCTCAGGGCAGGCTCCAGGTCACAGGAAAAACCTACGATTCGTGTTAGCCTTTTCAACGTGATGAACAACTCTCGGCCTTCTTCCATCGATCTTCAGGCAATGGCGCGGCAGGTCATGCTGGCGCAGGGTTTCGAGCCGGACTTTCCGCCCGCGACGCGGCAACAACTGGCGGAGATCAGCGCTCATCCGCCGCAACTGACGCCTTCCGATAAGGTTCGGGATTTGCGCGGCCTGCTTTGGTCTTCCATTGACAACGATACCTCGCGAGACCTCGACCAGATCGAGGTTGCCGAACGCTTGCCCAATGGCGACGTCAAGGTGATGGTGGGCATCGCCGATGTGGATGCGTTTGTCGCCAAGGATTCTCCCATCGATCAGCATGCGGCCAGGGAGACGACCACCGTCTACACCGGGGTTTGCAATTTCTCCATGTTGCCGGAAGATCTCTCGACCGGTGCGTCGTCGCTGCTCGAAAACGTGGACAGGCCGGCGGTGGTGATTGAATTCTTGATCGATACCAACGTCAATGCCGGCGGATCGATCCGCGCAAGCAACGTGTATCGGGCCATCGTTTGTAACCAGGCACAACTCACCTACGGAGCGGTCGGAACATGGCTGGAAGGCACGGCGGCGGCTCCGCCGAAAGTGGCCGCGTCTTCGGACCTGCAAGCGCAGCTCAAGCTGCAGGACGAAGTTGCCCAGGCGCTTAAGAAACTGCGCTACGAGCATGGCGCGCTGAACATTGACACCAGCGAAGTTCATCCGGTGGTGCTCAACCAGCAAGTGGTCGATGTCGTGAAACAAGAGAAGAATCGAGCCACCGAGTTGATCGAAGACTTCATGATCGCCGCCAACGGCGTGGTGGCGCGCTTCCTGGAAAAAGTTTCTTCTTTGCGCCGCATCGTGAAAACTCCCGAGCATTGGGACGGCATCGTGCGGCTGGCGGCGGCGCAGGGTGAAAAGCTGCCCGCACAGGCTGATTCCAAGGCGCTCAACGATTTTCTCCTGAAGCGCAAAGCTGCCGATCCCGATCACTTCGCCGACCTCTCGCTTGCGGTCATCAAGCTGATTGGGCCGGGCGAATATGTGCTGGAGCGTCCGGGCGATCCTGAGCAGGGGCACTTCGGACTTGCCGTGCAGGATTACACGCACTCGACCGCGCCCAACCGGCGCTTTGCCGACATGGTCACGCAAAGGCTGATCAAGGCGTTGCTCGGCGGAAAACCCGGGCCCTATTCCGACGACGAACTCGCCGCCATCGCCACGAACTGCACCCAGAAAGGCGATGCGGCGCGAAAGGTGGAGCGGGAAATGTCGAAGCGGCTGGCCGCCGTGGCCATGAGCCATCGCGTCGGTGAAACCTTCGACGCCATCGTCACCGGAGTTACTCCGAAGGGAACGTTTGTTCGTGTTCTGCAGCCGCACATCGAGGGATTGCTGGCTCAAGGAGCGCAGGGTTTGCACGTGGGCGACAGGGTGCGGGCGCGGCTTACGCGGACTGATGCGCAGCGCGGGTATATTGATTTTGCTAGGGCGTAGGACATGCTGGAATACGTAAACGTGCGAGCTTCGGAAACCCTGGGCCAGGGAGAGCTAGTGGCGTTCCTGAAGGCTCGGTTCGAGGCCACGAGACCTGTGGGTGGTCGAAGGATAGTTGAAGGAACGGAGTGTGTTGAGGTACGTGTGGCCTCGGACTCTCCCGACTTCGAGGAAATTCGCAGGTTTATCGACGCAAGGCGAAAGAAAGCAGTGCCTGGGTTCTCCGACTTCACAATAGGGTGGTACCTCCGGAAATATACGAAGTTGGAGCTGCAGCAGGCCGAGGTGCTCCGCCTGATGATTTCCCCACACTTCGAGCCATGTGGAGAAGAGTGTGGGACGATCTACGAAACCCTGTGCAACGAGTGCAACTGGGGACGCCAAGTTTCGGATCTGATCCTCGACACTCGTCGGGTACCACAGCACAAGGACATATCCGAGACCATCGCTTGGGTTGAATGGGTTGTATCTTCGAAGTTTGTTCGAGCAATCACTGAAAACAAGTTGACCGGAGCAGAATTCAGACCGATTTTCGAGTTCAAGAACCCCACGAAGCAATCCAGAGATTGGCATCAGTTACGGGTCACGGGAAAGGTGGGTGGGTTGGCCGAGACAACCAAACTTGGCAGCGATCCGTTCAGTCCATCCCAAGTCAGTTGGCGGTGTCCGCTCGGGCACTCAATAGTGACCTCGTTTCTCTCTGAAATCTACCTACACAGGAACGCGTGGGATGCCTCGGACATTGTGGTTACGAGCGCTCTGTTTGGGCAGGGACGAAATCTTCTCAGACCGACCCCTTTAATTATCGTTTCTCAGCGTCTGTATCGCGTGCTACAAGAGGCAGAGCTTAAAGGCTTCTCCTACGAGGTTGCTCATCTCGTGTGACACAAAAACCCGGTCCACGAAGATAGATGGCGAAACAGCGCAATTGCACAAGTAACGCTCATTGGCTTACCGGGATGTGTCACCCGTTCTTCTTTTCCAGTTCCGCCCAGCGTGCGTAGAGGGCATCGAGCGCCTGCTGCGCTGCGTCTAGCGCCGCCTGCGCGCTTACTAGACGCGGAGCATCCATCGCGTTGGCCGGATCTTCCAGTTCTGCGCGTTTGGCTTGCACCAACTGCTCGGCTTCTTCCACTCGCTGCTCGATGGTGGCGTATTCCCGCGCTTCGAGGTAGGAAAGTTTCTTTTTCGTTGGCGCCGCCTCCTGCCCACTCATTCGCAAAGAACGCGAATGAGTGGGGCACCCTTCCGCAGTTGTTGTGTCTAACTTCGTGCGCTGCGATTGCCATTGCTCCCATTGCGCGTAGTCGGCGAAAGTCTCGGCGCCGCCTTTGCCGTTCAGTCCGAGGACAATGCTGGATACGCGGTCGAGCATGTAGCGGTCGTGGGTTACGAGCACGAGCGAGCCGGGGAAATCTATCAGGCTTTCTTCCAAGATTTCGAGGGTTGGAATGTCGAGGTCGTTGGTGGGTTCATCGAGCAGGAGAATGTCGGCGGGCTGGAGCATGAGCTGCGCGATCAGGACGCGCGCGCGTTCGCCTCCGGAAAGGCGGCCGACGGGCTGGCTTAGTTGCTCGCCGGTAAAGAGGAATCTTGCCGCCCATCCGGCTACGTGAATCACTCGATCGCGATAGACGACGGAATCGCCGTCTGGCGCGAGAGCGCGGCGCAGAGTTACGTCGGGATCGAGGGTGCGGGTCTGGTCGAAGTACACGATGCGGAGCCAATCGGCGCGGCGAATCTCGCCTCCGGTCGGAGCCAGGTCTCCCTGCAACAAGCGAAGCAGGGTCGTTTTGCCGCTGCCATTCGGGCCCACTAGGCCCACCCGCATTCCAGCCGTGAGGATAAAGTTGAGCCCGTCGAATAACGCTAGCGTCCCCATGGTGCAGGTGACGTCTTGCAGTTCGACCAGGCGCTTGGTCTTGCGGTCGGTGGCCGAAAAATCGATCTGCGCTGTGGTGCTGCGGGTTCTCGCATTCAGATCGGCGAGCTCGCCCATGAGTTCGCCGGCTTTGCTGATGCGCGCTTTGGACTTCCGCGTGCGGGCTTTTGCGCCGCGGCGGAGCCATTCGATTTCCCCGTGAACGAGATTCTCCAGCGCTTCCTGACGCCGGGACTGCGCGTGCAGGAATTCTTCTTTCTTCTCCAGAAAGGCGATGTAGCTGCCGTGGACGCGGAGAGAACCGTCGGGATAAATGCGATTGAGCTCGACCATGTCGGTGGTGACATTCTCGAGAAAGTAACGGTCGTGGCTCACGATGACGCTGGCGAACGCCGCTCCCTCAAGCAACTCTTCGAGCCATGTGATTCCGGGAAGATCGAGATGGTTGGTGGGCTCGTCGAGCAGAAGGATGTCGGGATGCTGCACCAGAGCTTCGACGATTGCGAGACGCTTCTGCCAGCCGCCGGATAACTCGGTCGCTGGCGCTTCTACATCTTCAAAGCCGGCGCGGCCTAGCGTCTCGGCAAAGCGGGCGCCGCGCTCGGTGCCGGAGACGTCGCTGAGATCGAGGGCGCTTTCGATCACTGAGCGAACCGTGGCTCCGGGCTTGAAGCGCGAGTCTTGCTCGACACAGGCGAGACGGGTGCGTTTGCGAAACGATACTTCCCCGCTGTCGGCTGCGACCTCGCCAGCCAAAATTCTGAGAAGGGTGGATTTGCCGGATCCGTTCGGGCCAATCAGGCCGATGCGATCTCCGTCAGAAATGGTGAAACAAACGTTCTGGAAAAGCGGGTTCGCTCCGAAGGCTTTCGTAATTTCCTGTGCGTTGACAATGGGCGGCAATGATTTGCGGTCTCCTGGATTTCGATGTCTTGAGAGTATCAGTTGAAGTGTAGCGCCGCCGTCCCGGCGGCTGTTAGGCGGGGTTCCTCGCCCGCCGCGCCGAGGGGCGAGACGCCCTCTAGACAGCCGGCAAGATGCCGGCGCTACGTACTAGTAGGCAATGCCTTGCTTCAGATCCAGCGCAGCTTGCGCTACGCTCTCTGGTTTGCCGAGATCGCGCCAATAGTATTCATCGGCGCGGAAGGCGAGGATTCTTTCTCCTTGGGCGGCGAGGCGCAAATACGTCGTGATGATGGAGAACGCGCCGTCTTCGGTCATCATCGTGAGAAGGCGCGGGGAAATAATGTGGATGCCGGAAAAAGCCAGCGCGCGCGCTTGCCGGGCAGCGCCAGCGAATTCCGGCTCCTGATTGCCCGATCGACGGCCACACAACTGGAGTCGCTCGCCGAACAACAAGTAGCGAGAGGTCCTGCGGTCCTGCACCGCCACGGTGGCTAGAGCTTGATTTTCAGTATGAAATTGCACCATGCTCCGCAGATCGATCGTGCTGAGGACATCGACATTGTGCACAATGAAGGGCTCTTCAGGGCGGCTGGAATCCTCGACAGAATCCCCTACAAAGAAGTGAGCGGCCTTTTTCAGGCCACCGCCGGTGTCGAGCAACACCTCCTCGCGCGAGACTTCAATGGTCATGCCGAAGTTGTCGTTCGTTTTCAGGTACTCCAGAATCATGTCGGCAAAGTGATGCACGTTGATCATCACCTCGCGAACTCCACAGTTGCGCAAGCGAGAGAGGGTGATCTCCAGCAACGTGCGGCCGTTGATCTCGACCAGCGCTTTGGGGCGAGCGTCGGTTAGGGGACGCAAGCGCGTGCCGAGGCCGGCGGCCAGAATCATCGCTTTCATGGATTCAGCTGCTCCTGCTCGCGATGATGCACCACCACTTCCACTCCATCCTTGCCGCACAAATGTTTCGCCAATTGCTCCGCCAGATAGACCGAGCGATGCTGGCCGCCGGTGCAACCGAACGACACCATCAAGTGCTTGAAGCCGCGCCGCTGATACGTGCTCACGCTTGCGTCCACCAACGACATGGCGCTGGCTAGAAACTGGTGCACGCTTTCCTGCCGATTGAGATAGTCGATTACCAGCTCGTCTTTGCCGGTGAGGGTCTTGAAGCGCTCTTCGCGCCCGGGATTCGGAAGGCTGCGGCCATCGAAAATGAATCCGCCGCCATTTCCGGTCTCGTCTTGCGGCAGGCCTCGGTGAAATGAAAAACTGAAAACCCGCACGGTCAACTTTTCCGGTTCAGAAGTCAGGCCCTGCAACTTATCCGAGGCCACCATGCTTTTGAAGGCTTCCATCAGCGTGGGCAACGCAATGGGCAACTCCACATTGTGCAGCAGCCAGCGCAGGTTTTTCAGCGCGTAGGGCACGCTTTGCAGGAAATGCTCTTTGCGCTCGTAAAAACCACGAAAGCCATAAGCGCCCAGGGCCTGCATAATGCGGACGTAAACGTAGGCATAGTAAAACTGCATGAACTCGGAACGATCTAGATCGAGGAAAACGGCGAGGCTCTCGAGGTAATGATCGAGCAATTGCTGGCGCAATTCCGGGGGCAGGTCGGCTTTGGCATCGTACAAAAGAGAAGCGATATCGTATTGCAGCGCGCCTTTGCGGCCGCCCTGATAGTCGAGAAAAAATGGCTGGTCTTCTTTCGGATCTTTGTTCGGAACTTCGTTCGGAACTTCGTTCGGAATTTTGCGCAACATGATGTTGCGGGATTGGAAATCGCGATAGAGAAAATAATCGCGGCTGGCGATCAGCAGGAATTTTGTCAAGCGGCTGAAATCGTCTTCCAGCGCTTGCTCGTTGAAGGGAATGCCGGCGAGCCGGAGAAAGTAATACTTGAAATAATTCAAATCCCACGCGATGGACTGGCGATCGAAGCTGGCGCGCGGATAACAAACTTTGTAGTTCAAATCGCGGCCCGCTTCGACCTGAAAGCGCGGCAACACGGCGACAACTTTGCGATAGGCCGCAACTGCCTCGGGAGCGATGGTCGCGCCGTCGCGATGGTCCGAAAGAAACTCAAAAAGCGTGGTGCCGCCGAGGTCCTCTTCGAGATAAGCGCCGTGGTTTAAATCTTCGGCATAAATTTCCGGCACGGGCAGACCGTGCTGACGAAAATGCCTGGAAAATTCGAGGAAGGCGACATTCTCTTCGCGCACGTCATACAGAATGCCAATCGCGCTGAGTGTTTCGCTGGAAAACCGGATGATCTTGCGGCCCGAACCGCCGAGCTGGCCCTGCAGCGGCTGCACCCGCTCGACCGGCGAGTGAAAATGCCGCTCAAAAAGTCTTTTGAGAACTTCCATGAATACGATTTCCAGCGATCCAGTTGCGACCTGACATCGTCGTCACAACCCCCATTAAGATAACATCGGCGCTGCGTCGCCTACGCGGTTTCAACGAGCATCTTGGAACTGGTTGGCCTGCGCCGATGCCACTTCATGCGGTTCACGCTGCCCTGCGCGCAGCAAGATATCCAAGCGCGCCGCCACTGGACCGGCGTCACTGAAAATCCTATTTCAGGGGCGGCACATACGGAATATACCGGGCAAACAACCAGCACAGGAAGAACACGACCGGTACGTGAACGATCAACTGCAGCACTCCATATCCCACGATGTCCCTGGCCTTCAATTTCAATATGCCCAGCAGAGGCAGCATCCAGAAGGGATTGATCAGATTGGGTAGCGCTTCCGACGCGTTGTAGATCTGTACCACCCAGCCCAGATGCACCTGATGCAAATTCGCGGCTTGCAGGACATACGGCGCTTCGATGACCCACTTGCTGCCGCCGGAGGGAATGAAAACGCCGAGCACCGCCGAATACATCGCCACCAGCAAGGGATAGGTGTTATGGGTGCTGATGGAGGCGAAAAGTTTCGCCAGCGCATCCGCGATCCCCGTTCCTACAATCATTCCGAAGATCACGGCGTAAAACGGGAACTGGATGAGCACGCCGCCGGTGGCGGGAATGCACTCCGTTACGGCACGCATAAAGCGCTTCGGGCGCCAGTGAAAGAGAAGCCCCACCGTGATGAACATCAGGTTGTAAGTATTAAGGTCGAGCGCTGCCAGTGCGCCTTGCGGCGAGGTGCGGAACACGTCGACCAGATACCAGCACAACAGCGCGACAACCAAAATTGTGAGCAGCGGACTGTATTCCAGCCACTCGCCGGGCTTGCTCTTGGGCTCCAGGCTGGAGCGAATCGGTTCGTATTGGATGCCGTAGGATTCGGCGGTCCTGGCGTTCTCCGGCGAGGGCGTCGACAAGTAGGCGATCAGCACGGATAGCACGATCAGGATCACGGTCGTCGCAATACTTTGCCATAAGAAGAGAGTCTGGGTGAGCGGGATCAGGCCACTGATGTTGAATAACGAGGGCGGCATGGACGACTTCGTTGCCATCAGCATGGCGGCGGAAGAAGATAGCCCCATCGCCCAGACGGCTCCCAATCCAAGATAGGCAGCAGCGCCGGCAGCGCGGTAGTCCATGCCTTTGACGCGATGGGCCAGTTCGCGAACAAAGAGTCCACTGAAAATCAGGCTCAAGCCCCAGGAGATCAGCGACGTCAGCATGGAGAACAACGCCACCAGGGCAACGGCCTGCCGCGGCGTTTTTGGAATTCCGGCTAAGGCCCGGATGGCGCGATACACGATCGGAGTTGAGGCGACGACATATCCACCGATGATGATCATCACCATCTGCATGGTGAAAGGAACCAGGGTCCAAAAGTTCTTGCCACCCTGAATGGCGAGTTTGGCTGGGCTCTGGTGAAGTAACAGGCCGACACCGAAGACCACCACAATTCCCAGCAGCGCAAAAATCAGCGGCTCCGGAAACCACCGCTCACTCCAGTTGGCGAGCCTCAGGCCAAAGCGGACGAGGGGTTGTTCTTGAATTGTTGCGTGCTTCTCTCGTGGCAGGTGCATATTCGATCCTTTCGGTTCGGCAGCGACATTCTGCGAAGTGCAAGATTCTCACCGTCGCGCGGAAGACGGCTGGGCTTACCGGTCGTTTTCCGGAATATTGCCGGAATATGCCCGACATTGTAGCGCGTGTGGCGCGCAAGGGAAGTGTGTCGGTTTCCCCGATGGGTGTGGGATGCGTTTGATTGGGCTAGCAGGGGATGGTGGCTTCGACTTCCACGCGCCTCCGGATTTTCACTGACGCCGGTCCAGTGGCGGCGCGCCAGGATATCTTGCTGTGCGCGGCGCAGCTCTAACAAAAGTCATGCGCATCCATCCCGCGATGGTTTTCAAGGGCTGATCGGCAGCCGCACGAGAATTTTCTTCGGTTATACTACGACCGGCTTGTTACTATTCAGAGCTTGTGCTAACCGATAGTCGAATCTCTGATTAAGTCTCCGTTGAAGAGACTGGCTGCTATGTAGGGGTGACCCCCGGCGGCTAAAGCCGCTTGGGTGGCGGGTTCTAACGGCATGGCTGAAGCCATGCCCCTTCAAAGCTATCCGGAAACCAACTTAATCAGAGTTTCCATGCGCGGAGGGTCATGCGAGGCCAGAGACAAAGCTGGTCAGTCAGCTTTGGATCGGAATTTGAGTCCAGTAAGATGAGTCTGTGAAGACGCTGAACGAACTATATTCATCACTCTCTGTCCGGCGCCGTTACGAAGTCTGGTTTGTTCGTCTGGGACTGGCGGACGGTGGCGGGGCGTGGTGGTTCCGATATTTGCTGATGAATCCTGGGCGGTGCGGTTGCGCAGGCGACCCACGCGGGATGCCCGTCCAGGTGTGGGCCTCATGGTTTCCGCGGGACGGAAAACCGCAAAGCTTCATTCAAGGATTTCCCTTGGAGGGTCTGGAGCTCAGCGCCCGCGGGCAAAATCCATTTCACTTCCGGATAGGCAACTGTGAAATTGGCGAGAACTCCTGCCGAGGAACATTGGGAGTTGATGGGCACGTGATTTCATGGGATCTGCACTGTCGATCCGAGTTTCGCGTCACGCTGAGCAACAAGGGCTGGATTGGATTCTCGCGAACCCCGCATTCCGACGCGCTTTTTTCCGGCCAGATCACGCTGGATGGCCGGAGTTTTGAAGGGAATCCTTTGGGGTTCGGAGTTCAAGGACACAACTGCGGATACCGGCATCGCAACTTCTGGACTTGGACCCATGCCTATTTTCCCCGCCCCGACAGCCGTTCGAGCGCATGGAAAGCAAGCACATTCGAAGCCTTGGTATACGAAATGCCATTCGGGCTGGTCTTTCGCAAAGCGGTGCTCTGGCATGAGGGGAAGGCGCACGAATTCCGGAATCTGCAAGAGATCCGAAGAGAGCCAGATGAATTGGGGTGGAATTTTCGTTGTGCCACGAAGGATGGATTCCGATTGGAAGGAGCTATCGATGGCGCTGGGCCGAGCATCCATCGTCTTGCCTACGTGAAGACCGATTGTACGGGCAGCTTTGAAGTCGCCAACAACAGCCTGGCGAGAGCGGTACTCCGCTTGGAGAGGCGGGGCGGACCGGTCGAAACCTTAGAGACGAGTACCGGGGCCGTATTGGAGATGGTCGGGCGCTAGAGCGGTTTCACGGAAAGTGTAGTCTGGTTTACCCGGAGGGGTTGGCGGCAATGAGAGAAAGGCCGGACCACAGGGGGCACAGAGGAACACAGGGGAAACCCTAAATATGAAGTGCTGGGTCTGAATCACCGGCAGTCTACGCTATCTGTGAAACTGGCATAGAGCAAACCCAGAGATGCTGTGACTACAGGCAACTGCCGAGCTGCGCTCGGCTTGGATGGCCGAGGGCGGCCGTCCCTCCACGAGCTCAACTCATTCGGGAGATTGCGCCTTCGCCAGGCGCTCGGCGACGATACTGTACACCGAAGGATTAAATGCCATTCCGATGTGAGTGCCCGGGACTTCAAAGTCGACTCCAGGATTCCTGGTCATGCAATAGCGCCAGTCCACGATGCCGTCATCGCGGGTGTAAATCGCGGTCTCGAGCATCGAGTCCGGAATGTCGCGCTTCAACGAGTCCGCAAAATTGCAGGTGCAGCGTCCGGTGTAGCAGGTGGGCAGTACTCCTGGGCCATGCTCCTTTAGGATTCGCTGGCGAATGCCTTCGGCAGCGTGGAGAACAGTTCGAGTGGTAGCGGTGCCGCGAAATGGCGAAGCCAGGGTGATGACCGAAGCGACATCTCCTGGCCTCTGGCCCGCCACCGAGCGTGCGATCACCCCTCCGAGGCTGTGGCCGATCAAGTGAATTCTCCGCTCGGTTTCGGTCAGGGCTCTCTCTATGGTCTTGTTCAGCTGGCGCTGGACCAGGAGATTCGGGCACTCGGCATTGATACCGATGCCGGAAAAATACGGCCGGTATCCGATGCGCTCCAGCCAGCCGTGGAGTTCCATTAAATAAAGATCGGTACCGAGAAAACCGGGAATAATGACCACTCCGGAGTCATCACCGCGGGGAACGCCGAAGCCGTAATAGACCGGAGTTGCGTGCAGCAAGAAAATCTCAGCCGCAAACAGCGCTTCTGTCCAAGGCGAGATGTCGGCCTCCATCTCGACCCTGTGAGTTTGTTTCCGACTCCCCGCCGTCGATGAACCGGTAGTCTTTTTCTGTATGCGCGGCAATCTTGTCCTGAGTTCCTTCGGCATTATACGCACATTGCGCCAGCGCGCGTTATGGCGGGGGAGAAACTTGCCTGCTGCGAATTATACCCTTCGCTTTTGCTTCCGGCGTGAGCCTTGTTTTCCTCCCGCGGGTTTTTCGAGCCGGGCCTCCAGTTCCGCGATTCGCTTGCGCAGTGCATCGAGTTCCGGCTCGGCCTCGGCTCGCGGCGGAGATGGCGCCGCCGCGCCCAGGAACTTCTTCATCATGTCCACTGGCGAAAGAATGGCGGACTGGACCTCGCCTAGCCGGCTCTGCACCGCATCCTGCACCTTTTCATAAGTGTCAAAAGCGGATTTCAAATACCACATGACGAACTCCTGCCGCACCTCGTCGGAGGCGACGATGAGCTGGCGGAGCAGTTCGAGCGGCAGGCCCGTCGGCTTATCCTTGGCATCCTCCGTGATGATTTGTGTCAAGGTGACGCGGGTCAGATCCTGGCCCGTCTTCGCGTCGACGATCTGGACATCCTTGCCTTCCCGAACAAATCCCGCAATATCGTCGAGATTCACGTATTGGCTGTTGGAGGAATCGTACAACCTGCGATTCCCATATTTCTTGATGAGGACGGGAGCCGGCTTCATTTTGATCCTGCCTATGCTGCTGCGCACACAAGATAAATATATATTGACACAGCTGCCCTCAAATCGTATAGTTTAGTCGATGCTGCATTGCAGCATACTTGGAGGTGTTAAATGCCAACCACTGTAAAGCACGAACCCTCCCATTCCCGGGAGTCGTCCTTTGTATCTCTTCTATCGGGTTGGGCACAGCAAGGGGTGCAAAGCTTCTTTGCCACGCAACGGATCCTCATGGACCTCGCGATGCGGCAGAATGCAAGCTTGATGCACTCTGTGCGGCAACAATTGTCCGACCCCAATCATTCCCCGACTGCCATTCTGAGTGACGTAACTGCCGAGGGCATTTCGAACTTCATTGAAGGGCAAAGGGTCCTTCTTGAACTGGGTCAAAAACAGAACGAGATCCTGATGACCGGTGTCAAGGAACGTGTCGGAGACTGGCCCCCGGCGCAGGCTATTACCGACCTGCTACAGCGCAGCGCGGAGACTTTCGTCCACATGCAGGAGGAGTTCCTGAAGATTGCCGGCAAGCAAACTCATACCTGGGTAGAGGCAGCCAAGTCCGGGAAACCGTTCCAGAGCGAGCAACTGGTGGAAACGGCCCGCGAGGCGATGGACAACTTTGTCAAAGCCCAGAAGCACTTCATGGACGTCATCGCCGAGGAGACAGCCAAGGCCACCGGCGGCAAGCACACCAATGGCGCCAAGAAACTCAAAAAGACAGAGTTGTCCCAACTTGCGCGCCAGGCCACGGAGTCGTTCATCGATGCGCAAAGGAAGCTGGTGGATGTAGCCGGGCGACAGATGAACGCCAACGTGAAAACCGCCGGCAAGACTCTGGAACTCTTGCGGCCATTTCCCTTCTTGCCGTTGGGAGAGTTGACGCGGGAAGGCGTGAAAAGCTACGTCGACGCCCAAAAGGAGTTGATGGACGTCATGGTAAAGCCGAATGGTGTGCACAAACACGCGCACAAGGTCGCACATCGCGCGAAGCGGCCGCCAAAGAAACACGCGCATGCGCATGCGACTGCGGTCGCCTAACACTCGCTGAACGGATGCCGTCAACGTGGCACTGTTTCTGTCTGCCGCGCATCGACGGGTGAAAGCTAGGGAACTGCGCCAACGTGCTCTTGTCTGCGGCAAGGGCACGTTGGTGCGTACAGACCTGCAAGTGCGTGGGGTTCAATTACTGTCCCCCCGACAGACGATCCCACAAAGAGTCGCCGAAACCGGCGAGAAACCCGTTCTCGCACGGAGCCGCGCCAAGGGCTCCATCCCGCGCCCATTCATTGCCCCATTGTAATCCCCGTCACAATTGAGTGTGACGGCTGCTACCGACTCCGCCCGGCGCTCGGTGGTCTAGTGTACTTTAGTGCCCCCGATCGAGGACCGTTAGGAGACCCGATGGATTTACGCAAGTGGTCGAAGTCGAATGCCGATTACGGCCGAAGGCTCCTAGATTCCGGGCTAGAGGGAGCGCGTTCCGGTGAAGAAGCGTTTCTCAACGGGAAATTGCTTACTCCCTTTCTGGGCGAGTCGGTTCGAAGCGCCTTGAAGCCCGCCGCCCTTGGGGCGTGCATCGGCGTGTTGGGCAGCTATGCGGGGTACCGGCAGAAATCCATCACGAGAACGCTGGCGTGCGGTTTGCTGGGTGGTGCCATCGGCCTGGGCGCAGGCCTCGCTTGGGAAAGCCGGTGTTTAACTGCGAGTGTCGCTGGTAGTGCTTTGAGGAACATTGGCAGGGTGCGCGATGAGCACTGGCTCACCAAGCATCCGATCGACTACGCATAGAAAAGGACGTTGCAGCAGCGATCAGACTACAGTCCTCATAGTCGCGCGAGTTGGGAACATAAGAGTAAGCGTGCTCCTCATAGGCATGGGACGCCGACAGAGAGTTACAGGGGGCAGCGATGATCACGAGTGAAGCAGTGCAGGAACGGGTTCAGATTCCGCTTGCCGCAGAAAGCCTCAGTGCAGAACGGATTGCCTACCTCGAGAAACTAGTCAGTCAAGCCAGAACCGCCGCCGCCGTCTTTAGCCAATTCACCCAAGAGGACGTTGATCGCATCGTCAAGCCGATGGTCCTGGCCGGCCTGGACCAAGCTCAACATCTCGCCCGCCTGGCGGTTGAGGAAACCAAGCTCGGAGTCATGGAAGACAAGGTCATCAAGAATATGGTGGCCACGGAGTTCGTCTACAACTACATAAAGGATAAACGTACGGTTGGCGTTATCCACGAGTTTCCGGAGCGCAACCTCGTGGAGGTCGCGGAACCGATCGGGGTCATCTTCTCGCTCACGCCGATTACGAACCCCACTTCCACGGTGCTCTTCAAATGCATCATGGCCAT
>OBLU010002054.1_pt1 | contig 18702 bp, 16 predicted proteins | sample 1518681 | NCBI WGS metagenome assembly OBLU01 (sample SAMEA3539304, study PRJEB22396) | soil metagenome | biome: tundra; feature: field; material: soil | place: USA | collected 2010-05 | depth 0.15 m | reverse complement strand
AGCCGTACTCGCCAACGATTTGTTCCACGGAGGTCACGAAGGTGGGGATGCGCTTCGGCGGATGAAGAGCCTTGTGCTTGATTCTGTTTCGTCGCCGATCACGAAACGGGTTTACAATATGGCCCTGGACGAATTCTTTGGCTGGTACGCCCAGGAGCCGCCGGCCGGGCTTCACCAAAGCCACCGTGAGCGCCTGGAGGGTAACCCTGGAAGAGCGCGGGCTGGGATCGTCGTCGATCATCGTCAGGATGTCGGCGATCAGAAAGCTGGCTGTGGAGGCGACCGACAACGGGCTGTTGGCGCCGGAACTGGCCGCCGGCATCCAGCGCGTGAAGAGCGCCAAGTCCATCGGCGTGCGCGCCGGGAACTGGCTGTCGTTGAAGCAAGCCCAGACGCTCCTGAACGCGCCCGACATCACTGCGCTGAAGGGTCTGCGCGACCGAGCCATCATCGCCGTGCTGCTGGGCTGCGCGCTACGGCGGTCCGAAGTGGCAGCGCTCACGATGGCCCACATCCAGCAGCGCGATGGCCGGTGGTGCATCGTGGACCTCTACGGGAAGCACGGCCGCGTGCGGACAATCCCGATGCCAACCTGGGTGAAAGTCGCCATCGACGCCTGGACGGCGCCGGCCGGCCTGGTGGACGGCTACGTGTTCCGGCCGGTGCATCGCGGCGACGAGGTGCAGGGCGACGTGCTGTCCGAGAAGGTTGTCTGGCAAATGCTGCGCCCATACGCGACGGCTGCCGGAGTCCCAGGCATTGCGCCCCACGACGCACGCCGCTCCTGCGCGAAATTCTGCCGAGCAGCCGGGGCCGACCTTGAGCAGATCCAGTTGCTACTGGGCCATGCGTCAGTCCAAACAACTGAGCGGTACCTCGGCACCAAGCAGGATCTAATCCACGCGCCGAACGATGGAATCAAACTGACAGTGGCGGTTTAGTACATTATGGGTAAATCCCACTCCATTGGAGCGCACTCAGATCATCGGAATTGCGTGACGCAAGCTCACCAGTGTTAGAATCAAATCGCGAGGAGACTGATTAAAACACAGTCCTAACTCAATGTTCTGGGGAGAACCAATATGCCAAGACAGGCACAGCCAAAAGACAACACCTTGCTGGAGATGGCCATCGTCGGCTATCAGAGCGAGATCGAACGGGTCTCAGCGAGGATCGCCGACATCAAAGCGCAACTCGGCCAGCGCGGTCCGGGCCGGCCAAAGGTCACGGTAGCCGCAGCAACGGTGGTAACAGCAACGGACCAAGCGGCGCCGGCTAATCGCCGCACGATCAGCAAAGCTGGCCGCGCCAGGATCGCCGCCGCGCAGAGGGCGAGGTGGGCGACGCAGAAGAAACAACAGGCGCAACCGGCCCAACCGGCGAAGCCCACGAAGCGGAAGTTGTCGGCGGCGGGCAAGAGGGCAATCATCGCCGCCACGAAGAAGCGGTGGGTCGCTTACCGCAAGGCCCAAAAAGCTGCGAAGTAAGGTCGGCACGGGAGACCCTCGGCGAAGTACACGCTCCGTTCGGTGATGACCGTTATAAACACGCGCATGGTCAAAATCGCCGCCGCTTTCAGCTTCTGCCTCGTCGTGGTCAGCCTGGCCTACGTTCAGCTACTGGCCGGCGCTAGCGCCAGAGTCACCTGTGCAGCTTGCCCGGTGCTGTCTGTGAATCCACGAGCGTCCCGACCGCTCGGACGCGCTGACAATCGCGCTCCGTGTCGTGTCCAGACACGCAATGGACTGCCGCTGCCCGATCCGACATGTACGCCGGGCGCAATCAACCCAACTGTGACGCTCGCTGTTCTTCGGAACAAGTTCTTCGGAACAAGTTCTTCCGCACCGGCTGTGTCCGAAACTGCTCGACGACCCAGAGGGATCGGTCGGCCATGTATCGCCGTTACGGAATCCAGCATCCCAAAGGCAATTCCGGGCGAAACCAGATCTGCGAATTGGACCATCTGGTTCCGTTGGAAATGGGTGGAGCCGACACCATCGAGAACATTTGGCCGCAGTGCGGTGCGGCCGGCGGTCCGCTGCGACAGCGCTATTTCAAGCAAAAAGATGTGGTCGAGAACTACCTGACCGCGCAGGTGAAGAGCGGAAACATGGATCTGGCTGAGGCGCAGAAGGAGATCGCGCGGGATTGGACGCGGTTCATCGACGCCGCGGAGGGCTGGTGCGCCACGCACAGGTGCCGTGGGGCCACGTGAACGAAAGCCGCCACCCGGCCGCGCCAGGTTCGCCCACGTTCCGTTGCGGCGCCCACCACGACCCGGTTGCGACCGGCGCCCTGGGCGCGCCGCGGAGCCGATTGCGAGGTGGCATTCGTTCCCGCCTGCGCCAGACGTTGGCCGAAGATGGCCTGATCGTTTCGGTGGTATACTTCCAGCGTCCGAAGACTTGTTCTCGCTCTGAAAAGCGACGACAAGAGGAGCGGTTATGAAAGCGAATAAGGTTCTCAAGCGATTAGCCAAGATCGAGGAATTGATGTCGGATGTGATGGAGCGATATTCAGAAAGTGCGCCTCACATACGAGCAGTGCTTCAAGATGCGAAAGCTGCTGTGACTCGGGCGAAGGAGGCTGTGAGTTTGCAATCATCCTCCTCTAAGAAGAATCCTCCGTTGAAACATTCTGGCACGCCATCAAAGGCCGACACAAAGAGCGCCCAGAAGAAGGCCGCTACCAAGAAGGCGGCAGTGAAAGTGCCACCAGCGAAGGCGGCGATGATGACGGCCCGGCTGCACAAGCCACCACGGAAGCCGCCGCTCGGTAAGAAGGCGGTCGGATCTCTTAGAAGCCAGGGCGATCCGAACTGAGGCAATCGGCCAAGTGCGGCGGCGTTTCAGTTGCACCCGCAGTCATCGCAACACGCCTTGCCCCTGATTCCGTCGATACCTTCCTTGGTGATGATCGGAACCATCACCAGCCCCGCCACCGGATCGGCCCACCACCAGCCAAGCACGGCGTTGAGAAGCAAGCCGCCCAAGAGGATCGCCGACAAATAAGTGCAAAAATCGGCTTGTTTGGAATCGGCGCTCATGGCCCCGCTTCCGATTGCGGCAGCAACCCGCCGCTTCGCTCGTGCCAGCAACGGCATCACCACCACCGAGACGGCGGCGACGATGATTCCGGGGATGCTCCGTTCCGGTGGCGCGTCCCGGATCAACGTGGAGCCGGATTCGTAGGCAATGTACAACGCCAGCGCAACGAAGCACCAGCCGACGATTCGCAACGTAATCCGCTCAACCTGTTCACGCCGGGATCGGTTCAAGTCATGGTGAAGCCGCCAGAGCAACGCCACCCCTGACGCCACTTCGATAACGCTGTCCAGGCCGAAGCCGATCAGGGACACGGACCCGGCGATCAACCCGGCGACGATGGAAACCAGACCTTCGACGCTGTTGTACCCGATGGTGAAGTATTCGAGCCGTTGGCCCCGGCGAACAAGGTCTTGGCGATTCGGTGTGGTTGCGGTTGCCACGTTTCCATTATCCCCAGAGCGCAACAGAAGCGCTAAAATCCGCCGCTCTTGCCGGGGATGCCAGAGGTCCACGGGGCGGGCTTCGAGCGAAGGGCGGACTTGCTGTGCGCTCGTTGGGGCCACAGCGGAGACCAGGATGAAGGAAGGAACTCGAACGCCGTGGAGAACGAAATCCGCCACCCGTCGCGCCACGTTCGCCACGTTGCGCTCGCGGCGTCCACCAACGGCCATTGTTGCCAGCGGTTTCCTCGGGCGCACCCAAAGCCGAACGTCGCTAATCGTGCCGTGACCTGAGGGAAGGCATGGTCGGGTCGGTTGCCATTCCCAATATTCCCAATAGACTCTCATCCGGTGAATCTGTGGGTGCCGACCCTTATTTTGAAGCCCGGTGGAACTGGCCCGAGAGTTTGAAGGTCACGCCGCTCCCGTTCCGAGGGCCATTTGGGGGTGGCGGCTGGCTGGCGACCGGTGTCCGTTATTCAGAGTTGCAGGTCTTGTAGTACCTTGATTTCAAGCCGCAAGGAGTGTAAGATTCACGGAGGAGTTATTATGCAACCGCTGCTTACATCAGGCCTTCTGCTCGCGCTGTGCGGCATAGCAGCCGGGCAGACGGTGCCTGCGGGGTGGAACATCATCAAGGAGAAGAACGGGGCTTGTCAGGCCGCGATTCCACCAGACTGGGCGCCAGGATCGGAGCCCGGAACGGCGCACGTCAAAAATATGTTGGAAGGAATGGTGGTTGTGACCTCGGATGTTGACCGCCTCCAGCCGATGCCGGAAGCCGTGCAGAAGTTGTTGGCGGACCAAATGATCGAGAACACGGACAAGCGCGTGTTTTACGTCAAAAATGCGGGCACCTCCAGACAGTACTACGTGAGCGTGCCTGGCAGGGACGGCAAAGGCCGATGCCACGCGGCAGTGACGTTTCAGCCGGCCAAGGTAAAGGACGAAACCGCGAAGCAGGTCGCCCTCACCATCGGTCCGGTGAAATGACGCGTAGTGATGTTTACGCTGTGCCGGTCGGGACACGAGTGGCGCAGTTTGCTCCCGGTGAAGTTCGCTCCACGTCAACTGGCCGGGAAACGCCAGATCCTTAAGATGTAACGCGAGCCAAATCAGGCAGGGCAGCCAGCTTCGGCCTGGCGTGCGCGGCATTCGGTGAAGAGCGTCGCAGCCCGAAAACAGTGTCCGATAAGGGGGAACAATGCCGCGTATTCGTCACTTGCCGGCTTACCCAGGCGTGGCCACAGTTCGCGACAGGTACTCCATCTCCTTGTCGAGCATTTGCGGGTTCCGGCAAACGTGGAACGCCCATTTCCCCAACTGGCCCCAGTTGTTGACAGCGGTCACCCATCGTCTCGCCGCGGTGTGCTTGGCCTGATCCTGATCGTCCTCGAAGCCCTTGATCTCCAGCACCACGGTCATGCCGTTTCTTAGCCGGACCAGGAAGTCCGGCTCATAGGAGTGATCGATGTCCACGTATTCGTACGGGATCAGCAGGCCGAGATGATCGTTCCGTGCATAGAACGCCACGGCATCACTCTGGTCCAGCCGGAAGCTGGCGCTCGCCTCCCATGACAGGTTGTCCATCACGACCTGATCGATGTGGCTCTTGCCTGTAGCGTGGCACGGACGGGTAGTCTTGAAATCCACCTCCGCCGTGGTACCGATGGGCTTGTAACGGTTCAGGATCGGCATGAGCGGCAGTTCACCTTCCGCCTCGTCCGGTATGATGCCATCGCGCAAACGCTCCACCATGCGCTTGACGTATTTCTCCAGGCCCAACTCACAGGGGTGGGCGCCGTTGAAATTAACCTTGCGCTGGACGTACTCGTCCACGTACCGGAACACCTGCGGGAAAAGTTGGTGACGGGACTGGAAGCGCAAAACGCGCCTCCGCACGTCCGTGGCGGCGGCGCTGGCCCCAACGGTCAACTCGTCCACGATTAATCTGGAGATCTGGAACTCGATTGTCTGAAGGTGTGTGCCGGCATAATATTCCTTGCGATCCTGCTGCACGAAATCGAACGGCGCGCTGTGCGTCGCGGGGCTGCCCTCCTGATAACCCACCGTGGGGCGCACGAAGGTGGCGGTCGGCTCGCGGTTGGGCTCGATTACCAGTGGGTCCAGTTCTCCAACGTTACAGCGGATGAGGTTCTTGTGAAGAGCGAATGCATAGCCTTCCAGCACAGGGAATCGCATCTCCATCGCCTTGCGCTCTTGAAGCGCGCGCACGTGGTTCTTCGGCTTGTCTTCAGGCGCCGGCCCCTTCTCCGGTCGGCCCTTGAACGGGATCACGCTGAACGGGATGCCGTACACGTCCACGTACTCTTCGGTGAGGAGGCCAGTCTTGGGGTCGGGCACGTAATCCATGCGGCGAAGCCCGCGGCCGACCACCTGCTCGCACAACAACTGGCTGCCGAAGGCGCGCACGCCCAGGACCTGCGTCACATTGTTCGCATCCCATCCTTCGGTGAGCATCGAGACGGACACGACGCAGCGCACGTGCTCGCCGGGTTCCCCGCGCTTGCCGACCGTCGCCACGACCTGACGCAGTTCCTCGGCGGCATCCTGCCTCTTCTTATTCGGGTCGTCGCTCTCTGCCTCCGCCAGCAGCTTCGTGTCAATGCGGATCGTGCGTTTCTCGGTCGGCGTGTTGGAAAAAAGCTTCGGAAAGATGGCGCCCTGCCCGTAGGTCACGCGTTTCTTGCGCTTGGCCCCCTTCGCTTTTTTGGGTGTCGTGATCCCGCTCCCGTTTCCGCTGCCATTCTCCTCCTCGGCTAGCACCTCGGCCACTTCCGCTTCGGTGACCACGTCTTCCTCGATCTCGCCCGAGATCTTGCGGTAGAACTCCGCTGCGACATCCGTGTCATTGCACACGATGATCATGACCGGCGGCACTTGTTCCTGCCCAGGTGTCGCAGCTTGAATCTGCTCGAAGCGTTCCTTCCATTGAGACGCGATCTGCTGGAGCGCGCCCTCCGCTTCCCGGTAGACCACGTCGGGCTTGGGTCGGCCCGCTTTGCCTGGCAGCCGTTCGGCGGGCTCGAGGTTTTCGTTAATGGCCTTCCAGAGCTTGAAGTACTTGGGATCGGGACGACCCGTCGTGTCCTGCACCGGGAGGCGCGGGATCTTCACGATGCCCGATTCGATGGCGTCCACCAGCCCGAAATCGGTAACGATCCAGGGGAACGGACGGCCCTCGGGATAGGCGGAGCCCTTGATGTAAAACGGCGTCGCGGACATGTCCACGCAAACGGAGATTCCCGCCTGCTTCGCCGGGTTGGGGGTGCAGTTGTTGATGCGATCCAGCCCGTCGAGCCAGACGCGCGCCTCCTCGCGTTCCTCGTCGGCTTCCCTTTTCTCCTCGCCGGTCAGATCCTCCGGTTCTGGAGCGGGGCGCCAGCAGTGGTGGCCCTCGTCGTTCAGCACCATGATCGGAAGCCGGTCGTAGAGGTCTTCGAGCACACGGCGCGCGAACGTGTCCGGTGTCTCGGGCCCCTTGTTCACCACGGCGTAGGACTTGCCGTTCTCCACGTGCTCGGATTCCGGCGCGAACCGATGCCAGTTGGTCACGAGCACCTTGCCGGCCTGAAGGAGCGGGCGGTACTTCACCGGCACGATATCGAACTGCTCGTAGTAGTTGTCCGGGCGCTCCGGCCGCAGCACCTGCAACCGCTCCTTCACGGTCAGGTTCGGGCAGCAGATCAGCACTCCGTTCGGGAAAAACGCGCTCGCCTGGTTCTGGCCACGGTTGCAGAACGCCCACGCGATCAGCATGGACATGACGACGGTCTTGCCGCTCCCGGTCGCCATCTTCGCCGCCATGCGCCGGAGCGAAACAACGCCCTCCTCTGGCGAGGGATCGATGAGGCGAGGGAAAAACTCCTGGCCGGCGAAACTGAACGATGGCCGCTCGGCCGCAAGCAGGAGAGCCAGATCGCTGTCGCCGAGGGCCGGCTTGAACAGCAGGCGCTTCGTCTTCCAGAGGCGGAACTCGAACAGATACAGGATGGTCTCGACCGCCTCCCGTTGGCAGAAGAACAACCGGCGCGTCCGATCCGCACGCGCCCAGTGTTGCAGGAGGTCGCGCGTGACCTTCGGCCAAGCAGCGTAATTGCGGTCGCGCAGCCTGCGCACATCCTCGCGGAGCAGGTTCACGAGCGGCAGATCGTCGCGCTCTTCTTCGGCCAGGAGGCTCATCTGCGCGCTGCCGGTGCGCTCGGTCTTGTACCAGTAGCTAGCGGGGCGGCGCATGCCGGCGCGGCTGGCCGCTCCCGTCTCCTTATCGTAGATCCAGTGGTCCTGCGGCTCGTCGTAGGGGTTACAGATGATCGGATTTTCTACGGGCTGGACCGGCAGTTCCTGCCCCGCCGCCGCGCCATTCGTGCTCCTTCGGGCCATCTTTATTCACCCTCCCGACCGAGCGGGTGGACCCGCATCACCTCGTTGCCGCGAGGGTCGATGACCTTTACGGCGGCGCACTTGTGCTTGCCTGCCGGGAAAGGCAACGATACCGTGCCGGAAAACGCTTCAAACCGGTCCGGATCGACGATGCCGTCGAGCGCCTTGCTCAGTTTCTCCCACGCGCTCCGGTCGGGAAAGAACGCCTGCGTGATGCAGAAGGTGCGCCCGTCATAGTCGCCATCCACAAACCACGCCGCGACCTTGCTGGCACCCGTATCCACGATGGCGTTGGTCACCGGATCGTAGATATCCACGCCCTCCATCCTGATCCAGTACATCCCATCGCCGTTCGGCCCTTCCGGGGTGGTACGCGGCCGCCCAAAGACGGTGAACAACTGGCTACCTGGCTGCTCCTTCAGCAGGCCGTTCATGCCGGGGTTCACGTCGGGACGGATGTGGGCGAGGTGCATGCGGAGGCGCGGGTGGCCTTCATCAATCACCGCCTGTGCGGGACCGTCGAAGCTGAACCCGGCGAAGACCAGGTCGTCGTAGCGACGCGACGCCGGCTTGATGACTTCCTCAATCATCTTTGCGGTGATGGGACCGTACTGCGGGCCGAACACGACGCCGACTGTTGCGTCACCATTCGGGTCGTCGTCGGTCTCGCCGATGTTGACCCATCGACCTTCGGCGTGGATGCCGGCCGAACTGCCGCTGGCATAGATGGGGTCGAGGCGCGTAAACTTCATGTGCTTGTTGTCGGGGAAGCGCACGCCGTCCATCCTGAGCAGGTCTACCATCTTGGCGAGGTACGCCTCGACGTTCTGCGCCGACTCGCCCATCTGCACTTCGCGGATCATGAACGTCTTGCCCAACGCCTCCGGCTCACCCGCGAACTGGCCAGTGCTAAACTCAATCGCATCGCTCAACGACATTTCCGGAGGCTGGACGGCTTCCACGGTGAACGGCCCGCTGACACGCGTGACCTTGCGGTCAACTTCGGCTTGATCCACCAGTTCTTCCTGATCGGCGTTCGCGGCGATGCACGCGCAGACCTCGGCCATCTTTTCGCGCCAGGCGGCGCGGTAGTCTTCTATGGCCTTTTTCAGATCGCCGGGGTAATCCGGATCGGCGTCGAATGGGACTTCCCAATGCTGCCAGCCTTTGCCCTTCGGCGGCAGTTCCCAGCGGCGTCGGTCGGCGTCGGTGATGGACTTCTTGCCGTCGCGCTTGTGCTTCAGGGCAAGCTTTGAGCGGAGATCATTTCGGATTTTGTCAGAGACGTGTCTCAACGCATCATTGGCGGCGGCGAATTTCGCATCGAGGATGGGTTCGTGTCTGGAGAAGATCGGGTCGAGGTTCGTGTTTTGGGCGATGCTCTTGAGCGTGATGTGTGGAACCGTCTTGTACCGGAAACCGCCCGCGACGCCGTTGGATTCGTCCTTAAGCTTAAAGTACTCGTACTTGGACGTCAGCAGCCTCTGCCGCGCGATTGCGATTGCGACCCGGCTGGTGTCGATCGTGATCCAGCGCCGGCCCCATTGCTCGGCGACATAGGCTGTGCTGCCGGAGCCGCACGTGGGGTCGAGAACGAGGTCGCCGGGGTCGGTCGTCATCAGCATGCAGCGCTCGATCACCTTGGTCATGGTCTGCACGACGTACATCTTGTCCATTCCGCTCCCGGCCTGAGTGTCATCCCAGAAGTTCGTGAGAGGAAAAACAGGGAAGTCGGAGAAATAGCGAACGTAGTTCAGGCCATCGCCCGATGTGTCCAGGCGTTCTGCTCTTGCAAGACGGTTCATTCCATCTGTGGTTGTACTCCAGCCTCGAGTTCCTGAAGGAACAAACTGTCGCCCTCGAAAGAGAACGGGAAAGCTCATCGCACTGCCGGGTCCCGAGGGTCGATCCTGGCGTTGACTGGTGACGATCTGCAACCGGAACACTCGTTCCTCATCTCGGATAGATTCTGTCTCGGCTTCCTGGGGCGAGATGCGTCGGCGGAGTCCGGACGATTCTTCGACGCCGGTGTAGGCTTCACCACCAGCGCCCCCCAGCTTTCTTACCCGGTGAATTTGTCGGAACTTCGCTTGGCCTTTCTTGCGCGCATACCACAGCACGTAGTCTGTTGTCCCCGGAAGGAATGCGCCCGTGGCGCCGCCTGTCTTTTTCATCGCGATCAGGGCGACTGCGTTGTCGAGACCAAACACCTCCTCCATCAGGGCCCGAACACGATGAAGGTTTTCATCGCCCATCTGAACAAAGATGCTGCCTGAGTCCGCTAGTAACTCCTTTGCAACGAATAGACGGTCCCGGAGGTAAGCGAGATATGAATGGACGCCGAGGCTCCAGGTATCTCGGTACGCCTTTACCATCTCAGGTTCCCTCGTCAAATCAGTCTCGGCGTCGCGTACCTGCCTTGTTCCGATTTCCGGTTGGAAGTTGCTTCCGAATCTGATCCCGTACGGCGGGTCGATGTAGATCATCTGCACCTTGCCCGCGAGGTCTTCACGGCGCGCCAGCGATGACATGACCTGGAGGCTGTCGCCCAGGATCAGCCGGTTGGACCAATCCACATCGTGCTTGTAGAACTGGACGGCCTCGTTATATTCCTGCTCGGGGTCCCCAAATAGCCAGCGGTCCACATCCTGGCGCGCGGCGACCTTCAGAATCGCCTGCGCGCTCACACGCTCGTGGATGTGGAGCGCGACCGGATCGACAGCAAACGAGCGCGCCTCCCGCTTGCCCGCCCACTCCAGCCACGGTTCGTGGACGCGCAGCGCCTCCGCGAGCTGCGACGCCTCCGCGTCGGTCAACTTCCGCTGTTTGGCGATTGCCAGTAAGCCCGGCAGTTCATCCGGGCGGCCGGTGGGGTCGAAGCGCAGTTCGGGCGGGCGGCGTGCGCTGTACGTGTACTCGGCCTTAGGGACCAGCGGGACGTGGCCCTCGGCCGCGATCTTCGCCGGTGGGTTGTTCTTGCGGGTCGCCTCCGGAAACCGGTAGTCGGCTACCACATCGAGATTGCTCCCGGCAGGAGCGGGCCTTGCCTTCTTGTTCTTCGCCATGGTGACAAGTAATGATTGTATGCCCTGTCGCCACCGCCCGGACAAGTAAGCAGGTCCCGCCGAGATCTGCTGCATTTAAGAACGCGCAGGGGGCCAGGGAACGACAAGCGCTGCTCTCAGTCAAACCGTCACCCTCAGCTTGATCCCGTCGTTCGGCGCGTGTACCAGGTCCTGCTTCGTACCGAGGTAGCGCTCGGTGGTCTGGACGGACGCGTGGCCAAGCAGCAGGCTGGATTTGCTCAAGTTCGGCCCTGGCTGCTCGGCAGAATTTCGCGCAGGAGCGGCGTGCGTCGTGGGGCGCGATCCCAGGGACACCGGCCGCTTTGGCGTATGGCCGGAGCATCTGCCAGACTACCTTCTCAGACAGCACCTCGCCCTGCACTTGGTCGCCGCGATGCACGGGCCGGAACACGTGGCCGGCCACAATACCGGCGGGGCCGGTCCAGGCGTCAATGGCCACCTTGGTCCACGTCGGCATCGGCACGGTCCGCACGCGGTTGTGCTTGCCCACGAGGTCCACAATGCACCACCGACCATCCCGCTGCTGTATGTGGCTGATCGTAAGCGCTGCCACCTCCGACCGCCGCAGCCCGCAACCCAGCAGCACGGCGATTATGGCGCGGTCACGCAGCCCCTTGGTCGTCGTGATATCCGGAACGTTGAGAAGCGTTTGTGCCTGCTTCAGCGACAGCCAGTTCCCCATCCGCACGCCGATAGACTTCGCGCTCTTCACGCGCTGGATGCCGGCGGCCAACTCCGGCGCCAGCAGCCCGTTGTCGGTCGCCTCCACCGCCAGCTTGCGGATCGCGGACATGCGGACGATTATTGATGACGACCCGAGCTTGCGCTCTTCCAGCGAGACGCGCCAGGCCGAGACGGTGGCCTTGGTGAAGCCCGGCCGCGGCTCCTGGGCGTACCACGCGAAAAATTCATCTAACGCCATGTTGTAGACGCGCTTCGTGATCGGCGACGAAACAGAATCCAGCACCAGGCTCTTCATCCGCCGCCATTCCGACGCTTTGTCAACTACGGTTAACTCGTTCATTTTGAACCCCTTAATGGGCAATATCGGTAGCCTCACGACCTTACCTCTGGGCGGCGGGGACAGCAAGCGGAGTCCAAAGTGCGCAAGGAGCGTTTGGCCGGCACGGGCGTACGGCACCGATCAAACTACTGCGTTACTAAATTCTCGCCTTCCCATCGCACCGTGTAAATACCCAGCTCCAGGAAATACCATCCGAGCACGTAGCCAAATTGCACATGCACCCCGGCCAAACCGCGGAGCTGCGCGTCCAGGAGTTGCCCGGCCAGGTCTTCTCCGCCCGCGTCGCCCGCGTCACGCGCCTTGACGCCCCTAGAATGTTGTGTAATACTATTCAGCGCCAGGAGGCACATATGAAGCACGATCTCGAACGATTATCGCGGCATTGCGCACAAGATCCGGACTTTAGACGCTGGCTCGAAGAGGAGTACACGCCTATTGCCGGCGGTTGGCAGTATTGAATGATGGTACTCCGGCCTTCGGTCGAAGGCATCGAGTCGATCCGGATTATCCGGGAGGCAAGAGAGACGGTAAGGCTACTGAAGGAAGCCAATTGGGATTTTCAGGGATTCCCCCAGGTGTTCGCCAAGAACCCGGCGGCGGATGTGATGGCTAAGGAGCTCGTGCACGTCTTTGATGGACGCTCGATGACTCGCATCGGGCGGCTCTACATGGTTGGTGTGGGCAAGACCTTCAACCTGATGGGGCCTATCCCACCAGATTCGGCCTTTAAAGTAGAAGCGCCCACCGCCTTGGCGGAAGTCAACCGCCAGGTCAAGAGCCGAGGACTGCTGGACTTAAAGGAGTTCCGGGCATTAGGTAAGGCCCAGCCAGTGGACTTCTTCAACTACTCGCTGTTCTACGGCATGGAGGATCTCGTTTTCTGGGCGTTGGTGCATGATGCGGGCGTGTATCCCAGCGGCCTCGAGCACATGGCGAAGCATTTCGCCGCAGGCAACTTAGTGCAGAACAGTTTGTATGCGCCGGCAAAACCCTCCAAGAGCAAGAAGAACCCGGCCCTAATGGTCAGTGTGGGCCTGCACCTTCAGTTTCCGTCGAAGGTGGTGGAGTGGATGGATAAGCCACTCTATGGCGGTCTGGCTAAGGAGACGCTGCATATGGAAACACTGCTGACGTTGAAGCCGTCGAGAGTTTCTCACCCTTACCTACCGCTCACGGCCGAAGGCAAGATCACGTTGAAACAGACCAATTATTACTTCAAGCGATTCGCCGGCATCACGCCAAAGGAAGGGACGCGCGGCCCGAACGTACCTGAGGAAGGAAAGGCGGTGTGAAGCATAAGCATGGGTACGTAAGTTTCGATCTCTACATTCGAGGGGCCGTCCCGAAGGCGTTCGACGGTTCGCTCGTGGTGGCAGCCAGCCGGCGCAACAAGGATCGGAGTATCTTCTCGCGCTGGCATGACTCGCAAGCAGACCTCTTCCGCATCGATCTCCGGCCGGGGAAGCCCGGCCGGATCCGCGCACATGTTTTGCCCGTCGACTCCAGCGGCGCCGACGTGGGAACCACGAACCCGTTTGGCTACTCGACTCAGCCAAATCACGGCGTGAACATCGCCGCGAATCACGTCTGGGCTACCAATCTCCTCTTCGGCGCACCTCTGGAGATTGACCTCAAACGCTGGTGCGCTCGGCGCATTCTGCGCTACCTCGATCTGACTCCGGACGCGCCGCAATTGACCGGGACATCGCACTTTGCGTGGAGCCTCGATCACCGCTTCGCCTATTTTCATCAGTCTTTGCTGGAGCGCGAAACGCCCAGCAGGGAGGTTCGCGCCGCGCAGCCGGTCTTGATCCAGCTCGACACACAGACAGGGCGGGAGCGCCGCTGGGAACTCCTCCCTCCTCCGGATGACTTAGACTTAAGGACCGCCAATTTCCACTCCGCGTTCTATTTTGAGGATCACGGCCAACGCTGGGTCGGTTTGCTGAAAACGGGAGCGCGTCTGGAGAACCTGGCAGCCCATGCGGACTGTCGCGAACATGCTGTGCGCCCAATGCCCGCTTCCACCATATGGCTCCTGCTATTAGACGATCACGCCACATCACTGCGCGCCAGCACTATGCCGGAGGTCCAGAGACTCGGAGCCCTAGCGCTGTCGCATCTAGATGTCGATGCCACCGGCGGCAAGGGTTTCGTGCTGTACGCCAATTTCAAGCAGGCGGATGTTGCCGAGGAGACGCACGGAGTGAACCTCTACGGCGAGGCGCCCGAGGAGGTGTGGGAGCACTACTCGGGTATGACCGTTGAGGCGCTGAACTACGGGACTGTGCTGAGGCTCGAACGGCGGAATGGGATTACTTCCCTGCGCACATTCTCGCGACCCTACGATCCATCCAACACGTCCCTTGGGCATTCGTGGCTACCAATCAACATTGAGCTCGATCCATCGCGGCGTTGGCTGTTCTGCTCGTTCGGCGGATTCCGGCCGCGCCTACTCTCGCACCACATCACGACCGCTTATCCAGGACTCACGGTCGATCAGGCACGGATTCGTTATGTGCCGCCGCTCCTGATGCGCTTTCGCGCGGACACTCTGGAAGTCGATACTGACAAGGATCGCCGCCACTTGAGCTATGCAGAGCCGATTGCGATGACCACCGTCAGAGACGGCGCCGAAACATACGTCTGCACATTTTCGCCCGAGACCGGGCTGCGTATCTATGAAGCAGAAGACCTGACGGCTATGGTGTGCCACGCGGTCGCACCAGATTTGATGAATTGGGAGGAGACCCACTTCCGTCCAGACCCCGCGCACATACAGTTCGCCCATGCCTAACGGTAGGGTGTTTGAAATCCCAGGCAGCCTTTGGCGGCAGATGGTTGATCACGCCCGTGCTGAGGCGCCGCGGGAAGCCGTCGGGCTTATAGGTGGCAAACGCGACGGACGAATGCAGTACCTCTATCCTTTGCCGAATATTGCTGGCCCCCAGGCATTCTTCGCCGATCCTTACGCACAATACCAGGCCGAGAGATGTCTTGGCGGACACGATGCGGTCCCGATTGGGTACTACCACTCGCATCCTGGCGGAGGTCTGGATCTTTCGGAAGCTGATCGCCACTTCGCCTGCCGACCGGATTGGGTCTATGTGGTCGTGGCCACAGGCTGGCACGGCGAGGGCACAGCACACGCCGCAGCCTACCGGTTGTTCAGCGGTGAACTTCGCCAAGTCTCGGTCGTTTTGGTGGAAGATTCCAAGCTGAGGGATACAAGCCCACTCTGAGGCTTTCGACGAAATTGGGCAGTTTTGGGAGCCATCCAACAAACAGGTTACGAGGTGGGCCGCCAAGCACAGAGTTAACATCCAAACTTGGAAGCTCGCATGTGAGCCTCAATCGTCCGGTAGCTGTTAACCACCGGGCCATATTAACCAGAGAATGTGAGACTTCGAATCGAGAAAACGCGGGATGCGGTCGCAACCCGCTTAGCTCCGCTTAGCTCCATCCGCGCGGAACCGCTGTGATCATTAGTTCCGGGTCCCGCTTCAGCCGAATCAGCATGATTTCTTCGGTAGGGCGTCGTTTGATACAATGCGAGGGTCATTGAGGAGGTCCCGAACTCCATGGGTCTGCGAGGATTGCGAGGCTTCGGATGCCTTGGGTGCTTGCCATTTGGTGGGCTGTTCGGCCTGTTCCTGCCGTTGATTCTTATCGCGGCCTTGATTTATTTCCTGATGAACCGCCAAAAAGCTAACCCTGCTCCACCGGACCGCCTCCCGTCTCCGAATCCATCGGGAGGTTTCTGTCCCCATTGCGGAAGGCCGATTGCCAGCGGCTCGCGTTTCTGTGCAGGTTGCGGCCGCCAGATCGACTAGGTCCTAGTCGATGTCAGACACGAATTCCAGGGCCAGTTAGTCGCATTATCGCTCGACTTTGCGGCGCGTCCGCGCACCCATCAAACCAGATCCTCAAAGACCGGTCTCCAGATCGCTGGCGCTCCGTGGCAGGAGCCGACGGTTCCGGCGCTCGCGCACGCCAAGCCGGAAACCGTGGGGCACAAAAGGCTTCCGAAGTGAGCGCCGGCATAGGAATTTTCTGAGGGCGCTGGCTGTATTTCAAACGATCTGTAGTTCGTTACCCCGTTGTGTGATAAGCTATTGACCCGTAGCTGGTCGAGGGGACGCTGTTTGGGCGATCAGCGTGTTGTGTTTCCCAACAGGTGGGCGCTGCAACGGGGAAGATCAGGCACCCCCAGTTCCCAGACGGCATTTCTGGCACGTCAACCGAATCTCAAAAGGAGAATCACACATGCGAAGAATGCTCAGCCGTTTTCTGGCCGTTTTGGCAATTACCGCCGTGACCGTTTTAGGGGCCGACAATTCCATCGGTACCTGGAAGGTCAATATCGCAAAATCCAAGTACACACCGGCGCCATTTCCGCTGAAGAGCCTGACGTCAGTACGGGAAGCGGTTTCCGGCGGCGTGAAGGTCACGAATACGGGGGAACGGGCGGATGGCAGCGCTATCAACGCCAGCTACACGGCAAAATACGATGGCTCGTGGACTACGGTCACAGGCACGGGGTCGCCGTATGACAGCATCTCGATCAAACAGGCGAATGCCAATACCCTCACATACGAAGCGAAACAGACGAGTGGAAAGTATCACACCAGTGGACGCACGGTGGTTTCGAGCGACGGTAAGACGATGACCTCCACGTCCAAAGGCACGGACGCCAATGGAGCTGCGATGACGCTGAAGCTGGTCTACGAGAAGCAATAGCGAAAGAGACAGCGAGGTAAGGAATACATTTGGAATTGGCTGCCAGTCAAGGCCACACGGGAACGGGCCTGATCGGAGAGCCTTAATTCGTCTTATCGGTAGGCCACGGCCAACATTCGAAGTCGTCGCCAGCAGCGTTGGACCCGGCGATTCGGGAGTGGCATGCCCAATTGTTTTCTGCCAAGCTGGTACGCATGACTCATTCCAGCGGAAGGGCGGGCCGGATCAGCCGGCGAGGACTGCTGCAATCGGCGTTGGGAGTCGCCATAACCACCACTGCAGGCGGCGCGCAAACCAATCGTCCGAAGAAGGTCGTCATTGGGGGCGGCGGCATTGCGGGACTGTGCTGCGCCTACGAACTGATGAAGAGGGGCCACGAGGTAACCGTCCTGGAGGCGTCCTCCCGCTCGGGAGGCCACGTCCGGACGGTGCGCGAGGGTCTGGCCGACGGCCTCTACGTGGATGGCGGCGCCGAACACTTCACCAAGCCCGGCTACGAGCGGTACTGGGGTTACGTGGCCGAATTCGCGTTGCCGTATGTCGCGGACCGGCGGCGAGAGAAGATGCTTCGCTGGCTCGACGGAAGGCCGCGGACCGAGGAGCAACTGGGGGATGCGAAGATCTTATCCGGAATGGGCTTCGATCAGCAGGAGATCGAGTTTCTAAAGCGGCATGCCTGGTGGGAACTGCCGAATCTCTATTTGGCTACCTATGCCGACAGCATCGCCGATGAATATCAGCCCTTCGGAGCCAGCCTGGACGGTCTGGATGCGATGAGCCTTTCCGAACTGCTCAAGAAGGACCACGCTTCGCCTGCGGCCATCCGGTTCTTCGGCGGCTCCGGGTCGGCTCTGCAAGCGGTGTGGCACAACGCCATCCTCAAGCGGCGTGGGGTGCCGCTCTTCCCGAGGGGCATCTACCGGCTCAAGGGAGGCAACCATCTGTTGCCTGAGACTTTCGCTAGGCGCTTGGGGGAACGGCTCCGGCTGGCCTGCCCGATTACCGGGATCGAGCACGGCGGCAGTGGGGTAACGGTTCGTTACCGTGAATCGGGAAGAGAGAGACTTCTGGAGGCAGACTATCTGGTGTGCTGCATGTCGGCCGTCATGCTGCGGCAGATTCCGGTGTCCCCTGCGTGGCCGACCGAAAAGCGCTGGGCGATTGAGAACATGCCGTACTATACCGCTACCCGTCCGGTCTTTCAGGCGCGCACCAAGTTCTGGAAGGAGGATGGGACCACCGCCAGCATCGTTTTCAACGAACCGGCACTGGAGCACATATGGTCGCAGGCGGAGGACGTAGAGACCTCGCGCGGGCTGATTGCCGGAACGGCGCAGGGAGGGGTAAAGGCGGAGGCGGCCCTGGCCGTGTTCCGGAAGCGGTATACCGGGAAATCCGAAAATATCGAGCACACGATGGTGATCGACTGGTCGCGAGATCCCTGGGCCATGGCTTGCGAAACGACCAGCTACAGGCCAGGAGAACTGCGTCGGTTCTGGCCGCGGATCATCGAGCCGGAGGGCCGCATCTACTTCGCGGGCGCCTACTGCGACAACCTCAACTGGGGCCAGGAGGCCGCCACCCGCTCGGCGAACCGCGTGGCCGAGGCGATTCACCGTGCCTGAGGCAACTCTGCCGAATGCTGGGAAGCACGCAAGCAACCCAACGCCTGGAAGCCCGAAGTCGCGCCACGATATAGCAGAGATATCGGGAGCTTGGTGCCGGCCAGCCTGCGGAGATGCTGGCGTCGCAAGTGTAGAGTTGGAGCAATCTCGCACCCCATGTCTTCCGGAGATTACAGATAATCGCAAGCCGCACGATTGAAAGACGAACTTCACGCCACCATCTTGTGCGGATCGATCACGAACTTCTTCGCTGCGCCCTTATCAAAGTCCTTGTAGCCCTCCGGCGCTTCATCGAGCGAAATCACCGTGGCGTTGACGGCCTTCGCCGGGTGGAAC
>OBLU010002053.1_pt1 | contig 18708 bp, 17 predicted proteins | sample 1518681 | NCBI WGS metagenome assembly OBLU01 (sample SAMEA3539304, study PRJEB22396) | soil metagenome | biome: tundra; feature: field; material: soil | place: USA | collected 2010-05 | depth 0.15 m | reverse complement strand
TGAACGGCGCGGGGCTGGCGATGGCGACGATGGACATCATCCAGTACGCGGGCGGCGCGGCGGCGAACTTTCTGGATGTGGGCGGCGGCGCGAATCAGGAGCAGATCGAGAACGCGTTCGGGATTCTGTTGAGTGATCCGAATGTGAAGGCGATCTTCATTAATATTTTTGGCGGGATTCTGCGCGTGGATGTGCTGGCAACGGCGGTTGTAGCGGCGGCGAAGAAGTTGAATGTGAAGCTGCCGATTATCCTGCGGCTTGAAGGCACCAATGTTGAAGAGGGACGCAAGATTCTAAAGGAATCTGGACTGAAGTTTGAAGTGGGCGCGACCATGAAAGAGGCAGCGGATTTGGCTGTTGCTGCCGCAAAGGGATAGCGATGTCAAGGTACGAGACGTTTGGTCCTTATGACCTAGAGCGCGATGGTCATCGTTTGGCTAGCGGAGCGTTGAATCGTTTCTGGGCATTGCGAGAAGAGGATTCTCGTATAGGTCTTAGTGATGCAGTCGGTGTGTACGTTTATGTGATTAAGTCTGATGCTTCCGAAGAACTAACGCCTTGGTACGTAGGCCGAACGGATAAACAAAGCTTCAAGAAGAGGTTCAGACAGCAAGATCTACATTTTCGTCAGGTGCTTGAAAAAGCGACGGAAGGGCATCTTCAGGTATTTCTCTTTCCCTTTATGGCTCCGGGCGGAAAGCGGTTCCGAAAACCCACAAGAACAAAGATAAGCCACAACGAATGGCTCGAATCCATGCTGATTGGCTCGGCTCTGAGCCGGAACAAGGCGTTGGTGAATGCAAGCAAGGTGAAGTTTCTTAGGACGCTGGTTGTCCCCGGATACCTGAACACACCCAAGGGCAAACTCGCGGAATCAGCGGTGGCACTAAAGAGAATGCTCGATCTCGATTAGAAGACGGAGAACGAACGATGGCAGTTTTGGTAGATAAGAATACGCGGTTGATTGTGCAGGGCATCACTGGGCGTGAGGGGACTTTCCACGCGAAGGGCTGCCAGGAGTACGGGACGAAGGTGGTCGGCGGCGTTACGCCGGGCAAGGGCGGGACGATGCACGAAGGCTGGCCGGTATTCAACACGGTCGAGGAGGCGGTGAAGGAGACGGGCGCGAATGCGACCATGATCTTCGTGCCGCCACCGTTTGCCGCGGACGGAATTCTGGAGGCCGCTGCTGCTGGCCTGCCGCTGATTGTTTGCATTACCGAGGGTATTCCGACGCTGGACATGGTGAAGGCGTGGGAGATTGTGAAGCGCTCGAACTCGCGGCTGATCGGACCAAATTGTCCGGGCGTGATCTCGCCGGGCAAGGCGAAGATCGGGATTATGCCGGGGCGGATTCATAAGGAAGGCTCGGTGGGGATCGTGTCGAAGTCGGGTACGCTGACGTACGAGGCGGTGTACCAGTTGACGACGCGCGGGATCGGGCAGTCGACGGCGATTGGCATTGGCGGCGATCCGATTATCGGGACGACGCACATCGATGCGCTGGCTCTGCTGAACGCGGATCCGGAGACCGAGGCGATCATCATGATCGGCGAGATCGGTGGAACGGCCGAGGAGAAGGCGGCGGAGTACATCAAGGCGAACGTGAAGAAGCCAGTGGTGGGATTCATTGCTGGCCAGACGGCTCCTCCGGGACGGCGCATGGGCCATGCGGGCGCGATCATCTCGGGCGGCGAAGGCACGGCCGCGAGCAAGATGGAGGCCATGAAGGCGGCGGGGATTCATGTTGTGGTGTCGCCGGCGGATATGGGCGAGGCGATGGCGAAGCTGCTGGGGAAGGCGTAGAAGCAGTTGTCAGTTGTCAGTTGTCGGGGCGTGGCGTGCCGGTGCGGGCGCCACGCCTTTATCTTGGCTGGCGGCGGTAGAAGAGGCCGGCGACCAGGAAGAGCATGGCCAGCATGAAGGCGAGTTGAGCGTGCGCACGGGCGCGGAAGTGGAGTTGGACGACTCCATCCGCGGCCCAGACGACACATCCGAGAAACCAGATCCACGCGGTTCTGCGCATCGCTGTGATGTTGGACGAGGGAAGCACGTGTTTGCGGAGCAGTTCCTCGTATTTTCGACAGCCGTTGCAAAGAGCGAGGATGTGCCGGAGGCTCCAAGGACCATGTCCCAGGAATTCTCATGCGATTGATTGCCGGGACTGAAGTCCCGGCCTACCCCAAAAGATCAAAGGTTGCGGCGGCATCGATTACACTGGAGTTAGCGCGTGATTCGCGCTCAGGAGAGAGATTTTGTCACAGCGCACATTCAGCATCATCAAGCCGGACGCGGTTAGCAAGGGCTATACCGGGGCCATTCTGGCCGAAATTGAGAAGGCCGGATTCAAGATTGTGAGCATCAAGCGGATGTCGATCTCGAAGGCGCAGGCCGAGGGGTTCTACTATGTTCATGCGGCGCGGCCGTTCTTCGGGGAGCTGACGGAGTTCATGAGCTCGGGGCCGATCTTCCCGATGGTTCTGGAGAAGGACAATGCGATTGCCGATCTGCGCAAGCTGATGGGTGCGACCAATCCCGCGCAGGCGGAAGAGGGCACGATCCGCAAGAAGTTCGCGGCGTCGATTGGCGAGAATGCGATCCATGGCTCGGATGCGGAAGATACGGCGACGTTTGAGATTGGGTACTTCTTCGCGGGCATCGAGCTGAAATAGGTTCGAGGTACAAGGTTCGAGGTTCGAGGGGCAAAACTCGCTCGCGGGTCGCTGTGCCGAACCCAAATTCACGGAGCGCGATGAAGCTGAAGCTGCCGGACGGGCCGTTCAAGGCCTACCTGTTCGATTGCGATGGGACGATTGCGGATTCCATGCCGCTGCACTATGTGGCGTGGAAGAAGGCGTTGGGCGAGTGGGGCTGCGAGTTTCCGGAGCGGACGTTCTATGCGTGGGGCGGTATGCCTACGGTGCAGATTGTCGAGACGCTAGCCGCGCAGCAAGGACTCAAGATGCCGGCCGAGGAGGTCGCGCATCGCAAGGAACTTCTGTACTATGCGTTGCTGCCAGAGCTGCAGGCCGTGCCCGAGGTGCTGGAACATATCGACCTGAGCCACGGCAAGATTCCGTTTGCCGTGGTTTCAGGCGGGAACCGTGAATCCGTGACAAATTCGCTGACGACGCTGGGGATTCTGGACAAGTTCGACACGCTGGTGTGCTCGGAGGATTACACGCGAAGCAAGCCTGATCCGGAGCCGTTTCTGGTGGCGGCGCAGCGGCTAGGCGTGGCGCCGGCGGATTGCCTGGTGTTCGAGGACACGGAGATGGGGATCGAGGCGGCGACGGCGGCGGGCATGGCTTCCGTGAAGGTGCTGCAGCCCTGGGAGCGAAAGACGGCGCGGTAGGCGACTATTTTTCTGCTGCTGCCTTCAGGTTCGCGAGGCCTGCTTCAAAGTGCTTTCCGGCTTCGCGGTCCATGTTCATGAAGAGGCTCATCACTTTCATGACGTAAAGGTTCGAGCCCTGCATGGTCCACGTGACTCGTGTGGTTGCGCCGGCGGGCTGCAGTGTGAACTCGTTCCGGTCGTGCGTGACGAACGGCTTTGCAAAGTCGGTTTCTACGGCGACGCGAGAGTTGGGAACGGATTCGACGATCTCCATGCGGCCGTTGCCGGTGCTTGCTTTGCCGCGCCACTCCGAGACTGCGCCGAGACCGCTGGCTGCGCCGCTGTAGGTTCGCGTCACGGTGGGATCGTCCTTATCCTGCGGCGCCCATTGGGGCCACTGGTGGAAGTCGTCCAGGAGCGCGAATATTTTTTCGGGAGGAGCGGCGATCTCGATGGAGCGTTCGACGCGCAGGGTGTCTGGCTTGGTGGTGGCGAACAGGAGGATCACCGCGAGCAGGATATTGACGGCAATCAGAATCCTCACCAGCATGAATCTCTCCTTGCTATGGCGTTCGTCCTTTCCTGCAAAGAGTTTCAGGTCGATGGAATCGGCCATGGCTTTGTAGCCGGCGTCATTGGGGTCACTTCGTGAAGAGGTTCAGGTCGATGACGTCGCCCATGGCTTTATAGCCGGGATCGCTGGGGTGGAGGTGGTCGCCGTGGTCGTAGGCCGGCAGGAAGGTGTCGGGATGGGCGGGGTCGGCCGTGGCTTTGTCGAAGTCGATGACGCCGTCAGCATCGTGGTTGGAGCGGATCCACGTGTTGAGAGCCTGGCGTACCTCTTCGCCGGCGGCAGACATGTATCCGGCGCCGGTGTACGGGGTCAGCGTGGCGAAGTAGACCTTGATGCCGTGCATGTGGGCGCGGTCGGCCATCTGCTTGTAGCCGGTGATGAGGTCGTCGGCGGAGACGACGTCGTAGGGGCGGTTAGGGTCGTAGGCGTGGCCGATGTCGTTGATGGCCTCGAGGATGATGACGTATTTGACGCCGGCCTGAGCGAGGACGTCGCGGTCGAAGCGGGCGAGGGCGCTGGGGCCGGTGTTGTCATGCAGGATGCGATTGCCGCCGATGCCTTCGTTGAGGACGCCAATGTCGGCGGTGCGCTTGTCGGCAACGAGGCGGCGGCCGAGTTCGTCAGGCCAGCGGGCGTTCTGGTTGACCGTGGCGAAGGCTCCGTCGGTGATGCTGTCTCCGAAGGCGACGACTGCGCTGCCGCGGGCTGGGGCCATGACGTCGACGCCCTTGAGGAAGAGCCAGCTGCGGAACTCTGCGGGGTCGTCGAGGGTTTTCGCGCCGACCACGTTGCCGGGCGCGCGGTAGCTGACCTGGTCGGCGCCGCCGTGTTGGGAGAGCTGATGGATCGTCTGCGCGGGCAGGAAGAGGCTGACGGCGAGGTCAGATTCCGCGGGCACGCTGACGGCGGCCGGGTCGCTGACGACCAGGGCTCCGGGCGGGATGGTCACGCTGGTGCGCCCGCCGAAGGTGAGGCCGGCGGAAGATGCGGAAACGAGATTGATGGTGCTGCCTCCCTGACTGACGCCCACGTGGGCGGAGGCGATGGTGAGGGGCTCGGTGCCGAATTCGTTGGTGAAGACAACACGGACCTGGGGGCCGCCGATGGAGACGTGGACGATCTCGCGGAGGGTGATGTCTTCGGTGCCGTAGAGGTAGAGCGGCGGGCGACCTGCGGGTGCTGCTGCTACTGGCGGAGCGGGCGGCGCCGCTGGAGTTGGGGCTTGTGTGGATGGTGGTGCGGAAGCAGTGGAGTTGGAGGGCGGCGCTACAGCCGGCGGGGCCGCGACGAGGGTGGCGGTGCGGCCGTTGTTGGCGGCCATGGGAGCCGTGGCCCAGGTGCCGACCCAGTGGGATGGCGCGGGGGGCGCGGCGTGTGCGGCGGCGAGTACAAGGAGCAGAAAAAGGCAGGACTGTAGGGCGCGGCGGAGTGGTGTGGTCACGGCAGGGTGTGGACCTCTGTGTAATTTTTCTTCAGCGGCACCATCTTACGCTGGTTTGGTGGGCGCCGCGGTGAGTTTGGGCGCACGGAGCTTTTCACGTATAGTTGGCGGTGCGGAAACAGACGTACGCGAGATGCAAACGAACATGTGTAATGGGGAATGATAATGACGAGATTTGCGAGGGTGATGGTGCTATCGATGATGACGACATTGGGAGTTCAGGGTGCTGTGGCGGCGGTTGCTGTGACGAAGGCTGATTTCGGCAAGCTTCCGGATGGCAAGGCGGTTGATGTTTACACGTTGAAGAATGCCGATCTTGAGGTGCGGGTTGCGACCTACGGTGCGCGTATCGTCTCGCTGATGACGAAGGACCGCGACGGCAAGATTGGCGACGTGGTGCTGGGCTACAAGTCGGTGGACGGATATACAGCCGAGGCGGCGGCCGGAAAAAAGACGTATTTCGGCTCGATCGTGGGACGGTACGGCAACCGTATTGCAGGGGGCAAGTTCAGCATCGATGGACATGCGTATCAGATCCCAGTGAACGACGGCGCCAACGCGCTGCATGGCGGTCCACACGGTTTCGACGAACTGCTTTGGACGGGCGCGGAGATTCCCGGCGGCGTAGAGATGTCGCTGGTATCGAAGGATGGCGACATGGGATTTCCCGGGACGTTGACGGTGCATGTGCGCTACACGCTGGTGGGGAGTGCGGTACACATCAACTACTCGGCGACAACGGATAAGTCGACCGTGACCAACATTACGAATCATTCCTACTTCAACCTTTCCGGCGAAGGATCGGGCACGATCCTCGACGAGGTGTTGACTTTGAACGCGGCGGGCTATACGCCGGTGGACGCGGGGCTGATTCCGGTGGGCGGCGTGAAGCCGGTGGCGGGAACGCCGTTTGACTTCAACAAGCCGACGCCGATCGGGGCGCGGATCAACGACGATAACGAGCAGTTGAAGCTCGGCGGCGGCTACGACCACAACTGGGTGTTGAACGGTAAGAACGGCGAGATGAAGGTCGCGGCCAAAGTGCATGATCCGAAATCCGGGCGTGTGCTGACGGTTTCGACGACACAGCCGGGCGTGCAGTTCTACACCGGGAACTTCCTGGCCGGCCGGTTTCCCGGCAAGGACGGCCACCAATACGGCAAGCGCACCGGTTTCTGCCTGGAGACGCAGCACTATCCGGATTCGCCCAACCAGCCGGACTTCCCGACGACGCTGCTGAAGCCGGGTGAGACGCTGCACACGGAGACGGTGTTCGCGTTTTCAACGGAGAAGTAAAACGAACTCAATTCGTAATCAGCCGGCGCTCTGCATCTCGGGGCGCCGGCTTTAGTTTGCGCGTGAGGTCTTCGGCGATGAGTTTGCCGTGGAAGCGGCCGTTCTCGATGAAGATTTCGTTGGTGCGTTCGCCGGCGACGATGACCCCGCCGAGGTAGATGCCGGGGACGTTGGACTCGAGCGTGGCGGGGTCGCAGACGGGGCAGCGGGCGTTGGTGTCGTCCAGGCGGACACCCAGGCGCTCGATGAAGTCGAAGTCGGGATGGTAGCCGGTGAGAGCGAAGACGAAGTGGTTGGGTATCGTGATATCGCCGTTCGGTGTCGCGATGGTGACGGCGTCTTCGGTGATGTGGGTGACGTTCGAGGAAAAGTGGGCGGTGATCTCGCCGTTCTTGACGCGGTTGCTGATGTCGGGCAGGATCCAGTACTTGACGTGTCGGTGCATCTCGGCGCCGCGATGAACGAGGGTGACGCGGGCTCCGTGGCGCCAGAGATCGAGCGCGGCGATGGCGGCGGAGTTCTTGCCGCCGATGACGACGACGTTGAGGCCGTAGTAGGGATGCGGCTCGTGATAGTAGTGCTTCACCTTGCTGAGCGACTCGCCCGGGATGTCGAGATAGTTGGGCAGGTCGTAGTAGCCGGTAGCGACGACCAGCTTGCGGGCGCGGTGCTGCGAGCTGCGATCAAAGCGGTCGATCGTATGGACGGTAAAGTCGCCGTCCGAGCCGGCGACGCGCTCGACCGTCTCGTACTGGCGGACGTCGAGGGCGTAGTGTTCGGCCACCTTGCGGTAGTATTCGAGAGCTTCGCTGCGGGTGGGCTTCTGGTTGGGGCTGGAGAAGGGCATGTCGCCGATCTCAAGCAACTCCGGCGTGGTGAAAAACGTCATGTGCGCGGGGTAGTGGAAGAGCGAGTTGGTAAGGCAGCCCTTGTCGATCAGGATGGCCGAGAAGCCGGCGCGCTGGGCCTCGATGGCGCAGGCCATTCCGGTGGGGCCGGCTCCAATGACGAGAAGGTCGGCGATGGGCAAGTCCGTCATAGGGTCGTTTCCCTGATGGGAGTTGTCTCCCAGGTTAGGTTATAAGGTATGCCGCAGAAAAGGTTTAGCCCGAACGCGCGCAGGTCCTAGTTTCTTCCATCTTACGGGATTCGCTTTCTATGAAACCGCTGGATTCCCTTTGCGAAGCGGCTGGCATCCAAAGAGATCGATGAAACGTTTGCGGAACTTCTCTCTCTCTTGTCTTCTCTTGTGCACAGGCGCTTGGTGTGCAACGCGGTGTGCTTTGGCGCAGACGGCCGAGGCGAGTCTTCCGGTAAGTCCTACGCCGGCAGCCGAGTCGCTCCACGCGAGTGACATCCACCTGAGTGACAGCGGACAAGGCGACAATGGCTCTGCTGCGTTGCCGGACGCGCCGACCCCGGCGGTCGGATATGCGGAGGAAGCCGGTCGGACGCCGGTGGAGAGAGAGACGACGTGGGGGAGTCTTGTGCCGGACGTTCTGCGCGATCAGAAAGGCATCTGGCTGTCTCCCGTGCAGCTTGCGAAGGGACATGGCTGGGTTCCGACGTTGGTGATGGCCGCGGGCACGGCGGGTTTTATTGCGTCGGACTCGCATACGATGCCGTATTTTCGCGATCATCAGCGCAACCTGGACGACGTGAACGACGTGTTCGATCAGTGGATCACGATGGGGGAGATTGCCGCGGTGCCGGTAGGATTGATGGCGGCGGGCATGGTGCGGAATGACTCGTACCAGCAGACCACGGCGTTGCTGGCCGCACGAGGATATGCGGACAGCGAGGTGCTGGAGTTTGCGGCAAAGCTGGTGACCCGCCGCGAACGGCCGAGCGATATTGCCCCGGGACAGAGCTTCAATCACACGTTCTTCAAGTCGCAGATCGTGTCGGGCAATGGCAGCAGCTTCCCATCCGGGCACGCGGCCGGGGCGTTCTGCGTGGCGACCGTTTTATCCACCCGGTATAAGAACCATCGGTGGGTACCGTGGGTGATGTACAGCTTTGCGACAGCGATCAGCCTCTCGCGGGTGACAACGATGGGGCATTTCCCGTCGGACGTCTTTGTGGGAGCGGCAATGGGATACTCCGTGAGCCGGTTCGAGGTACTACGCCCGAGGTGATGCGCGGGACGGCACACGGGCTCGATTCGAAAAACGAAGGAGCAGGGCCGGCTCGCGCGAGCACGAAAAACCCCACATCTCGGGGGCGAGATGTGGGGCACGCAGTTCGGTGGGGACTAGAGTTCGACGAGTTTGTGGGCGATGGAGAACAGGGCGAGTTCGAGTCGCGTGGAGACACCGGTCTTGTCGAACACATTCGACAGGTGGCGCTTGACTGTCTCCTCGCTGATGGAGAACTGCTTGGCGATGTCGCGGTTGCTGCAGCCTTCGACGATGCAGGTGACGACTTCGAGCTCCCTGGGCGTGAGACCGTAGGTCTTGCGTTCGGGTACCGCGGCGGCCTGCGCCTGCAGTCCTTGCAGCGCCTTCAGCAAGTTCGCGACGCGCTCGCCGCCGATCCAGTAATCGCCGCCGAGTACGGCGCGGAGGGCCTGGGCGAGATCGCCGACGACGGAATCTTTCAGCACGATGCCGCGCGCGCCGATTTGCAGCGCCTCGATGACCTGCTGCGTGGAGATGGTGCTGGTGAGCAGCACAATCTTGACGCGCGGAGACTTGGTCATGATGGCGCGCATGGCCTCCAGGCCGGGGAGCCTGGGCATGGCGAGGTCGAGCAGGAGAATGTCAGGCTCGAGTTCGAGCGTTTGGGTGATGGCGTCGTCGCCGTCTTCCGCCTCGCCGACTACCTCAAAGCCCGGCTGGTTGACGAGCATGTTTTTTACGCCGAAGCGGACCACGGGATGATCGTCTGCGACGACGATGCGAATGGTGGCCAGGGCTGCAGCGGGAGGGGGCGACTTCTTGGTGGTTTGCTGACTCATTGCGACTCCTACGGACATTGCCGAAACCTCGCACGGGACGGCTGAGCATGGGTCGACTCAGACGCGTGACCTCAGCATACGCTCTAGGCGGTCGCATGCAGCGGATAGCTCATCTAGAGAGTTAACGTCTTGCTCCTCTGCTGCTGCGCCAGGTTCAAGGTCGCCGGATTCAAGCGCGGAGGCCATATGGTGCAACTCGGTGGCGCCCAGCATGCCGCAGCCGCCCTTGATGGAGTGGGCTTCGCGACGGAATTGCGCCTGATCGTGCTCGGCCGCGAGCCTGCGCATCCCTGCGATACGCTCGCGCGCGTCGTTCAGGCACATGCCATACATTTCCAGGAGTTGCTGACGCGGCATGGAAACAGCGAGTTGCTGGTAGATCTTTTCATTGAGAACGAGGTTGACAGGCACGGCATCGACCGCACCCGCTTCCGGAGAGAGTGACTCGCGCACCGCAGTATCCATGGTTTTGTTGGATGCTATTTCGGGCGCGGACGCAGGGATGGACACAAATGGTTTTCGGCCGGTCTGGGGAGCGCTCGCCAGTCCGGGATTGACAACTCGCCTCTCCCTTTCTGCCGCGGGGGTTGGGGCTGGCGGGACTGGATTTCGCGACTCCAGGGCGGCTGCAACTTCCTGCATCTTGAAGGGCTTCATCAGGAACCCGTCAAAGCTTGCGATCGCCTCTGCGGCGGGCTGGCTTCCGCTCATGGCCAGCAGCATGGTCGCAGGACCGCATGCGCGGCGGAGTTTGCCGGCCAGCCTGGCGCCGGTGGTGCCGGGCATCTGGACGTCGGTGAGGACGAGATCCGGGGCGGAGTCGGCCTGGCGGAGGAAGGCGAGCGCGGCCTCTCCTGAATCGGCGGACTGAACGGCATAGCCTTCGCCCTCGAGCAGCACGCTGAGCAGTTCGCGGCTCATGGGGTCGTCGTCGATGACCAACACGCGCGTTGGGGGAAGCTGCGGCGTCATTGTGCCGAAGAGTATCAGGCAATGACAGCAAGTGCCAGCGTGCGCAGAGATTTGCGTGACCCGGCGGTGGCATAGGCGTTAGAGTGGTGGCCATGGCACTCGAGGACGATGCGGAGCCGCGAAACGGCGGCGAGGCGAAAGAAGGCAGCTCCCAGGTCGCGGCGCTGGAAGAGCGGGTGGCGCGGCTCGAGGCGGAACTCGCTCGGGTCCAGCGCCAGATTGCGGGCGGCGAAGAGGCTCGGGCACCCGTGGCGCATGTTGCTCCGCCGCCGCCACCGCTGCCTGGGCCGGTGATGCCGGGGCCGAGCAAGAGCGCGCCGGAAACCCCGCGCCTGGCGTCGCAGGTCTGGGCACGGCCCGCCCACCATCCGCCAACGGTGCCCGACTCTCGCGAATCGCTGGAGAGCCGTCTGGGCTCGCAGATCTTCAACCGCATCGCGATTGTGCTGCTGCTGATTGGGACGGCGTATTTCCTGAAGCTGGCGGTAGACCGGCGATGGATTGTTCCCAGCCCTACGGGGCGGTTGATTGCTGGACTGCTTGCGGGCGCGGCGCTGGTGCTGTGGTCGGAGCGCTTCCGCAAGAATGGTTTCGCGGCGTTTTCGTACTCGCTGAAGGCAGTGGGCAGCGGGGTGCTCTACCTGTCGCTTTGGGCGGGATATCACCTGTACGGACTGCTGCCGACGGAGGCAGCGCTGGGGTTGATGATCCTGGTGACGGCCTGGAATGCCTATATGGCGTGGGTGCAGGACGCTGAACTGCTGGCCGTCTATGCGCTGGCCGGCGGGTTTACGACGCCGATGCTGCTCTCGACCGGCGGCAACCACGAGATATTTCTGTTCACGTACCTGCTGGCGATCGACGCGGCGACAGTGGCGCTGGTGCGGCTGAAGACGTGGCCACGCCTGCTGCTGGGCGCGTTTCCGCTTACTGTGGCCTTCTTCATTGGCTGGTACGTTGAATTTTATGGGGCGAGCGAGCTGACGATCACTTCCGTCTTCATCGTGCTCTTCGGTGTGGCCTTCGCCAGCGTCCCGGTGCGACGGCCGGTGGTCGATGCGGGATCGCTCGCGCCGCGTTTTCTGCGGCTGGCCACTGTAGTGGAGGACTTGCTGCTGCCGATTGCCAATGCCGCTTTCGTTGCGCTTGCGTTCTATTCGGTGCTGCAGGACTCGGGTCACCACGACCTGCTTCCGTGGATGGTGGTGGTGCTCGGGGCCGCGTACCTGGGGCTGATGCGAGCGCCACAGACACGGGCTGCATCGGCGATCCATCTTTCGCTGGCGGTGGTGTTGCTGACGATTGCGATTCCGTTGAAGGCGAGCGGCCACTGGATCACGGTGGGCTGGCTGGTCGAGGGGCTGGCGCTGCTGTGGGTCGCGACCAGGCTGGCGCCTACGGGGCCGGCGGAGGAGCCGTCCGAGACATATGTCTTGACCACGTTGCGCTGGCTGGCGGCTGCGGCGCTCCTGCTGGGGTTCTGCGGGATCTTCGTGCATCTTTTCCTTGCGGCGTTGCTGGGGACGGATGAGTACTTCAACTCGAACGCTGCAACTGCGCTGACCGGCGTCGCGATCTTTGCCGCGGCGGCATGGCTTGCTCTGCGCACGGGCAAGGGCGGGGACTCGAGTTGGCTGAAGATCGCGGTTGCGGCGTTTGCTGCGATCGGCATGACGGCCATTCTGCTTGCGCTGCGGGAGTTGATGGCGGAGGGGCCGTCCGGCCTGCATCCGCCGTTCCAGTCGGCTGACTTTGCTACCGCGTTGACGGGCCTGGCGATCTTCGCTGGCGTGATTGCCGTGATGCTGCGCCTCGCGCGTGCCCATCCGGAGTCGGAGTTCTGGATGAATGGCGCGGCGCTGTCGACGATCGCGTTCAACCTGATTGCCGTGCTGACGGGCGTGCGGGAGGTCGAGGCGATCTGGGGCAACTCGCCGGCGACGGTGGACTCTGCGCTGCAACAGGCGCTGGCCATTTCGGCGTTCCTGATGCTGTATGGAGCGGCACTGCTAGCGGCCGGCTTCTGGAAGCGCAGCGGCTTTCTGCGGTGGCAGGCGCTTTTGCTGCTGGTCTTCACCATCTTCAAGACGTTTCTGTATGACATGCGAGATCTCAGCCAGGGGTACCGTGTGGCCAGCATTCTGGGGCTCGGCGCGCTGCTGATGGCGATCAGCTTCGCGTACCAGAAGGACTTGCTCCATCTGCGTGAGCCGGAGAAGGCGCGCAGTGCCGACTCGGCCGAGGATGCGGGACCCGAGGCGGCCAAATGAAGGCTGCGGCGCTGCTGACATTCTTGCTGTGGCAGGCTGTGCCGGGGAGTGAGCCGCCGGTCGCGAAGCCTGCCGACCTGCGGTATGAACGGGCGATCCGTGTGCCGCCGGGCGCGGGGCAGGCGTGTGCCGTGCTCGATGCAGGAATCTTCCCCCATGCTGCGCCGTCGCTGACAGACCTTCGCATCTTTCCGGTGCAGGATCAGGTGTCTGGCGCGCAAGCTCCGGTAGGCGGTCCGCACGAGATCCCGTACGCGATTACTCTCAGCGAGGCGGTCACCGAGGAGACGCAGCCTGCGCACGTGCTCAATCTGGGGTTGGGGACCGGCGGTACTGCGCACAACATCGTCTTCGATCTGGAGATGCCCGACCGCGCGTACACCGGCGTAACGCTGGATCTTGATCCGGCGATTCACGACTTTCTGATGACGGCGAGGGTGTCGGGATCGGAGTCGCTGGGCGGGGGGAAGGCGACCGCGCTCGGCTCGTTCACGTTGTTCGATCTTTCCTCGCAGCATCTTTCGCGCGACACTACGCTGCCGCTGGAGGAGTCGACGTTTCGCTATCTCCACGTGGTGCTGAGCGTCTCGCCCGCGCCTGGTGCGGAGGCTTCGGCTGCGGCGCGCTTTGTTCCGGCGATGGTGCGCGGGGCGCAGGTGCCGCCGAGTCGCGAGGCCCAGATTCTTTACTCGACGGTGGCCGAGACCAGCTCGATCATTACGGTTGGGCGGGAGAGTCGCGCGACGTTCGCGATTCCAGTGCGGGTTCCGGTGGAGCGGGTGTCGGTGCAACTGGCGCCGGGGTTCAAGGGGAACTTCAGCCGGGATGTGCGCGTGACGGCGCTGGCGGAAGCGGATCCGAAGTCCGTCGTCGAGGACGATCGCAAGCCGCTGCCTGAGAGCATGAGCGGGAACATTCTGCGCGTGCATGCGACTGAAGCGGGCCGGGAGATTCGCAGCGAGCAGCTTGGCATCTCGGCGATTCTCGGGGCGAATCTGCAGCGCGCCGCGAAGGTGGAAGTGGTGATCGAGAACGGCGACGATCAACCCTTGCCGATTGCGTCGGTGCGGCTGGAGATGCGGCAGCGAGAGCTTTGCTTCGAGGCGCCGGCCGCCTCGGGTCCTGCTTTGGCGCTGTATTACGGCGATCCCGGCCTGCCTGCACCCGTGTATGACTACGAGCGGCTCTTTGTCGCGGCGGAGAAGCCGCTGGGCGCGGAGCTGGGCGGGGAGGTGTTGAATCCGGGGTTTCGGCCACCTCCGGCCGAGGAGCGGCCATTCACCGAGCGGCATCCTGAGGTGCTGTGGATCGCGCTGATCGCGGTGATCTGCGCGCTGGGCGTGGTGGCCCTGAAGTCCTCGCGGAATGTGGGTGCCTGATCTCCGAGTCTCCGTTACCTCCCCCCCTATATGCCTATGTTTCTCAAACGAGATGAGATATAAGTTGGTATATACTAAATAGTATATATTTCTCGAGGTTTCCCACCCCCATGGAAATGGTCCGGTATTGACCCGACGCATTTTCCTTGGCCCTTACTTCTATTATATCAAGCGTGTCAAGGGCTCTTGCGGTCTCAGAGTTGGATGAAGTGATTCATAATCAGTGGTTTATCTCGAATACTGTGGATCGCGGGGGCCGCCGAAGGGCTTTTGTGGATCCGCTGCCAGGAGGAGCGATTTGTGATGAGCATTGCAGGAGGTGCGAGGTGGCGGGATTCCGTCCGGGGGATTCGTGGCGGAGCAATCCGTCTGGAATATATGTGACTGGAATATATGGAGTAGTTAACCGCGATTATGACGGCAGTAACTTGACCCCGCGCCCGACCCGACGTACAGTTTTTGTGATTCAAAATCAGCAGTGAGGCGCACGCGAACGACAGCCACTCTTCGCACGTAGAAAGAGACTGCTCGATGTATAAGTTGCACGTGTATCAGAGTCGGATTGGACCCTTCTTCATCGCGTATTCCAACGGGCAATATCGAGTCGTCTTCGAGAACGAATTCCTCTGGACCTATGACACGGTCGAACAGGCTGCGCAGCATCTGGCGGGGAAGCACCGCTTCCTGGTGACTGGCGGCGTAGACACTGCGAGCCTGGGTATTCCGGCGAATATCAAGCGCCGGGAGAGCTGCGTCCAGGTGGCGATGAACGCGTAGCAAGGTCGGCGTGCGGGATGAACTGCACGGTCGGCAACCTCCAAACGTGTGGCGGGCGGGGTGAAGGCGTTTTTGTGAATCAGCTGTCAGCTATGAGCTATCAGCTATGAGCGAGTGAGGCTAGGCACCCGGCTCTCTTTCCTCACCCCAGCAGACTGCCGGGTCGTTGACGATAGACTAAGACGGACACACGACTCATTGTTCATCGACCTGAGGACTGCGGTTCTTGATCCCAGGTTTACCTTCCAACAATCGGCCTAAGGAGATGCCAGCCATGGCAAAGAAATTGAACGGCAAGACCGCCCTCGTCACCGGAGCCAGCGCAGGAATTGGCTGGGCCACGGCACTCGCACTGGCTGAGGAAGGCGCAAACCTGGTCCTCACCGCCCGCCGCGAAGACCGTCTCCAGGAGCTAAAGAAGCTCGCACTGGAAAAGGGTGCGCCGGCAGTAATCCTTGTCCACGGAGATGCCCGCGAAGAGCAAGTAGCGATTGACTGTGTCGGTGCCGCGATCAAGTCCTACGGCGCGCTCGATATCCTCATCAATAACATTGGTATGGGAATTTACAAGGACCTCGTCGATACGAGTCTGGCGGATTACACCGCCATGATCGACACCAACATTCGCACCACATTCCTATTCACCCGCCATGCCGTGCCGCACATGATTGAACGGCGTCAAGGCACCATTCTGATGATCTCGTCCATGGCCGGAGTGTATGGCTTCGCCGGGGAAGCAGTTTACTGCTCTACGAAGTTCGCCCAGGTGGGCTTTGCCCAGGCGCTTGACCGCGAACTCCGCCCGAAGGGCATCAAGGTGGGCGTCATCTGTCCTGGTGGTGTGAAGACGGAATTCGCCATTGGCACGGGGCGTACGGTCCAGGGAGTTGCGGAAAGCAACATGCTCGAGCCCGAAGATGTGGCCCAGGCGATTCTGCTGGCGTGTACTCAGCCTGCGGGGGCTCGGATCATCGAGATCCAGATGAGAACGATGGGGGAGTCACTCGCCTGATAGGGGTGCGGCGGTGTGCGCAGGCTTTGGGCTGGGCGCATCGCCGACTCGACTTCTCTGCAGGAAAGCGTGTCTTTGCGGTATTAAGGTATAACAGTTATACTTAAATGCGATTCAGTTTCGATCTGGTGAAGAGCGAGAGGTTGCGGAAGAACCCGAAGCGCGGCATCGGGTTTGAGGAGGCGCAGGAGATTTTCCTGCGTCCCTACTATCAGGATCAGCGCTCCGACCTGCCGGAGCAGTATCGCGCGATAGGCTGGGTTGGGCAGAAGCTTTACTCGCTCATCTTTGAGGTTCGCGAGGACGACGAGGGCGAGTTCTATCACCTGGTGACGTTATGGAAGGCCACCCGAGAGGAGGAGCAACTCTATGAAGAAAACTCTTAGCAAGAGCGCGGTGACGGCGGAGAGCATCGCCCGGATGGCAGACAAGGGAGAGGATGTGTCGCGCTTCTTCAGCAATGCGGGGCGCATGATGGCTCCAGTCCAGAGGGTGAATGTGGACTTCACGGCTTCCATGCTCGAGGAACTGGACCGCGAGGCGAAGGAGTTGAACATTAGCCGGCAGGCGGTGATCAAGACACTGCTGCGGCGTGCGCTCGACGAGCAGTATGTGGCGGCGGCGGCGCGACCGGTAGTGAAAGAGCGAGAGCGTGCGAGTGTGCGGTAGCGGTGGTGCGGGTAGATTGGTGGTGACTTGGAAGAAGGCAGTTTCTGCTGCACCCGGCTCGCGTAGACTGGCATGCATGAAACGCATGCACGGGATCGCGATGGTTGCCTTGGTGACGCTGACCTCAATTGTTGTCTCGGCACAAGTCAAGGAATCCAGTGCGTGGACTTTCGAGCATTATTCGGTCGTTGCCGATTTCTATGGCACGACAGCCAAGCCTATTTTGGCGACACGTTATGAGCGATCGTTTCGGACGGAGATTCAAACCCAAGCTGCCAAGGGGCCAAACTTTGCGGGTCACTACACTGTGGCGAAGTGGGGATGTGGTGCCCCTTGCCTCTCGTTTGTCATTGTCGATGCGCGAACGGGAAGCGTCTACAATCCCGGCTTCCCCGTTGCCTGTGCGGACAAGAACGTCGTCGACTCCAGTGTCGACTTTAGGCTCAGTAGTCGCTTAATTGTGGCAACATCCATCTCTCGCGCTGGCGTGTGCGGATACAACTATTATGTATGGAATGGGAGTACACTCCGGCTTCTGCATTTCGAGCCTTGGCATGCTTCCAGCCAGTAATCAAATCCCTCGATTCAGCGTAGAGCCGCGTCGACTTCTTTGTAGTAGTCGGGGGCTTTTAGGATTTCGCGGGGCTTGGAGCCGTCGGCGGGGCCGACCAGGCCGTCGCGCTCCATCATGTCGATGAGGTGGGCGGCGCGGCCGTAGCCGATGCGCAGGCGACGCTGGAGGAGTGAGGTGCTGGCCTTGCCGAACTCGAAGACCAGGCGGACGGCGTCGTCGAAGAGGTCGTCGTCTTCGTGGCTGGTTTCGCCGTTGGCGTCGAGGTCCTTGCCGGCGTCGTCCTTGGGGCCTTCGAGGAAGCCGTGGACGTACTCGGCTTCGCCCTGGGCCTTCCAGAACGCGGTGACGGCGGAGATTTCTTTTTCGGTTACAAATGGGGCGTGGACGCGCTGCACGCGGCTGGTGCCGGGCGGCAGGTAGAGCATGTCGCCTTTGCCGAGGAGGGATTCGGCGCCGTTGGAGTCGATGATGGTGCGCGAGTCGACCTTGGTGGCGAGGCGGAAGCTCATGCGGGTGGGGACGTTGGCCTTGATGAGGCCGGTGATGACGTCGACCGACGGGCGCTGGGTGGCGAGGACGAGGTGAATGCCGACGGCGCGGGCCATCTGCGCGAGGCGGGTGATGGATTCTTCAACGTTGGCGCGGTCGAGCATCATCAGGTCGGCGAGCTCGTCGATGATGATGATGATGTAGGGCAGCGGCTCCTGGTCCTTGTCCTCGAAGAGGTATTGCGAGCCGTTTTCGAAGAGCTTGTTGAACTGGTCGATGTTGCGGACGTGATTGGCGGCGAGCAGCTTGAGGCGGCGCTCCATCTCGCGGACGGCGTTGCGCAGGGCGTTGGCGGCGAGCTTGGCGTCGGTGATGATGGGCGTGAAGAGGTGGGGGATGCCTTCGTACATGCCGAGTTCGACGCGCTTGGGATCGACCAGAATCATGCGGACCTGTTCGGGCGTGGACTTGAAGAGCACGGACATGATCATCGCGTTGATGGCGACGGATTTGCCGGAGCCGGTGGAGCCCGCGATGAGGATGTGGGGCATGGAGGCGAGGTCGGCGGTGACGATGCGGCCGTTGATGTCTTTGCCGAGAGCGATGGCCAGCTTGGATTTGCTCTGGGCGAAGGACTCGCACTCGACCACGTCGCGGAGCCAGATGGTCTCGCGGGCGTGATTGGGAACCTGGATGCCGACGGTGGATTTGCCGGCCATGCGTTCGATGAGGATGGACTCGGCGGCCATGGCAAGGCAGAGGTCGTCGGCGAGGCCGGTGACGCGGGAGTACTTGACGCCGGCGTCGGGGCGGAACTCGAAGGTGGTGACGATGGGGCCGGGGTTGATCTGCGTGACCTGGCCGTCGACGCCGAACTCGGCACACTTCTGGACCAGGGTGCGGGCTTCGTCGCGCAGGGCCTGCTCGCGGACGACCGGCATCTCGTCGGAGCGGTAGAG
>OBLU010002052.1_pt1 | contig 18708 bp, 14 predicted proteins | sample 1518681 | NCBI WGS metagenome assembly OBLU01 (sample SAMEA3539304, study PRJEB22396) | soil metagenome | biome: tundra; feature: field; material: soil | place: USA | collected 2010-05 | depth 0.15 m | reverse complement strand
CAAAGTCCAAAGTCCAAGGTTTTAATGCGTATCGCGATGGCAGGAAGCTCAACGCCAGCTTCCTGCCGCCAGGGACAACCACGTACACGGATGGGACCAATGGCCGATTCCACTATACGGTCACCGCCGTGGCAACCGACGGCACTGAGAGTCTGCCTTCGGTCCCGGTAACGTGCGAGGCTGGGACGGCGGATCGCACCCCGCCGCACATCGTGCTCATCTCTCCACCTACTTCCGCACTGGAAGGCGCACCGGTTTGGGTTGAGGCACGGATCCTGGACAACCGGTCGTATGAAAACATTTCGGCCACCCTCCACTACCGTGTGCCAGGGGCGAAGAAGTGGCAGTCCATGCCGATGACCCGCCGTGTGAAAGCGGTCTTCACCGCGCAAATACCGGCACGCGCGGTCGGCGCCAGCGGGCTCGAATACTACGTGGAAGCGTCCGATGGTTCCAACGCCGCCCTGTTCCCTGTGTCCGCTCCTGCCATGCCGATCTCCCTGGTTGCCTACACCACCGCCGGGATGGCGAGCGTCCCTGCGAGCCCGACTTCCCTTTCCTCCACGGATCGGGTGCTGTCCTGGCCCCCGTCCCCAGGGGCGTTCTGGTACCGCATCTATCGCAGCGATCACCCCGGGTTTGAGGCCGGGCCGGATACCTTGCTGACTTACGTGGCCAGCGACACGACCTCATTCCGCGACAACGGTCTTGATTTCGCCGGGCGCAAGCTCGCCGGCACCTGGTATTACCGCGTGACCGCCGCCGATAAGGATGACCGCGAGAGCGCGCCAACCAAAGCAGCAGCGGTGGCGCCTTGAATTGCAATATGATTTAACCGGATAGTCTCATGATACGCAAAGCATTCGTCATGAGTGTGAAGCCAGGATTGGAAGCCGAGCATGAAAAGCGGCACAACCCGATCTGGCCTGAGCTGGCGTCAACGCTAAAGGAGCATGGAGTTCTGAGCTACTCCATCTACCTCAACCCGGGGACGAGCCAGCTATTTGCCTACGTTGAACTCGAGGACGAAGCGTGCTGGGACGCACTTGCGCAATCCCCCGTCTGTCAGCGCTGGTATGCTTACATGAAGGACATCATGGTAGTCAGCCCGGACGGCAGTCCGGCCTTAACACCACTTAAAGAGGTGTTTCATATCTATCCGTCTCCGAAATAGCGTGTAGGCCCGGGCCCCTGGCGGCTCACATCTCCTCGTGCTCGGTGCTCACCCGAAGGCCACGCTCGTCGGTCACCGAGAGGTACCACACCACCGGTCGCTGCCCGGGCAAACGAGCGCTGATGGTGCCGCCATTCAATTCCGCCGGCAATGTTTGCCAGCGCCGTTTCTGCCATTCACCCGTGTCGGTTGTGTAGTGCAGCGCAGCCTGTTTAATCGGCCGAGGGGAAACGACCGTCGCGCTCACCCGATCACCGTTGATCTTCGTTCGCCCCAGGCCTGGCAGGGGAGGCCCGCCGCGCAAGACGCTGTCCACGAATACATCCACCTCGTCAAACGTCCAGATGTGGCCGTGGGGTAAATTGAGCACCACGCTGACGTGGCGGAGCTTGGCCGGCACGAGCCGATACGAAGCACGGTAAGAGTCGAGCGGATAAGCAAAGTCATTGGAGCCATTCAGGAACAGGATGGGGCAGTTCACCCCGCCGAGAAACTGCGACGGGTCAAAGTCGCGCAGCCAGCGTTCACGGGCCTCGGGGTGCATTTGCGCCAGCGACGTCGCCTTCCAGAAGCTGTTATCTCCCAGGAAGCCGCAGCCATACACGGGCACGGCCACTTTGAGCCGGTCATCCAGGCCTGCCACGATGCACGTCAGGTAGCCGCCCCAACTGATGCCGGTGATGCCGATCCGGCGAGGATCCACCTCCGGCAGCGCGGCCAGTAACGACGCGCCCCGAATCACGGCGCTGACGGCGTGGTAAGTCCACATCTCGCGGACCTCATCATTGGCAAAGTCGCGGAACTTGGTGCCGTCGGACTGGTCGGGCCCGCCGTCGGGCAAGGGACCGTTTGGTCCGCAGCCCGCAGTGTCCATCGCCAGGGCCACATAGCCGCGTTTTGCCCAATGCTCGGCCCAATCGCGGAAGGCCTTGCCGCCTCCGCCATGGACGAGGACCATCGCGGGGAAAGGACCTTTGCCTGCGGCAGGCCTGCCGAGATAGGCAAAGACGCGGGTTGCCTTTCCGCGATAGGGCTCGCCCTGGTAAAAAACCTCCTGGACCAGCCCAGTCCGCCCGCCCCACTCCGCCGCAGGCAATTGTTTAAGTGCCGCCAAATCCCACGGGCCGCTGTGGCGCGCGGTGGTGCTCACCGAGCTGCACCCCGCGACCAACAGCAGTGCCAACCAAAGAAACCAAAGACGTTTCATCACGGGTTAACTTCAGGCCGGAGTGTCACGGACTTCAGGTTGACGTTGGTGTCTCCGCCTAAAGTGGCCGGACGCACGGTCAGAAGGTATGGCTTCGCTTCCAGGAGAACCACTCCGAGATCAACGGCCTTCCATTTCGCTGGGCCGCTGGTCTCGGGAACCGCGGCTTCGAGCGTTTGGTCCCCGATCAGGACCGCAATCCGGCCTTCCGTCTTCGCCTCGGACCTCGCCACGCGCGCCAGGACGCGGTAATGCCGGAACTCAGCGACCAATCTCCAGTTCACCCCCCAGTCACCGCCCTGGCAATGCCACCACCCTTTGTAGCCCGACCCCTCCTCAAAGCTTACGTTGCCGCTCCGATCCGATTTGACGATGGGTAGTTCGATCGTTCCATCGCGCCCTGGGGTCACCGGGTGGCGATGCACCGCCTCAGCCAATCGAACGCCGCCCCAGCCTGTGGCGAAGACCAGAGCGGTGACCAGCGCGAGTTCGACCGCGCTGCGTGCAAGCAGTCGTCCAACGGATTGGTTTGGCTCATTCATGGCTAGGCGCGCAGGAAGATTCGTTTGCGGTAAAGGAACCAGAGCAACAGCCATTTGATGCCCACCGTCACGCAGAGCGCAAAGGCCAGCGGCTGGGCCACTTTGGGCAGCAGCACCACCGCGCCGTGAAACACGTTCTGGCCGACTCGGTCAAAATCGATGACCACGGGCAAGACGTAAATCAAGATTGAGTTCATTCCGATAACGACGAAGAAGAAGGCCCAGCGCCGGAAGCCCCAAACATCGATTACCAAATAGAAGAGCGCCAGGAAGATCAGGCTCCAGCCGCCTGCGGCCAGCACCAATGACGGAGTCCACATTTTGGTGTTGATCGGCATGCTCAAAGACCAGAGTTGTCCGACTAATCGGCAACCCACGCCGGTCGCTATCAGACCAATCACTTTGACACCGCCTTTCCGATTCGACAACAGCCAATGCCCCGCCAGGGCCCCCAGCAACACCGTCGTCACGGTTGGCAACGTGGCGTAAAGTCCTTCCCGCTCGTACAACTCGCCATACAAGACGCCCGGCATCAGCGCGCGGTCAATATAACCGGCCAAATTCCCATCCGGTGTCATCAGGCCGGTGCCTGTCCCCGGCACCGGTATCAGGGTCATGGCTGCCCAATAACCCAGCAGAATGCCAATCGCCCAGATGAATTGTTGCCGCGGCTTGGCGTGCATGACGATGAGCGCGGCAAAGAAATACGACCACCCGATCCGAGCCAGCACCCCGCCGAAACGGATTTGATGCCAGTCCAGGTGCTGGAGCGCCCCGTAGTACACCAGGTCGAGCAGTTGCAGGATCACCAGCCGCTGCAATAGCCGCCAGTAGATGCGCGACGCGGCCTCACCGCGCTCCAGCCGGCGCGTCACCGACAGCGGGATCGTCACGCCCGAGATAAAGATGAACGTCGGCATGATGACATCCCACCAGTGGAATCCGCTCCAAACCGGGTGGTCCATCTCACGCTCCGCCGCCTCGCTCAATGGCGCCCAGCCGATCCAGGCCACCAACGCTTTGACAATTTCATAACCCCCCACCAGCCAGAACATATCGAAGCCTCGAAAGGCATCCACGGAGAGCAATCTCTCCGGCGCGAACTTTTCCGTCAGAGCAGGCGCGGATGGCTCCATGCGATTAGCGCGGTCTCTCATCGGGTCTCCAAGTCGGGCTCCGCCTGGTAGCAGGGCCGGTAATCCGGATCATGCGTCCAGCCGTCCTTGAAAAAAGCGACCTCAACAGCATTGTTTTTCATACGGATCGGGAATCTCTGTGTTCATTGATCCTGAATCTCTTTCTGCTCCCTTGAGGCTGCCTCTATGGCCTCCATGAATTCGTTATATTTCCTAAGCGCGCCCGGTGGGCTGAACCGCACCTGGCTATATTCCTTGCTATAGTTCCATTGCCCCCAGATCTCATCCAGGAAATCAAGCGCACCGAGCAGCGAGTTGCCAATCCGCTGGTCTGTTTCTCTCCTCCGGATGGTCACCGCTATGTCCTGGCCGCCGCTCTGAAATGCTTTCAACTCCGATTTGATCCTCGCCTGCGGCACATTCAACTTCGCCAATTCTTCAGTGAACACCGCCTCTTTGTTCGCCAGCAACGATTTCAAGGCCTCATTCGATGCCAGGAATTTCCGCACCACCTCACGTTTGGTTTCCAATTGTTCTCGTTGGGTCACCCCACTCATGTCCAGCACCTTCGCTTCCTGCATCCGCTTTGCGTTGGCGACGTGTTCCCTGGCCGCCTCCTGGATTCGTTGCTGATAACTGCTCGCAGCTAGCTGGACCAGCGTGTCTTCTCCCTTGGCCTGCGCGCTGCTCTCCTGAACTGCTTTCGATCGCCCCTCAACCGTTCTGCTGGCATCCGACGCTGGCTTGCACGCCGACATGGCGAGGCAGGCTAGCGTCCCCAACAAACTGGCGACCAATTTGCTGACCAAGCTCCCGGAAAAGCGGGTTCCTGGCAGCGCCAACTTGTTTCCGGTTCGTCTTTTGCTTCTCACTAGCGGGGTACCTGAGCACGAATCGCCAAACAAATAATGGGCTTCACATTGGACGCCCTTAAATGCGTCATAGGCCGAGCGTATTTCTCGGTTTGTCTTCCGTCAACAGGAAGTCGCGCCGAAGTTGCGTCAAGGCGGGAGCGCAATATTGAATCAGGTAAGACATCACGGGGCTGCGGCGCGGGTCAGTGGCGGGGAACGAGCGCGTCCGACCTGGAACAGAAACGTGGTCCCGCCGTACACTGCGCCCGCACGGCGAACAGTCTGCTCAACTTCTTCCTGAGCACAAAATGGCGGGCGTCGGGGGCGTCAAAACCCGATGGCGCTGCGGGGCTACCCGGCTCATTGGCCGTAAGGGTGAGGGTGCCATCCTCGATCCGGTATAGCCCGTAACTCGTTTTGCCATCATACTTGGGAACGCAACATTCGGTGATTGAGGCGGCCAACTGCTTCGGATTTATGTCTTCCCGAAGCGTGAAAGTTCCCTTGTACCACTCGTTGGTATTCACACCAACGAACGCCAAGGTCGTGCCCGAGACGACGAGACAACACTCGCCTTCGGTGTTGACCCCGATTTCCTGACCCTTCCATGTCCCTTGGAGCGTGGCCAAGTCTGACTTGTGCAGTGTCGAGCATCCCGATGCCCCAAGCAGCACTGCGATAGAGAAGCTGAGGATACCTGCTGTTCGTTTAGATAAACCGCCCAATGCCATGAGCAATTGTCCCGCCCATACCTTGCGCATCCAAAGTCTTGGAATTCGGCCATCCTTCGGTGCCCGTGCCTTTGCCGTCCAGGGTAGAACGAAGGAGAACAGCAACAGAATCGACAGGCTGAGCGCCTGCAACTGTCCGGTCATCAACTGGATCGTTGTTTCCATATAATTCCTTCTACTGTTTGACAACCCGAGCTAACAATCATCACGCATAAATCGGATGCTCTGCCGCCCACGCAATGGGCGCCATATTGGACGCACTGTAAGACGTCACGGGCCGAGGGTATTTCTTGTTCGCCCGTTGTCCATGCTTGTTTGCGCGGGCGACCGCCGCCGAACGAGCCCGAATCAACTTGCAGCACGTCAGTGCTCGCGGACCCGGTAGAACCGGGCGGGATAATTCGACCTTCCAGCGGGTTGTAGCACCAACATATCTGGGGTGCTGGCTGAGAAGGACGACCTCCTCTCCCTGCCTCTCCTCCAAAGGAGGCGAGGGAATCGGCGCCGCGGGCAGTGGGCACAGAAATGCGTGGTAAAGTGCAGCACCCTCTGGCTCAGCGACGTGTGCAGGTCGTGGGGTCTCGGAACTTTCCAGCGTGCTCGGCGGGCCGGAGACTGCTGTGCGTTAGGTGACGCCGCCATGGGGCGCTGGGGCTGGCTCCTCGCTGCCCGAGTGCCGGATGTCCTGAGCTTCACAGAGGTAAACGACCTCCTCGGCCACATTCTTGGCGTGGTCGCCGATGCGCTCGAGGCTCTTGGAGATGACCATTAGGTTCAGGCAGCGCGTGATGGTATCCGGGTCTGCGATCATCTGGTCTGCCAGTTGCCGATGAATCTGCTTGTTCAAGAGGTCGATGGGCTTGTCCTGCGGGATAAGCCCGCGAGCAGCGGCGGGGTCTTGATTGACAAAGGCATCCAACGCGTTCTCGAGCATTTGGACGGCGAGGCCGGCCATTTGGGGAATATCCACGACGAGCTTCAAGGGCAGTTCCTGGCAGAGGTCCTGCACGCGCCGGGCGATGGTCGTGGTTTCGTCCCCTACCCTCTCCAGATTCTGGGAGATCTTCATCGCGACCGTGATGAGCCGGAGGTCGTCAGCACGCGGTGCCCGGGCCAGCAGCCGGATGGCCAGGTCATCCACTTCGATCTCGAAGCAGTCAATGACCGCATCGTCAGCCTGAACCCGCAAGGCGAGATCGTAGTCGCGCTTGCTAAGCGCCTCGATAGCCTTGCGCACCGACGACTCCGCATAGCTGGCCATGGTCAGGAGCTTCTCCTTCAAGCCGGTCAGTTCCTGTTCGAACGGTTGCATCAACCAAGCCTTAGCCAAAGCGCCGGCCAACGCAATCCTGAGTTTGCTATTACTGTTTCAAACGGAAGTACTGCGGGCTGTTGGTTGCCGGCATCGTAACCGTGTTCAACCCGTCAGCCGGAATGACCGGCTGGCCTACGGGTGACCAGTTGTTGGGTTGCGTGAGACCTCCGTTGCTTTGGAGCGTGTAGCCGGTTACCGACTGAGGCCAAGAAAGGATGACATCGGAGCCCGATCGTTGGATGCTCAGAGAAACCGGCGCGAGGCTGGCCGAGAAGCACAGGTTGTCAATGGCGATGCCCTGGGCGCCGCCTTGGCTGTCAGCCGCCAACCAGACCAGCCATAAGGCCGCGCCGGGCGGCCAACTCATGATCGGCAGGTTGCTTGCGGCAAGGTTGACTTGGTTCGTGGACTGGGTGCCGTCCAGGATCTGCAGGCCGTTGGTGTTGATGGGGAAGCTCACATTCAGGCTGGGCGCCCACGCGGTCACGTTCGTGGAGAGCAGGTTCGTCGCGGTGAGATCAATGGCGTAGCCAAAGGCGAGGGTCTGGGCCCGGCCCTGCTGCCGCCAGAGTTCCCCGACGTAGCTCAGGTTAATTGAGGTGAAGGACCTTGTGGTCTGGTTCACGAACTTGACCCCAAAAGCGGTCGGCCCGGTAGTGCTGGTGGCCAGGAGGCCGAGGGCGCGATTGGTGACGCTACTGCCGGCAGGCAGGGGACCGGTGTAGGCGCCGCCTTCGCTAATCTGCCCGCCAGTGCTCTGGTCACCCACGCTGGCCCCGAGCTTGGTCATCGTGCCCGCCAAGCCGTACCACCCGTCCATCTTGCCCGCAAGGCCAAGCCCGCCAACAAACCCGGAGGAGATGATCGGATAGGCGAAGTCGAAAGGGTTGGCGAGTGAGTAGGTGTAACCGGCAGTCTTGCCCGTGGAAATGTTCGTGACCACCGTCAGAGGCTGGGGATTGGCAGTATTGTAGGTGATGGCGTTCGGGACGGGCAGGGAATCGAAGTTCTGGGTATAGGTCTGCCCAAGGCTGCTGTAGGGGACAAAGGAATGGGCCGGGACCGACACGACGGTGAGCGCCGCCGGGGCGCTCGTGACCGAGCCACCCAGATCGGTGAGCACCACGAAGTAATTAGTTTGGTCGCTGAGAGCAGCGATGTTAACGGTCAGCGCGGAGGCGCCCGAGCCAGTGTATTTGCCCGAGCCGTCGGACAGCATGTTTAGGCTGGTTCCGCTGGCATTTCCAACGTACCACTGATAACTTAAGGAGTCGCCGTAACCGGCCGTATTAAAGGTCACATTGGCGCCCAGGAGCGTGGCAGTCGTGCCAGGCTGCACAATGAAGGTGGGTTTGGGATAAACCAGCGTCAGAGTTGCCACCCGATTCGAAGCCGGCACGCCGGCAATATTATTGACCGCAACGGAATAGTCCCCTTCATCGGCGGGCTTTTGGGCATTGCTGATGTGAAGCGAACTGGTACTTGTTCCACTGAAGTCCCCAGTGTCAGATAAGGGGTTGCTGTGCAGATACCACTGGTAGGTCTTTGGATCGGTCCCAGTCGCGGTTGCCGTGATAGTGATATTGTCGCCGACCGGGTGAGTGATATTTTGAGCGGCCCCGAGCGAGGGGGGAACCGGAGAGGCAGTCACTGTTAGCACCGCGGGCGGTGCGGTGGTGACGGCGCCATAGGCGTTGCTGACTACGCACTGGAAGGAGGTTCCATTAAGCGAGAGGTCAACCGCATTAAGCGTCAGCGTGGAAGCGACTTGACCGGAGAGGTTGGTCCCGTTCTCAACCCATTGATAGGCTATCGCGGTCGTGGACTGGGCACCGACGGTGAAGGTCACCGAGTCCCCTGCCGCAGCCGACCAGCTTGCCGGATTGGTCGTGATCAGCGGGCGCAGGTCCGGGGTAAAGTCAACGCACTTATAGACCAGGTTCGTAACCGACGCTATCGCAATAGTCGTCACCGGGTTGGTTATGGTCGCGCCGCCGGTTATCGAGTTGGTGTCATCAATCCGGATGACCCGGTTTCCGTAATACGGATTGCTGCTGTTCCACCCGGAGTCGGACGTGGTGGCGTAAATGATTGGGGTGGTGCCGCTCCAGTCCACGGTGAGGCCGAAACAGCCAACCTGCACCGCGCCGCTGATGTTATTCGTCTGGAACCGGTAGAAGTTGGTCGCGTCATAATAACCGGGGATATAGAAGTTGCAGGCCAGGTTCCAGGAGCCACCGGCTTTTACATATTTCTGGATCCCCAGGCTGTTGTCGGCCATGTAGGCGATCGTGCCGGAGGCGTCGATGTCGAATCCGATGCAGTTGGTGTAGGGCGGCGTGGCGGGGATCACGAGCTGCAGGTACGACGCCGCATTTGGATACGGCACCGGAGCGTTGTAGAAATCAACAAAGGAATAGATGCCTGCCGGGTACAGGCTCACGGATTCACTGCCTTTGACCGTCGCATAGACCGCGTTGTTGCGGACCTTCACCGCCGAAGTCAGCGCGATATTCTGGAACTGAACCGGGTCGGCGGCGGTATTCGCATTGTAGTAAATGCTGCCGTAGCCGTTGCCACAACCCCAGAACTGGTTGGTCCCGTCCGTGACCACCCCACGGGGATTGGTTTTGCCGGTGGAAATGCCGTACCAGGCCCCGCCACGATACGCTAGGTGATTGTTGCCGGCGTTATCAATCACGCAGATCCCGCGGTCATAAGCAAGGTTGGAAGGCGCCGTGCCGGGGCTTAGTGAAAGGATATTCCCGCTGTAGCCGGAAAAGGCCAGCACGGTGCGGTCTGCCGAACGAGTGAGGTTGCCTTCCGTGCCCGCATTCCCGTTCAGCCACAAGGAATCCGAGCCGTTCGTAGGAATTGCCACCTGGAAAGAAGGTCCATTGGTTCCTGCCGAAGCATTGGGGTCAAATTGGTCAATGAACACCGGATTTTGCTTGTTGCCGAAGTCAGAGGCCGCGCTGGTCCCCCGGGCGAAACCTCCGTCGCCCTGCTGCAAGACAGCGAGCGTGCCTGGGCTGAATTGGGCGCGAGCGTTCAGAGTGATGAGGGCGGCTAGTGCCGATATGATGATATGTCGTTTCATGTTGTTTGTCACGGTACCGAGTTATATTTGCCTCTCGCCAGCCGCCCGTCGCTATCGGGCGCCGGTTGAAAAGATTCGAGGAAAGCTAAACATGTCCAGGTTACAGGCTGGTGGCGTGACGGTTACAATTGTGTGACTTGCCGACTTGGCGTTGTAACCGGATTGTAACGTACGGTCGGGAGGTTGCTCATGTTACAGTAAGGCATCTCCGAGCGGCACGATTGGCTGCCGGAGCTGAACTATTGGAATAACTCAATCGTAGCAACCACGGAGAGACTGATGAAAAGACTGAAAGAATATCGCGGCTTTACGCTGATCGAACTGCTGGTGGTCATAGCCATCATCGCCATTCTGGCTGCCTTGCTGTTGCCCGCGCTGGCCAAAGCCAAAGAAAAAGCCAACCGAACCAGTTGTTTGAGCAACTTGAAGCAATGGGGGCTGGCGCAAACGATGTATGTGGACGACAATAATCAAGTCTTCACACGGACCAAGATCCCGAACGGCACTCCGGGCACACCGGGTGATTATAACGAAGACAATCCGCGCTGGCTGGACCTGACGGACGTCGAATTCATTAATAATCAAAACGGCACTAGTTATGGCAGAGACGCCTGGTTCAACGCGTTGCCGCCTTACATCCACTGCAAGCCGCTTTGGCAGTACGCACTGAGCTCAACCGGTCCAAGCGACTTCATCAATAATAAGAGCATTTACCGTTGTCCGACCGGCTCTGCGCAACCAGTGGATCCCCTCCTAAATCCGGGTTCACGGGTGATTTTCAACTGCGGCATGAATTCCAAGGGGACGGACGGACTGCCTGACAATGCCCCTTTGAAGACCTCGATGATCGCGCATCCGTCGGCCTTCGTCCTCTTCTCCGATGGCCGGCTGCACGAAGATGAAAGCCCCTACTACGGCTCCACTGTCAACGCGGCGGACCTGGGAACGCCGCAGGTTTATACTACCCGCTTCTCCTCGCGCCATGAGGCGGGCGCCAACATCGTGTTCAGCGATGCCCATGCGGCGCACTACAAGTACTCTTACGTCTGTACCCTTAGGGCCGGGAAGCCTGCCGATCCAGGCCAGCCGGATATTAACTGGTCCTACGATGGCCACATGGTGCCGTAATCAGGTATATGCGAACCAGGCGTGATCCTATGTTACAATCTTGTGACATTCGACTCACCCACTATTAACAGCCCTGAGAGCTGGTCTTTGTTCCATGATTATCAACCCCGCGAGGCTAATGCCATGATCCGAGCTGCAAGGTTATTCACCGTCTTCCTCTTCACGTTGGCCTCGACAGGGGCGCTTGCCACCGGGACAGCCGCCCATGTCGTCGTCGTGGTCTGGGATGGAATGCGGCCCGATTTTGTGACCGCAGAGACGACGCCGACACTGAACAACCTGGCGAAGCATGGGGTAACCTTCAGGAACCATCATGCCGCCTATGCGAGCATGACTGAGGTGAATGGCACGACACTCGCCACAGGCGTTTATCCGGGAGAAAGCGGCATCATCGCCAACAAAGAATTCCGCCCGGCCATTAACGCCTCGAAGAAGGTCAAGACCGAAGATCCGGCGGTCGTGCGCAGGGGGGACGAGGCTACTGGCGGGCACTATCTGAATTCCCCTACTCTGGCCGAGATTCTGCACAGCCACGGTATTCGCACGGCGATAGCCGGGGCCAAAGGGGTGGTGCTGCTGCACGATCGGGCCGCTCGTTCTGACGAATCGGAGGGGATCAATCTATACGCAGGTAACAGTTTGCCTGAAAGCTGCGCCAAAGAGATCACCGGCTTGCTTGGCGAATTCCCCGATGGCGAGTTGACGGGAACCAATCGCGATCTCTGGACGAGGCGGGCGCTGACCGGCCCGTTGTGGGAGAAGGAAGTGCCGGCCTTCTCGGTGTTGTGGCTGAGTGAGCCGGACCATTCGCAGCATGAAACCGGACCGGGCTCGGCAACCTCGCTCGCGGTGATCAGGCACTCGGATGAAAACCTGGCCCGGGTCCTTGCCGCGCTCGGCCAGAAGGGCCTTCGTGACACGACCGACATCATCGTTGTCTCCGATCATGGGTTCTCGACCATCGAACAGAATGTTGATGTGGCGGCAGTGCTCAGCGCACAGGGGTTCCATGCCTCCCGTGATCTCCCTCGCAGAGGAGCGGTCGACGGAGATGTTATGGTGGTGGGTAATGGCGGCTCGGTGCTTCTCTATGTGATCGGCCATGACCAAACCCTCATTGCCAAGGTTGTCCACTGCCTGCAAACACAACCCTTCTGCGGAGTCGTATTTACGCAGGAGCCGGTGGAAGGCGCCTTCCGCCTGCATGATGTCCGGATCGACTCGCCTGGTGCGCCGGACATTGTGCTCTCGATGCGATGGAAGCCCGACCAGAGCTCCAACGGGACACCCGGCCTGACCTGTTCCGATTACGGTCAGTATGGTCCCGGGTGTGGTATGCACGGGAGCCTAAGCCCGTTTGACATGCACAATACCTGCATCGCCGCCGGCCCTGATTTCCGCAAGGGTGCCCAGGACGACTTGCCCACCGGCAACATTGATATTTCGCCGACCATCCTGTGGATTCTCGGCGTCGAGCCGGAGCATAAGATGTCCGGGCGTGTGTTAGGCGAGGCTTTGGCTCAACCAGGCGGCACCCCGACGGCCTGCGAGACTCGGCGCCTGGACGCGAGCTTCCGCGCGAAAGATTCAATCTGGCACCAGTACCTGAAGTGCTCGGAGGTCAATGGCGTTCTGTATTTCGACGAGGGCAACGGGGAACAGGTTCCACGGCAGGATATTGGAGGGAATTGAATAGCGGACTGGAGGCGACGGCTTTGCCGCTGCGGCGGCAGATAAAGCTCGGCACGGGAGAAGCACTCGCAGTCCGGCGTGGTGTTCCGGCGGATTCACGCGGCGCAAGCCGGTGGTTGCAATTCCAAACCCTGCCAGTAAAGACGAGCCTGGCGCAGCGCCTGTTCTGTCACTGCCGCGGCCCTTTCTTCAAACAGACAGGGAAAGGTGAGCAGTGGATATGACGTGAGGCAGGCCAGGAATGCCGCTTCATCGGCCTGCCGGATAATGAGAGCATGTGTCTCGGATTCCGGCGTCTCACTGAGCCGCCGCAGCAGCAACCGCTGCTTGAGGATGCCGAACCGCGTGGCGACCCCGTGGTCCAGTCTGCTTTCCGCTTCAATCGCTTGCATATTACACAACGCCCGAACCCTGCCACGGCTGTGTGTCAGTCGTGAGACGGGAGTGTTAAAATCTCGCGAAGAAAGACGACGGGGGGAGCAGCGGGGCGGGTCAGGGGAACAGATTCCTGAAGGGGCCATCGGCGCTAACTGAGCCCGAGTGGACATCCGACCGTCACTCGGACATTCACGATCCCTCTCTCCCTGGCCAAATGGCTAGGCTGGCGGAACGGCGGCGCTGGCTCCAGAAGCTTGAGGCACTGTCTCGGGAGTTACCGGCCTCGGTGCCGCCGTTCGCGACGCGGGCTTCCTGTGGACAGCGGTGGTCGTAATGCGGCGGCCTTTAGCCCCCTTCTCGGCTTTCGCCTGTGCCTTGGTCGGTTTTCCGGGCTTTGCTTTCAGTGCCTTCGCTGCGGCCTTTGCCTGCTTGCGAGCCTCTTTGGCCGCCTTCTTTGCTTGTTTCAAGGCTTTGCGAGCTTGCTTGAATTGGGCCTTCGCCAGGCGTGCCCGTTTGCGAGCCGCCTCAACCCGTTCTTCTGCTGCGGCGGCCACGGCACGCAGGTCAACGTTCGCTTTGCCGCTTGGTTTCTTGGTCGTCTTCATATTTCTGTTCCTGACATATCGGCACCGGCCTGTGCCGCAGACGCTACGCTCAGGGCCGGCACCCAGTCGCAATTGAGATGATGCTGTAACGCTTTTCCTCTCCACTGCAAGCCTGCAATTGTTACATTTAACGAAGCAAGCGCCGCCAGAAAGGTCGTCCCGCGGCGCGTCATTTCAGAAGCCGTGGCAATGTCTCCCAGCCTGGGTGACCTGCACGCTGGCGACGACCGACGTGCAACAAATGCACTCTCCCTACTCCTGAGTGCAGGCTGGCCCGAGGACCTCACACAGATGCGCAGATGTAAGCTGATGGAATTCAGGTAGTTACACTCAACAGTAGAACATGGGCACGGAACCTGCGTTTCGAGCCGCACTAATGTTGCAATGCAGAGAAATTCATGCTTCGTCCCGTGCGTCGCAGCGGGGCATGAACACCGTGGCCTATTACACCGCGCCGTCGTTAATGGTGCCGCTCCTGAGCAGCCGGGACGGCGCGACCATCACGGCGGAGCTCTGCTCGACGCTGCAACGCCAGGGACGGATAACCGACCTGCTCCCCTTCTACCAGACCGTCATCAGCCATGAGTCGTTGAGCAGCACCGCCATGTCGCCGGGATGGGCCATGCCCCATGCGCGCATCGCGGGGATTCCGCGGCTCTCCTTCGCACTCGGACGGACTGCGGAGCCGGTCGTTTGGTTTGGCGGGGAGCGGGTAAACGTAGTCTTTCTCTTCGCCGTGCCAGAGAGCGAGGCGGCAGCTTACCTCAGCCTGATTTCCGGCCTGGCGAGATTGAGCCAGGATCCCTTGCGCCTGGCGCGCCTTGGGGACGCGCCCGATAGCCGGGCGATGTTCGAGGTGCTCCAGCAAATCCCCATCAATACGTAAGTCATCCCTCTCATGCACATCCCCTTCCGCCCCCGTCTGGTTGACGCGTTGAAAGGCTACTCGGCCAAAGACTTGGCCCCCGATCTTATCGCCGGGGTGACCGTCGGTATTGTGGCGCTGCCGCTGGCAATGGCCTTCGCCATCGCCTCGGGTGTGAAGCCTGAAGCCGGCATCTTCACGGCCGTCATCGCCGGGTTCATCATCTCGGCCTTTGGCGGCACCAAAGTCTCCATCGGCGGGCCGACCGGCGCCTTCATTGTCATTCTCTACGGCATCGGCGCCAAGTACGGGTTCGATAACCTGCTCATCTGCACGATGATGGCCGGCGGCCTGCTGGTCACCATGGGCGTGGCGCGAATGGGAACGATGATCAAGTTCATCCCCTACCCGGTCACGATGGGGTTTACCAGCGGCATCGCGGTGCTCATTTTCAGCACTCAAATCAAAGACTTCCTCGGCCTGCAAATCGAGAAGGTGCCTTCGGACTTCGTCGAGAAAATGAGAGTGCTCATCGAACATCTGGGCACCGTGCAATGGGGCACTGCCTCGCTGGCGGCCGCTTCCCTGGCCATCATCCTGTTCTGGCCCAAAAAGTGGCAGCGGCGCGTGCCGGGCTCCATTGCCGCTCTGGTTTTGGGAACCGCCGCCGTCGTCTGGTTCAATCTCCCGGTTGAGACTATTGGCAGCAAGTTCGGCGGCATCCCGCAGGGGCTGCCCCATCCGCATTTGCCCGTGTTGGCGTGGGACAACATCCAGCACTTGTTCCAGCCGGCCATGACCATTGCGCTGCTGGCGGCCATCGAATCGCTGCTCTGCGCCGTGGTCGCGGACGGCATGGTGGATGACCGCCATGATGCCAACCAGGAACTCATCGCCCAGGGCCTGGCAAACATCGTCTGCCCCCTTTTCGGTGGCGTCGCGGCCACCGGCGCCATCGCCCGCACGGCCACCAACGTTAAGAGCGGCGCCCGCACACCGGTCGCTGGCATCGTGCATGCCTTTACGCTGCTGGTCATCCTCCTGGTCGCAGCGCCGCTGGCCAAATTTGTGCCCTTGGCCGCCCTCAGCGCGGTGCTGGTCAACGTCGCCCTCCACATGGGCGAATGGCACAACTTCGCCCGGCTGCGCAAGTGGCCCATCTGCGACAGCGCGGTCTTCCTCTCGGCCTTTGCCTTGACCGTCGCCGTGGACCTCACCGTAGCGGTCGAGATCGGCATGGTGTTGGCCGCGATTCTCTTCATCAAGCGCTCGTCCGAAACCACCCAGATCATGGCTGTGGACGAGAGCACAGAGACCGAGGGTTCCCATCACTCTCTGGTTGGCAAGGAAGTCCCCGCCGGGGTCATGATCTATCGCATGATGGGCGCCTTCTTCTTTGGAGCGGTGGACAAGCTCGAAACCATTCTCAAGCGTGAAAAACGCGACCCCGAAGTCCTCATCCTGCGCATGCGCAAGGTCGTCGCCCTGGATGCCACGGGGCTGAACGCGCTGGAAGACCTGTATGAAAAACTTCACCGTAAAGGCAAGCACCTGGTCCTGAGCGCCCCGCACACCAACCCGCTGATGGTCATGGAGAAAGCCGGTTTCATCGAGCGCCTCGGTCGCGAAAACGTTTGCCCACACATTGATGCCGCCCTGGCCCGCTCCCGCGAAATCCTGGGCCTGCCCCCGGCCCGGTCCACCGACCCACATTTCGAGGAGAAGCAACAACTGCAGGCAGTTCGCCTGGAACTGGCCAACGCACTGGACCGTGTCAACCACGTCCTCAATTCTCCCCCGGGCACCAGCCACATCCCCAACCCAGCTCCCAAGTACGAAACCGGGAAGATTACTGTCCAAGTGGAATGAACTCAGTGATGCAGGGAAGGCCTGGTGCTGAATTGCAGGAATCAGCGATAGGCGCATCATCTGCGCCTGTTTACGAAACCACTGCTAGCCTGACGTGAGTCGCCAGCAGATAGCCCTCCGCCGCAAGGTGCTCGCGCAAGCAGTCAATCAGGAATAGGCCCAAGACCCTTGCCCGGGCGCAATCGCGAGTTGAGGCTCAAATGCTGATAAGACATCATACTAGCTGCGCTCATTTTGCCCTGCGCTCATTTGCCCTTGTCTTCAGTGCGGTTGCTTGGTTTGCCTTGAAGAACCCGATAAATCCTGCCGCACTGGCCCTATCGAACCCCACCCGCTCCCCGGAGACACGGCGCTCGTTACCGAAGCCGGATCATCGCCGGTTGCACTCAAAGCGTCTTCAGGTACTCGATCAATTCGACCTTCTCGACGTTGGAAAGGTCGGCTCCGTATTCGTGGCCGGCATTCGAACTTCCCACGGCGGTGGTATCGAGCACATAAACACCCTCATCAGTGTAACCCACCTTTGCGGTATCATAGACCCGGGAGCCACGGCGGAAGCTCCTGGCGCGCGCGGCAGCCGGAGAGAGCAACTCCTGCATCGTGCGAACCGAACCGTTGTGCAAATACGGCGAGCGCGCCCACACGCCCGCAAGGCTCGGGGCCCAATACCGTTGCGTGCTGCGGATCCCCGGTTCCTTGGGAGGCGTATAACCCGGGATTTCCAACTCGGCAAGGAACGTGTCGAACCGTTGCGCCTGGAGCGGGGTGAAGTCGATGGCCCGACGCTCGACCTCGTTGCTGGCATTCAGGAAATACAGGATTTTCGAGCCGACAACTTTTCCGAACATATCGGCCAGCGGATTCGGCATGTGCGCCGATGATTCTTTGCTCGAATCGTAATCCAGCACGCTCTTGCCTCCCAGGGCAATCCGATCCCGGAACCTGAGGAACTCCAATTCCACTTCATGTCCGCCTCCAGGGGTTGCCTTCAACACCGTAAACCCGTATTTCTTCCCCAGGGTTAAGTCCTCCTTCAGGGGATCGGGCTGGCCTGAGATGAGATACTCGCCGTTTCTTTTCAGGTCCACGTCCCACACAATGCGTTCGCCCACCGGCGGCCATTTCAATTTCAGATCCACCGCACCCGTTGGCGGCGGCTCCGAAGCCGTGCTCCTGGAATCGGCCTTGGCTCCAAACACGATAACCAGATACTTGGCCTGTTGCTCGCGGCCGAAAGGGATGAAGAAGGCGCGCGCTTTGTCCTGGGGCGGCGTTCGGCCCTCGTAGGAGATCTCGGCGGTGACCGGGTACCGTGCGCTGCCGCTGGCAAGATGGCTGACCTGGTAGCGTATCCGGAATCTGATTGAGTGCATATCGCTGCCCATGCCGCAGAAGCCTTCTCCTTTGCCGCTGGCCTGGGCGTTGGTGTAGCTCCAGGCGTCCGGGCTCCACTGATAGATATCTTCGCCCTTCTTGATGGCATTCACCAGGAGACCGGAGTTGGTGGTGGCATGTTGGAGCAGAGCGGTGAGGACAGTGCCATTGATTTCCGCCATTTGAGCCACCGCCGTGTACGGCTGCGCCAGGGTGTAAGCACCCGTGCTGAAAACAGCATTGCCTGGCTCACGCACGTCAAAGGGCACCAATCGGTCCACCAAGCCGGCGTCGGCTTCGAATACCTGGTAATGCAGCTCTGTCCCTGCTTCGACGCCCCAGCCGTATCGGGCCTTGCGGCTGTTTTCATTCAACATCATGTAGGCCGGCACCAGGAACGTAACCGCCAAACCCAGGGTGGCGGCCAGCAGACGCAGGTTGCGCCGCGTGCGCGTGCCCGAGCTGGGAGCGTCGCCACCGGCGCTGCCGGCTATCGCGCGCCAGACCGGCCTGATAATCAGATAGTTCACCCATCCGGCCGCCAGACCGAGCAGCAGAACGAAGGCCGCGAAGTCCCACAGGTTGCGAAACATCGAGCCGCCCAGCCCCCGGCTGGCCGCCAGCGCTTTGACCGCAAAAGCCCATACACACAGGATAACGCAATTCACCGTTAGGAGTGGCAAGAACAGTCCGTCGAAAGCCGCCCATCGCATCCCACGGAGCCCGCCTGCCGAGCGG
>OBLU010002051.1_pt1 | contig 18715 bp, 17 predicted proteins | sample 1518681 | NCBI WGS metagenome assembly OBLU01 (sample SAMEA3539304, study PRJEB22396) | soil metagenome | biome: tundra; feature: field; material: soil | place: USA | collected 2010-05 | depth 0.15 m | reverse complement strand
AGCAGATCGCCGCCAACGGCGCCCTGATCACCCAGTTCCCCTTCAACCGCCCCGCTGACAAGCAATCCTTCCCTATCCGCAACCGCATCGTGGCCGGCATGACCCTCGGCACGGTGGTTGTTGAAGCCAACCTCACCAGCGGCGCGCTCATCACCGCCAACTTCGCCAACGAATACGGCCGCCAGGTCTTCGCCGTGCCCGGGCGCATCGACTCGCCCCGCAGCAAAGGCTGCCATGACCTGATCAAGAAGGGCGCCAAGCTCTGCGAGAGCGTGGAAGACATCCTGAGCGAGTTCGAATACCTCTTCCCTCCCAGCAACCGCGCGCCCTCTGCTGGCGAGACGGGCGGCCTGCCCGCACTTGAACTGGGTCCCAATGAGCAGAAGGTCTATGACACTCTGGACCACGAAGAGATCAGCATCGACGACGTGATCCGCAAGAGCGGTCTGCCGAGCTCGGCTGTGTCCGTTGCGCTGCTGAGCCTGGAGATGAAGCGGCTGATCAAGCAGTTGCCGGGGAAGATGTTTGTGCGCAACAATTGATACTGCCCGCGGCGCGGTGCTCAGCAGGAACGGTGAGTTGGAAATAAATATGAAAATAACGTTAGAATTATGTTGCAACGCTCTAGCTCATTTGATATAAAGGTTCACGATAGAGTTAGGGCAGCAACATTGACCCTAAAGTCAGTAAACCTTAAACGGTCGGGGAAAATATGATGAATCAAACAATCGTTGATGCGAAAAGGCAGCCTAAGAAGGGCTATGTCAAACCAACCACCAAAAAGCACGAACCTGTGAAGGTAATTCAGGGTTCCGGAGGTTGCAACGGCCTCTATTATGCCGCGTTGTACAAATACTTCGGTTGATCCCATCGGTATAATGACCAGTTCCCGGCGCTCCTTGCGACTACGGGGTTGGTCATTCGCAGTTTAGCACAAATCAGAAGGGCAGAGGGTACGCCTGATGTTGGCGCACCTTGTGTTCCGCGTCCCGAGAACATGGGCGGGAACCCTAGACAGGTAGCATCCTGTTTTGCTCCTCTCCGCCTTGAAGGGGTGGCTTTCGGAACGAGATGTACAGAGATCATGCAAGCAACCCTGAAGAGCGCAGCGCTATCCCAATCCCGCGTGACAGCGCAGGAGATGTTGGAGCAATGAGTGTGGGATACGTCGAGGTCGGGCCATGGTCAATTGCGGTTGAGAGTGATCTGGCAACAATCCACCGTGCTTTGGCGCTAAATTTCGGGCGGCGCTACTCGGAAACCGGCCCTTCCAACTTACAGACTGTGCTGAACTGTCAGGTTGTCAGTGACCCGCGAGCTTACTGGTCTGCGCTCGGGTCGGTGGTGTTGGACGGGCCGGAGATCACGCTGAGCCCGGGAATCACCATCCGGTATCGTTTTAGCTCCCCGAGGACGTGGCTGCAGGTGACCGATACGGGGATCATCGAGTTGGACGCATCCACGCCGGCCGAGTGCCGGGTGTTGTTGCATCCGGACGCGATTTCGGCTTACACCGAGACAGCCAAACCTGATGCAGCGAGGCGCACCGCCTGCCCGGAAGCGTTTTTCTATCCGCTGTTGGCCGAGTGGGTCCGGAGTTTCGGCGCCTGCCTGGTTCACTGCGGCGCGGCGGCCCTGAACGGGCGCGCCATCTTTCTTACCGGACCGTCGGGGAGCGGCAAGTCAACTCATGTGTTACGGATGTTGACGAGGGGAGCATCCTTTGTTGCCGACGACCTGGCCTTGCTTTACCCGGGACCAGCAGGGACGCGTCTCACGCAATTCCGCGACGTGGCCAACCTCAACACGGAAACGGTGGATGACTTCTCAGAGCTTTCCCACCTGCGAGACGCGCCCATTCGAGGCAACGGCAAACACGCGATCAGCATCCCGGAGCGGTTCCCGCATACGGCGATATCAGATGTCGGACCCGGGTTCGTACTCCGCCTGCATTCAGGGGAAACCCCCACGATGGAGCCTGTGCCGCCCGGGAATGTGTTTGATGGCATGTACTCGATGGCCTGGTTCGGGTCGCGGCCCGAGTCGAACCAGGCGCATTTCAGGATCCTCACCGACTGGCTCTTTGAATGCCCGCAATGGTATGTCTCCCGCGCTTACATGCGGCAATGCCTGGATGACCTCATGACGCGCCTGGGCGACGCCCGCGACAATGGAGGAACTTTGTGACCCGGATCGCTGACCTCTACGCCGATCTGCGCAAACGCACCTCGATCGAGTGGACACTGTCATTGCCGGGCCGGTTGCTGTCGGTGTCCTCCGGTAGCAGCGAGTTGGCGACGGCGGCCTGCCGAGCGCTCACCGTCTGGCGGACGCCGGTGGTCGAGACGCGATCCAAGCCAGACGATGTGTGCGTGGTGGAGAATTATTCCCGGGCGGGATTCGACGTCGATGCCGTAGGCCGCTTGCCTTCCCGCTCCTATCAACACGCGACTATGGGGACGTTTCATACGTTCGAGCTGGAGGACGGGGCAGCCGTAGTCCAACCGGGCCGCAGCGCGTTCCTCTGTTCGGACACGGGCGAAATGGTTTGGCTGGTGGAGGACGATCTGCTGGCGGGAGACCAGGAGCGGTGGCCCAACCTGATCGATCTCGCGATGGTGCTTACCTCGGAAAGCTTGCGCCGTGGCGGCTTCTTCCTGGCTCATGCCGGCGGGGTTGGGCGCCATGGGCGGTGTCTGCTGCTGCTTGGGGAATCGGGCGCCGGCAAGACGACGCTGGCCTTGCGAAAGGCCATCGAAGGCTGGGATTTTTACGGCGACGACATGGTGATTGTCGGACGAGACGGCGATGGCCTTTGGCGAGTCCATCCCTACTGGAGACTGGTCCACCTGACACCGCAGACTCTAGCGATGCTGGGTGATTTGAGCGTGCCATCACCGAAGTTCACTGCCGACAACAAGATGCAGTGTGACATTACGGAGCTGGCGCCTGTGCGCCCTCCGAGACCAGCCCTACTTGAAGCCGTTTTATGTCTTCAGCCAGGCTGGCTGCCCCTGGTCCCTGAGCGGCTCTCCAGTAATGATGCCATGCCCGCTCTCGGCGCCGCCTTTTTATCGGGGTTCAATCTGCGGAACGCAGACCTTGATCTTGAGAACCTGCTCGATCTTACGACAGCGACCCCTGTTTACCAGGGGTCGTGGTCCACGGACTCTCAAGCCATCGACGTTCTTTTCCAAGACCTGGACAACCATGCTCAAGAGCCACAGATCCAGTAATACCATCCGGTTGGAGTTAGGAGCTCCGACACCGCCGATTGCTGCCCGTGTCCGCAGCCAGAGCGAGAGCCTGCGGCGGGGGAGCTGGAGCGACGGGTGGTTTCGCAAGGTATTCTACGCTCCCCGGCCGGAGCAAACCAAGCACGCCAGCATGAGCCTCTGCCTGGAAATGCGGCTGGATCTGTCGTCACCGGTCTGGCTGCTGGCAAGGGGCACCAGCATGTTTCCGTGGCGATTACCCGGCTGCAAAATGAAACTCGAGCGGGTGGCACCTGACCCGGAGATTGGCATGATCCTGGTATTCCGTCATGGAGCCAAGCTCTACTACCACCGCGTTATCGAGCGGGTCAGCGGGAGCCAGTGGCGGACAAAAGGTGACACGCTGATTGACTCAGACGAGCCGGTTTCCAATGGCGATGTTATTGGCCGCGTCAGCGCTGTGCGTCGCGGCAACCGAGTACGGGAATTGCGGCCCGACCACGGCGCTGCCTGGATCTCCCGCCGGCTGGGGCGTTGGTTCGACCGCTTCGGACCATCTTCAGGACGGCTGAAGCGGCTTGGCATCCGCGCGGCCTATCTGGCGGTGCTGCTGTGTGCCTGGCCGTTCCGGCGACTGCTGGCGCGACGGGATGTCGATATGGCTGTAACCGCCGCCTGCCCGGGGATGAAAAAGGACTAATTATGGCGAACCTGATGATTACGACAGCGTGCAATTTTCGCTGCCCTTACTGCTTTGGCATGGACCTGTTCGGTGCGGGGCGATCCCGGCAGTATATGCCTGTCCCGCTGTTTGAGGAGCTCCTCGCGTGGATTGATCGCGCGAATTTGCCGAACTTGTCTATTCATCTGATGGGTGGCGAGCCCACGCTCCACCCTGCCTTCAGCCACATGGCGGACGAACTGGCGAGGCGAGGGCGGAGGGTCGCCGTGTTCTCTAACGCTGCCGCACCGCTCGACGCGGCGGTGGTCCGCCGGTCGGTCGATGCCGGAGTCAGGTGGATCATTAACTGCAATCCTCCGGATACCTACCGCGACAACCAACTGGACCTGCTGCACCAGCATCTCGCCTTGCTCGGTCGGGCCGGCAACATCACGTTCAATCTCACGAACGGGCAGACGCCCTTCCAGTATGTGCTGGACTACATTGAACAGTATGATCTGAATCGCTCGATTAAGCTGGGGGTGGCGCTGCCCACGTTGGAACACCGCAACGTCCATGCGGGGTGGGACGCACTGCCGGCGATAGCTCAGCAGATTCTGAAACTCCTGAGCGAAACCCGCCGCCGAGGGATCAGTCTGGAATTTGAGTGCGGCGTCCCCTTCTGTTTGTTCAGTGAGAAAGAACATGCGGAGCTGGGGGACATTCATGTCAGCCATTGCGCCTCGCGCTTGGACATTACCCCCACTGGAGAGGTCATCAACTGTCTGCCGTTGTGCCGGGTGGCGTCCGTTCCTTTTGGCAGATTCCAGAACTACCACGAGGCGCGCGAGTGGTTCCAGCGCATGCAGGCTCCCTATCGGCAGGTGGGCAGCGCCGATCGATGCCTGTCCTGCACGTATCGGCTGCAGGGGCGGTGCTCGGCCTGCTTGGCTCAAGGCATGGGCGAATACAGCCGCATTGCCCTGCCCCCGCTCCCGGACGAAGAACCGGCGGAGTCAAGCCGCCCAGGTTTGAGCAGTGCCCACCCAATTGCCTCATGAGAACAGGATGGCCATGGACGGCGCCGCCCCCGGAGTTTGGCCGAGGTGCGATTAGGACGGCCGGCCAGTAATGTGCTCGGGGGCGCAAGCAGGAAACAAAGAAACTGAAATAGAGTCATGTGGAAATCGAAAGAACATGTGGTTTGGCGGATCAAAGGCGAGCTGTTGGTCATCCTGGATACCGTGTCCGGGCACTACTACACGCTCAACGAGACGGCGGTGGACTTGTGGCGCGGCCTGTTTGAAGAGAAGCAGAGCTTCGGGGCCGTGCTCAGCAGCATCCAGTCTCGTTACACGGACGCGCCGAAGATTTCCGGGTTGGAGGCCGACTGCCGGGAATCACTGGATTACTGGGTTGCGGAAGGCTTGATCGAACCGACCACCGGATGACCTCCGGTTGGCCGAACACATGCCGAACATCCTCCTCACCAATACCTGCAATCGCAAGTGCCCGTATTGCTTTGCTCTTGCCCAAGTGCAACTGGGCGTCTGCCGGGCATCCTGGGAACTTAGCGAGGCGGAGCTGGAGACCGTGCTGGGCTATCTGGAGTTCGGCCGGGACCCGGTGTCGTTGCTGGGAGGTGAACCCACACTCCACTCGCGATTCGCCGAAATGGTCGCTGAGGTCGCTGCCCGGCGCTTTCCCATCAAGATTTTCACTAACGGAACAACGGCCCGCCTCAGAAGCATCCCCGCCTCCGCCTGCCACGAGGACCTGTCAATAATCCTTAACCTCAACGAGACAACCTCCTACAGCCGGGCGGCCTGGAACCAAATCGAGGAGAACGCCCGGCATTTTGGGCGCCGACTGAGCCTGTCTTTCAACGTATACGAGCCCACCTTCACTTGGGACCACCTCCGGGACGTTATCCTGCGCGGGAACCTGACGCGGCGCATCCGGATCGGCCTGGCCCAGCCGATTCACGGCCTGGGCAACGCCTACTTGGCGGAAGAAGCAGTCCCCGAGGCCTGCGAGCGCCTTGTGGCCATGGCGGTGGACCTGGCTCGGGATGGCATCTGGCTGGGATTGGATTGCGGCTTCAGAGGGTGTGCCTTCACCAAGCACCAGCTAGGCGTGCTCGTCGAATGCGGCGCCCAGCCTCTCTTTGACTGCAGCCCGGTGCTGGATATTGGTCCGGACCTGATGGTCTGGCGCTGTTTCCCGTTCTCCGGGACCCCAGGCGTCCGCCTGCTGGATTTCCAGTCCTTGCGGGAGGTGTCGGATCATTTTGATCGGGTCTGGGCGAATGCGATGTCGATCGGGAACACGCTTGCCTGCGGGGGATGCCGCCACTTCGGCCGTGTTTGCCGCGGCGGGTGCTTGTCCCGAACTATTACTCAGCAGCGACCGTCATCCTTCCCATGATTAGCATCGAACTCGATTCGCGCAGTGTGGGGGATGCTGCTGGCTCCATGGCGCCCGAGGACGTCCAAGCGCTCGCCGCCCTGTTGGACCGTTGCGATGAGGAAAACCTTCGAGACGTGGTGCTGCGGTTTCCGGCTGCTTGTTCCGAAGAATTTGCAGTGGCGTTGCGCCCCCTCCTGGCCAGGCCCTTCCGGTTTTCAGCCTGGTTCCGGGCACTGCCCCCGGCAATGCTCGCCGAGCTCTTCATCTCGACCGGCCATCGAATCACTATCGCCACAACTGCTTCGCCAAAGGGCCCCGGGCTAAGCGGTGCACTAAGAAGCCCGGCGTATGCCGCGGGCGCACCTTGGCAGGTGAGTTTATTCCTGGCTCTGCCCGCTCCGCCGCCCGGTCTCGACCAGTTGCTCGATGGGCTTGAACCTCGCCGCAAGACGAGTATTACGCTCGGGCTGGGGTGGCACAGCCCCGAGTCCGGGCCTTCCGAGATGACGGCGCCGGCGGAGAAGGAGTGGGCCGAACTTTTGCTGGCGATGGCCACATGGTGGACTGAGCGGGACGTGACGATCCACCTGGCTTGCGGCTTGCCTTTGTGCCTGTTTTCGACGGAGCAACTGGGCAGGTTGGCCCTCTTGAAGGTTCGGCTCCCACTGGCAGTCTGTATGCCGAGCCTGGTGGCAACCCTCGACGACCGAGTGCGGGCTTGCCCTCGGCTACCGGCCAACGGCTGGGTCGCGATGCCCCGGGAGGGCCTTACATTGAAGCAACTTGGCCTTCACCTGATCGGCTCCGCCGCTTCCTTTGGCGCCTTCTGCAGCCGCGAAGGCGAAGGATCCTGCCGGAGCCTCGCAACAGAGTCATGCGGCGGGGGCTGTACCGCCCACAACGCGTTAGCCTGGCAGGGCGGAGCCCGAGCCGGGAGTGCGCCAGCCTCAGGAGCCGGCAGCGAGCTTTCCATCGCGGTTAATCAGCGCCAGCGAGCACGCGATGCTGCCGACCTCTGAGTACATCGCGCGCGGCTTCGCCTGCTTGAACGGCTATCAGTTGCGCCGCCCGACATGCCTGGTGTTCGAGTCCACCAGCCGATGCCAGCTAGACTGCGAGGTCTGCGGCGCCACTCCTGCGTTCTGCTCGCGAACTCGGGGACTGATGGAATGGGATCTATTCGAACACCTGGTTGAGCAGGCGGTGCCTTTGCGGCCCGAACGGGTATGCTTGCATGCTTTCGGCGAACCCCTGCTGCATCCGCGAATCGTCGAAATGGTGGAGGCGCTCTCCCGCCGGGGGCTGGCGGTGGAGCTGGTTACCAATGGCAACCTGCTGACGCCGGAGCTGGCCCGCGGGCTGCGACAGGCCGGATTGTTCGAGCTGGGCATCTCGCATCCTAACGTCTCGCCCGAGAACTACCAACTTTGCCGCGGCACGCCGGCACCGCCTGACCTCGATGCCCGCATCGCGGAAGCGGTGGCCGAGTGGGAGGGGCACAACCGGCTGGTTTCAATTCGCTGCCTCACCATCAAAAAACTCCTCAGCAAAGGTGCAGCAGAGCTCGGGGTCTTTCTCGACCGCTGGTTGACCACGCCGGGTGTTAGCGTCGTGGCATTCCACGGCTACCTGCCTTGGCCCAAGCACGTCTGCCCCGAACTCCTCGACTTCATGCTGGCCAAGCAGCGGAGGTGCCAGGTGGGGATGCGGTCGTTGAGCGTGCTGTGGGACGGGGTGATCACACCTTGTTCTTACGATGTGGACGCGGAAATCGCCCTTGGGCGGGCGCCGCATGATTCGCTGGCCGACCTTTACAACGGTGGCGCGCTGCGCGAACTGCGAAAACGGTGGATGAGACGAAGCCGCCGGCTTCCCGGGCTCTGCCGGCGCTGCCTAGTTCCCCGCTGCCCCGCTCCGGCGGCATGGATTGGGCGTGAGCAATGGAACACACCTGGCCAAAGGGAGGTCTGGCTAGGCGAAACGGCCAAGCTTACCCTGGGCCAGAACAAGGACATCCACGGCGACCGCCTCTGACGGGCAGGGCGAGGTCACGGTGTCTTCGCCGGATTCGGGAGCACGCGTTTGCTAATGCCGAGGCGCCCTTCGAGAGCGCCTTGCAGTTCCGTTCGGTGGAGCCACATCAGGCGCACTTCCTCCGGTGGAAGCGCCGCAAACGCCTTGTCAGTCTTCTGCGCTTCGCGCTGGGCCTTCGCGACAATCTCCAAGGTGCGTGCCTTCTCGGACTCACTCTGCGTGGCATCAGCGTTGACGGCGGCCCGGGTCTGCTCCAGCCGCGCCAACAATTGGCTGGGCTCCCGGCCCATCCCCAGCCTCTTGTAGCCGACGATCACGTGGTTCAGGACATACGCGAATCGTTGGGGCTCCCATTTGCGGTCCCTGAGGAATTGAACCGCTTCCGGGAACTCGGCGATGGACTGTGGTTGCTCCATCAGGCGATTCATCACCCGCTCCTGGTGGTTTGTCCGGACCCAGTCAAGAAACGGACCGCTCTCCACAAGAAAGCGCTTCAGGTCGTCGGCGTTGAATGGCTTCTCTGCCGCAATCACATGCAGGGCAAGGACCATGCAGAACCCCGCGACTGTCCACCGCGCGACAAGTTGAGTTATGGTGTTCATGCTAAAAGTAGCGCTCGAGCCACGCCGCGATCGTGGCGACTCCCCAAAGCCAGGCCACCGGCAGGTCCTCACAAAGAGCGGAGAGCAGCCAGAGTTCCTGGAGCGCCTGGGTGTCGAATAGGCCCAGGTCGCTAAGCGCCGAACTGGTCAGCATCCGACCACATTGACTGCCAGACTCGCCGTGCAACCAATGGTCAGAGCGAGCGATCCCAACGAACCCCGTCTTGTCAGGCGCCCAGAGCGTCTGGAGTGGCAGCCGGCCTCGCATCGCCTCGCGCAGAACCAACTTGCCTCGCAGCGTCCGACCGCTAAGCCCGATCTTGAACCGAGTGGGGATTCGCATTGCCAGCTCGATCATTCGCACATCCAGGAACGGAGACCGAAACTCCACGGAATGGCGCATGCCGTCCGCGCCAATGATGGAAATGATGTTGTACTGGTTGAGGAGCATCAATTCCTGCGCAAGGAAGCCCTCCATAAGGGTCTCGGCCCCGCTGGCTTCAAACACTCTCCCGCAAAGATGGGCGGGGTCATGGTGCGCGGCCGCTTCCTTCATCCGAGGCCCATACGCCCGATCGGCAAAAGCCCGGAGGCATGGAAACTTCAGAGCGCCAAAGACGCCGCCGGCAGGGAGCGCCAGCAGATCTTCCCGTGGGTGCTTGCGCTCGCCGATTCGCGGGGGCAGTTGGCTTGCCCGCTGGCTTCGCAGCGAACGTTGGCGATCCAGCCGCCGCAGGACCCAGTGGTCCGGGTAGCCCCCGAACAGTTCGTCACCGCCAGTGCCGGTCAGCACCACGGTGGCGACCGGTTTCGCCTGCCGTGCCAGATGCTGGGCATCCGCTGCAATCGGCATCGCGAGAGGCTCACCGAAGACCGAGATCACATCTTCAAAGGACATGAGGGATTCGGGCGGCGGGTTAAACTGGTGCTGTTGGGTCCCGTACATGCGGGCAATCGTTTCGCTGGATCGATATTCAGCGGGGTTTGCGGCCGGACCGCTGCTGACTCGAAAAGTGGGAAACCCGCGATTGGTCCGGGACATGGAAGCGACGACAGAGCCGGAGTCGAGGCCGCCGGAAAGCGTCGCGCCCAGCGGCACGTCGCTGCGGCACATCAGGGCCGTAGTCTCATCCAGGCTGCCAGCGACGGCCTCCGCGGCACTCGCCAGGTCCCGGAACGGGTCTGCGCCATCAAACCGGCACGACCAGTAGGGCTCCGATCTCAACCCTTTCCGCGACACCTCCAGCCAGGTCCCCGGCGGCAGCCGGCGGATATCCCGAAAGGCGGTCCAGGGAGCAGGAGCTTGCACGTAATACAACCCGAGGTGCAGGCCGTCCACGTCCACGCGCCGCGGAATCCAATCCAACCGCAGCAGGGCCGGGATCTCGGAGGCGAATGCGAAAACCGAGCCGTCGTAATAATATACTAATGGCTTTTCTCCCACCCGGTCTCGAGCCAGGAATAGTCTCTGCTCCTGGCGGTGCCATACGGCAAAAGCGAACTTGCCTCGCAAGAGGTGAAGACACGCAGGTCCACGGCGCGCGTACAGGGACAGAACTACTTCTGTGTCCGAGTTTGACCGGAACACCTCTCCCAATGACTCTAGGTCCTTGCGCAGCTCCAGGTAGTTGTAAATCTCGCCGTCCAGAACCAGCGTGAGCGAATCGGATGGGTGCGTCATTGGCTGCGCGGCCCGCTCGGACAAATCGATGATGGCCAACCGTGTGGCGCCCAGCACGGCGGGAGGCGCGAAGTGCGTTCCGCAGGAATCAGGTCCACGGTGGCGAAGGGCCTCGATGATGGGCTGCAGAATCCGATCTCTCGATACCGCCAGATGAGTGCCTTCGTAATCAACTATCCCACAAATGCCGCCCATGCTTCATCCAGCCTCCTTTCCAGCGAGCGTTGCTGGCGGCAGCAACTCGCGTAGGGAGTCCCGGCCACGAGTGTCCACGACTCGCCCCTCCCGCAAGTGAATTTCCACATCCGCCAACTGCCGCAGGAAAGGGTCGTGAGTCACCAGGACAAGGGTCCTTCCCTCGCTGGCCGCTCGAATGGTCTCGAGCACTTGTTGTTTTGCCACGGCATCAAGCATCGAGGTCGGCTCGTCCAGCAGCAGAATCTCAGGATTCGTCAGCAGCGTGCGGGCAATGGCCACGCGCTGGCGCTCGCCGCCCGACAGGTTGTCGCCGCGCGCTCCGACTTGCCGATCCAGCCACGATGTGGGAACGCGCGGGTCGGACTCCAACCGGACCTGGACCAACACCCGATGGAGGTCTGCTTCAGTGGCATTGGGGCAGGCGTAGAGGAGATTGTCCCGAACCGTGCCGCTCAACAGCAGGGCATCCTGGAGCACCACACCTAGTTTTCGCCTCCAGGAATCACCGCGCAGGCGTCGCATATCGACTCCGTCCACCTCGATTCGCCCTCGGCTGCATCGCAGCAGCCCGGCGAGCACTCCCAGCAAGGTGGATTTGCCCGCGCCGCTTGGGCCAAACACGAGCACCCGCTGGCCTTTCTCGATGCGCAGATCGACTGATTGCAAGATGGTGTGCCCGTCCACCTGGCACTCCACCTCGTGCAACTCGATTTGACGAGAAAAAGGACCGGGGTCAATCGTGTCCGGCGGATCGGGCGGCGGTGGTGGCACGTCCAGGAGATCGAAGACCCGCCGCGCGCTGGCCGCAGACACGCGTAGCGTGGCGTACATGGACGCCAGCCTCTCGACGGAAGCTGCCGCCAGCGCCAATAACATTACTAGCTTCAGCAGCGTTGCGGCAGTAAGGGTCCCCGACACGAACACCTGGTGTCCGCCCAGGATGAGGATTCCGCCGGCCGCCAGGGCGAATAGAACCTTGACGCATTCAGGGCCAAGGTTGCGCAGAAACACAATCCGTACGAGGCCACGCCGGATGCTCTCGCTGATGCCTGCGAACCGCTGTCGCTCGAAATCCTCCCGGTTCAAAAGCCGGGCCAGGACGGCGCAGGAGAGGTATTCCACCAGGCTGCCCTGGAGCTGCGAGATGCGCTGCAAGGTTGACGTGCAAAGGTGTTCGATCATATTGCCGCTGACGCGCACCGCGGTCGCGCCCGCACCCAGGGAGACAGCCATCCAAAGCGTGAGAATCCATGACTGCGACAACATAATGGCGACGACCGCCACCAACCGGATCGGTTGCATGACTGCACGATCCAGCAGGTCGAACACGGCTTCATTCAATTGATCGACGTCCCGCAGGAAGATCGTGGCGACCTCCCCCGGGCGCGTGCGCCTGGCGAACGACAGGTCCAGCCGTGTCAGCCGATCGAACAAGCTGTTGCGGATTTCGGCCAGGAGGGATTGGCTGATGCTTGAGATGATGACGTACCGGAGCACTTGGATGGCGCCCACGATCAACCGCGCTCCGACCAGGGTGATCGAAGCGGCGACGATCGTGCCAAAGGGGGTGGTTCGCTCCAGGACCGCGCGCGCCAGGCTGTCCAGTGGCCGAAGCAGCGTCCAATCACCAGTGGTCTGCGCTAAAAGCGGTGCCCCCGTCAGAAACTTCTGGAGGAAGTCCGCGGCGATCCAGATCGCTGCGCCCTGGGCGGCCACCGATACCAGCGTCAGCAACAAGACCACCCCTGCGGCCGGCAGGCGCGAGCGCAGATACTGGAGCAGGCGCCAGTAGGTTTTCATCGCCTTAAGCTTCGGCCCGCAGCGCCGCCAGCACATCTATCCGGCCGGCCCGCAAGGCCGGCAACAAACCGGCTACCAATCCACAGGCACCACAAACCAGGAATGGATAAATGAACCCTTGGGGACAATAAAGCGGGGTCAGCAGGCCGGCCTGCGGTATCCGGGCCGCCAGCAAGCCGGTCAAGTACGGCGCGAGCACCACCGCCGTCACCACCCCAAACACCGCGCCAAAACAGCTAATCAAGGCGCTCTCCAGCATCACCGATCCGAGGATGGCCCTGCGGCTGGCCCCCATCGCCAGACGGATGGAAAACTCGTGCGTGCGGCGGGTGACACTGGTGAGCATCACGTTGAGAACACCAATGGAGGCGATCAGGATGCAGAAAAAGGCCTGGGCAGCCCCAACAATCATGAAATTGGTCACCACGTCCTTGCTCTTCCCGATGCTGAACTGCGACGAGGAAAGATAGTAAGTGTTGGGTTCCCGGACCTTGTCCAGGCACTCTCGCAGCCGCGCCACGACGCGGTTCATGTCTTGCACCCGGTGCCAGGCCACCAGGAGATGACCCACTGTTCCAGCAGGGATCCAGAGGATCCTGGCTGAGGCGTAAGGCACAACAACGCGGCCCTGAAAGCGCCTATCCATGCGCGGTGGATCGGGCACCACGCCAACAACCCGATAGGGTTGCCCCCCGACCACCAACAACGGTTGGCGGCCGACATCGATTGAGAAATCCCGCGCCGCGGTTTCCGTCACCATGCATTCCCAAGCCATCCCGGCCTGCGCCGAGGCTGAGAAACCGGGGCCACGCAACGGCCGGAACAACGGTTCCCGGCCAACTTCCTCAGTGATGCCGTCCACAGGCAAGACGGCTTTTCGGTCGTGAGACTCAATCGGATGCGCGCTCATGTAGATGGGACAGACCAGTTTCGCCTCGGTCAAGCTGTCCCGCAATTCCTGGAGGTCGGTCTCGGTGAAATCAGGCCGGTGCCGCCCGCCCAACGACTTGGGGTCAAGGCCCGCATCGCTGTAGGCGATGACCCACTGCCCCATCATTTGCTCGACATCCTGCCAGACCCGCGCGATCGCCCCGCGCCCGATGAAGAACGTCAGCGCCAGCGCCATGGTTCCCACTGCCATCGTCAACACGGTCAGGGCCAGTTGGAACGGACTGGAACGGATCCCTTCGAGCGTGAGACTGGCGAAACACCAGGCCCGGGCCACGTTCCCGTCGCCCTGAAGTTCGCGTGAGCTTTGCTGGACGCCAGGCCGGCTGAGCAGGCTAGGGAGGTCATTCATGGTCGATATATCCATCCTTGAGCGTGATGGAGCGGTCGGCCTGCGCCGCGAGGGGGGCATGGTGGGTAACCAGCACCAACGCGCGTCCCTCGGTCACCAAACCAAACAGCAGCCGGGCGATCTGTTCCCCGTTGGCCGAATCCAAAGTCCCCGTCGGCTCGTCGGCGAGAATGATCCGTGGCTCCATGACCAGCACCCGGGCAATAGCCACGCGCATCAATTCCCCGCCGCTCAACTGGTTAGGGCGGTGCTCCAACCGGTGCTCCATTCCCACGGCCCGCAGGGCTTCCAGGGCTAGCTCGCGCTGGTGCGCCGGCCATAACCCCCGGTGAACGAGCGGCAGGCGGACATTGTCCAGCACACTCAGGTTCGCCAGCAGTTTTCCATCCTGGAAGATCATTCCGATGCGGCGCCGCATGCCGGTATCCCACCAATCGCGCGAGCTCAGCGGCCGGCCGTCGATCCAAACCTCGCCAGTGTCCACCGGCGTCAGCAAGGCCAGGATGTGGAGCAGCGTGGACTTGCCGGCGCCGGACGGCCCTACTACCGCCAGGCTCTCACCGCAACGAACGTCCAGCCAAACGTCGCGCAGGACCGGAATGGGCAGCCTGCCAGCAGTCCAGGACTTGCTGACTCCGCGCAACGAAACAAATGCCGAAGAAGCGCTCATCAGGAAGCCGGTGGGACGGTTCGTCCCTCGGAATGAATTCGCACGGATACCCGCATGCCCGGTCGAAGCCGATCGGCGGTAGAGTCGAGCGCCAACCTGACACCATAGGTGGGATAGGTCTCGCCGGGTTGAGTTTCGGCCCGCATCTCGACCGCATCGACGATTGCGGCCACCGGTTTGCTATCGGAGAAGTCCAACGACACCTCAGCGCGACATCCCTTGGAAACAAGCGGCAGTTGATGCTGTAGAACCTCGGCTCGCACCACAATGTTCGTGTCCCAGAACTCCAGCACTGTCTCCCCGGCGGTGGACCTTGTGGGATCGGACCCGAGAAAGGCGACCCGGCCGTTAAAAGGAGCCACGATAACCGGGGAAGCCAATTGCGCTTCCAGTTTGTTGATCTGTTCATCAACCGAGGCGGCCACCGACCCGTTGGCATAAACAAGATTGGTGGAATCGGCCACCCGCAGGCGGAGGAGTGCGACTTGTTCCTGCAGCTCATCTCTCTTGTCTCGCAGCAGGAGGACCCGCCGCTCGGCGGAGGCTGGCTCGACCTCTTTCCACAAGTTGAGCTGCGTCTTTAGTTCGGCTTCCACGTGGTCGAGACGGTCCACTTTCGAGCGCAGCTCGCTGCGGGACAGGAGCGAATCCAGGCGGGTGCGTTTAAGGTCTTGCAGCCGCATCCATGCCTCGCCGTCAAATATCTCGGCCAGGGGATCGCCGGCCTTTACTACCTCGCCGGCAGTCACATGCACCGCCAGCACCCGCTCGTTCGGCCGCAAGCGCAGAGTCAATTCGCGGTGAGGCTTAACACTCCCCCGGCACTCCAGCGTGAGCAGTTTTGACCGGTCTGGCTCGGCTCCCCCAGCCAGGTGATGGACTCCAAACAAGAGCCAAGCGCCCGTGAGACTGGTCAGGCCTAGCGTGAGGGCTTTCAATATGCGGTGTTTCATTGTGAGTTTTGCCTGGCAGGAATCCAGGCCAGCATACGCGCCAATGGATAAACCAGCCAGATAGCCACTGTCGATAATCGAGCGGCGAACCAGGTTCCCCATTTTCCCCTCCACCGGCTGGCCAACACACAGCGCACACGGGCGGTCGTCCATTGCCCCCCTCGCCCGTTCCAAGGGCGGCCCGTTGCGGGAGCGTCCGCCAGCAGCAGGTAGCTGGGCGCGCCATGTAATACTGCCCAGACCCGGCCCAGGGCTGAGGCCTGCTGCTTGTTTCGCTCGGAGGAAGCAATTACCAGCGGCTGAACCAGATGGTGGATGAAAGGACGGTTCCACGCTCGACCGGAAACCGGCGGCACCTCCGGGAAGTCGGGGTCCACATGACGCCGGCAAAAACTAGCGGCGGCTGCCAGTCCCTCGCCCATGCCCAGCCGACCGGACTCACTCACCACGCGGTCCCAACCCAGGTTGAGGCCTTGGCGCCGGACCAGCATCGCCAGATCCAGAAACCAGACGAACCTCCCGAAGAAATGGTGCATCATCAAATGGTGCAGCAGAAACAGGAAGTGCCATTCGGCTTGAGGCGCGGGCAGGCGCGTCGCCGTCCACACCAGTTCCGGCAGGTCTCCGTTCGGGAACATATCAAACAACGGACCGGTCCAGCCCGCCACCGGAAAGCGGATTTCCACGGGCCAACCATCGAGTTCGGCGACCAGACGCCCCGAATCCCAAATCTCGCTGCAGAGGCCCTGCCGCTCGGAGTCGATCAACACCCGCGCGCCACAAGCACTGGCCAAGCGGCGCGCGTTGTCAGCGCTGCCTGTGAAAAGATCCAGGTCGGAGTAACCCCGCAAGCCGTCGTCACCGTAGCTCTGGTCCACCAGCGCCGGTCCCTTGACGAAAAGCACCCTCAAGCCTGCGCGTTGGCCGGCTTCGACGAGAGTGGCGCAACGTTGGCGGGCCTGCGTGCCGTGCAGGCAGTTGCTCCAGTAACGGTGCCGCGCTGCCTCCGCCAGGTCCTGAGGCAAATCCGTGACCCGCTCCACGCAATCGCCGAGAACGCCGCCGAGTCCGTGACGCTCAAGGTACTCCCAGAGCAGCGCGGCGTTGCCGTTCGCTGGAAAGATCGGCGGACTGGCATCTCGTGCTGAGGCGAGAACGCCGAGCAAAAAGGAGAGTTCTGCGGGCCGCAGCTTCGGCAGGTGAGCGGTCGCCGTGGTGCGCTCCGCCGCGCGAAACGCGGCGGACATCTCAACGTCTTTGGCTGCGCTCAGAATCATAGCCTCGGTCATTTCCTTCCAGCGTAATTATACTTCCCGAAGTCGCGGACCAGACCATCAAGAATGCTTGACGACAAGCCTGGCACCGGCTGCTCTCCCACGGCCACCCGGTAAGCCCGCCAAGCCTTGGCTAATTTCATATCCGCCTCCAACGCGCCCAGCTCGGCTTCCAGCCGATACACCCGCAGCGCGAACGGCAAGAGGGGGTCGCCTTGCCCAATGCCGGCACTGCGCCCCGCCGTATCAGCCAGCCGGCGGACTTCCTCGCACTCCGCCTGGCGATGCTCCACTTCCAGGTGGGCTGCGCGCAGCGCGCCCGATGTGTTGTGCACTTCGCGAGCCAGGGACCGTGCCTGGATGCCCACATTCCGCCGTGCCAAATCCCGATTCAACACCGACTTCTCCACCCCGCGGCTGATCGTGCCGGCATCGAAGATGGGCATCGAGATGCCTATTTCAGCCAGCGCGTTCGCCTCCACGATGTCACTCCCCACCCGGGTGTCGATGTCGCCCAAGCCGATTGACCCCGTCAGTCGCGGGAACCGCTCTCGTTTTGCGCCGATAACTCCCATCTCTGCTTGAAACAACTCGATCTCGGCGATGCGGGAGGCGGCATGCGATTGCCACACCCCAGGCAGCCATTGCTGGACCTCCCCTTCGCCGGCCGATCGCTCTGGCAACGGAAGAATCTTGAGCAAGAAGTCAAGGCTCCCAAGGTCTGGTTCCGCGTCGGCCACCAACCCCAGCTCCATCCGGAGCGACTCGAGCACGCTCTTCTTCCGGCGAGCCACCTCGCTTTGTTCTCGCAGCGCCACCTGTTCGCGGTGCTTCCATTCGGCAAAACTGCCGGCGGGAAGGACCCCCAACTCGTCGAGCGAATGGACCGCCTCCATCAGGCGGCGAAACTCGGCCACGCGCTGATCTTCCAGCAGCAAGGCCGCTTGCAGTTGGTGCCACTCAATGACCAGATCCTCGAATCGGCCAAGCGCCGATTCGATTGCCAGCCGCGCTTTCTGGAACGACAAATCCCGGCGGGCGGCTGAGACTGCCGCGGCGTCGCCGTGGAAGAGGAACTTCTTGAAGTCGTAACGGAGCACGAGCCCCCCCGACGGGGCGGAGTGCACCGAGCCATTATTCCGGTCACTCGCCACGATGGCCCCGAACTCAATATCCGCCCGGGGCCAGATCCAACTTTTCGCCTCCGCTATGTCTGTGGTTTCGGAAAGGGCTTGCGTGACCTGCCGCATGGTTTCCGCGTCATGCTCGGCGCAGCGCCGGCTGGCTGCAGCAAAAGTGATCCGGCCGGTCAGGTTGGTGGCCGGTTCGATGAAGGACTCCGGCCCTGCCACCTCCACCCGCAACTGCTCGCGCACCTTGGATGCCGAACTGCAACCTCCGCCGGCTGAACTGAGGATTGCCAAGACGAGGCCGACATAGATGGGGAAGAACTGGTAAACCGTGCGTTCCTTGCCTCGGACAAGGTGCAGTCGCAACCGGGACCCCTCACAAATGGAGCGAGACCAGCGCGTTTGCCTTCTGAGCCAGCACATAATCGTGATTTTTTAATGACGTCCGCTTCAAATATCAAGACAATTCAATAGCCCTGCCGCGTAGTGCGTAGTTTTCAAAAGCGGCCTGCCGAGTTCGGCTGTGTCCGTCGCGCTGCTCGGCCTGGAGATGAAGCGGTTGATCCAGCAGTTGCCGGGGAAGATGTTTGTGAAGAACCAGTGAGAAGTGAAAGCTCTTATTAAGTGCTGGCAAGCAGAGAGCATGACGCCTTGACTTAGTGTAGTATGCAAGCCCTCATCGAACGCAAAGCGTGGACCGAGGAAGCGCTCATGGCGCTGCCTCACGATGGCCAAAAGTATGAAGTGCTGGGGGGCGAGCTGGTTGTGAGCCCGACCGGCGTTCAGCA
>OBLU010002048.1_pt1 | contig 18726 bp, 15 predicted proteins | sample 1518681 | NCBI WGS metagenome assembly OBLU01 (sample SAMEA3539304, study PRJEB22396) | soil metagenome | biome: tundra; feature: field; material: soil | place: USA | collected 2010-05 | depth 0.15 m | reverse complement strand
GGTCGGTCGGTGTCCATGCGGTTGAAGATGATGTGCATGGAATCCGAATCCGCCAGGTCATCCTTCGGCGAGAAATCGAGGCCGCCCTTTGGGTGCGAATGCGCAATACACAGCGCGAAGCCCTTGGTCATGGCGCGCTTGGCCAGGGACAGAATGGGCTTGGTCTCCCAGGTCATCGAGGTGGCCGTCCGCTCCGAGAAAGCGTCCAAGCCAACGTCGATGACTTCGCGAACTAGCGCGCGTTCTTCGAGCTCGCCTGTCCACGGGTCGATGTGTCTGGACCGACCGCAAATCATAAGCGCCCCGTACTCGAGCTCGTCACGAAGGAGCAGCGACTTCAGCCGTTCGTAGTGCTCGTGGAGAATGGTCAGCGTGTACCGGGTCATGCGCCGCGCAGCTCGTTCTTTATGTAAGCGAGATAGGTGGCGATGCCATCAACACCAGGGCGCCAATCCTTCTCGTCGAGGTGCCGGGACCATGACTGCCAGTCCTCCCCGAAGAGGTGCTGCGGAAAGCTCGTCGCACCCGGTTCGTTGCCATCCGTCCGCTTCAGATGCGGTTTCGTGTAGAACGAATCCAGCTTGGTCGAAGCGTACCCGCCTGGTACGAGAATCATGACTTCGCAGTCAATGCGCTCCACGAGGCCGTTGGGGGTAACTTCCCTCAGGGTCGGGGGTACTGGCACTCCGGCGATGATGATGCCGTGACACTCGCCAGTACCACCGTTAACCTGTTCCGAAACCAGCTTGTACGCGACATTCTTCTCGGCGAGGAATTCGACATCCTCTTCGGGAAGGCTAACCATGGCCCGGGTTCGTCTTCGGCTTACGGGTCAGGAATTTCTTAACGCCATGCGGCGACGCCTGAGGCGACAGGTCAACCTGCTGCTGGAGTCCCACCTCTGGGTCCTCGCCACCGCCTGGGACAATTTCATTGACGACCCAGTCCGACGGGCTGCCAGCCAGCTCTAGGATTTCCGCCCCAGTGATGAACTCGCTGGGCCAGTGTTTCTCCTGGCGGTTGACGATGAGGTTGAACTGGTGCTGCTTCTCGCTGGTATCCGCTTCCATTTTTGCGTCCTTCTTGTCTGTTTCCTATGTCGGAGGAATTCCGTTATACTAAAACCGCTTCGATAGGCTAGTATTCCGTCACAACGGATTAATTTCACTATACCGTAATTTGGAGGCGCATGCAACTATGAGGAACCAGACCGAATTGGCTCCCGACGAAAGACGTTACATAGCTAATAGAATCAGAGGATTAAGACAACAACAGCGACAAACACTTAAGTGGGTTTCCGACGCCACTGGAATTAGCCTGAGCCACCTATCGGAGGTCGAACGTGGCCAATCGTCGGTGTCCGGGGAAAAGTTGGCGAAGCTGGCAGAAGTGCTGGGCGCGACCTCGGATTACCTTTTGACGGGTCGTGGCGCCACTGAAGGCTATATTCCTGAAGGACTCGCTCAAGCGGCCGAAGAGCTTCGTTTAAGCTTTGCCCAGACACGGCGCCTACTCGAGGGCAAAAATTCGCTGGTTGCGAAGCGCGCTTCCTCGGTGGAGTCCGAATGGGGCAAGGACCGGTGGATTTCGTTTTACAAAAAGGTAAGTGACATCTTATAAATGGAGTGCTGTGGTGAACTCTCCAGAACGTCAGCTTGAAGAACGCCATCGACTGCTAGCGATTCGCGAGCATCTAAAGATTCACGCTCGCCCGGAATCTCCCGGCTTCCGAACGGAAGTCGCTGCGGCTTGCCTGAGCCAAGTGCGACCAATAATCGACGCGCATGCGCACGAGCGTGGGGAAGCAATCATGGCGGCCATATCCACGAAGCTCGGCGTCCATTTCGAGGAGGTTCGGAATCCTGGTGATATTTCCCGGCTTGAGAGGAAATATCTGAAGGAACAGAAGGAAATCGGATTTGGGCTACTTGCCGATGCGCTTGCTGACGAAGGTGTCGATGCCTTGCTATTTCAGAAGACGAATGTTTCGGTTCGGAACCCACACCAATGGGTCGCAGTTCTAAATCTGCAAGAAACCGAATCCCGAGCCTACTGGAGCAGGCCGCACGAGATTGTGCACCGGCTCGCGGAGCCACCGCAGAAGCGCCTTCCCTTCTACCGCCACAGGTCGGAGAACGAGAACACTGTTGAACGGCTTGTCGATTTTGCTGCAGCGGAACTAGCCTTTCCAACCTCGGTGTTCAAACCCCTTGTTGTTAGCCGTTCAAAGGAGCCGCTGACCTGGGAGCTCGTCTCCGAACTACGCCAGCAGTTCGCACCTACAGCGAGCATCTACTCGATTGCGAAGGCATGCGTGAATTTCTGGCCTACACCCGTCTTCTTCCTCATCGCATCCGTTCGGGGCCGGCGAGGGCGGTCGCAAGACGGGGTGGCGTTGCGAGCCAAGGTCGATGGTAATAATGCGCCGGCCCGAAATTCCGGCATCTTCTTCTTCGAAAATATGCGGGTGCCTCCATCCAGTCCCATCGCCTGGTCGTTGGAGTCGGGTGATGCCTCTGCTGACCTGGAAGACCTTGGAAAATGGGTGACGTCGACTGGCGGTCGCTTGCCGTCGCGGACCGCACTGACGTCGGCAATTAAAATGCGAGACCAGCTCTACGGTCTAATCTCGCTGACGTCCTGAAATGGGCAGTCGACTGCAAGAATGTGGACATCGGACCACGCCCATTGTTGAGAGCTCGAGCGTCTTTAAAGAGATTTGGAAAGGCGCGCTCTACTTGGCCCATTCCGCGCCCCTTTCATTCGGCAAGCGGACCGCCCCTGGCGGGGCGGCTGAGCTTTAACGTGAGCGGTCACAAGTTGCCAAGCATGGCAAAAATCCTATCCTGGTTGGGCTGGCTTCTGATTGCAGCGGGAGTTGCCGTAATCGGCGGAAGCTATTGGATTCCTTCCGCCTTTCTGGAACCGCTAAAAAGTGCCCTTCCTGCTGGCGTGCTAATCGCGTTGGCCGGGCACCTTTTTACCCAAGCGCGCACAGTCACAGAGTCGGCCGAAAAGCGGTCTCAGTTTCATTTGGACTCGTGCGTAGAGGCGTATGAGCAGGCGCGGAACCTCTTGCTGAACGGAAACAACGAGAGACCTGCTTGGATTGCGGCAGGCCGTGCTTTGGCACATGCGAACGAACTAGCAGGCGGTGTGTCAGTTGAAGCCCATCAGCGCGTCTTGGAATTGCACCGACTCAAATACCGCAGTTTCTTTCATGAGGCCATTGCGCCCAAGCCTCCAGCGTTCTTCTACGGCGTCGGTAACACGTTGCTTCCTATTGACGAAGCGGCCGCTCTCTCGACGAAGGGGGAGGAGAAAAACGGTCGCGTGGTCACCTCGACGGTCAAGGAATTGTCGGAGAAGTCTCTTTATGCTGTCTGGCAAGCTGCCCAATGGCCTCAAGAGTACAGGGACCCACTGGCTCGAAGTTTTTCTCAAGAAGAACGCGCAGGACTCCTTATTGCATTTCAAGGTCTTGATGAATACCTTGAACATAAAGAGCGTTGGGCCTCCGCGTCGGGACGACTTTTCGCAAGGAATAGGGAAAATGGCCGTTAACCCGCAGCTTAAGCTGGAGATTGTCCGCAAGCTCGTTGTGGCGGAGCACGAGTATGGCATCCCAGCGCATCGGCATAGGGAGCTTGTACATAGGGGAGAGAAGGAAGGTCGCATCTCGTTCTGGCTTCAGACGCTCGAATACGAACACGCGAAATTTCGCGAAGCGTGGTATCGCGTCGGGCGTGGCTGACACCAAACGCACCTTAAAGACGTCCGCTTTTTGTTGGGCGGCCGGCCCCTTTTCGTCAGACACTGGAATTAAGAATGTTAACTGAGCTGTCAAACTACTATCAGAAGCAAGGCATATTGTCCTTGGATTTCGGTTGCCAGCATTTGCAAGCCTGTCGCAACGGGAATAATAGATTCGCAGAAGCTAAGGCGGCCTTCGTTGGGTCAGAGTACGAGAAAGGCACGCTTCCACGCTTGTTATTCGCTTCGCTCGACCCGGGCAGGAGCGATAGCGACCCTAATCAGAGAACCGTGAATGCGGTCCGGCTTCAGGAAGAACGCGACTGCGTTGTTGAGGCATTGCCCAAAGCGCGCCATTGGTATCGCACACATGAGCTAGCTTGCATACTGCTCAAGAAAATCAAACCGCATTTGCAAATGCAAGACTCTCATCTTTACTTTGCGCACGTCAACAGCGTGAAGTGTTGCGAAAATAATGAGGACCACAAGTCAGGTTCTCGTGTTCTTTTTAAGAACTGCCAAAAGTATATTGGCGGCGAGATTTCTATCCTGAAACCGGACATCCTGGTGACTCAGGGTCAAATGGCAAGGGAAGCGATTGAGGAGAGCTTCAATACCACCGGACCTTCGAAAGACAATGACGCGTGTTCGCATGCGTGGCCTGTAATTGGAGGCAAGAAGGCGTTGTGGTTTCATACTTATCACCCGCGCAATTTCGGAAAATTCAATCGGCAAAGACGTGATTGCTTCGACGATTGGGCGGGCCTTGTCTACGAAACATTTCGCGGATGGCGTTGTGAAAAACTATAGCTTCCCTCGCACTTCTCCGTGAAACTCACCAATTATCTTCCCGACCGCTATGGCTGATTACGATAGCCTGCAGTCTAGTCGCCGTGAAAACCTCATCGAACACGTGTTCATTGGTGAGGTTTTGCGCCACCTTTGGTGTATGGGAGTTCGCGAGGTTGAGGTTCTCCGGTCCGAGACCGATGCTGCTGGGTACGACATTGTTATCGAAGTGGGGAGAATTAGCCGCCATATCCAACTGAAATCTTCTGCGCGCGGGGCAAAGACCTCACGGCAGCACGTTCATATCGCTCTTGGGAACAAGCCTAGCGGATGCTTGCTCTGGGTAAGGTTCGATTCTTCCACTATGACTCTCGGCCCTTTTCTTTGGTTCGGCGGGGACCCAGGAAAACCGCTGCGGGATATAACGGACTTCCCGATAGCTAAGCACACCAAAGGCAACGCGGAGGGCGAGAAGACAGAAAGGAAGAATATTCGTGTCATCAACAAAGGCCAATTCACGGAGATTGCAACCATCTCTGACGTCATCGAGAGGTTATTTGGTCCGCAAATGGGTCAATGACCTGGCTTGAGAAACCGTCTGTCCAACGGAATTTGTATGAACAATATTATCAAAGCAATGGCATTTGCTGCTGACAAGCATCGCCTTCAAAAGCGCGACGACGTCGAGGCCTCACCTTATATCAATCACCCCATCGGTTTAGCCGATGTCCTGGCAAACGAAGCTGGCATCGAGGACGAACGCGTTCTAGTGGCAGCGCTTCTCCACGACACAATCGAAGACACGCAAACCACCGAGCAAGAGCTCATCAGGTTGTTCGGCCAGGAGATTGCGGACATAGTGCTCGAGGTATCTGACGACAAGACTTTGCCTAAGGCCGAGCGAAAGCGCCTTCAAATTGAGCATGCACCGACGCTGAGTCGCAGAGCCAAGTTGATAAAATTGGCCGACAAAATAGCAAATTTAAGGGATGTTGCTAGCAGTCCGCCGAAGGACTGGCCGCTAGAGCGGCGGCAGGAGTACTTTGATTGGGCGAAGGCGGTGGTCGATGGGGTGAGGGGAGTGCATCCGGAGTTGGAGCGGATTTTCGACGAGGCGTATAGGCAGAGGCCTTAGCGCGCGGTGGATTCCATTGAAGTGCTTGGGAGTGTGGGGAAGGGCGTTCGAAGAAAACTAAGGAAATAGGGTACGCCAATTCGGGAACGACCGCGTCTGAGCCTTTGGAGGGGGCGACTGCTGGTTCCAGTAAGCTGCCGCTGCCAACTGTATGGACTCCCAGACGACGGGGCGACCAAGCTCTATGTCGAGTTTTGTCAGGATGAGTACGCACGGCAGCTCGTGGCGGCGTACTTCAGCATCCGTGAGCAAGCCAAGCAGAAGGACAAGACTGAGTGACGTTGAGCTGCGGAAATCACTGGCGCATCCCCTGAGCCCTCCAAAGCATAAAGTAGGTAGCTAGACTTAAGACGCTGCGGCGAACCCGGCTGCAGCCGATATCGCTTAGAATGTAAACTAGGGTCTTCGGAGAGGTAATCCTTGCTACCAAAAGAAAAATATTCGTTTTTCCGGCGGTTACCCGCGCTCGCCCCTCTAATCCGAGGGAAAGACGGCGCCTCCCGTCTCGCCGAATCTATTCTTGCGGTTTGGCTTAAGCGCTCATTTCCAGACCTTACGCGCAAACGTCTATGCCAAGATAAATCGTTATGCGCACACCCTAAAGTTCAAGCGCTAGCCGTGTGGCTCAGCGAACAGGAGTTGCCGGACGCCGTGTTTCTCCTTGCGTCGGCATACGCTTTCTGGGTCGGCGCCGAAGTTCGCGGTGACCGGGCCATGTTCTTCACGCCACCTGCCTTGTCCGCACGGCTTATTGAAAACCTCCTGTCAAATGGCGTCGATTTCACCCAAGGCCGTTTCATGGACCCGGCTTGCGGCGGTGCTGCGTTTCTTGCGCCGATTGCCCTTTGCATGCGGCAGAAGCTCCGGGAAAAAGGCTGCTCGCCCCGAAAAGTTCTGGAGCACATTTGTACCCATCTTTCCGGCGTCGATTTGGACCCCACGTTGTGCCGGCTGTCAGCGTTTTTCATCAAGATGACCCTCTACGAAGACATCGTTGCGACGGGATATCAGCCTACGTTCGACGTCAAGCCGGCGAACGCGCTCACGAATCTGGATAAGCTCTACGGCTGCATTGACGTGCTCTTGTGCAACCCGCCGTATCGAAAGATGCCCCGTACCGAAGTGGACGCCTATCGCGAGGAGTTCAAGGCAATTGTCGAGGGGCAACCGAACATCTATGCCCTGTTCTTTGGCCTAGCCGTCAAGTTATTGCGCCCGGGTGGCACTGCGGCCTTCCTCACCGCCACAAGTTTTCTGTCTGGGCAGTATTTCTCCAAGCTTCGGACGCATTTGCTAGAGAAAACTGCCACAAAGCAGATTGATATCGTTGGCGCCCGAACGGGGGTTTTCGTTGGCGCTGAGCTGGAGACCGCAATTACGGTTTTCACCAAGCGCAAACGCGCGGCCCCTGTTGCTGAGGAAACAAGTGTTTTTGCCTATCGTGAAGGCAACAGCTTCGACAGGGTCGGCGCTTATGCGCTTCCAAATTCTGGCACTGCGTGGCCCATTCCCCGTTCCGCGGACGATGCCGAAGCGATTCGAACGGCTAACGGCTCGTTGTTCAGACTAAAGGACTATGGTTACTGCATACGCATCGGTGCATTTGTGTGGAACCGCGATAAACGCAAGACATTCCGGACTGAGAAAGCAGCGCAAAAAAACGCCAACGCGCCAATTCCTCTCATATGGTCAAGTGACATTGGTCAGAATGGACGGTTCGTCTTCAATCGAAGCGAAGCCGAAAAGCGCGACGCGTTTGTCGACATGCGAGACCCCCGCGTCAGTTCGGTTGTGCGCGGGCCTTGTGTCGTGTTGCAGCGAGTGACATCCAATGACCAGCCGCGGCGACTCGTTGGGGCGGCTATCCCGAAGTCGTTCATTAAGCGATACGGCGGAATTTTGGGTGAAAACCACGTGGTTTTTCTTGAACAGATTTCCGGCAAACGGGCCTTGTCGCCAACGCTTCTGGCAAAGGTGCTCAGGTCGCAGCCCATAGACCAACTATTTCGCAGTATTTCAGGTTCAGCCAATGTGTCTGCATTTGAACTTTCGCAGATGCCTATGCCAGCGCCGCATCGGCTTGCCGCGCAACTCAAACAATCAGCGAATATCAACACCGCAGTACTGGAAGCGTTTAGGCATGAAAGGGACTAGTTCGAGCAGTTCAGGGCCGGGGGATTTAGGCGCGAAGGGGATAAAAAGGTCACTATATGAGTACCGAGCGACGTAACAGGTAAGCTGAAGTGCCCGCGCCAACACGACTTAAAAATAGGCGGAGGGCGGAGGAGCAGAAAAAGGCTCTGATTGAACGGATGCTGGTTGGGAAGAAATCACAGCAGCCACCCGCCCAGCCTGAAAACCCTTCCGCTACGGCCGCGGGGCCGAGCGAAGAGACGCATTTCGCAGAATCCGTACCGGTTCCGGAATCCCCATTAGCCAAAGCGCGATGCGGCGGAGCAGGGGTTGCTCTGTTTGACCGCGGCGCCCCCGGCATCCACCAAAGACCACAGCCGTGGTTAGCAACGCTTGTCGGCGGAGCTCTTAGCGCGTCGGCTAACCACGAACTTCGCCTGGCGCTCGTATGGCCCGGTACCATTCAGTCTGTTTCACTCCTGTCGTGTCTTGCCACACTTGAACGGTTCGCTATCGGCGACAAGCGCGGTCTCCGAACGCTTTTATTCCCCACCAAACGTCAGTCCTACTCTGCGCTGAACCAGTGGCTCCTGGAACGAGACGGCCTGCTTGAAATCACTCGGCGATTCCTGACTGTCACCCTGAGCCCAAGTAGTAAGCCACCCTTGGAAGGACGTGAGAACCAAGACAAGGACATGCTTTTGATGGCCGTGAACTCGGCTCGTATTCACGAGCCAGGTATCGCACCGCCGTCAATCGCTGAAATTCAACCGCACTTTGACTGGGACCTCGGGACTGGGGGTTGGGGACACTACGGCAACCATTTTCTTCAGCGCACCAAGCGGGCCCTGCGTGCTGGTCATCGGAAGGCTTTATGGGAGCCCGAAGACGGGCGTATCGCAAGGCTGGGAGCTCCGCTAACTGCGCCCGATGCACTTTTCGGAATAAGTCACAGAGCCACGGCAAAGGATTGGAAAGCCGCACTGGCGAGCAAGGAATTCAAAGGCTCGGGGCAACCTGACCTCGTGTTGTTTGACCTCACTAAAGAGATTCGCCGCACGACGGACCGGAATCTCATCCGGGTTGTCCCTGAGGTCATCGCCGCCGTTCGCGAGAAGTGGACGTCACCAGTTGGGTTTCTCCTAGTAACCGACGACCCTAGAACGTACTTCACTCTGCGCAAAACTTTCAGTGAGCAGGGTGATAAGTTCCTGAAGGTGGTAGTTTGTCAGCCCATTGTCTCCGTTGAAGAGGACTACGGGGTTTCCGCCTCGCCGCATCCTGCGGGTTGGGTACCGCCTACGGTGTCTAACAGGCTTTTTCCGGTCGGCGTGCTTGACCACGAGCTCGCTGATGCCGCATCCAGATTTTGGACTCTTTCACAAGACTTTGACGAAACGACCGCACCTTTCCAGGCCCTGCGCGCAGTAGCGTCTTTCCTCATGCGGTTTGCAAACCTTCCTGGCGGATACCGGGATTACATCAACTGGATGGAAGCATCCTCCTTCGCCGACTCGATTCGTAGCGACATGACTTGGAACGGACATGAGGCGAGGCTGACCGGGATGCTGGACCGCGGTGAATTTGAGGATGTCGCCCAATCCGTTCGGCGCGCTGTTACTCGCGCATCAAAGTTCTTTGAAACCTATTACGAAGCGACTCCCATCGCCAAACGCATCGCAAAGGAACTAGATTTCGAAAAACTCAAGCCAAATGACCGCATAGCTGTCGTTCTTCGCTATAACGCGGACATGGCGGTTGCAAAGGCCTTCCTGGCTAACTACAGCGGTTTTTCGGATGGAAAAGCATTTTCAAGCATTGCCGACCGCGTTGACCTCATTAACCACAAGGAAGTGCCTCGCTTTCTAACTTCGGAGAGCGCTCCCGCAAAATTTATCTTTGTAGGACTGCCCGATGAAACACTCAAGGAACTCCTGACCAGCGAGGCGCTTCCGGCGCGAAGCGTCGTCCTGTTCGACTGGCAACGGGCAAACAACGTGTTTATCGGGTTGCAGGCCCTCAAGACCGTCGACGTCTACAAGCCCTACAGGGGACGAATTTCTTTACTTGCGAGTGAAATTGAGCGCTGCCTGAAAGCGTTACCAAAGGCCATCGACATCGAAAGACTTTCCCGTGTTCGTGTGCCCCGGCTTTCGCTTTTGGCTGCGGCTTCGGAAGCATCCAGACGTGCGGATGGCCCGCCAACTGCGTACAAGTTGGTGCTGGAAGACTTTGGTCGTCTCGCGGTGGGTCATCGCGTCTACGTATACGACCCGAATGAGAAAGAGCCATTTCAGCCCAAGAGCATCGAAAACGTCCAACCCGGTGACCTTGTTTTTGTCATGTCTGACGAGCTGCATGACCTGTTTGAGGCGTTTCTCATTGAGGCGGGAAATCCCATTACGCGGGGCTCAAGGTTTGCGGACTTGCTTCGCAACTATCATCGCGATGTTCTTACCAACAGCAAACGCCTATTTGGCGACTTGCCCTTGGCCGCGCTGGCCCGCCAGGTCAAGGAGCGAATGAAGGAAATTCGGCCTGACGTAGATTGCAGCATATCGCGGCTTCGGTATTGGCTAGACCTAAAGGGAAGCTCCGAGAGTCAGGCGGAGGACCTGAAGCCACAATCAACGTGGAAGAAAGCAGACTTTGAAACGTTCGCGAGAGCCCTAGAAATTCCTGAAAGCCTGATAGGGCTTTACTGGGACACGGTAGCGGACCAACGCACCGCCCATCAGCAGGCAGGCCGGGAACTGGCCGACCGGTACGCTCAGGTGCTCTTCACGGAAGAGACAGCCGAGCTTCACTATAAGCTGAAGCGGGACGCCATCCTGCGGCTGCAGCACGAAGCAATACGAAACACGTATCGGGTTGAGCAAGTCATTGCTCCACTCATCACGGAGAATGCCCATGGCAACACCTAGTGCGGAGAGCTTGGTTCGCTCCGACCCCCGGCAGATTCCGGACACCGTTAAGGAGGCCGTCGTAGACGCCCTCCTGAATACAGTTAGCGGTCGCTTGAGCGGTAGCGGGGACTTCGGGCGGGTCATATTTGCCACTAAGCCGCGAAATGCGCTGGCGTCCGGGTTCCTGCTTCCCAAAAAAGACCCGGACAGCGCCGACGAAGAAACGGCATCTATCCGCATCTGCAACCAAGGCGTGGATTTTCAGGTTCTGGCTAATTCAACGGAAACGATTCACGTCCACCCTCGCTGTTCTGTCTATGTGCGCGTATTTCCGACAGCTGATGAAATCCTCAACCACCCCAATTGTGACCCGAAGTTTGGAATCAAGACGGAAATTGCCAGGGAAATAAGAAAGCAGGTGCGTGAGCGGTCACGGGAGGAAGTGCAAAAGCTCCCCAGCAAGTGGAAGAACCCGCAATGGCCAGCCATCGAGCGCCAAATCCGTACCGATGTGTACAAGAAGTTTGGCATTCAGTTCACTGACGGCACGGTTAGGGAGTTACAGGATGACCCTCCAGCAGACCCGCTGCAAGGGGATGGCAGCGACCCGTCGGACACTGGCATCCAGGTCTCTGGGCGTACCAGTCTCCCGGACAGCGTTGCGGCAGAAGCGGACATACCGCAGAAGTGGCTGCGGCTCGACCTTGACCTGCCTCCGCTGGAATTCAGGCTAGACAACGTTGAGGCGGCGGCCAACGTGGCTACGGAGGTCCTTAAGGAGGCCATCGTTGGGCAGATGGGCATCTGGCTATTGGACGCGGACCCAGTTCGAGGTGGCGCTCTGTGGGCATACCGGAACGCACCAAAAATCAAACCCTCGGACGTAAAAAATTGGGATGTCTTCCTTGCCGCGGTGCGAAAGGATTCTGTCAAGACCTATCTGCCCGAAATAGTGTTGCGCTGGCAGATTCGCGTGTCCCCTGATTACCTGAATCCCGACTGCAGCAGCATGCGCATATCGTTGGAGAACGCGAGTCTAGACCCTACCCCGAGGAGTTCTGGATTCAAGGAAACCGACCACGCGGTTTTTCAGGTTTCTCTAGACGTGACAATCCCAAAGGTCATGCACCGCCACTTGATGGCAGACCGGGTTGAGCCCTCCTACCGTTATTACGAATATCTACCCCAAGCTGCGCAGGGTGTAAACGGCGGGGTCGAAGTCAAGGACCTTGGGGAGTCCCTCAGACTTCGAACAACATGGACGCCTCGGTATTACCAGCCGCGCATTGTCCCGACATCTCTCGCCCATCAGGGAGTTGTTGCCAATATTGAAAAGCTCTCCCAGCCCGGATGCATCCTGGGACTTAAACCACTGGTCGGCTGTTTCCGAGCTTGGCTGGACGAGGTGAAGAAGCATCCGGTTGAGGCGGGCATTGACCCCCACGAAACAGAACTCATCGCCCGGGAGCGCGACCAGTTCGAGCAGGACAAGGGGCGGTGGGAAAGGGAAATCGAAGCCATAGCGGTGGGGATTGCCGTGCTCGAGGAATCGGCCACCTACTGGAAAGGCCCCGGTTCCCCGCAAGACCGTCGTGCAGCACCTTTTGAAGCGTGGCTTGCAATGAACGTCGCCATGGCAGCAATTGCCAAATCAAAAGGCTACGACGAGTGGCGCCTGTTCCAACTTGCGTTCATCCTGGCCAATTTGCCGGCACTCGTTACCCGCATGCCGGAATTTCAGGACCGCTATGCACCCTTGGAGCAATACATTAATTCCGTGACGCTCCTTTATTTTGCGACGGGTGGCGGTAAATCAGAGGCGTTCCTTGGGCTGCTCGTGTTCAACCTGTTTCTGGACCGGTTGCGTGGAAAGGAGAGGGGAGTTACGGCGATGTTGCGCTACCCCTTGCGGCTCCTTACCCTGCAGCAGGCCCAACGGACAGCCAAAACACTGGCGAAGGCAGAGATGGTGCGCCGTGCGCGCAAACATCCCGGAGAGCCATTTTCTGTGGGTTTTTGGGTCGGCTCGACAAACACGCCGAACAGCCTGTACCACGAGGATGTGAAAGCCTTGCCCGGCGTTGTGAAGTACCCCGGTTCGGCCGAGCAAAAACTTCTCGACACCGACAGCCGGTACGTTCGGGCACTGGAACGATGGAACAAGCTTCCTGTGTGTCCGTTCTGTAGTCACCAAAAAGGCACAGGTCTGCGGCGATTCCCGGCCTTGGGTGGCCTGCTGGGGCATCTCTGTCTAAATGGCGAGTGCGTCTGGAATCGCGAACATCAGCAGCCAACGCCGCTACCGTTCTACATCGTTGACGAGGACATTTATGAACTGCCGCCTTCAGTTCTCCTCGGAACCGTCGACAAGCTCGCGCTGCTCGGGCAGTCACAGCGCACCATTCGCCGATTCCTTGGAATGTTCGGATTTGCTCCAGGCTATATTCGAGAAACCGGGCGCTTATATTCGCCAGACCCCAAAACGAGGGATGCGCTGTCGGCGCCCCCAAGTGCTCAGCCGTTCGTTCGCCTCTTTCCGATTTATGCCGATGGCGAAAAGCGCTTCTTTGACCCATTTCCAAGCCTCCTGATTCAGGACGAGGCCCACCTGCTCGATGAGTCGCTTGGCACCTTTGCAGGGCTGTTCGAGACTGCAATGGATGCGATGCTGGATGAACTGGGCCCACTGCTCGGTGACCAGATTGCCCGGGACCCGAATGATAAGCGGCGCCGGGTCAAGGTCGTTGCGGCTTCGGCCACCGTAAGCAAGCCGCAGCACCAGATGCGCAGCATCTACCAGCGCGCCGACACCGTTCAGTTTCCGTACCCTGGACCAGACCTGTACAGCTCCTTCTATGCCGCGCCCAAGGGACCTGGCGAAGGGGAACCCGAACGTACGGCGCTGCCGGTGAAGGATGTTGAAGGACGCAGCCATTGGTCGCGGGTCTACCAGACCATCTTGACCAATGGACACACCCATACGGTCACCGTCGTTGAGGTATTGGCGAACTTTCACGTCACTATCACCAGTTTGTACGAGCGGTTGCGAAGCGGCGACCCCGCCAAGGTGGCGCAAGCCCGAGCGCAAATTCTTGCGCATCTGACGCCGGGACAACTAGAACCATTGTTTCAGCGGGCAATTACTGCCGCGAGCGACGCTGACCTCGTTACCCTCATTGACTTGCACCGTATTGCACTAACGTACGTAACAAACAAAAAAGGCGGCGACCAAATCATGTCCGCCGAAGGCACGGAATTTGACAAAAAGCACCGCCACGAAGCGCTTGAGGGGTATCGGCTCGACACTGACCTGATTACAGGCGCGGTTGACGCGGGTCTTATCCAGAACGTTATCCGCAAGGCTGAAGACCGGCCCGCTGTCGGTGGCAATTTCCCAGAGCTGAACGGAACGCTGCGCTCGATTGTTGCCACCTCTGCCGTTTCCCATGGGGTGGACGTGGAAGAGCTGAACTCCATGTTTTTCGCTGGAATGCCTTCGGATACCGCGGAGTATATCCAGGCGTCATCCCGTGTCGGCCGTTCGCATGTCGGTTTTTGTGTGCTTATACCTACGCCGCAGCGGGTGCGCGACCGATTCATTGTGGAAGTGCACGCCAGCTACCATCGCTTCCTCGAACGGATGATTACTCCGGCTGCCATCGACCGCTGGGCGGAGAAGGCCGTCGAGCGCGTCATATCGAGCTTCCTTCAGGCGTACCTGTGCGGGGTTCGGGCGGTGCGCTCCCTTGCACAGGCGCCAGACCTTACAAAGTCTCAGCAAAGCTTCTATAAATCGACTCGCGAGGTAAAAAATGCTTCGCGCGACAACCCTCTTGGGTTCAAGCGTGACATCGCGCAGTTTGTAGAAGGGGCTGCCGGGCTGCGGTTGCCTTATGCTCCCCAAGACAAAGCATATTACCAGGCCCTTATTCGAAATCGCATCGACGAAGTATTCAAAGACTTGGGGGAACCGATTTACGAAGGGGCCGAGCTCGGGAATTTTCTTAGTATAAACGTGGACCATCGCCCGATGACGTCGCTACGGGACGTCGATAAGCCGGGCCGACTAGTGCCCGCAAGGCGTGATGTGCGCAGCACCCGGGGCGTTGATGCCGAGACTTTCAATCGGATGATGCGCCTCATTCGAGGCGGCAGCGGTGCTGCCATCGACGCTGACGAAGATTAAAACAATGGAGTAACGCCGTGGCAAACACTATGACCCGCTCACGCAACCAACTCGCGAGCGCCTACGCACCGGAAAGCTTTTTTACGTACGAGGGAGGCTTGGGAGCCTGTATCGCACAGTCGATGCCGACAACCCCTGCCCCTTTGGACCTCGATACTCGCAAACAGATTGCCGCAAGGATGGACGAGGTTATCCACTCTTGGCATGCGGCGGCACGAAGCTGCCGGACGCCGGAGCAGCCGCAAGTGGTGCCGACACAGTGCTTGGACCAATCTCTTCTAACGGACACTGGAGATGTTGCGCCATTCAATGAAGTCAGGTTTACCTACTTTACTCCAGAAGAGATGGCTTACACGTGGGCGCCACTTACATTCGTGTGCAAAACCTGCAAGCTTGTGCGCAGCTACGAAAGCATTGCGCAGGCGAAAGGTGACTTAGCAATGTTTGAGAAACCAGAGGCCTGCCCGCATCCCAAAGGCAAGCAAGGGCGCTGTGATTGGCGGCAGCTCGACGTGCTTTACGTCCACTGGTCTGGCAACTGGTCTCCGATGATGCCTCACCAGTACCAATGGGACAGCAATAAGAAAGAGGTTGTACTGCGCCGGGGCCGATGTGGCTGTGGTTGCGAAGACTTTACGCTGGACCAGACATCGCCAGCGATTGGCGAGTGGTTCTTTCGCTGCGCCAGCTGCATGCAACCGCTTTCGGCGAAGCCCTTTCAAAATGACAAGGACACCTTGGAAATATTAGGAGACCAGTCGAATAATCCGGCCAACCTAACCGAAGCCCGTATGGAGCTGACTTCCTACCGTGCCTCGCAAGCCTATTACGTCCAAGCTGACCAGTTCATTAATTTCCGCGATGACCAGGGTGGACATCTGCGCCTTTTGCTTCCCTCAAACGTCGATGAGCTGGAGGCTTTTGTCGCTGAGCAGTTCGGATTTGACCGGTCTCCATACACCGAGGAAGAGTTGGAGCAGGCCATCAAGGGAAGCGCGGACGCCAGAACGCGGGGTGAGTGGGACCAGTATCAGTCTCAGACGCGCGGCATTGGCGAGCTTGAGCGTCTTGTGTCCACCATACCCAACTTGCTTGAGTCCCTCGAGAATCTAAAGCTTGCGCGTAAAGAACTCGTTAAGCGGTGGGAAGAACGCAAGCTTATCCGGCCAAGAATTGGCCTGCCCCCGATATTACTGACGGCCTTGCATCAGCGCGCCCAACGTTTCTCCAGCAGGTATGACCCGTTTAGGCTGGCCGTCGAACACGCTGCCCTGCGTGCTACAAAACTGGACCCAAATTTGACTAAGGGTGGTCGGCGAGCGTTTGTGCCCTTTGACCGGCTGGACGAAGACTTGTCCCCTGACACAGTAGAGCAAAAGCAACAGCTCGAGCTCGAGACGCGTGGCCATCTAGACCAACTGGGCATTGAGACCATGGGGCTCATTCGCGAATTTGACTTGTGCCGGTTTAGCTTCGGCTACAGTCGGATGTCCGCACTGCCGGTGCTTCTGGAAAAGCGTAATACGGACATGCCGGTACGGCTGCGGCTATTTCCCCCCGTCCGCGCGGATGATAGGATGAAAAACCCCATTTATGTCATCACCCAAGCTAATGAGGCCATTTACGTCAAGCTCAATGAAGATATGGTCTATGAGTGGCTGCGGCGCCTCTCCTGCGGAGACTTTTTCCCCAAGGGCACCACGCCGGGCTGGCGGGTAGGGGCAGGGCTCCTGGAGGTAGCACCCGATTTTGACCGGCACCTGCAGAAACTGGTCAAGTTTGAAAAAGGGCATGCTTACTACTACGCGTATACGCTTCTGCACACCTACGCGCATGTCCTAATGAAACAGATTGCCGAGTTTTCGGGCCTGGATATTGGGTCGCTTGGTGAATACCTGTTCCCGGCCGACCTTGCGTTTGTGGTTTATCGCAGCGGCACGACGATGGACTTGGGAAACCTCTCAGCGTTGTGGCGGAATTCGAATGTGGCGTTTTTACGGTCATTGCGGCGCGTGAAGACGCTGGAGTGCGGTTCTGGCAGCCCCTGTTTGCACAGGGGATGCGCTTGCCCAGATTGCATCATGGTTCCAGAGACCTCTTGTATCGCGGCTAACAAATTGCTTTCCCGTGCAGTTCTTCGCGGCAACGGGAGGCCGTTACTCGACCCGCGAATTGGGGGGGCTATCGAGGGATTTCTCGATGTTGTACACGCCCTGCGGATAAAGCAGGCACCCTGACGTCATGCTTTGCGCCTCCGACCAGCGGATACTGCGAGCGCTATCGCCGTGGGCGGATATCGCCGGCGACGTTCTCTCATGCTTGGCACTTCCGTCCTACGCAGGGTCGTTCGATGAATCAAGACTATGCGGCGATGCTGGATTGCCAAGCACGCAGACGATTGCTGTTGTAGGGCTTCTCAAGGAACTGGGGAAGCTGGGACTGGTTTCTGAGCGCGATGACATTCGGTGGCAGGTTACTGCCAAGACGGGTGTTCTAGAAAAGCTCGTTCCGTTGATGGATGCGATTGGTTTTTACCGGAACAACATTCACCAAGACCATACCACCGCAAGCGTGGTGCTTACTCGGCCAGGGCAACCCAGCAGACTCGAAGACGCACTCAGTGCTCTGGGATTCGTTACGGGACGCATGGAAATAACCTCGGAGGCCTTCGGGGACGTTGCCGCAAGCGCACGCCGGCGTTTGGTCGTCATGACACCGTTCCTGGATGAGCACGGTGCGAAATGGCTGTCCGACTTGCTGCGAAGAGCCCGACCGGAAGTGAAAAAGGTCGTTATCCTTCGTTACCTGAAAAACCCCTCCCACCCCAATTACCCGGTGGGGTTTGCGATACTCGGTCCAGTGTTGGCGGAGCTTGGGGCGTCGGTGCACGACTACGCCGTACCTCGATTGGTCGGGGGTGGTACGGAAACTTTCCACGCCAAGGTTGTCTTGGCCGACGACGATTACGCTTACATCGGCTCGGCAAATATGAATCGTGCCTCGCTGGAACATTCCATGGAAATGGGCATACTGGCACGCGGAGATGCCGCGCGAACGGTAGCGAACGTCATCGACGCAATTATTCAGGTTTGCTCGGGCACCTAAGAAAATTGCGGGTGGCAGTAAGCCGCTACCTAGACCATTGGAACAGCGATGGAGAAATTTGTCGCGTCGGTGAGAAATGGGCCCGCGACGGAATTCAGACCGTTAGTGTCAATCGGTAGCTCACTGGAGCGGCGTAATCCCTACCAGCGCGTCCTCCCGCACCGGCAACAACCCAACGAAACGCCCCTCGGCGCTATCCATACGCAGAAATGTCGCATCGCCAAAAGTCCGCCGCTTCTTGCTGTGCCCCTTCGGCTTGAGCAAGACCTGCGATGCCCATATCCCGTAGCGAGTCTCAAGGATGAAGCTTCCGACACTTATTCTGTACGGGCTGTTGCCTATGGAGCCATAACGTTCACGAATTTCCACATGGCGGCGAATCTTATCTTTCGGCAGTCCCCAGGCTTCCATTACGGTGAAGACGAAATCAGCGTTGAGCTGTGCAGCAGCCATCTGAATAGCCAGCGCTGAGCTGTCCTTCGTATCGTCGTCTGCAGTGCCGATAGCAACGTGGAGAATCTGCCTGGTGGCGAAATTGCCAACAAACGCGATGGGGGCGAGGGCCTCACCAGCTTCGACAAAGCCGCGGGCCTTCGCAATCAGGGGCTCGATAACTTCGCGGTATTTTTCCGGAATATCCATGGTGCGATTTTACGCGCTGGGCTAGCGGTGTTGGTGAGCCTGCGGCCAAGGCGCTGCAGCGCGGATGCTCCAGCCTG
>OBLU010002047.1_pt1 | contig 18728 bp, 12 predicted proteins | sample 1518681 | NCBI WGS metagenome assembly OBLU01 (sample SAMEA3539304, study PRJEB22396) | soil metagenome | biome: tundra; feature: field; material: soil | place: USA | collected 2010-05 | depth 0.15 m | reverse complement strand
TGTCGTTGAAGGCGCCGAGGAACTGGGTCCAGAGGAAGGCCTGGAAGCCGCCGTTTTTGAGTACGTTGCTGAATCCGCTGTGCGCCATGCCGGTACGAGTGCAACTGAGCGGCCCATCGGCGGCCGCAAGCTAAGCTGCGTGCTGGTAAGAGTTTACGCGAGGCCGGTGCCGGAGTCGATGGATCACTGGTGTACAGTGAATGTATGGGCGTCATACAGTTTACGACCACGTCGCAGCGGACGCTGCTCCAGGGAGTTTCCCGCCTGGCGTACGCCAATCCCTTTCTGCCGGAGCGCGTGGAGCTGGAGAGAGCGGTGCTCGGCGGCGAATTCATCGAAGGCGAGCCGGTGTGGAGCTACCGCGCCGAGCATCCGGAACCGCGCGCCAATGTGTGGCGCATCGTAGCCCGGCTGGAACCGCTGGTGGAACAACTTGCCGCCCGGCTGCGCGCCGGGGTCGCGGCGTCCGAGCGCGACCTGGCGCTCTACGAAGACGCCGCGCTGCAACTCCTCTACCAGCGCTGCTATCCGAAATTCTACGAGGCCGGGTTCGGCGGCGAACAGTCCAACCCGGGGCGCTGGCGCTTCTACAATGAGTTCCTGGCGGACTGGCGGCGCTTCCTCGCGATCGATGGCCTGACCTTCCCCAACGAACGGGATCCCCGGCATACCTTCGCCTGCTTCCGGCAGATTCAGCGCGCCTTCGACATCACCTTCCGCGATATCATCGGCAGTTCCCTGCCGGCGGCGCGCTTGCGCGGCGCGGTCTGGCAATCCATCTTCACCCACGATATGCGGCGCTACCGGCGCACGCTGTACGCGCGCATGGGCGAGTTCGCCACCCTGATTACGGGGCCCTCCGGCACCGGCAAGGAGTTGGTGGCGCGCGCCATCGCGGAATCGCGCTACCTGCCGTTCGACGACCGGCGCCTGGAGTTCGCCGGCGATGGCGAGCCGGCATTCCTGCCCATCAACATCTCGGCGCTCTCGCCGACGCTGGTGGAGTCTGAGCTTTTCGGCCATAAGCGCGGCGCCTTCACGGGCGCGGTGGCGGACCGGCGCGGCTTCCTGGAGACGTGTCCCGACCTGGGGTCGGTATTCCTGGACGAGCTGGGCGATATGGAGCCGGGTATACAGGTGAAGCTGCTGCGCGTCATCGAGACGCGCACCTTCCATCCGGTGGGCGACACGGTGGGGCGGCAGTTCCGCGGCAAACTGATGGCCGCCACCAATCGCGACCTGGCGCAACTGATGCGCCAGGGGCGGTTCCGCGAGGACCTGTACTACCGGCTGTGCTCGGACCAGGTGGCCACGCCCTCGCTCGCCGAGCAACTCGCCGCGTCGCCCGGCGTGCTGCGCGAACTGGTGTTCTATATGACGCGGCGCGTGGCGGGCGTGGAGGGCGACGCTCTGGCGGGCGAAGTGCTGCCCTGGATCGCCAAAAACCTGGGGACGGAGTACCCGTGGCCGGGAAACTATCGCGAACTGGAGCAGTGTGTCAAGAACGTGCTGATCCGCCGGAACTACCGGCCGGCGCTGGCGGGCGCGGAAGATCCGGTGGAGGAGTTCGCCACCCTGGCGCGCGCCGGACGCTTGACGGCGGACGAGTTATTGGCACGCTATGTGACCATCGTCTATAGCCGTACCGGGAGCTATGAAGAGACGGCGCGGCGCCTCGAACTGGATCGGCGGACGGTCAAGGCGAAGGTGGACGCGGCGCTGTTGGAGAGGCTGCGGGAGATGGTGAGTTTCCAGTAGAAGCCTGCCGTCAGCGGCAACAGCGCGAGGAGCGCGGCCGCCGTACGCCAGCGCGGAGTCACGGTGTCAGTCCAGTTTCGCCTGTTCGAGCCTCGGCGAGAGCAACTGCATGACCCCCAGCGCCACCAGGTATGCCGAAGCGGCAATCATGAACAGAATGAAGTAGCTGCCAGTGACCGTCTTAATCCATCCGGCGAAGAACAGCATCAGCGCATTGCCCAATTGGCCGAGCGAAGAGCCAATGCCCACCACGCTGCCCACCGCCACCCGTGGAAACATGTCGGAAGCCGTGGTGTAGAGATTAGCCGACCACCCCTGGTGCGCCGCCGCCGCCAGGCTCAGGATGCCCACCACGATCCACTTGTTATTGGCATAGGGCACATAGAAAACCGGCAGGACGCTCAAGGCACAAACCAGCATCGCCGTCTTGCGCGAAGCATTGATCGACCAGCCACGATTGATGAGGTTGCCCGAGAGCCAGCCTCCGGCCACGCTGCCCACCGTCGAGGCGTTGTAAACAATCAGCAGCGGGATGCGGATGTCCAGCAGCGACAGGTGGTATGTCTCCTGGAAATACTTGGGCAGCCAGAAAAGATAAAACGTCCAGATGGGGTCCGAGAAGAACTTGCCTAGCGCGAAGGCCCAGGTTTCCTTCTTGGGAAACACCCGCCCCCAAGGGACGGGCACGATATTCTCCGGGGGATCGCTGCGAATCAGCGCCAGTTCCTCCACCGATACCTTGCGATGTACCTCGGGCTGCCGGTAGATCCACAGCCACACGGCCACCCAGATGAATCCGATGGCGCCGGTGGTCAGGAACGCCGCCTGCCAGCCGAATCTCCCGGCCATCCAGGGTACCACCAGAATCGTGGCCGTCGCGCCTACATTCGCGCCCGAATTGAAGATCCCGGTGGCCACGCCGCGCTGCCGCTTGGGAAACCACTCAGCCACGGTCTTAATGCAGGCTGGAAAGTTCGCCGCCTCGCCGAACCCCAGCAGTACACGCGCCAGGCCGAACGAAAATGCCGTCGTAGCCGCCGCGTGCATCATGGCCGCCGCGCTCCATAACCCCACCGCAATAGCAAATCCCAGGCGCGTGCCGAACTTGTCCAGCAGCCCGCCGGCTAAGAGCAGGCCGATCGCGTAAGCCAGCGAGAACGCCGTGGTTATGCGGCCATACTGCATGTCGGTCCAGCCGATGTGGGTCTCCAGCGTCTTGGCCAGCATGCTCAAGACCTGGCGGTCCACGTAGCTGATCGTGGTCGCAAAAAACAAAAGCGCGCACACTGTCCAGCGGTAGTGAGAGCGCTCAGGCCGCGCAATAGTCGGTGACATGGAAGCAACGATTATAGCCGCCATTGCCCGAACCCGCTCAATTTATCCTGTACACCACTCGCCAGTGGGGTTATACTCGAATTTAGAGATCGGAAAAGCGTATGCCAATCTCCCGCGCCATCGCCAAACAGCTGGAGCAATCCTCCTGGATCCGCCGCATGTTCGAGGCCGGCGTGCAGCTCCGCCGGGAGCGCGGCGTTCAAAACGTCTTCGATTACTCCATCGGCAACCCGGAAGTCGAGCCGCCGGAGGCGGTGATCGCCGCCCTGCGCCAAGTTGTCGCCGGGAATCGCCCGCACCGCCACAGCTACATGCCGAACGCGGGCTACCCCGAAGTCCGCGCCACGCTGGCGGGGCGGCTTGCGGGGCGCTCCGGCATCCCGTTCACCGGCGACGACATCCTCATGACCAACGGGGCCGCCGGCGCCATCAACACCATCCTCAAAGCCATCCTCGACCCCGGCGATGAGGTGATGGTCCTCACGCCTTACTTTCCCGAGTACCGCTTTTACATCGAGAACCACGCCGGCCGCGTGGTGACGGTGGAGACCGACCAGCAGTTCCAGCCGGACCCGGCGCGTATCGCCCGCGCCCTCACCCCGCGCACCCGCGCGCTGATCCTCAACTCCCCCAACAACCCGACGGGCGTGGTCTACAGCGAGAGCGTGCTGCGCGAGGTTAACCGCGTGCTCCCCAACCCGATCCTGGTGATCTGCGACGAGCCTTACCGTCCGCTCACATTCGATGGAGCGGTCACCCCCGAAGCCGTGCGCATCTTCGACCGCGCCGTGATCGCCTGGAGTTGGTCCAAAGCCATGGCCATCCCCGGGGAGCGCATCGGCTATCTGGCGCTTCCGCCGCACCTCCCCGGCGTCGCCCAACTGCGCGATGCGTGCACCATGGCCAACCGGATCCTGGGATACATCAACGCCCCCGCGATCTGGCAGTGGGTGGTGGCCGCCGTGCCGGACGCCTGTGTGGACGTGGCGCAATACCAGGCCAAGCGCGACCTGCTCTGCGACGCCCTCCAATCCATGGGCTACGACGCGCCCCGCCCCCAGGGAGCCTTCTACGTCTTTCCCAGGACGCCGATCCCGGACGACATCGCATTCATCGGCCTGTTGAAACAGGAGGGCATCCTGGCGGTCCCCGGCATCGGTTTCGGCCGCGCCGGCTACATGCGCCTCTCGCTGACCATTCCCCGCGACGACATCGAGCGCTCCCTGCCCGGTTTCCAACGTGCGCTGCGCAGGGCGAAAGAAATGCCGCCGCTGGTGACGCGGGAACTTACCGGAGCAAGGACGGTGTAAGCCAGGTTGTGGGGCGGGCAATCCTGCCCGCAGCCTGAAAGGGCTGCCCCACAAAGCGGCTGCGGATTATTGCTTCGGCGGCACGATGCCGTGTGCCTTCGCCTGCGCAAGAGCGTCCTCCAGCGCCTTTTGGACATCGACGTTGCCGGGATCTCGCCGCAGCGCCTCGCGCATCTGCGAGATTCCTTCCTGCCAGTTGCCCAGTTTCAGCAGCGCCACCGCCAGGTTTGCCCGAATCCCCGCGTGCTCCGGCAGGAGTTCCAGCGCGGCGCGGTATTTCTCCAGCGCCCCGCGAACATCGCCCGCCTTCTCGAGCTCCGCGCCGCGGTTGTTGATCTCTAACGCCGCCACCAGTTTCTGATCCGCTTCGTCCCGCTCCCGCAGCAACTCCGAGAGCTGTTTCTTCGCCGCCTCGGCCCGTTCCGCCTGGCCATCCCTACGCAGCGCGCGTTGCAGGGCGTTGAGCGCCGACTGGTTCTTGGGATCCAGGCGAACCGCAACATCGAGGTGTTCCACGGCATCATGCGCCGCGCCGGTATCCAGCAAATAAGCGCCCAGGCGCGCTTGCGCGACCGGGTCCTCGGGGCTCAACGCCACCGCCCGGCGGAAAGCCGCCAAGGCGCCCTTGGCATCGGACAGGTTCTTACGGGCCTCGCCCAGGTCGCTCCACGCCTCGGCGAAATCGGGACGCAATTCGACGGCCTGCTGCAATTCGGCGGATGCCTTCGCCGCATCCCGCTCCTCGCTGTAAATGCCGGCCCGCAGGTAGTGAGGATAGGCAGCGTCCGGTCGGCGCCCGAATAAGCGGATGGCCCGGTCCAGGTGCGGGATCGCGCCCTGAGCATCGCCCTGCTGCACCAGAATGGCCGCGAGATTCACCTGCGCCTGCGCATGCTGGGGATCGAGTGCCACCGCGCGTTCGAATTCCGGCCGCGCCGCCGTTGCATCCCCAAAGGCGTTGTAAGCTTCACCCAGCGCATTGTGCGCTTCGGCCGATTTCGGCAGCAGCCGGACCGCCTCCCCCAGCTGCGCGATGGATTCGGCACGCTGCCCGTTCTCCATCAGGATGCTGCCCAACAGCAACCGGGCATCGGCATTGCGCGCATCCGCCTGAATTACACCCCGCAGCAGCGTCACGGCTTGATCCCGCTTGCCCTGCGCAATCAACTGCCACGCGTCCTCCACAGCCGGCTTCTGCGCCATCGCCAGACTCGCCCAGGCGATCCCCAGCAATACTCGAAACCGGCGCCGCGTGTGTTTCATCGTTTCAGGCGCGCGAACCGCTCGGCCCGTGCGATTCCCGAGCCCTCCTTCACCCAGATCAACTGGTCCGCCGCCACCTTCTCCAGCCTCTCCATCCGTCCCAGCGGCCAGCGGATCTCGATATCCGCCACCGCCGACGGGCCCAGCCCGAAGTGCAGGCGGCTGTCGTTCACCGACAAGTAGGACGACTGGCTCAGCACTTCCTGCACCTGGATTTTATCACCGTAGTGGACGGTGACCCGCGCGCCGATTGCGCTGCGGTTCGACTGCGTGCCCGCCAGCTTAATCTTGAGCCAGTGGTTCGCCGCATCCACATCGTTCCGCAGCAGAGAAGGCGGCTCGTTATGGTTGACGATCAGGATGTCCACATCGCCGTCGTTGTCGAAGTCTCCGAAGGCGCAGCCGCGGCTCGAATGCAGCGCGCTCACGCCGGGTCCGGCCTGCCCCAGCAACTCTTCGAACTGTCCGTTACCCAGGTTCCGGAACACCACCCGGGGCGTTCTGTAGGCGTCTCGCAACTCCGGGTAGATCCCTCCGGTCACCGCGAAAATGTCGGGATTGCCGTCATTGTCCAGGTCCGCGACCCCCGCCCCCCACATGACGAAGCGCGTTTCCACCGCCAGGCCGGAGAGCAGCGTCCCATCCCGAAAATTACCCTTGCCGTCGTTGAGATACACCGCCGGAGTGTCTCCCGAGAAATGCGTCTTGACGATATGCAGATTTCCGTCCAGGCGGAAATCGCCCACGCCCAGTCCCATGCCGGCCTGCACCATTCCGTCGTCGCTGAGTGCCACGCCGGTCTCCATCGCCTGCTCCGTGAACGTGCCGTCATGGTTGTTGCGGAACATCAGGCTTGGGGTGGAGTCGCAGGCCACATAGATATCCGGCCAACCGTCGTTGTCGAAGTCCGCGGCCACCACGGTCAGGCCGTAACCGCCCGCCGTTTTTGCAATGCCGGCGGCTTCCGTGACATCGCTAAACGTGCTGTCGCCGTTGTTGCGATAGAGCGAGTGCCGCCCGTAAGGAAGTCCGCGCGGCCCGCAGAACACGCCGTCCTCATTGCAGCTCTTCGACACGCCCGCCCGCGGCACCGCATCGATGTCGAAGCGCAGGTAGTTGGACACGAAAAGGTCGAGGCGGCCGTCGCGGTCGTAGTCCACGAACGCGCATCCGGAGCCGAAACGGGCCTGCGCATTGAAAAGCCCGGCTTCCTTGGTGATATCGGTAAACGTGCCGTCGCCGTTGTTGCGGTACAGCGTGTTCTGGCCCCAGCCGGTGAGGAACAGATCCTCGAAACCGTCGTTGTTGTAGTCTCCTACCGTCACTCCGTAGAAGTATCCGGTGCGGAACAGGCCGGCCTGGCGGGTGACGTCAGTGAAGGTGCCGTCGCGATTGTTCTTGTAGAGACGATTCGAGGCGTCCGCCGGCGGGTCGCCGAATCGCGATCCCGAGAGCACCAGAATGTCCATCCAGCCGTCGTTGTCGTAATCGAAAAACGCCGCGCCGCAGCTCATTGCCTCAACCACGTAATCGGCGTGCTCGCGATGGCCGCAGATGACGGCGTGTTCCAGGCCGACCTGCGCCGCGACGTCGGTGAACAGCGCCGCAAAGGGCCGGCCGGACGGCTTGCCGCGAGGCGCCGCCTTGATGCCGCGGGAAGCCATTCCCCCGATGCGCGCCGACTCCTGCTGTCCGCACAGCCTGGCGGCAGGGAGAGCGCACAGGCTGAGCAGGCGCCGGCGGGTCATGTCCGAAAGTGGTCCCTGGCAAGACGGGTGAGCTGCATCGTTCTCATCAATATACCCCAGCACCGGCGAGCTCGCCGGCACACAAAGAAAAACAGCGGCGGGGGGAACTCCCCCGCCGCTGTTTTGGGTCGTCGTACTGGCCGTGGCCTTAGAATACTACTTTAAAGCCCAGCTCGGCTTGCCTCCCGCTTTGGTTGCCGTAGGTAGCGCCCTGCGCGCCAAAAATGCCGCCAGGTGAACCCTGGTACAGAGCTTGACCAAAGTTGGAATCGTTAACGCCCGTGTCCGGATCGCCCCGATTCAGCCTGTTGGTGGCGTTGTATGCCGCTATCTTGAGTTCCGCGTGGATCCTCTCGGTGATGTTGAAGCTTTTTGCGAGGTTGGCGTCAAGCGTCCAGAACTTCGGGCCCGTGAGGCAGCCGTACTGCAACGGATTGCTCCGCAGCACGTACGTGTTGGCCGGCAACTGAGAGAACGCCGCCGTGTTGAACCAGCGCTGCGGCGTGGGATTGGAGATGCACGGGTTGCCCGTGACGATCAGGTTGCCGAACTGCGGGAAGTCGCCGGACATGAACGTCCAGAGACCGGCTATCTTCCAGCCTCCCACGATGGCAGTCGCCGCCTTGGATGCATCGGGTAGTAACATCTTGCCTTTCCCGATCGGCAATTCCCACGTGCCCGCGATGTTAAACCGGTGGTGCGGCTGGTTACTATCCTGGTACGTGAGCGTATTCGAATACCATTGCTGGTCGTTGAACACGCTGCCATTCAGGAACCCGTTGGTCTGCGCTTTCTCCCGGATGTAGACATACGTCACCAGGAAGTTGTAGCCCTTGCTGAAGGCTTTCTGCGCTTTCAATTCGAGCGAGTTATAGCGCTCGGCAGCGCCCAGCACTCCCAGTTCGTACAAGCCGCCGTACTGTGGATATGGCACCAGCAACGACCCTAACGAAACCGTTTGCTGGTTGTACAGGGGACCGGGCATCACCGTCTGGTTCAGGTAGTGATAAAAAGGATTCGCCACCTGCTGGTTCAACTGGTTCTGATACTGCGTCTGCAACGCCGGGTTGATCTGGTTCAACGCCTTGGTGTACTGCTGGTTGCCGATGTTCAGGAAGTAAGTTCCGGAGACCACGAGCTGATCTTTCAACTGCCGCTGGAACGTGAAGTTGAAACGGTCGTTGCGCGCCTTCTGCTGGTTCGGGTTGTACCACAGCAACGGCTGGCCGCCGCGCCCCAGATTGCCTCCGTAACCCTTGCCGAGGATGGGCAGTAGCGGGTTGGTGCTGGCCGGATAAGGATTATTGATGGTTTCCTGCGGAACACCCTGGGCCAGTCCCAGCGTGTTCTGGTAACCCGTCATGCCTAAGAACGGCGGCTCCAGGAATCCCACGGTTTCATATCCCGACACCGGCGCCAGCGCGATATTCATCTCGTACGGAACGAGGTATCGCGCGTAGCCGAAGCGGAATGCCGTTTTGTCGTCGATGCGATACGCCAGACCGGCGCGCGGTTGCAGCGCCAGTTTCTGCGGATTGAACGAGCCCGGATGGCTGGAGCTGGTGAAGGACCATTGGCCGTTCCATTTATAGAAGTTGGGGCCCACGATGGCGGTAGCCGCCGCCGGCATCTGTGGCGGATTGGCCTGCATCTCCGGAACCGGCGCCGTCAGGTCCAGCCCCTGCGAGAAGTTGTGCTGCGGATCGTAGAGCGCGGTTTCGTACTCATCCCGCAGTCCCAGATTCAACGTGATCCTGGACGACAGTTTCCAGTCGTCCTGTATGTACATGCCGTAGAACTTTACATGCGGATCCGGCACGGGACCACCGATCATCTGCGAGGAACTGTCCAGGGCGCCCAGCAGGAAGGTGGCATACTGATCGCCAAAGTGCAGGGTGTCCGGATTGTTGAACGTGTTGGCCGTCAGGGCAGTATTGAAATAGAAGTTCGACGTGCTGGACACGTAGCTCAGGCCATAGCTTTCGCGCTGTTCAAAGCCGGCCTTGATATAGTGCGAACCTCTCTGCTGCGCGATCTTCACACTGGCGGCTTCTCCCTTGGGCGCCTGATTCCAGTAGAATCCGCCGCCGCCGAACCCGTTTCCGCCGATGTTCATATCCGGAAAGTAGACCGGCGCCCCGACCGAAGCTGTCTGATAAGGCGCATACCAGGGATTATTCGGCCAGATCGAGCCCCATCCGCCCGAACCCAGGGGTGTCGATACATAGGCGTCCAGCAGGCTGTGCCAGTCGCCGTGAAGTTCCAGCACGGTGCGCGGACTCATGGTCCAGATGGCATCGCCGCCCACGTTCCAGGCCGCCCGCGACGTGCCCGTGGGGACGTAGAGCGGGGAGTTGTTGGGCGTCGGGTTGCCCGCGATGTCGGTGGTATTGTACCGGGCCAGGCGCCCGAACACCTTCCACTTATCGCTGATATTGTAGTCGACCCGCTCGGAGAAATTGTAGTACCCGTAGTTTTCGATGAACCCCTTGGTGTAGTTGTTCACTCCGGTGATATCCGTTCCCGGATTGTTGGCCGGCCAGAACTGTTTCATCAGGTTGGCGGCCAGTGGATCCCAGCGGTTTGACGGGATCTTGTTCCCGGCGAACGGTGTCACGCTCACCGACCCGTCCGCCTTCAATACCGTGGTCCACGGGTCGAAAATCGTCCGCACGCCGCCATCGATGTTGAGCGACTGCGAGAAATCGCCCTGCTGTTCCAGGCTGGTGGGAACGGTGCGTTGATAGGTATTCGGATAACCAACTTTCCAATCTTCGATGGAGAAGAAATTGAACAGCTTGTTCTTCTTGATGGGGTTGCCCAAAGTGCCGCCGAACATGTTCTGCCGCTGCGAGTTCTGGCTGAATCGTGTGCGGTCGGCTTCCGCGCTGAGCCACGGATAGCGGCCCACATAGAAGCCGGTGCCATGAAATTCGTTGGTGCCGGATTTCGTCGTCATGGAGATCAGACCGCCCGCGCTGTGGCCGGATTCCGCATCCGCGCTGTTGGTCGAGACGATGACCTCTTGCACCGCATCCGTGTTGGGCGGCGTCGAGTTCTTCTGGCCCATGCCGATCGGCATGCCGTCCACCTGCAAATCGTTCTTCAGATTGGTGCCGCCCCCCAGGTCCACGCTGTTGGCGCTCCAGGAGTGGTAGGGCTGCATTTCGCCGCGGGTATTGACCGCCGAGGGCGCAATCAGCGTCATTTTGAAAGGATTGCGATCAATGCGCGGTATTTCCTCTACTAGTTTCGTATCGATGGTGAAATCTTTGTTGGCGGAGTTGAATTCCACGGCGGCAGGCGTGCCTTCCACCGTGATACTTTCTTGAACTGCGCCTGGCTTGAGGGTGGCGTTGACGCTGACGTCGCCGCGCGTCTGCACCACAATATTGGATTGAATCACCTTATTGAACCCGGTTGCCTCGATGGTGATCGAATAGGTGCCCGGGTCGACAAGATCAAATACATAGAAGCCGGTATCGCTCGTCTTGCGGACCACGCGAATGCCGGTATTCACATTCAGCAGCGTCACCGACGCGCCTCCTACTACCGCTTTGCTTTCGTCGGTGATCAGACCCTGGATCTTTCCTCGATAGTCCTGCCCCATGCCTGCAACGGCGAAGATCAGGAGCAACGTTATCATCCACCCCAAAGGGTGGAATAGTCTTCTGTTCATGAATGACCCCTTTCCGGTTCTGCTAGGAACCGATTCACGTACGGGAAAATACAAATTCAACGTTTTGGACCGTATCGCAGCCCAACCACAACTCAAGGCGCGTTACCACTCTCCGTCGCTTGCCTTCACGAAGCTGCCGACGTCAGCGGAATTCACCCCTAGCCAGGACCGGAAAACACTGAAAAACCGGCTCGATCTCCCGCCGGAGTGCCTGCCGACCCAATTCGCCACACTAATGGCGACCTACACAAGACTTTGTTCCCTGAGAGTACTCGCACGTGCGGGGGGGGAAGGAAGGGAATTAACAGTGGATTGCCGTTGCGTTTACGTTAACAGAAGATTGTTTTCAAGCAGGTAGGGTGTGTGGGGGAATAACACACCCACCCTTTTGAGCGCCGCAATGCGTGTTACAGTGTCCGTAGAGCGCCAAACTGGCAACAAGGGGCTGGTCTGAACCGAACTTTGAACCATTCCGACGCGCCCGCCATGGCCGAGAATGACGGCCGCTGGGCTCTCGTCTTGCGCATAGCAGGCAGCCGTCAGTTCACCAAAGCACCGCAACTCCACGACATCCTGATTTACCTCTGCCAGCGCGTGCTCGCCGATCCTGCGGCCAGCATCAAAGAGTATGAAATCGGCTGTAACGCGCTTGGCCGCAAACCCGACTTCAACCCCAACGAAGATAATATCGTCCGCGTTCAAATCAGTCACCTGCGCAAGAAACTGGATGAGTACTTCGCAACCGACGGCAAAGACGAACCGCTGCTGATTACAGTCCCCAAAGGAGCGTACGTTCCTCGCTTCGAGCCGAGACCGGAAGTGGTCCTGGCTCCCGAGCCCTCTCCGGCCAAGGCCGATTCTGCGCCGCCGGCCGCGGGCGCCCGTCGCCGGCCGACGCCCTGGGTCCTGCTTCTTTCCATCTCTACGTGCCTGCTGGCGGCCGCCTGCCTGTACCTGGTGTTACATCTGCCCGCGGCACGTCCTAACCAGGCCTCTGTCTCGGAACCCGCCCGGCAGGATCCGTTTTGGTCCCGCTTTTTCGGTACCGGTCAACCGGCTGGAATCGTGGTGACGGATTCCTGCCTGGTGATTCTTCAGGACGTGCTTCATACCGACCTCTCGTTAGCCGAATACCTCAGCAGGCAATACCCGGAAAAACTGCTGAACACCGTACCCGATCGGGACCTGCGCTCCGCCCTGCAACTCATTACGAGCCGCCAGTACACCAGTTTGGCGGACCTGAATATCGCCTCCAAACTGGTGGAATTGAGCGGCGAGTTCGGCCCCATCCGCGCCCCCATCCGCTTCTCCCGTCACCTGAATATTCGCGACTTCAAGACGGAAAGTTTCGTCCTGATCGGCAGCCGTCGCGGCGTTCCCTGGGTGCAACTCTTCGAGTCGCAGTTGAACTTTTCTTTTGAAGAGGACGCTGCTACCCACCGGTTTCACTTGCGCAACAAGCGTCCCAGGCCGGGCGAACCGGACACCTATGTTCCCACCGAGAGCGGCGGCAGCTCCGAGACCTACGCCGACATTGCGCTTCTACCCAACCTCGGCAACAGCGGTTCCGTTCTGATTCTCTCCGGCATCACCATGGAAAGCTCGGAAGCCGCCGGAGAATTGGTCGCCGCCAAAGGCTTCTCCCAGCAACTCGCCCGGATGCTTGGGCCGCAGGCCGTTCGCGACCGCTACTTTGAAATCGTGCTGAAAACTCGCGCGGTCGCCGGAGCGGCGAGAAGCTCCGAAATCGTCACCTACCGCCTGATTCAGCCAAGCGGTACCAGCAACTAAGGCTATCGCGTCAACACTTTCCCCGGCAGCGCATTCGTCATCTTGCCTTCCTCGATCACCGGCACGCCGTTCACCAGCACAAAGCGCATGCCCTCGGAAAGTTGATTGGGTTCGTCGAACGTGGCCAGGTCGCGCACCGCCTCCGGGTCGAACACCACTACGTCGGCCCACATCCCCGCCTTCAGCACGCCGCGGTCGGCGAAGCGCATGCGTCCGGCCGGAAGCGAAGTGAACTTGCGGATGGCGTCCTCCAACGTCAACAGATTCTCTTCCCGCACGTACTTGCGCAGAATCCTTGGGAACGTCCCGAACGCCCGCGGATGCGGATGCTCCTTGCCGAGCACGCCATCGAGCGCCGAGCCCTGCGAATCGTTGCAGATGGAGACCCAGCGTTGGCGTAAGGCCAGGGCCACGTCCGGCTCGTCCATCATGAACATGCCCACCATGGTGAACGCCTCGTCCTCAATCAGGATGTCGAACACCGTGTCGATCGGGTCCTTGTTCCACAGTTTGGCGATCTCCGCGATGGACTTGCCCTGGAGCGGAATCAGCTTGCGATTCTGCACCGCGCTCAGGATGAACGATTCCGGCCCTTTCACCTGCTGCCACTCGTTGTTCCACTGGCTGGAGGGCGTTTCCATTTCCTTGCGGATGCGCGCCCGCATCGCCGGGTCCTTCAGACGCTCGATCAACTTCCGGTCGCCGCCGTCGTGCGCCCAGGGCGGAATCACCGCCGAGAACGTGTTGAACGCCGCCGGGTACGCGTACGTGTCCGCCGCCACGTCCAGCCCAGCCTTGCGTGCCGCCTCGATATGCGCCACGATCTCCGGCATCCGCCCCCAGTTGGACTTCCCGGCGGCCTTCAAATGCCAGATCTCCACCGGGATGTTGGCCTCGCGCCCGATGCGGAAAGCTTCGTCCAGCGCCGGAATAATCGCATCGCTCTCGTCGCGGATGTGCGAGGCGTAGGTGCCGCCCAATTTCGCCGCTTCCCCCGCCAGCGCGATCAGTTCCTCCGTCTTCGCATACGGCGCCGGGGCATACTGCAGCGACGTGGAGAGCCCCACCGCGCCCTCCCGCATGGCATCGCGCACCAGCGCCTTCATCCGTTCCAACTCCGCCGCGGTTGGGGCCCGGTCGTCATCGCCCAGCACCATGCGCCGCACCTGTGTCGCCCCGACGTAGCTTGCCAGATTGATCCCGATCCCCTGCGTGCGCAGGCGCGCGAAGTAGCCGCCGAACGTGCGCCACGTGGGCCGCACACCGTAGTGCTCCCAAGCGACATGGTCGGCCTTAAGGATGGCGTCGTTCAGCGGCGCAATCGAACCGCCCTCGCCGGTCACCTCGGTGGTGATTCCCTGGAAGATCTTGGAGGGCAGATGCGGATTGACCAGAATGGTCGTCTCCGATTGCCCCAGCATGTCGATGAAGCCCGGCGCCACCACCATGCCGCGCGCGTCGATGGTGCGCCTGGCCGGCATGCCCGCCAACCGTCCGATCCCAGCGATCTTCCCCGCGCGAATCCCGATATCGGCCGCATACCAGGGCGACCCGGTTCCGTCGATGACGCGCCCGTTGCGGATCACCAGGTCGTACGGAGCCGCGGCGGCGGCAAACAGCAATATCGGCAGCAGGATCGGCATACGTGCAGTATAGTGTTGCCCTGCCAATCTACGCTACTCTGTTGCCGATGGACCCGCACACCTTCGTCCCCGCCGAACGCGCCGTGTTCCGGCATCTGACAACTCCACAGAAGATCCAGCGCTTCCTCGACGACCTCGCCTATAACAAGGAGCGCGACGGCGAGACTTGCCGCTCTCCCCGCCGCGTGCTGCGCGACCGCACCGCGCACTGTATGGAGGGCGCGCTCTTCGGCGCCGCCGCCCTGCGCATGTTGGGATACCCGCCCCTGCTGCTCGATTTCGAGGCGGTGCGCGACGACGACCACGTGCTCGCCATCTTTCGTGATCGCGGGCACTGGGGGGCGCTGGCCAAATCCAACTACTCCGGCCTGCGCTTTCGCGAGCCCGTCTACCGCACCCTCCGCGAGCTCGCCATGAGCTACTTCGAGCATTACTACAACCTCAAGCGCGAGAAAACGCTGCGCAATTATTCGCGGCCTGTCAACTTACGCCGCTTCGATTCCATTCACTGGATGACCGCCGGGGAAGACGTCTGGGTAATTCCGGAATACCTGGTGACAATCAAGCACACGCCGCTGCTGCGGGCGGGGCTGGCTTCGCGCTTGGGTCGCGTCGACGACCGTCTCTTTGCCGCCGGACTGGTAGGCAGCGCCGGCGATTAGACCGCGGCGTCCCGGGCGGCGGGCGTTCGCCGGCTGCTCATTCGTATCCCCAGGAAATACAAGGCGCACAGCACCAGGACGCCGCCCGCGATCCAATGGCCTTCCTGCTGCATCATGCGCACCAGAGCCTCCGGGTCGTTCATTAAGTCGGGATGTGCCGCCGTGATCTTGGCCCCGAACCACGCCAGAACCGTGCACCAGGAGAATGCTCCGAGCACGGTCACCAGGCTGAAAACGCCGAAGGACATGCGCGTGATGCCGGCTGGAATCGAGATCAGGTGGCGGATCACCGGCAACAGCCGGGCGAAGAAAACCCCGCCAACTCCGTACCGCCTCATGAACCGCTCCGCCCGTTCCAGGCCATCGGGTCTGATGAAGACGAGCCGCCCCCAGCGAAGAATCACTGCCCTGCCAATCCACCGCGATACCCAGTAGGTAATCGCCGAACCCAACCACGAACCGAACGTCCCGGCCAATACGACGCCGCTGAAGCTCATCCGGCCCTGCGCGGCCCAGAACGCGGCGGGTGGAATCACAATTTCACTGGGCACCGGAAAGATGGAGCTTTCCATCGCCATCAACGCGATCACCCCGAGATAGCCACCGTCGCGCACCCAGCCGAACCACACTTGCAGCAAGCCGTGAAGCATCTTAGTCCCCCATCGCCGCCGCCGGCTAGCTGGTACGGTAGTTGGCAATCAGCCGGGTGATCACGTCCTGGTGAATCTTGATCTTCCCCTGTTTGATAAACATGTCCTTCAGGCCGCTTTCGAACAGCGTGTTGCGCTCTCTGGCCTTCTGGCTCTTGATCTCATCGCGAATTTCGCTGCGCTGCGCCGCCATTTGCGACATATCCGCGCCGCTGTGGGAGATTACTTTGGCCACGATGGTGCCTCCATCCGGCACGCCCACCGGTCCGAAGATGGTACCGTCCGGCTTGCTGAAGCCCTCGGATACGTAACTGGCGATTCCCAGTCCTTCGATCTTGCCGGCGCGGTCGACTTCCGTAGAGGTCTTGATATCCAGCCCCATCGACTTGGCCGCCTTTGCCAGATCTCCACCCATTGCCTTGGCCTTTTCGATCAGTTCGTTGGCGTGCTTCTGTACCGCCGCCGTCGAACGGTTTCGCACCGTCATCTCGCGGATCTGGCTCTGCACTTCCTCAAAACTGGACGGATGAGGAGGAATCACGTCGTTGACGATTGCCAGCGCCACCTTGTTTCCCGAACTGATCGGTTGCGATACTTCACCCTTCTTGAGCGTGGCCACAGCCTGGTCGAAATCCGCGCTCGGTCCCAGTTCCGGTACTGCCGCCCCGGCCAAGAAACCGTCGGCGCGCACCACGTCCATGTTGTAGTCCGCGGCCACTTTTTCGGGGTGCGTCGGGTCCTTCTGCAGCGCGGGCTGCGCCTTGTCGGACACCTCCTGCATCAGATCGTTGACGCGCTGCTTCTTCCACTGCGCCGCCAGTTCGCCCTTCACTTCGGCGAACGTGCGGATACCGGCATCCTGCCGGGCCAGAGTCTGCACGATGTGATACCCGTACTGGGTTTTCACCAAGTCGCTGGTCTCGCCCACCTTCAGTGAAAAAATCGCTTTGTCGAACTCCGGAACCATCTGGCCGTGCGTGATCCAATCGCCAAGATCGCCCCCGTTCGCCGCCGAACCGCCCGTGCCGCCGCCGTTGTCTTCGGAATTCTGCTTGGCCAGTTTGGCGAAATCCGCGCCGCCCTTGATCTGCTTCAGCAGGCTTTCCGCCTTGGCCTTGACAGCCGCGTCCTGCTTGCCTTCCGTCTTCAGCAGGATGTGCCGCGCCTTGACACGCTCCGGCGTGCGGAACGCTTCCTGGTTTTGCGCGTACATGCGTTGCAGGTCGGCGTCGGTCGCGTTGACCGTGGCTTCCACTTTGCTCTGGTCGATCACCAGAACCGTCAGGTTTTTCTTCTCGGGCGATGTGTATTGCGCAGGGTTGGCCTTGTAATAATTCTGCATTTCCTGCAATGTGGGTTCGGATTCGGCCTTGTACTTATCCACCGTCAAGCGGACGAACTCGACTTTGATCTTCTCGCCTTTCTTGCGGAAGGCGGCTTCAATCTCCGGCTGGGTCACCACCGTCCCCTCCAATGCGATATCCCGCAGGCGGGAAATCGCCACCTGCCGCTTGAGATCGCTCTCGAACTGGTCGATGGTCATGTTCTGCTGCGCCAGCATGGAGGCATACGCTTCCTTGCCCACGAACTTGCCGTCGGGGAAAAGGCTCGGCACAAGTTGCCGGATGGCCTCGGCCACGTCGGCATCGCTGACTTGTATCCCCAGGCGCGTCGCCTCCAACTCCATGGCCCGATCGGTCACCATCTGGTCCAGCATCTGCGGGATGTACGTCGGCAGAATTTCCGTCGGCAACTGGCGGCTGCGGATCGTGGACTGAATCAGGCGCTGCGTCTCCGCCAGGGTGATCGTCGTTTTGCCGACCTCCGCGATCACCGTGTCCGAGCTCGTGGTCCCGTTGTTGTAGTTGGGAACCAGGTAGGTGAGCATGGAAAACGCAACCAGCAGCAGCAACGCTCCCAGAAGGATGCGGACGGCTTTATCTCGGCTTCGAAACAGATCAAACATGTTAGGCAGAACTCCTGTGTTCTAAGGGGGAAAACACCAGTATAACGAAAAAACGGGCGCCTTTGGGGCGCACAATTTCGGAGTGCCATGTCCGGCCCGGCGGCGGATATACTAGTCGATCTGAGGAGTATAAACCGATGTCTCTACGGATTAATGACACCGCCCCCGATTTCACCGCCGAAACCACCCAGGGCACCATCCATTTCCACCAATGGATCGGCGACGGGTGGGCCGTTCTGTTTTCGCATCCGAAGGATTTTACCCCGGTGTGCACCACCGAACTCGGCTACATGGCCGGCCTGCAACCCCAATTCGAAAAACGCAACTGCAAAATTATCGGGCTGAGCGTGGACCCGGTGACCAACCATGGCAAATGGGCCGCGGATATCGCCGAGACACAGGGACATGCCGTGAAATTTCCCATGATCGGCGACCCGGAACTCAAGGTTGCCAAGCTCTACGGCATGCTGCCGGCGGAGACCGGGAGCACCTCGGAGGGCCGTACCGCCGCCGACAATGCCACCGTGCGCACCGTCTTCATGATCGGACCCGACAAGAAGATCAAACTGATGCTCATGTACCCGATGAGCACCGGACGCAATTTCGACGAGGTGTTGCGTGTGCTGGACTCGATGCAACTTACCGCCAGGCACAAAGTGGCGACGCCCGTGAACTGGAAGTCCGGCGACGACGTGATTATTTTGCCTTCGGTGTCCGACGCGGACGCCAAAGAGAAATACCCGGATGGCTGGAAGGCTCCGAAACCATACCTGCGCATCGTGCCTCAACCCAAGTAACCCAAGTAAGGTGGGGCATGCTTAGCTTGCCGGCCGAAAGGCCGGCCATGCTTGCCCCCTCCAAAAAAAAATGGTTCCAAGTGACCTGATTTCCAGCCTGGCTCACTACCGGCATGCACGGCATTG
>OBLU010002046.1_pt1 | contig 18729 bp, 14 predicted proteins | sample 1518681 | NCBI WGS metagenome assembly OBLU01 (sample SAMEA3539304, study PRJEB22396) | soil metagenome | biome: tundra; feature: field; material: soil | place: USA | collected 2010-05 | depth 0.15 m | reverse complement strand
AGTTCGCGATAGGCGCGCATTACGGTGTTGGGATTGATGGCGAGATCGACGGCGAGCTGGCGCACAGTGGGGAGTTGATCGCCAGCCGTCAGCGACCCAGAGGCAATTCCGCTCCGCACCTGATCAATCAGCTGGCGGTAAACGGGGACGCCACTATGGAGGTCGATCGTGAACCGTGGCGCCGCGGGAGTGTTGTTCCTTCCCATGTGTGTCAGTGTACTACACTGCTAGTACATTATGTCAAGACAAAACTTCAACCACTAAGGACACGAAGGTTCACGAAGGAAAATCTTGGAGAACTTCGGGTGTTCAACGTTGAGCGACGGCGACAAAGAATGACGATGAGATGAGGCGGCCCTTGTGGCGCTGCCGAGTGCGGCGGCGAGACGCCGCCGCGACAGCCGGCAGGATGCCGGCGCTACGTTTTTGTTACCTTGAAGCCTTTGCGGCGTTGTTCGCTGTAGCGGTGCAGCGCGTCGAGGATGATGGGGTAGGCTTCGCCGGCGGGCCGGATCTCATCGACCTCGACTGCCTTGCCTTCCAGTTGTTTGTAATCCTGAAAAAAGCGGCGCAGCATGAGCAGGCGGTGCGGGGGCATCTCGGCTGCCTCTTTATATGAGTTGAATTCTGGGTCCTCGGTCGCGATGGCGATGATTTTGTGGTCCTGCTTGCCGGCGTCGATCATGGTCATCAGCCCGATGGTGCGGGCATGAATGATGGTCAGCGGGACGACTGTCTCCTGACACAACACCAAGACATCGAGCGGGTCGTCGTCTTCGGCGAGCGTCTGCGGAATGAATCCGTAGTTCGCCGGGTAGTAGACGGCGGAATAGAGGATGCGGTCGAGGCGGATCAGGCCGCTCGACTTGTCGAGTTCGTACTTCACGCTCGAGCCGAAAGGGATTTCCACCACGCAGTCGAATTCGTGGGGAAGCTTGTCGCCGGGAGTTACGTCGTGCCAGGGATGGATCATAGGAAGAAGATGTGACTCATTTATTCTAGCGGACGCGAAGCGGAATCATCGAACTGCGGGATCGAACGCAGGCGGGGTCGAGCGTGCAACTAGGGCCGTCGGCGAGAGGACTTCAGTAGACGGGGCAACTGTTCTCTGACTGCGCGGTGCAGATGCCGATTCTGTTTCCGCATGGCGGATTGCTCGTGCCGGGGAAGGTTGTAAAGACGCATGGAAACTTCGACCAGCATGCGGTCCAAAGCCAGAAGGACGTCCATCATCTGGCGTGGATCGGTGCCGCGATGATGCGAATTGTGTGATCGCTTTTGCTCCCGCTGAGTCATTGGACGCACTTTCCAGATCCTCACGCATTTCGAAAGGAAACTCCACTACAGATAAAGCATCGAAGCCCGGAATGGAAATTGAAACAATCGATGGGGCGCATCGGTGCGGACGGATTGCAGTAAGTGTTTGAAAACAGAGTGCATCGGGCACGCAGCGAGTCGTTCGGCCGATGCCGCGGATCGATTCTTTGCGTGGGCCGAGGGTGTGCTCCGGTATCTTGATTCTCACGCTGGTGACGCGTAGAGTCTGAGGTGGGGTGCATCCTTTCCGGGGGCTTTATGTCGAGTCAAGGCAATACCTATCTCAAGTTCGGTGGAGCGACGGCGGTGATTCTGCTGCTGCTTGGCTACTTGGCCTATACCGGGGTGCAGGACAGCAAGAGTTACTACGTCACGATTAAAGAACTGCACAAGATGGGCGATGGCGCCTATTCGAAACGCTTGCGAGTTGCGGGGAACGTGCAGCCAGGCTCGATCAAGCGCGTGGGAACGCACGTGCAGTTCGTATTGATGGAAGAAGATCAGACTCTGCATGTGGATTACACGGGGACGGAAGCTCCGCCCGATACTTTCAAAGATGATTCCCAGGCGCTTGCCGACGGGAGATTCGACCGGGACGGCGTGTTTCATGCCAAGCAATTGCAGGCGAAGTGCGCTTCGAAGTATGCACCGCAGCAGCCGGGGACTCCGGCGAACGGCGTGCGACCTTCCGAACCCGCGAAGAGTATGACGCAGGTGCAGACCGCTCCGGTCGGCACGGCGAACTGATCGGCCGCAGGCCATTCACTCATTCCAACCCCTCTGCTTCTTCGTTACCGGATTCGTGCCGGACGGCGTATCTTCGTGTCAATCTTCGCAAAAGCGCATAGATGCGCTATCGTACCTGTGACATTCTGGCTGCCTTCCTCCGGTGCCTGTGACTGACGCCATCCCGCCCAACTCGCCCATCATCACGGTGCACAACGTCGTCAAGCAGTTTGGACGGTTTGCCGCGCTGCGCGGCGTGACCGCGGAGTTTGACGCGGGACGATTTCACGCGATCCTGGGGGAGAACGGGGCGGGGAAGACTACGCTGTTGCGGGGGTTGGCCGGACTGGCGCAGCCGACGCGGGGGAAGATCTCGATTTTCGGGAAGACGCCGCAAGAGGCGTGCCGCGATCTTGGATATATGGCGCATCCGTCGCTGCTTTACGACGAGATGAGCGGGATGGAGAACCTGCGCTATTTTGGGCGGCTCTACGGCATTGCGGGCGATGGGCGCTGCGCAGAAGTGATCCGAGCGGTGGGGCTCGACCCGGAGTTGACGCGCGCGGTGGGGCAATATTCGCAGGGGATGCGGCAGCGGATGTCGCTGGCGCGGGCGATTCTGCATGATCCGAAGGTGCTGCTGCTGGATGAGCCTTTTTCGAACGTGGACGTGCATTCGGCGCGGGCGATGGTCGGGCTGCTCAAGGGCATGCGTGACGCAGGGAAGACGGTTTTTGTGATCACGCATCAGGCGCGGTTGCTGGAGGGTGTGGCCGACGAATTCGTGTGGATGCAGGCGGGGGAGATCGTGGACCGTACTCCGACCTTGGCGCGAGCGGGAGCCGAGGACGTCCAATGAACTCTTTCTGGTCGTTGGTCGCCGCGACGCTGGTGAAAGATATCCGGCTGGAGTGGCGTTCGAAAGATGCGCTGAATTCCATGCTGTTCTTTTCGCTGCTAGTGGTGGTGATCTTCAGCTTTTCGTTCGATCCGCTAGCGGAAGAGTCGCGCCACATTGCTGGTGGATTGATCTGGGTTGCGTTTCTGTTTGCTTCGGTGGTGGCGCTCAATCAGACGTGGGCGCGAGAGTTGCGCAATCAGGTGCTGGATGCGTACCGGGTTTCTCCGGCTCCGGCGAATGCGCTGTTCCTGGCCAAGGCGCTGGGAAATTTTCTGTTTGTGAGCGTGCTGGAAGCGCTGATGACGCCGTTGTTCGTGATTTTTTACAACCTGCGGGTGCTGGGTCCGGCGTGGCAGTTGATTCCGATTGCCGTGCTCGGAACTTGGGCGCTGGTGGTGAATGGGACATTCTTCGCGGCGATGTCGCTGCGGACGCGCAGCCGCGAGATCATGCTGCCGCTGCTGCTGTTTCCGATTTCGATTCCTGCCGTGCTGGGCATGGTGGCGGGGACGACATCGATTCTGACCGGGGAAGAGTCGGCACACTTTTGGATCGTGTTGCTTCTCACCTACGATGTGGTGTTTACTACAGCTTGTCTGGCATTGTTTGGAATGATTCTGCACGCAGAATGAAAAAAACTTTCACTGTCTTATCGGTGATCACGGCGGTTCTGCTGGCCTACGCCTTATATCAGGCACTGGTGGTGGCGCCTACGGACGCGCAGCAGGGCGATGTTTACCGGATCATTTACTACCACGTGCCTTCGGCGTGGACGGCGTTTCTTCTGTTCTTCATTAATTTCATCGCATCGATTCAGTACCTGGCCAACCGGAAGCCCTCGACGCAGAGTGCGGCAAAGTGGACTGTGCTTGCGATTGGAGTCATCGGGGTGATTGCGTGTTTTCTGCCGCCGGTGCAGCAGTTGATACCGAAGGGCATGCGTCCGAGCGCGGTGGCGACGACGGTGTTGTTGATTCCGATATTTTATTTCTTGATCGGGAAATTGTTTCCGGGACAGCTTCTTGACGTGCTGGCGGTGACGACGGCAGAAGTGGGAGTGGTGTTTTGCACGATCGTGCTGGTCACGGGACCGATCTGGGCGCGGCCGGTGTGGGGGATATGGTGGGCGCCGGGGGATATCCGACTGACTTCGACACTGGTGTTGTGGCTGATTTATGTGAGTTATCTGGTGCTGCGGCGCTTTTCGAATAGTGCGCAGACGCAAATGATGGCGGCGGCGCTGGCGGTCTTCGGCGCACTCGATGTGCCGCTGGTCTATTTTTCGATCTGGTTCTTCCGCACGCAGCACCCGCAGCCGGTGATTGGCGGGGGTGGGTCGATGGATCCACGCATGCTGCGCACGCTGCTGGACAGCTGGATCGCATTTCTTTTCTTTGCTTTTCTCGTGTGCTGGTCGCGGTTCCGGTTGGAGTTGTTGCACCGGGAGATCGAGGAAGCGCACGCGATGGAGTCTTTGGTGGGAGCAGGTGTGGCGGCCAAGGCCAGCCTTCCGCTCGGGCGGAGTACGCGATGAATGGTATTAAGTTTCTGTTTGCCGCTTACATTGCGACGTGGGTGATCCACGGGGTTTATCTGGGAAGCTTGGTTCGGAGATTTAGTCGGTTGAGGCAGCAGTTGAAGGAGTTGGGGAAGAAGTAGGCGGGCTTCCGGGCTCTTGGCTCCCGGCTCCCGATTTTCGACAGCGGCGGAGCCTCAGTGAGAGAGTCCGCCAAACCGAGTGCCGTCCCTCCGGGACTCGCGTGATTTTTCAACCAATCTCCCCGGCACTTCCGTGCCGGGCTTTCACATTCCGCCGCTCCGCGGCTTGAGTATGGCAGCGCTTGTTCCAGCTTCCTCCCACAGATTCATTGCTCGCGGTTCAGTCCGACGATTTTCTGCCGCCTTCACGGCCGTCGAGCGTCGATGCGGAGGGGCACGAAGCTGAAAGCTGAAAGCTGAAAGCTGAAAGCCTTTCAACTCAGTTGCTGGCTTTCCATTCCTTCTGCAGGGCGGCGAGGAAGTCGGGGCTGCCGTTGGAGCGGAGGAATTCGTAGTCTTCGATCATGGCGGCGGTGCCGATGCGGGCCGAGGGCAGAGGATTTTCCACCCGAATGACGCGGGCGGTGAAACGGACGCGGACGGCGTCGGTGAGGGTGACGTGGGGCGGGAAGGTGAGGGTGACTTCGATCTTGGTTCCGGCCTCGACGGCGCGGTCGAGGTAGAAAAAGACGCCGCGGGCGCTGACGTTCTGGGTCTCGGTGTGGAACTCGCTGGCGCCCTGGAGTCGGACAATGGCGGGCAGGCGCATGTCAAAGCGCCGCATCATCCGCCGTTCCTGTGAATTCGGTTGCATGGCCAGAACGCTCCGCCAAGAGCGCGTACTACCAGAAAAGCACAGCAGACGGCTAATGCCCCAGAGGCTCAAGGCCTGAATTTGAACTGGGTGCGGCCCTGTCGCCCTTCAATGTATAGAAACATCAGCAGTTTGCAACAGCAAAATGCGAATCGGAACTGATTCGGTAATCTGTTCGGATTTCGGAACAGACTCCTTGTTCCGCGAGCCGCGCGAGGACGCACGAATGCGCATGGCTCAGGCGGGTTGACAGCAATCGATCTGCCATCGCGATTCGTGGGGAGCAGTCAGTCTTGAGCGAAGAATGAGGGGGTTGCAGAGGCGTTCCACCGGAACGACGGTTGACTCATGCAATAGGTTGCGGAAAGAGGATCTTTCTTTCCACAGCGCTTTTCCACAGCAGGGATTAGGAAACGAGGAGGCTGCAACTCTCTTCACGCCACTTTTGTGCCAGAGCGCGGCATCTTTCGATGGCCTCGACCGCATCTGACGAATCTTGGAGCCCCGGCAGGCCGGAGGTTCGCTTGACTTGTCTATCCGGTAGATGTTTAAGTAGTTATTTAATTTTTCCGCCAGTTCCAGTGACATGCAAGCCGCGGTCAGGTTCGCCGGCGCGAGGCTCGATGGATTTGTGCGCCGTCCAAAATCTCTCCACTGATCTGAGCGAAGAATGATCGCAAGAACGATCGGGATAAGCACGATCGAAAGAATACTGGTTTGACTGCATCGGAGGAACGAGTGAACGTAGAGCGCCGTTGGTTGGGAACATCCGTGGTACGAGTTCGTGTTCTGGCCGCTGGGCTGGTGCTGTTAGGGGCAGGATGCGCAGTTCTCGGGTGGGGTTCCCGCTCACGCCAAACCGCCGCGAACGCCGCGGCCCACCTTCCAGCGATCGAAGCGCCGGCAACGGCTGTACCGAGCCTTTTGGGGCCGTCGCAGGCTGGTTCCGCGGGAGCCAGCGGAGACGGGCAGTCGCGGGCGCGCTCGCTCTTCGCAGGACTGCCGCTTATCTTTGAGCCGAACCAGGGACAGGGGAACTTGGAGCCAACCGACCAGCGCGCAAAGTTCGTGACCCGCGGCTCCGGATACAGTCTGTTCCTGGGCTCCGAGGGAGCGATTCTGAGCCTGGTGTCTCGCGAGCAGTCCAAGTCGAAGCAGGATGCGTCGCTCACCCGCGTGGATTCGCTGCAGATGAAGCTGGCGGGCGCGAATCCGAACGCCAATGTGAGCGGTGCGGACTTGCTGCCGGGCAAGAGCAACTATTTTCTGGGCAGTGATCCGGCGAAATGGCACCGGGGTGTTCCGCAGTTTGCGCGGGTGCGGTACGAAGACATTTATCCCGGAATCAATCTGGTTTTCTACGGCAATCAGGGACATCTGGAATACGACTTCCAGGTGGCGCCTGGCTCCGATCCGAAGCAGGCCGAGCTGGAATTCAACGGTGCGAAGCAGTTGGAGTTGAAGGACGGGGCCCTGGTAATCCGGAGCGAGGGCGGGAGCGTGCAGCTTGATGCTCCGCGGGTGTACCAGGAGGTCGCGGGCCGCCAGCAACCGGTCGAAGGCCGTTTTGTTTTGCGTGGGGCGAACCGCGCGGGATTCTCGATTGGCTCTTATGATCACTCGCGCGAATTGATCATCGACCCGATTCTGACCTTCTCCACCTACTTTGGCGGCAGCGGCGACGAACGCGCGACTTCAGTGGCCGTGGACGGAAGCTTCAATATCTACATTGCGGGTTCGACGACGTCGCCCAATCTCCCGACAGTTGCGGGGATTTTTCAGCCAACGCTGGCGACCGGAGCGACACAGAACGTTTATGTCGCCAAGATCACTCCGCCCTTGGGATCGATTGTGGCGGCTCTTGACTATGTGACGTATCTGGGCGGTTCCGGGAGCGACTACCCGGTTGGCATCAGTGTCAACGGTGGGGGCGAAGCGTACGTGGCGGGCACGACGACCTCGGCTAATTTCCCGACGACGCTGAATGCCTATCAAGATGCGGCTGAGGTCGCAGGCACTCACGCCTTCGTGACCTGGCTGCAGAACGACGCTACGGCGTTGAAGTATTCCTCGTACCTTTCGGGCAACGGCACCGACATCGCCAGCGGAATGACCATCGACGCGTCGGGATACATTTATGTGACCGGCACGACGACGTCGACCGATGCCTCCAGTGGTCTGATCCAATTCCCAGCCAGCAATCTGCCGCAGGGAGTGCCGTTCCAGAGCATTTCACGCTCCCCGGGTCAGCCCCAGTTTTTCGTGACCAAGGTCAATACAAGCGCGCCGAGGCAGGCGAGTATCGCGTACTCGACCTTTTTTGGCGGGGCCAGCTTTAACACACCGACCGCAGTCGCTGTAGGCGGGGGCATTGCCGTCGACACGAACGGCAACGTTTATTTCACGGGAACAACGAATTACTTGTTCTCGGGATGCGCGGGGTGCGGCGGCAGCGACTTTCCCATCCTGAACGCGTACCAGCCGTGTCTGGGTGTGCCCCCTCCGACCCAGATCACCAATCCTCCGTCGTGCACGACCGATACGACTACGACCGATCCGGACGCCTTCGTGGCAAAGCTCAACCTGAATCCCACCGCCGCTCAGGGACAACAGCTGGTCTGGTCGACTTATCTGGGAGGCGCCGGGACGGACTCAGGCGTGGGCATCGCCGTCGATACTGGAGCAGCCAACGTCTACGTTGTCGGAACCACGAACTCCTCCCCATTTGCCATCGTAACGACTCTAAATACGGCCGCTCCATATCAAATCTGCCTGGACACAGCAATCAATCCGCCAGCGGGCACGCCGTGCCCCACATTCACCACGACTCCCCCCAACGATGCCTTCGTGGCACGGCTGACCAACCCGACCACGACCACGGGCACTGCCGTGAACGTGGCGCTCAACTACTTCTCCTATCTGGGAGGGGCCAACAACGAAGCCGGCTTGGCGATCACAGTGGACTCCGCAGCAGGTGCCGTGATCACGGGATGGACCCAGTCACCCGATTTCCCTGTTTTCCCTGTGGGGACGAGTTCTCTAACTGGCTTCCAGGATGCGTTCACAGCCCGGCTGAACACCACCGCGGTGCTGGGGCAGACGACGGCGGGCTCCTGGGTTAACTACTTCGGGGGCAGCAGCGCCGACTCGAATACGGTGTTCACGGAAGGTACCGGCGTAGCGCTCGACGTCAACCAGAACGCCTACTTCGCAGGGGACACGAATTCGGTTGACTTGCAGGTCAATAAGCCATTACAGGCGACCAACAACAGCAACCCCGGCGGGTACGACGCCTTTGTGACCCAACTGGGATCAGCGTTGAGTTTGTCGATCACTGGAGTGCTGTCGTCGGGGACGAACCAGTTTTTCGTCGATGCGGGGAATCCGGCAACGTTCACTTATACGGTGACGAACAATGGCCCCGATCTGGCCAGCAGCATCACTGTTCTGGATAATGTGAGCCCGTTGGTCACGGGTGTTCCGCTTAGTAATATTACTGCGAGCGTCACCTCGGGGACTTGCGGGGGAGGCTCGACCAACACCAACGTGAGTTGTACCCTTCCACCCCTGCAGGCTGGCTCGACCGCAACGGTCACCATCACTGCAACGCCTGCGGCGAATAGCAGCGGGAGTCCGTCGTCGTTCAATGGCGGGTCGGTGCAGGCAATAGGGCCGGGCAACGTCGTTCTGGCAGAGACGTCAGTCGCGGCGCAGACATCCGATTTCAGCATCTCAGTCAGCCCTCCGAACGGCAGTGTGGCACAGGCGGGAGATACGGCCCCCTACAATGTGCAGCTGTCACCGCATACCGCCTACTCCAGCAGCATCTCGCTGGCGTGTAGCGGCTTACCCCCTGCGTCTAGCTGCAACTTCACGACCCAATCGGTCAAGCTGGTGGGGGGCCCAGCGTCTTCCACGCTCAACCTGGTGACGACGGCGAGGCCAATAGTAACGCCGGCGGCGAGTCTGCGGAGCCTTTATGGGCTCTGGCTGGCGGTTCCGGGATTAACGCTGCTGGGTGTGGGAGTCGGAGGCGACAGGCGCCGCCGGCGTATCCTGGGAATTTTCATGTTGTGCGCTTTGTTTGCTCTGCTTCTGCTGCAGCCGGCGTGTGGTGGAACGTCGACGCAAGCGCCGGTCAGCGGAACGCCTCCAGGAGTCTACACGATCACCGTCACGGGGACGTCGGGTAGCGACAGCAAGAGCAGTTCCATCACGCTGTCGGTCCCGTAGGCTCAACGCGCAAGACGACTGCAAGAAGGGAAGCTCACGGACGTCTCGTCCGTGGGCTTCGATGTTTTGGTCAACAGAAATGGGCTTCGGACAGGAAAGAACTACGCCCCCGCCGACAGTTTGTGGTGTCCTTTGGCCTCGGCAATGCCGTACTGCCGGATCTTATAGAGCAGGGCTTTATAACTGATCTGGAGAATCGCAGCGGCCTGCTTGCGGTTCCAGTTGGTCTGTTCCAAAGCCTGGGTGATGGCCTGGGCTTCGGCTTCATCTTTGGCGGTGCGTGCCAGAGATTTCAAACCACCTGACTCCGCTCCGCGGGCAGAGGAATCGCCGGGACTTCCGCCGGTGCCGTCGTTGCGGGGAAGCAGTTCGCTGACTGCCAGGTTCTCGTCTCCAAGAATCAAGTAGCGCTTCAGGAAGTTATTCAACTCACGAAGATTGCCGGGCCAGGAATGATTCTGGCAGGCCTGCAGCAGCGCCGGTGAGAGGGGAAGCGGCGCGCGCGCGTAACGCTCGGCCATGCGCGACATGGAGTGCTTGAGCAGGATGGGAATCTCTTCTTTGCGCTCGCGCAACGGCGGAATCTGCATGGTGAAGGCGTTGAGGCGGTAGTAGAGATCCTCGCGCAGGCGCTTGTTGGCGAGAGCTTCGGGAATGTTGATGTTGGTCGCGGCCAGGATGCGCACATCGACCTTGATAATGGAACGGCTGCCCAGGCGCGAGAATTGCTGATCCTGCAACACGTGCAGAAGTTTGGCCTGCAGCAGCGGCGGCATCTCGCCGATTTCGTCGAGCAGAATCGTTCCGCGATTGCACAGCTCGAACTTGCCGGGCTTGGCATGGGTTGCGCCGGTGAAGGCGCCCTGCTCGTAGCCGAACAGTTCGCTCTCAAGCAGGTCGGCCGGAACCGCGGCGCAATTCACCTTGAGGAATATGCGATGGGCGCGCGGCGAAAGCTTGTGGATCAGGCGTCCGAGGACTTCTTTGCCGGTGCCGCTCTCGCCGAGCAGCAACACGGGGATGTCTACATTGGCGACCAGCGCGGCTTGCGATCGGATCTTGCGCATCTGCGGGCTGGCGGCGATAAAGAAAACATCTTCGGAGAGTTCTTCGACTTCCCCGCTGTACGTCTGTTTGCCCTGACCGAGGCTGAGATCGATGACTGCATCCAGTTCTGCTTTTTGAAACGGCTTGGTGAGGTAGTCGAGGGCGCCCAGCTTCATCGCGTGTACGACCTTGCGCGTGTCGTTGACGCAGGACAGCATCACGACCTTGATGCCGGGTTGGACCTGGCGCAGCTGTTCGAGAGTCTGCAGACCGTCGATGCCGGGCATGAGCACGTCGAGCAGCACCAGGTCGGGCTGCAGGCCCTTTTCTACTTGTTGCAGGGCTTCTTCGCCGGTGGTTGCGGTTTCGACTTTGTAGTCGTCCACCTCCAGCAGCGTTTTGATGTAGCGGAGCATGCCGGGTTCGTCGTCGACCAGCAGAATCTTGGCGGTTGGCTTCATCGGTTTTTCCCTTTGCTGGCGGCGGCCACGGCTGGTTTGAACGGGATCAGGAAAGAAAATTTGCAGCCCGCGCCGGGATCACTCTCGACCCAGATCTTGCCTCCCATGCCCTGCACCAGGCGGCGCGCAATGGCCAGGCCCAATCCCATACCTTCCTGGGCTTCGGTGCCGGGAAGGCGGAAAAAATCGTCAAAAACTTCCAGGTGGAACTCCGCGGGGATTCCGGGCCCGGTATCAGACACGCTGACCTTGACGGAGTTGGGCTGAGTGACGCTCTGACGGCGGCGCTCCGAAGGCGAAGGCCCAGCGGCGGCGCGGCGTTCCCACATGTAGGGCTCGGCGTGCAGCCACACCGTCCCGCTCTGGGGTGTGAACTTAAAGGAATTCTCCAGCAGATTCGAGATCACGCGCTCCAGTTTTGGGGAATCTAAGGGGAAAACGGGCAGTTTGACGTTGGCGAGAAAATAGAGAGCCAACCCTCGTTCCTGAAAGCGATTCGACCACAAGCGGCATACGTCGGCCAGACAATCGTTGATGTTGCCTGGCGCGAACTGCATGCGCAGGCCCCCAGTTTCGAGAGCACTGTAGGTCAAGAAATCCTGAATAAACTGTTGCAGGCGCTGTCCGCTGGCCTGCATGTCGCGCAAGACCTCACGCTGTCGGTCGCTGATTGGGCCCAGCTTCTCGCTCTGCAGCAAATCCACGTAGCCGTTCAGAATCGAGAGCGGCGTTTTGAGATCGTGGGCGGCAGAGCCCAGGGCGTTGGTGGTGCGCTGGAAACGCTCGCGCAGTTCCTTGTACTCCTGGAGCAAGTTTTCCGGACTGGGTACATCGCCGTCAGGTCGGGTAGCAGCAACTGGCATAGATTCCGGGGTTCCTCCCGCGTCAGAAACACACGTGTTCTTTTGGACACTGGCCATGACGGAATACCACAGGTTTACACGGGGAGAGGGGAAACCGCACCCGACATTTGAAGCACGAGTGCCAGTAACAAAATCGTATGTCAGGCGCAATTTGTTGTCAACGGAAAATGCACGGGAATTACCCAAGTGTAGCAAAAGGTTGCACTTTTGATGACCTATGGGGCTGACGGCTGGAATTATGAGAATCGAACAGAAAGCGAATATAAGTGCGGAAAACTGCCGCTCCTTTACTGGTTTTGCAGTCCGAGACGGGCGGAGTTCAGTGTTCCAGGCCGGTTCTGCACGGAATTGGGCCGGGATTTGGCCCCTCAGGTGCTGCCGACGTGGGGGCTTAGAGCGATGGAGAAGTCTGCATGAACGGCGGAAAAGCGGGAAATGAGCGGCGGAAGTGGGCAAGGTTGCCGCTGGCCATCCCCGTTTTCGTTCGCAGCCGTGATGGGAAGGGCAAGGACTTTCTTGAGTTTGCGACCGCCTTGAACGTGAGCGCGGGCGGGATGTTGGTCGCAATTCGGCGGGCTTTGCCCGCGATTGCTCAGATCCGGCTGGAAATCCCCAGCGCCCCAGTGGCGGCGCTAGCGTTATTGCCAAGAGAGTCCCGGAGCCTGCGTGCCAAAGCTCTACGCAGCACCCCGGCCGAAGGGTACTACCTGCTCGGCCTGAAGTTCGCGCGTCCTCTGCTTGTGCCTGGCATTCCAAATGGTCGGCGGCGGAAAATCGCTTCTGCGGTGTGAAAATGTTTGCGCATGGCGCCCCCCAGAGTGTTACCCTTGGGACCAATCCCTGATTACCAGGGTGTGCCCGTCCCGTTCTTTGGTAAGTTGGTACTCTTCAACTACATAAGTTAGATTTGAGTGGTAGGTAGTGCGCCTGGATGCCTTTGGCTCTCCGGGTGCAGGGTGTTGTCTCTCCCCCCCAATTGGTAGAAACCAGCCATGACAACCAGTAGTGTGAATTCACTCGTCCAGCCTTTGGGGGAAATGCCGCCCGACGCGATTGTTTTCGGGCGCACCGAGGGCATGCAGGCGGTGCGCGACCGCCTGACCAAACTGGCGAGTGCCAACGTCCCGGTTCTGATCCAGGGCGAGAGCGGAACGGGCAAAGACATCATCGCGCGCATGATTCATGCGGCGTCGCCCTGGCGCACTGGGCCGTGGGTGAAAGTGAATTGTCCCGCGATTCCGGGCACGCTGCTCGAGAGCGAATTGTTCGGCTACGAAAAGGGCGCGTTCACGGGCGCCTATGGGATGAAGCCAGGGCGCGTGGAGATGGCGCACCGGGGCACGCTGTTTCTGGACGAAATTGCCGAGTTGGATATGTCATTGCAGTCGAAGTTGCTGCAACTCCTGCAGGACGGGCAGTTCTGCCGCATCGGCGCGCAGGAAGACAAGAAAGTGGAAGTGCGGGTGGTGTGCGCGACGAATCGCAAACTGGAACAGGAGATTGAAAACGGCACGTTCCGATCGGACCTGTTTTACCGGATCAACGTGGTGAATCTGCGCCTGCCTCCGCTGCGCGAACGGGCGAGCGACATTCCTGAACTGGTCGCGTATTTTCTCGAGTATCACAACCGGAAGTACAACTGCCGGGCGCGCGATCTCTCCAGCGAATTGATGTCAGAGTTGCGCAAATATCACTGGCCGGGCAACATCCGCGAGTTGGAGAACCTGGTGAAGCGCTACGTGATTCTGGGCGACGAAGAAGTGATTTCGTCCGATTTGGCGCCGCGGGCCACCGACTTCTTCAACGCGGAAATCCCGGTCGACGGCCAGATTTCGCTAAAAAAGCTGACACGCCAGGCGGTCCGCGAGTTGGAGCGGAAAGTCATCTTGAAAGTTCTGCAGAATTGTCACTGGAACCGCAAGCAAGCGGCGCGCGCATTGAGCATCAGCTATCGCGCGTTGCTCTACAAGATTCGCGATGCTGGACTTCCCTCGAACCGGGTGGTCAAGCGGCGGGACGCGGATAGTCCCAAGCAGGACATAGCGGCGGACTGAGCACCGCCCCATCTCGCGACTTCGATTTCATCCTGCGACTTGATCCGCCACTTGCCGCGCCTGGCGCGGCTTCTCCCGTGTTTTTGCGATGTTGCGCAGACATTTTCACTTTCCGCCCCACACGCAAGTCTCGAATATCCCATAAGTCCTTATCGGGCTGCGGCTTACAGAAAGACCCACTTTGGTACTCGAGGTGCAAATTAGGGGGCAGTACCTTAGCCTATCTCGTTAAGGTGCGAGCCACAGGTCGTCGGAGATTTGAAGACCCAGGCGGAGTAACTCCTAGGAGAAAGTACAATGAAGAAAATCCTCTTGCTTGCTGCACTGGCACTGGCCCTGCCAACGGCAATGTTTGCCGGCAGCAGCGTAGACTACACCAACAGTGGCGGCACCTTGTCGGGTTCGAGCGCGGGACTTTCGCTGAGCGGATCCGTCTTGATTGTCGTTAATGGGCTCAATGGAGGCGGGCTGATCACAGGGAACAACCTGGGCAGCGTCGGCTTCTCAACCGGTGCCCTCACGAGCGGTTCGTTGCAAATGGGCGGCACATTCGCAGGTGGTGGATGGTTCACCATCACTGGAAACGGCACCAGCGGAGTTCCGAGCGGAACCCTGTTTACGGGAACGTTTGACGGTCCTGTGACCTGGACGCTGGTGACTCTGGCCAACGGAACGCACAACTACACTCTGACCGGCAGCTTATCGGGCTGGACCGGCTCCGGAGCGGCGACCGTAGGTGTGACCGTGCAGTTGACGATCAACACCGGCAAAGGCTACTTCAACGGCAGCACGACCATTTCGAGCGGTGACACGAACATCGTAGTTCCGGAACCGGGCTCGTTGAGTCTGCTGGGAACTGGGTTGCTCGGTCTGGCTGGAGTGGTTCGTCGCAAGCTGAAGGGCTAAGCGTTTCTTTGCACTTCGAAAGACAGAACCCCGCCGCGAGGCGGGGTTTTTACTTTTGGGCAGGCGCTGGAATCTCGAATGAGCGCTAGCCGTGGAGTTCCGACAAGGCTTTTTTGGCGTCTGCGTGGTTGGGGCTTAGCTTGACGGCTTTCTCTAATTGCTGTCGCGCCTGCACGTTCTGGTTGGCTTTCTGATAGGCGAGGCCGAGGTGGTAGTGGAAGTCGGCGTCGTCGGGATCGCCACGCTTTTCGGCCAGCCGCAAGGCTTCCTGAAACTGACCGATGGCGGACTGGTAGACGCCCTTCTGATAGTAGGCCCAGCCGAGAGTGTCGGCGGCGTTGGGCGAGTCGGGCATGCCACGGCGCGCCGTCTGCGCCAGGCCCATGGCGACGTCGACATTGCCCCCTTGATCGAGCATTACAGACGCGAGATTGTTGGAAGCAAGAGGATGATCGGGGGAAATGCTGAGCGCCTGCTGGTACATGCCTTTGGCGTGATCCCAGTCCTTCTTCGCTTCATACAATTCACCGGAAAGAATATAAAAGGTGACATCCCGCGGATTGTCCTTAATGGATTGCTGGTAGAGGGCGAGAGCCTTGTCAGCGGCGCCCTCCTGTACTTGCACTTTGCCGAGTTTTTCAATGGCGTCGGAGTTGTTCTTGTCGAGATCGATGGCTTTGTGCAGGGCGGCTTCGGCGCCGGGCAGATCTTTCTTGCCGTTGAAGAGCGCGGTACCGAGCAGGTCGTAGAAATTGGCGACGTTCGGGGATTTGGCGATTTGAGTGTTGGCCGCTGCAATCGCCTTATCGAACTGCTTTTGTGCGAAGTAGGTGTTCATCAAACCGCTCAGGCCCTCGGCGGAAGAAGTATCCTTATCGAGCGCCTGCTGATAGAACTTCTCGGCGTCAGCATAATGTTTCTGCGCAAGCTGGATGTTGCCCATCTGGACGTAGGGTGCGGGACTCTGCGAAGCCCGCTGCGCGGCTTGTTCAGCGTCATGCTGAGCGTCGCCGTATTTCTGGCGGGCAAGGTCCGCGATTCCTTTGAGAATGAAGCCATCCGCGGAGTAAGGCTGAGCTGTAATGATCTGCTGGGCAGTCTGGAGGATGGCGTCGACATCTCCGCGGCCCAATTCCAGGGAGGCCAGGGAGCGCTGGGCGTCCGTCAGGTCCGGGCGGAGGCGCACCGCCTCACGCCACTCCGATTCTGCGCGGCCGTCATTGTGCTGCTGGGCGAAGGCGATTCCCAACTGATAGTGCGCGACAGCGTTGTCGGGATCATTGCGAAGCGCATTTTGCAGCGAGTCCACAGCTCCGTTCGGGTCATTCTGGCGAAGCTGGATCTGGGCCTTGAAAACGAGGCCTTCCACGTCGCGGGCGTTGGCCTTGAGGATCTCGTTGTTGAGTTTGGTGGCTTCGTCGAGGTGGTTCTTCAGGATCAATAACTGGATGTAATTCTTCTTAACCTGAGGGTCTTTGGGGTGATCATTGTGCAGTGAGGTGTATTCAGTGGTGGCCTTATCGAGATCACCGGTCGCGAAGTAGAAATCGCCCAGCATGCGGTAACCCTCGGGATTACCGGAAAGATCTTTCTTGGTCTGACGCAGGAACGATTCGGTCTCGTCCTTCTTGCCCTCCTGCATCAGCAGACGCACCAAAGCCGCCCGCGGCGCGGGATTTTTCGGGTCGACATCGATGGCGTGTTTGAACTGTTGTTCGGCTTCGGGCAGGCGGTTATGCGACTGATAGAAGCCGCCCAGTGCCAGTTGAGCATTCATGGCCTTGGGATCAACGTCGGCTGCTTTTTTGAAATTGTTCTCAGCCTGGTCGGGAAGGTTGGAGCGCAGTTGAAGCAGGGCCATCAACAGGTAGGACTCGGAGCGGTTGCGGTCGAGTTCTATAGCCTGGTTCATCTCCTGCAGGGCAGCGGGAATATTGTTTTGCGCAGCGTAGTAGTTGGCCCAGGCCTCATGGGTTTCAGGGGCGTTGGGCAGTTTCTCACGGAGAATGTCGAGATGAGTCTTCGCTTGCTTGAGATATTCCGGCATCGGGCTGCCGTCCGGGTTCCTCACCGTGACCAGGAGGTTCGCCATGTCGGTGTGGGCACGGTAGTTCGTAGGATCGAGTTCAACGGAGCGGTTCAATTCCTGGAAGGCGCGGTTGGTATCGCCGAGTTTGAGGTAGGCTTGCGCGAGTTGGGAATGCGCCTGGGCGAAGCGGGAATCGATCTGAATGGCATTGGAGTATTGAATGGCCGCTTCGCGGTACTTGCCCGCGGCGAAGTATTTTTCGCCGCTATCGAAATATTTCTGCTTGCGGACGTTGGGATCGCGGGAGCAGCCGGTAAACGTCACGGCCATCAAAGCACAAGCCAGCAGAAGACGGACAGAAAAGGAGCGACTCATATTGGATTCTCCAACTGTGGATACAGAGAGCACACTTCGACACTCATCCGCACACAACCTCCATGATACTGCACAGTAATCGACGAAAACAGTTACTGGAGTCATACGTGGATCGGTTGATGCGCGACGATCGCATCAGCGCGGAATGTAGCCGTCCAGTTGCGGCACGACATCACTGACGAAGGGAAGAAGTCGCTGCTGCGCCGCATCAGCGGTCTCGCCGGGTTCGAGGGTGGAGGTGATGCGCACCAGGGAACCGTCACTGCGGTTCATCTTGATGGAGTCCGCGACCAGGTAGTACTTCGCCCAGTATTCGCTGGCGACGCCGCGGTCGTGCGCCCAATACCAATACAGCACCACTTGTTTGGAATCCCCCTTCGCGATGACATAGCGATTTGCAGGGAACGGGGGGTGGCCGGGCATGGAGAGAGTTACGCGGGTGGATTCGACCGGTGCCCAGCCTGCTCCGGGCAGGCAGTTCTTTGGGGAATGAATCGTGTCGCCCGTGCGCTGGCTCCGGAAATAGGCAATGAAAAGGTCGACGTAGGAGTTTGGCTTCTCGGGATTCTTGTACACACGCAAGAGGAAGTCACCCGGACCGAGAACCTGGAGAACGTCTTTGTCGATGGCGACGTCGGTGCCGGTCCAAGGTCCCAGTTGCTGGGGGAATGACTTGAGTGGCAGTCGAGGAGGGAAGACTTCGTTCTGCGTATGCGCGCGCAGGAAAATTGCGGTGGTGGCGATCAGGAGAGCAGCGAAGACAAAACGCGCTATGGATCTTCTCATTTCTTGTTGCCTCCTTCGTCACTTGGCTCCGGGAATACTAAGCCAATCAGTCCGTGCAGGGCGTACAACATCACGAGAGAGATGACGAAAATAATCCATCCCCAGGACGCGTGAAAATAGCCCTCGGCCATTTCCGGGCCCCAGTATTGAACCAGTAGACCGGTGCCGATAATGCGGACATCGTTGGCAATGACCGTAATGGGAACAGCCGCGACAGCGAGCACCCAACGCAACCACAGACGCTTTTCCATCAAAAATCCGTAAATGATGGCGAGCGTTACCAGAGACATGAGAGAACGAATTCCACTGCATGCCTGGGCCACTTCCAAAGCCATCGCCGGAAGGTTGATCACGTTGCCTTCGCGCAGGACTGGAACTCCGAGCACCGGAAGTACGATCGCCGCCACCTTCGAAGCCAACAATTGCAATGGAAAGGTGATTTGATTGAAAACAATCGCGGGCAGCGGAATCATCAGAATCAGGAAAGCCCATGGGAAGAGTGCTGCCCGGAAATGATTCCATCCGAAAAAAAGAACGACGAGGCCCGCCAGCACAAGCAAGAGCGAGGAGCGAGACAGGAACAACTCCGCGCCCATCTGGCCAACGATCAGAACGCACATGCCGAGGGCGAGTATCGGCAAGCCCGACCAGGATGGACGCACTGGAAGCCGGGCAAAT
>OBLU010002045.1_pt1 | contig 18732 bp, 18 predicted proteins | sample 1518681 | NCBI WGS metagenome assembly OBLU01 (sample SAMEA3539304, study PRJEB22396) | soil metagenome | biome: tundra; feature: field; material: soil | place: USA | collected 2010-05 | depth 0.15 m | reverse complement strand
CTCTTGGCTACACCTTGGTGGAGACCGACGGCACCGCCGTGGTCTTCCCTGCATTTACGACCAAAGTGGCCACCGCTCCGACCACCACTCCGCCGGTGACCACGCCGGTGACCACGCCGGTGGCGACGGGACCGAGCACCACCTACGGGACCGGCACCGCTGACAGCTCCCAGCCTTCCGGCATGGACCCTCCAGGCGCGAACGCCCTGGCCGGATACACGCAGACTTACGTTACCGACTTCCCCGGGACGTCACTTCCGGCCGGATGGTACACGTACAGCGGTACCCCCGGCGGCGACCCAGGCGCCCGATGGGCGTCGTCCCACGACGTGGTGGGCGGTGGGATGCTCCAACTCGAAACGTATCAAGACCCGGCGTACAACAACCAGTGGGTATCCGGTGGTCTGAAAATGAGCGGGATCAGCCAAATCCACGGTGCATATTTCGTGCGCTCCCGAGCGGTCGGGACTGGGCCCGGTCCGGACGATGTCGCTTTGCTATGGCCCGCCAACAACTCCTGGCCACCGGAGGTGGACTTCAACGAGACGCTTGGCTCTGACACCAGCTCGACGGCGACCCTGCATTACGGTTCGACGAATAATATGGATTACCGGACGGCGAGCATTGACATGACCCAATGGCACACGTGGGGCGTGATATGGACGTCGACCTCCATCACTTACACGGTCGACGGAGTGGTGTGGGGTTCGACCGCTGTGGCCTCAGAGATCCCGAACACCCCAATGACGCTGGACCTCCAGCAGCAGACCATGTGCGGTGCAGGCGTAAACTGGGGATGCCCAACTACGCCGCAGTCCATGGACGTCAACTGGGTGACGGAGTACGCCCCCAATTAATCCCGAACCGGGCCCATCTGTACCCCCAGGGAACCTGGCTTAGGTCCACCGCTGGCTCCCCGACACGGACTCCCCGTGAAGGGGGTCAGGAGGGCCGAAGCGCCGGGCCCGACGCAGTGCCCAGGGCCCTTTGAGAATCCCCCGGAACTCCCTCACGGCGTTGCCCAGCCCAACCTTCTCCGCGGAGTCGCCCTGGTCCGTCAGCAACCTCCAGGTGTGCACGACCGCACGGCCCACCAGAGGTGCCATGGCACGTCGTGCCTTGGGATTGCCCGCAAGCTTCGCCAGAACGGCGCCCAGCCCGAGCCCGTAGTTGTCCAGCTGAGCGGACAAGGCATCCTCGGAGCTTCGGTGGTTGTGCCAGACGACTGCATCTGGTTGGTACAGCAGGGCGTGGTCATTGAGGACAACTCGAACGAACCAATCGATGTCCTCTCCCCCGCCGGTCGGCGACCCGACTCCGAGTGCCTCGTCGAACCCACCTAGCTCGAAGAGCAGCGAGCGCTTGGCCGCGAAGTTCGCGCCCGTTCCGTACGCCCCGAATTGGAACGGGAACAGGGGGACCCCGACGGGAGGGTCATGAAGGCGGAACACCGTCACTTCGGTGTTTCCCGCCCAGGCCGCACGATGGTCGAAATATCGCTGCGAACGTGACTCCAACTGACCGGTGGCGACCAGGCCGGTCACGCAGCCGACGTCCTGGTCAACCGCGAAACCCTGGCACAGCGCCAGCAACCACCGCGAGTCGACAACCACGTCGTCATCGGTAAACGCCAAGTGGCAATATCGTGCGGCACGAACGCCAGCATTCCGGGCCCGGGAGAGCCCCGGTCTGTCCACCCGGAGATACCGAACGCCTTTGTCTGCCAACGACTCGACAATGACGCGGCTTGCATCTGCCGTCGGCGCGTTGTCGACCACGATGATCTCGAACTGGGGATGCCGCAGAGTGAGAAGTGCCGCCAGACACCTCCTCAGATCGTCCGGACGATCTCTGGTGCACACCACAACGCTCATCGGCACTGCCGAGGCTTCTCGAGTTGAAGATTTGCGCCGAGGTAGCGACGCGATGGCGCTTCGCAGCTCTCCGGCAGCGATTCTTCCTTGATCCACCCTCAGGTCAATGAAGCCCCGGACCTGGTCGGAGTCCCAGATCAGCAACCGTGCCTTCTTGAACCGGTCGCCACCCTCGAGCTGCAGATCCTGGTCTGCCTTCACGTCGTTGACGTCGAGCGATCCGACCCACACGCCATCACCCCCCGCGGCTGTCCCCGGATCGGGGACAGGGAACGGCAAGGCAGGCTGCAGCCTGCCAACGCTCATGTGCCAGCCGCTCCTCGGTCGTTGGGCCCGTGGTGAGGAGGCTCAGTCAAGGGGAACTGCCGATCTGGGCGCGTTCCGACCCCACTTGCTGCGATCTCCCCAGATTGCGACGAACCTCGCGAAGATGCCGGAGCGACCCCCGAGGTAGCCGACGAGGGTGGCCAAAAAGCCAACGATGATCATGATGGCTTTTCCAATTCCGCTCAGATGGCCCCGTGCCGCACTTTGCAGTGAGCGTCCCACACCCCGCGGCAGGACTTTCAAGGTGTAGTCCCACTCGGCGGACAGGGCCGGTCCGCGCCCCGCATGCCTGCTCACAAGGTCCTTCGAGAGGCCTTCGCCGAAGCATCGCAGCATGAAATACCGAACGGTCAGCCGAATGGCGGGCACGTCGTGGTGGACGCGGGCAGTTGGGACATGGAGGAGGATGGATTCGGGGAAGTGCTTCCCCACGCGAATGCAGAGCTCGGTCTCCTCGCAGCCGAGCGGCACGACCCCGACACGCCCGATGTCGGTGAGAAAGAGACCAGCTTCATCGAATGCCTCTTTTTTGAGGGACATTCCGTTGGCGATGCAGTTCCGGACTGGGGCGAGCACCGTGGGTTGGCCGCGGTAGCTACAGCCTACGACCCATCCGAACTCGTCGGGGAACCAGCTCGGCCTCTGGCCGATCCAGGTGGGATCGATCTGGGAGCCGGTCCCGATGACGGCTGGGTCGTCGTAGGGGGCGAGGAGCTCCTGCAACCACTTCGGCTCGGCTGTCGCGTCGTCGTCGAGGTAGGCGATGACGCTGCATCGGTTGTAATGGACTCCCGTGTTGCGCGCCCCCGCGATGCCCCGTGTCTCCGCCACATTTGACACTGTCTCTACCTGGGGAAACGCCTGGACAGCTCGTCGGAGGAGGGCGTCGTTGTGGTCGATCACGACCATGACCTGGTCGGCCGGGCGTAGCTGGTCACGGACCGACCGCACGGCTGTCACCAGGGAGTCCCACCGCTCCTCGGTGTAGGCGCAGATCACGACACTTGCCGTCAACCCGTCCGGGCTCACGGGTACCTCCAGGCTGATGAGACACGACAGACGACGGACGACTTTCCGTTCCGTTGGCTGGAGACTTCGAAGGAACCGGCCGGCGAGCTCACCGCCATCCACCGTGAACCCGCGCCACGCCATCACCCGGAATGTGAGAGAAATGCACAGATGCATGCGGAAGGTGGTCACCCACTCTTCGCGTACTCGCACGTCGAACTTGCAATGGACTTCGATCCCTTGTCGTGCCTGACCAAGATAGCAGGCTTGCCTGGTCACCGTAGATATTGACGAACCGGAAGCGCTCGCATTTGGGAAGGGGATCCGTTGCCAGCATCTCCATTGCACACTACCTGTGCCATTGCGGCGCCTGCGCGGGATCGCCGGAACCTGCGATCGCTATCAATTGCAATTCGCACAAACCACGTCTCCCCTGAGCTTGTGCCGTTCGGATTCCGCCTTGGCCAGCTTGCGGGTCAAGAACTCGCGTTCTGCTGAGTTCGAAGCCGACCACGGTCACCGGTCTCAGCCCGACGTAGCATGAGAAATCCAAACCAGGGAGTCTCCGTCAGACCCAGGCCGGTTCAAGCTGACGCTGCACGTGGGCCACGGTCTGGGCGAAGCCGCGTGGATCTTGTCGTGCAGCTCGTCTGAGTGGGTGACGATCTCCCGGCGCTCTTTGCCCAGCGCCACGGCCAACCGTCCTACGACGCAGTGAGCCTGGCGTGAATGTCGAACCACTCCCCGATGCCCTCGTCACCCAGTTCGGAGTCGAGATCCCGGAGCCGTTGCCATAGGGACTTGACTTCTGCGCAGGTGATCCATCGGCCAGGAACCTCGCCGGGCAGAGGCCCCGAAGTTCCGCGTCGGAATCGCCAGCCGCCCACCTTGACGGTCGGTTGCAGGCGCCGAAGGACCAGTTCCGATGTCGGGCCGAGTCGGGCCAGCACGCGTCGGATCACCGCCTGTCGGTCAATGTTCTCGGGAAGGATGTCCCGGAAATCATTTTGCCGGACACACCGAAACCCCGTATAGCCAAGGTCCGCCAGGATGTCGATGTCGGTTCCCCCGTCCTCATGGCACATCTCAACCGACACGAATGGCGGTAGCTCGCACCCGCTGAGTCCCTGCAGGCACAGGCGGTCATTACCCTCGATGTCAATCTTGAGGTAATCGGGCACGCCGTGGTCCTCGATGAGGCGCTTGAAGGGCAGCGTCGACACCGAGATGGACCTGGCGGCCGTGCCGCCCTTTGTGGCGTTCTCTCGACTGAACGAGGACCATTCAGTGCGGTCGGATACCCAAAACTCAAGCTCGCCCTCGGAATCGGCCACGCCCACGTTGCGGATCACAAGGAGGCCGCTGGCGACCTCAGTGGCGAACCGATCCTCAGCCGCTTGGCAGAGGGTGGGGTCGGCATCAATGGCAACGACTCGGTAGCCCCGGTGAAGGTAATAGGCCGTGTCGCTCCCGTTGTTCATCCCCACGTCGAACACAAGCTGCCCAGATGTCGCCACCACATTCAGCCTACCGATCTTGCAGGGCTGAGGCAAAGTCCGTAGATAGCTTCTTGACCAGCCCTGACGCGAGCGGATTGGCGCTCCCTGTGTCCCCGGTGCTACAAGTTCTGCGTTGGAACCGAACCGATCGAGGCATGACCGTCCACTGATTGTTCGCCCGATCGATGCCGGTGAGCGCCAGCGGTTCGACGAGGAACTCGAGCGCTCGCACTGGCTCGGTGGTGGCCTCGTCGGCGAGGTGATGCGCTACATCGCAGTCGTTGACGGCGAGTGGGCGGCATTGATCCGCTTCGGTTCGGCCGCGCTGGCGGTGAAAGCGCGTGACGAGCACATTGGGTGGAGTGAGCAGCAGCGCTGGCGGCGGCTGCGCTACGTGACCAACAACCAGCGCTTCTGCGTGCTCGAAGAGTACCGGCGACCGAATCTCGCGAGCGAGGTTCTCTCCCTGGCGCTGTGGAGCGCGCTGGGTTCGGTGGAGGCTCTCGCGCTTTGATGTGCGCGGCACCGGTTGGTCCCGACTGAGTGCCCATGACCTGGCGGTCACCAACGACGGATGAAATACTGGCGGTGGCTGACAGGTGTGGTCACCGAAGTTTTCTTGCCGCTGTGTGCGCGTTTTGAGTTTAGTGCGGAGACCGTGGAGGACCTTCAACTGTCGCTATGAGCACGAGTCCCAGCCTTCGCTTCGCCAGGTTCTCCCCCGGTCAGCCTCCATAGACATGTAACCGATGGAGGTGATGGTGATGAAACGGATACGAGACCGGGTTGGTGGGCTCGACGTGCATCGAGACACGGTGGTGGCGTGTGCTCGGGTAGTCGACCCCGATGGTTCGGTACGCGTGACCAAGCAGAGCTTTTCGACGACAAGCAAGGGCCTCGGCGAGCTGGCGACGTTCCTCTCCGACGCCGCGGTGGATACCGTGGCCATGGAGGCCACCGGGGTGTATTGGAAGGCCCCGGTACTATGCGCTCGAGGGCCTCTTCGAAGAGCTCTGGCTCTGCAACGCACAGCACGTGAAGAACGTGCCCGGGCGCAAGAGCGACCTCTCCGATGCCGAGTGGCTGGCCGACGTAGCTGCGCACGGGATGGTGCGCCCTTCGTTCGTCCCGCCGCCAGAGATCCGAGAGCTACGTGAGCTGACCCGCTACCGCAAGACCCAGGTCGACGCCCGCGCCCGGGAGATCCAGCGCCTGGAGAAAGTCCTCCAGGACGCCGGAATCAAGCTCACCTCGGTAGCGTCTGCGGTCTGGAGCATGTCGTCCCGAGCGATGATCGAATCCCTCATCGCCGGCGAACGAGACCCAAAAGTGCTGGCCGAGATGGCCGAGTCACGCCTGCGAGCCAAGATTCCCCAGTTCGAAGAGGCTTTCTCGGGGCACTTCGGGACCCACCACGCCATCGTGTGTCGCCAGATCATCGACCACATCGACTTCTTGGACCGCTCCATTGGGGCACTCACCGACGAGATCGCCACGCGCCCCGTCCCTTTTGAAGGCGCGGTCGCTATCGTGACCTCGATACCGGGGATCTCGGTGACGACCGCCCAGGTGATCGTGGCCGAGACCGGAGCCGACATGAGCCGTTTCCCCACACCCAAGCAGCTCTGTGCCTGGGCAGGCGTCGCACCGGCCAGCCATGAATCGGCCGGCAAGCGCCGACCGGCAGGCACTCGTCACGGGACACCATGGCTCCGCCGTACTCTCATCGAAGCCGCCCGGGCCGCCGCTCGTACCAAGGACAGCTACTACCACGCCCAATACGCCCGCATCGCCAAGAGACGTGGGCCGAACAAAGCCGCCGTAGCGGTGGCCAACTCCATGCTCTTCACCATCTGCCACCTGCTCACCAACGGTGCCATCTACGAAGATCTCGGCGCTGACTACTTCGAGCGTCGTCACGATCCCGCCGTCGAGGCGAAGCGACTCGCACGATGGATCGAGGCACTCGGATTCAACGTCGATCTCAACCAAAAGGCGGCATAGGCCTCTCAACCCAGCGACAACTTGGGGCTATACCCGACAGGCACCTCGTCCTGCGCGCCTACGTCCCTATCGGGGCATGGGCATTACATCCCAGAGAAGTATGCACGATCTGAGCGGCGTTGTGAAGCCCCTGGAGCCCGGGATGTCGGACGATCAGAGTGGGAGCGGGAGTTCGTGCCAGACGGCCCCCGTCTTGGCGTTGTAGCGGAGCCACCGGTAGCGGCGGTGGCCGGCCTGGGTACTGCAGCCGAGGGACTGGGCGATCTCGGCCCAAGTCGCACCATCGTCAAGTGACCTGGCGATGGCCAGTTCCCGTTCGGTGGTCAACCTGTTGAGCCGTCCGGTGAGTTGTTCGATCCGTTGCAGTGGGGACGCCGGCACGGGCGACAAGATAGTGACCGGGCCCGATGCCGTCAATATGTGTTGATCGGCTCCTACGGGTGAGACTCCCAGTAGGCGGCCTCGAACTCGGCGGGCGTCATTCGATCGAGCGATCCGTGGAGGCGCGTCTTGTTGTAGAACTCGACCCAGGTGGCCGTGGCGATCTCGAGGTCACTGGCGTTGCGCCACGGCCCCGGGGGATGGTGCACTCGGTCTTGTAGAGCCCGTTGACGGTTTCCGCCAGAGCATTGTCCCAGCATTAACGTAACTGTTCACCCTCTTCCAGGCTGTGACGAGGCATCGGGCAGACAGACCGGGTGTCGATCTGTCGTGAGAGCGTTGTGTCGCTCAACACTCAGCCGCTGTCGGCAACTGGCGGCATCCACGGATCCGCGACCATGAGGCGCCGCAGTGCTCCGAGCGGGTTCTCGCCGTTCTTCATAACGGTAGCGAGGTAGCTGCGGACTGCGAGCCATGCGGTCGCACCCGCTTTGGTCCTGAAGCCTCCCGAGATTTTCTGTTGCACCTTCACCATCCGGACCTGCCTTTCAGCTTCGTTATTGTCGAAGCTGACGCGGAAGTCGGTGGCGAAGCGCAGCACATCGTCGACGTAGGTGTCGAGTCGTTGCAACAGGTTGGCGGCCTTGGTCTTCTTCGTCCGCCCTCGTCTCCCCGACGGTGGTGGTGCCGGGTTGGCGACATGGCCCGCGGCGATGATCGTGTCGTAGTCGGCCCGGATGGAGAGGAGCTCGTCGGCACCGAACGATGTGGCGCCGGTCGCTTTCAGGTCGAGCACCCGGTGCCAGGTGCCGGCGAGCAGCGCGACCATGTCGGTGGCCCAGCCCTGTCCCTCGACCTCGGCGACACAGTCAAGCTCGCGTAAATGGTGGGCGTTGCATAACGGATGGCTGACGGCGGTGTACTTGCGATACGGGGACCAGCCGTCGTGGACCAGGACGCCGCTCAGGTGTTCGAGCACACCCATTGCATCCATGGCCGCAGTGCCGCGTTTCTTGTCGAAGTGGTAGAGCGTGAACGACGGGGTCGATGCCGAATGGACCCAGTACAGGGAGGCGTCCACCCGCAAACCGGTCTCATCCGCGTGGGCGACATCGGCGTGAGCGAGCTGGTCCCGGAGCGAGGCGAGGGAGGCGTCGAGCCGCTTGGCCCCTTCGTGGACCATGGCCACGATCGTCCAGGTCGCAACCGGAATTCCGTAGCCGTCGGCCAGTAGCTCGGCGACCCGCTTGATCGGGATGTGCTGTCGGACCACCAGGTAGCAGACCAGCGCACGGAGGTTCGGGCCGTAACAGGTCGGACCTGTCGCCTCGGGTGGAAACGGTGCTGTCGTCTCGTGCCCGCAGTGGCACCGCTTGCGCTGTGCACGATGCTCGACGGTTGTCACCTCGACCGGAGGGAGGTCGAACACCCGGCGCCGGACCACCCCGGTGACCGGTGCGTCGCCGAGATCGTTACCACACCCTTCGCAGTGGTCGGGTGCGTGATCGACGATCTCGTCAGGATCGACAACCGGTGCGAGGTTCTTGCCCGGTGCACCGGGTTGCTTGCCGGGCTTCTTGCCAGAACGGCTGCGACGGGACTTCGGTGCCGGCTTCGTGTAGCCGTCCGACGACGGGGGCTTCGAGGAGTTCTGCGAGTTCAACCCGAGCCTGGCGCGTAACCGTGCGTTGTCCGCGGTCAGGATGACGTTCGCAGCGGCCAGCTCCTCCAACCTGATCCCGAACTCGGCGAGCTGGGACCCGAGACGCTCGTTCTCAGTAGCCAGCTCGGCGTAGGTCGGTTGCCCTTCGGGCTCGGAGGAGGGGGTGTCGGTCGGAATTCCCCACGGTACGCGCGCCGCTCCCGCAGGTGGTGGACGGTGCGGTTACGAGGGCTGAACAGTTACTTCGATTGCTGTTAACTGGAGATTTTGCCAGGTTCTGGCACACATGTATATGCACGTCCCCGAGTTGGCAGTGAAAACAACCAGGTGGCAACCCAGGTGCAATCCAAGTTGGGCTCAGGCGGGAATTCACCGGAATCCTGCAACCCCCAAACGTCACCGCTTCCGTCGGCGACAGGCGCATAATGCCAGCACAACCAGCGGGGGTTGCCTACACTTCTCGAACACGAACCAGGTGTGCCAGACGCAGAGAGGCCGAACATGCGCTCATGTGGTCTCGTAGCCAGGACAGGAACAGGGGATCGCACCGATGAAGAGAATCCAGAGGGGGCAGCTCAGGGCGCCCACGAAAGTTGTCGACCTCGAGCTGTCCCAACTGGAGGCGTCCGGCGACACGACGATTCCCGTGGACGGGTACAAGTGCCTCTGGTGCCTTTCCAGAGTCGGAGGCATTCCTGCTGAGATCTCGTTCTGGGATGTCGAGAGCGAGATCGAAGTCAAGGCCAAGGACATCGGTGACAGTCGAAGCGCCGTCGAACGATCTCGCGTCGAGCAATCCGAGGTCTCACGCGGCAACCTCTCAGCAATTACATTGACTATCGCCATCTGCACTCGGGACCACCATGTCGAATTGCGCCAGGCCCTGTTGAGCCTGCGCGAACAAACCGATAGGGATTTTGAGGTACTCGTCGTGGACAATGCACCGAGCTCGCACTTGACGGCCGAGGTGGTTGAAGAGATCAACCTGGCCAGGTGTGAGTATGTGATTGAGCCGATCGGAGGGTTGGCCCGTGCGCGGAACACTGCGCTGACTCACACGAAGACCGACTATGTGGCTTGGATTGATGATGACGAAGTGGCCGACGTCAATTGGGTGCGAAGCCTCAAGGAAGGTTTTGCACATTCATCCGATCCGGTGTCCGTGTGCGGCGTGATGTTGCCTGCAGAACTCGAGACCGAAGCGCAGATCCGATTCGAACAGTACGGGGGATTCAACAAGGGCAGGGGACTCGTTCCCGAAATACTGTCGGCGGATTCTCCTTCCGTGATCAGCCCCCTTTATCCCCTCCCCGCCTTCGGCTCCGGGGGCAACATGGCATTCCAGGTACGGGCCCTTCACTCCGTGGGCGACTTTGACCGGCACCTCGGCGCAGGGACACGAACACACAGCGGTGAGGAGACGAAGGCGTTCGCCATGCTCCTCAGGTCGGGGAAGGTGGTGCTGCACTGGCCCAAAGCAATCACCTGGCATTATCACCGGCGCGATATGGCCGCACTCCAGAAGCAGTTGTACGGGATCAGCGCCGGTCTTCCTGCCTTTTACGCCAGTATGATCCGGTCAGATCCGGCTGTCGTGGTCGACATGATTCGGCTTGCCCCACACGCACTCCGCGACCTGGGTATACGAAGCGGGGGTATCCGCTCCGATCAACTGCCTCTGGACTTTCCCAAGGAACTGATGCGCGCCAGACGCAGAGGGTTGCTGGCCGGCGCGTTTGGCTACGCTTATGAAGTGATCAGCGGCGATTCCAAGCCGATGTCACGCGTATCGAGATAGGTGAGACTGTGAACTCATCAGGAGATCTGACTCCGAGCGCCGGATCGCCCTCGCGACGTAAACCGCTGGAACCCGGTGTCCGATAATCAGCGACAATCACCGCACGCCGTCAACTGCGCCAAAGGATCGAGCTTTCACGGCTGGCGAGCCGTCTATCGCCCCATGTGCCCGGAGGGGATCCACGGTCAGATGGTCCCAATGCGGGTCCGCAACGGCACAGGCTGTCTGCACCCGCGACTGTCCACATCGCGGCGCTGGATAGGTTATACGCGAAAGCCAAGTCGAAGGATATGATCTCTGAAGTGCTCATTTTCGGACATTCGCAGTGAGTGGAGAGGCACAGGACGTGTCGCGAGCGGTGGTGGCGGACGACCGACCTCTTCTCGTGGGTTATGACCTGATTGACGTGATGAGTATTGCTGTCGCCGCCGCAATTGCCGTCTCCGTTGCCACAAATGAACGAGGAGCGTTTCGCGCTGTCGTTGGGGTGGCTTTTGCATTGTTCGTGCCTGGGAGATCGATCGTCAGCAATTGGCCGAAGATGGAGGAGCGCTCACACATAGCAGCATCCGTCCTCTTCAGTGTTGCCAGTCTCACTCTCATCGCCACAGTGACCCTGTGGATGGGTTTCTGGCACCCGCTCGGTTTGCTAGAGGTGGAATGCGCTGTTTCAACGGTGGCGCTGTTCGTCGCCATAGTGCGACGAAGACGCTCTGTTCATGCCAGAGGCGCACAGATTTTGCAGTCTGAGCCGAGCGAATGACCCTGCCCGGACCGGGGCCGACCGGTGTCGACCAGATTGAGTTCTTTGGTGTGCTGCGACTTCCGGCAGCGCGGAACCAGTCCAGCTCTCCCCTCTCTTCTTGATGGCAGAGGAACTCCTCGTGGTTGCTCCATCAGCGAGGAGGGTGGTCGCCACTCGTCGGAAGCGGCGCCTGCTCTATCCGTGGGACCTCCTGCTACCAGGTTCCGTCGCACTTTGGGCATTGGGCGTGAGCAGGCTCCACCCGACTCGTCTCGGCGAGTTCGGACTGATCGCCATACTCCCCATCGTCTTCTGGGTGGGGCTCGGTCTGCTCGTGGTCTCGATCGGATGGGTGCTTGCTCAGGCTCAACCATCATCCATTCGATTGACGGTGCATCTCGGTGCATTGATCCTGATGCTCTACGGAACTGCACCGCTCGTCTACGACGAAGGCCGCTACGCGTGGCTGTACAAATACATCGGCGTAGTCCAATACATCAATCTGCACGGACACGTCAACCAGAACATCGACATCTTTCAGGACTGGCCTGGCTTCTTTGCCGTAACGGCGTGGTTCGACAAGGTCGTCGGCGTCCAGAGCCCCCTTGCCTATGCGAAATGGGCACAGTTGGCTTTCGAGCTACTCACCTGCCTCCTACTCTCCTTTGTGTTCCGCGCACTGCCATTGAATTTCCGAGAACGTTGGCTCGCCCTATTTCTGTACGCCGGTTCGATGTGGGTCGCGCAGGATTACCTATCCGCGCAGGCCGTCGGAGTGCTTCTTTCGACAGGAATCTTCGCGTTGGCGCTCAACTTTCTGCTTCGGGATGCAGAGGCAAGGTGGGTCACGCGGTTGCGCAAACACCTTCGGTCCGTCGGGGGCCTGGTCCGGCAAACCGCCGACCATGTGATTCGACAGGTCCCGGACCGGGCCGATGAGACAGTATCTCTCGTACAGCGAATACCATCACGCGCTCAAGACAGTGCTGTTCTGACAACACTTTTCATCGTCTACTTCGTCCTCGTCTTCGAGCACGAACTGTCGCCCTTTGTGGTCGTGATCCAGTTGGGAGGCCTGGCGATCATCGGGCGGTTGCGCCACCGGTGGATGGTGATCGTCCTGGCGGCGATCGTGCTTGGGTATCTCGGCGCGCACTTCACGTTCGTGAACCAGCGCTATGGGCTGCTCGCATCGTTCGGGAACTTTTTCGGAAATGCTGCGGCATCGTCGGCGGGCTTTGCACATGCCTTATCATCGGCAGCTCGGCTCCAGGCGCGTTCCTCTCACTCTCTGACGTTGGTGATATCGGCATTGGGCGCCGTCGGGGTGTGGCGCATGTGGCGCAGCCGGCGTTCGACCCTTCCGCTCGTTATCCTCGCCATTACGCCGGTGTTTGTGCTCGTGGGCGGCGATTACGGCGGTGAGGGATCGCTGCGGGTGTACCTCTTCTCGCTACCGTGGATCGCATGTCTGGCTGCGGTGGGCCTGAATCCAGTTGCCGCCAAGCAGTCGTGGCTGGGTGTCCTTCGGGCACCTGCGGCCCTGGCCATCACTGTCGCACTGTTCATTCCCGCCTTTTTCGGAAATGACTACTCCGACTTCATGTCGCGGGGTGAGGTGAATGGTGTCCTTGCCTTCTACCAGACCGCCCCTCCAGGCACGATTGTTGCCGCGGCCGACAACTATCCCGGAAATATCAACGGTCGATACCCCTTGTTCGGAGAACAAGTGCTCTTCGGTGCGGGGGGCATTCTGAGTGTGAAGCACCCGATGATTTCTAACGGCGTCGCGCTCACGTTGGCGATCGAGCAGCAGGACCCCAACCCGAAGCAGCCCGAGTATGTGCTCATTTCCAGTTCGATGCAGGCATTTGGCACTTCGTATGGCTTTCTTGCCCCCCATGAGCTTCAGACCCTGAGCACGACGCTCGATCACGCGGCGGGATGGTTCCGGATTTACCACACACAAGATTTAACCGTGTTCGAATTGCCTCCGCTTTCCTGATCGGAGTCTCCCGCGGCATAACCACCGAGAGTGCAAATAGGCGATTGGACCGAAAAGCAATCCCTTTATCTCTAGACGAGTAAGTTCGGCCGGATAGTCCGTAGGCTTCTGCGGTCTTGTGGAAGGCCCACGGCCCAGGAACGCTCGTGCGCCTGGGATGAACACTCGGGCATAACCGACCACATGCCTGGGGTTTCTCCAGGCAAGCGCAATAAGAGCGGCCGACATGCCCACCCCGTAGCCGAATATTTGCTTTCGAAGTTCCTCATACGTGCTTCGGTGCGCATGGCTCACGATCGCGGAGGGTTCGTACGCCAGAGTCTCCCCAGAGAACAGGAGCTCGACCAAGGAAGCGATGTCTTCACCGCCTCTGGTTGGAGTTCCTGTACCCAGGGCACGATCAAAGCCGCCATTCTCAATCAGGAACTGCCGGCGGAACGACAAGTTGCAACCCATTCCGTACGGTCCGACCATGTACAGCGAATGGTCAATCTGCCTGTTGCCCTCCTGCCGCCTCACCATGAAGCGCTTTCGACCCAGACCTACTGTCCCACGTTCATTTGCGATGGATCGGTACTCATACCTGTGAAGGTTCCGATCCAGACCGACGCCAGACTGTTCAAACCAAAGCTGCGCCTCGGTTTCAAACTCGACCGGAACCACCAATCCGGTTACACAATTAACCTCGCGCTGGAGTGCATACCGAGTCCCGATACGGCGGAGCCATTTCGGGTGCGGCGTAGCGTCATCATCGGTGAAGGCCACGAATTCACCGAGGGATATAGCGACCCCACAGTTTCGAGCTGCCGATATGCCTCGCACCCGTTCCGTGATGACCCGAACTCGGGGGAGAGTTGAGAGTTTGTCCCTTTCAACATGGCCATTCGGTCTCTCGGGACGATTGTCGACAACTATCACCTCGTAGTCCGGATAGTCGAGGGAAGAGAGCCGCTCGACGCAGCTCTGCAATCGGTCAAATCGGTCGAACGTCGTGGGTACCACAATTGACGCAAACGGCAATTGAGCGTCAGGAAGCTCGACCAACGGGTCAGGAGGGTCCGCCTCCTTCGTGCCATCGAGCAGTAGACCCTTGAGCGCTGCGCCGCCGATACTGTCGCCGGTGAAGGGAAACTCCACCACTCCCAAAGGAGATCCGTTCTCCAGCACCAGAACCCACAACCCACCGAATTCAGTTCCATCGGCACGAGCCCGGTACAGCACGGGCATCTCATCAGCTAGGTCGATGATCGCTACTTGGATCGCGGAAAATCGATCTCCAGATGGGGACTCTCTTGAGCCTTCTGATTCGGAGAAATTGCCGCTTCTGGAATTGGGGGAATCATCCCGATGCCACAGCCTCACCGAGGCGCCTTTTGCCAAACCTCGACGGATTGGATTGACAGCGTCCCCGTACATGATGCGGGCAGCCGCAGCGGCGCAGACGCATTGGTGATGGCGAGGTTGGCCAAGAAGTACATGGGTTGGCTGGGTACCCCTTTGGTAACGGTGAATACGGGGATTCCGTCGACATACCAGACTATCTCCGCCGGTTCCCAATCAAGCCCGAACGTGTGCCAGCCCGCCGAGAGCGGGGATGTGTTGAGGCCAAGTCTCTGCTGTATCCCAACCGCTGGGTGGAACGCCACGCCTGGATGGTTCGTTTGAGTGCCGATTATCTCCATCAAGTCGATCTCGGGAAGAGCCTGTGCATGGTTCGCGGGGAGCATCCACAGGGCGGGCCAGGTATTCGTACCTTTTGGCACTCGAAACACGACCTGTACGTATCCGTAGGTGAAGTTGAAGCTCTGTGCCGTCGTGACCATGCCTGAGCGGCAGGGAAAGGTTTCCGGTGTCCCCTGTGAGTTGACGCCGGAGATGGGATCGGAGGTGGCCACAAGGTTGAGTGCTCCTTTGGACACCACATCCTGGGATGGCAAATACCACTCGGTCTCGTTGTAGACACCGGCATGGGTGCAGCCTGCTCCCGTCACCGCGTACCAGAAGCAGGTGGCCCACTTTTGCGTGTCGAGATTCGAGCCGGTGAATGTGGCGTCGAACGCCACATGAGATCCGGCCGGAGGGAGATTGGGGGAGTGTATATTTCCGGCGCCTACGTAGCTGAACTTGGGGCCGATCGACGTCGCTTGTTTTCCAGATGGTGGCTTCTCCGACCGGCTGGCGAAATAGCCCCCCAGCCCCGCCGCGCCACCCACCGTGATGGCGACAATCGCGAGCGTGAGCGGGTGGATGAGGAACCTGGCGAGCCGCCCGCGAGCACGCTTCCGGGGCGAACGGTCTGCTGACCGGCTCCCGGCAGACTGCGTTCCAGATTCCTCCGACGGTCCCCCATTCATTGTTGACCAGCGTAGTTGTGTTGGGGACCAAATTGCAGGCCACGCACGGCCTTGAATTAGCCCCAGCTAATCACGAAGCAGCATGAACTGAACGGACCGCGTCCGTAGATATGCCCCCAAGTAGGGGAAACTGTTGGTGTCTACGCAACAGGACCTCAAACCAGGAGGGCACTTCCAAAGTGGACGGTACGAGCACTCGTCGCGTCGTTGTGGAACCCGGTGGAGCTGGCGTCGTGGCCCACGTCGGACTGCACGCTCTTGGGGCTTTTGCCGACCACTTGGGACTCGGTGATGCGCTCTCGGCTCGCATCCCACCGGCTGGTGAACGCCTTACGCTCCACGACAGGGGCAAGGTCCTTGTCCACATGTCGGTCTTGCTGGCTGGCCGCGGCGAAATCATCCTGGCCAAGACTCAGCCAGTCCTCAAAATGGCGAAGACCTCGTCCACAGACTTCTCGTGAATGGCCAGAGTTAGTCAATATGGAGTGAACGTCTGGAACCCCCTGACGTCAGGCCGACTGGTCGTCGTAGGGTGCAGGCGTCAATCGTCGGCAACGTGTCGAGACGCATCGGTCGCGTCCGCCCCTGTCATCGGGATCGTGAATGTGAAGGTACCCATGCAGGACATCCGAGTCGACAGTCGCCAGCACGAGGCATGAGTCGTGCCGTTTGGCAATGGCGTCCTTCGCTCCACAGCCCAGATCGGCCTGGCCAACGGTCCCGTTGAGGCTGGGAAAGTCTGCATGAGCTGTTGGTTAAACTGGTGGTGTCGCGTCCGGACGTGGCCGAACGCTCCAGGCCCATTGAGACCGGGGAACCGAGAAGGTCTCGCTCCGCAGCCACCTCTCAGGAGGTAGCTTCCGGGGTGGTGCCGGTACGGGTCTCCGGGTCGTCGCTGTGCGCGATGGCGCGGTACCGCCTTATGGAGATCGGAAGGAAGAAGGCCCCTTGCAGCATCGACGAGACCAGCGCGGCAATGCCCGCCGACAGGATGCCGAAGTGGCCGATGCAGGCGAGCACAATGGCGAAGTAGATCACACTGCTCACGAGCTCACGTCCAGCCATCCACCAGACGCGCCTGTCGAGCCACGCCATCGAATAGTAAAAGGCTGTGATAGCGCTCCCCGGAAGAGCTAGCAGCAACATCCGAAGCAGGGTCGTGCCATGTGTCGCATAGGACTCCCCGAAGATCCTTAAGATTTCCGGAGCGAACGCCACGCCCACGGCCATACTCGGCACGAGAACGACGATCCCGGCGCGGATCGTGACGTTGGCATGTTGGCGTAGCTCCTTCGGATCGTTGGAAGCCTCCACCAGGAACGACGTGACGAGGTTCCAGAGCAGCATACTCACGCCGCCGCCGGCGATAAGCGCTGGTAGGTAGTAGTGGGCTTCGGCCACCGGACCCAGTCGGGCGATCACAATGAGGGCGATGATGGACCCACGGAGAGTGGACACTAGCGAGGTGGCATATTGGCCGATGCCGAGGGAGATGAGCTCGCGCGTCGAAGGGAATTTCTCGCTTGATGGCTTCGAGGCCTCATGAGTTGGTATGCGCTTCCGGAACAGGTACCAGCTCACCGCAGCAGTCGCCGCGACGACCGGTACCGTCCAGGCAAGGAACAGACCTTGGCCGGAGGTCACCAGGAGGAAGGCCGGGAGCAGGGCGATCTTCGACATGGAGAAGAGGATGTTCTCCACGGGCACCCACCGAGTGGCTCGCAGACCGGTGAGCACTGAGTCCTGTAGTACAAAGATGGTCCAGAGGATGACTGCAGCGACGAACAGCGCCCTCCAGCCGAGCGGCGAGGGGATGAAGCCGTGACCGAAGCCCGCGAGCATGTAGACGATTGCAGCGAGGAGTGCGGCGAAAGTGCACATCGCATACGCACGCGTCACGAATACGCGCGTCCGATTGCCTGTCACGGGGAGAAACCGATCGAAGATGGTCGTAAAACTCAGTTGTGCAAGGTTCGCCAGAAGACTCATGGCGACGATCTCGGCGGATGCCCGACCGACCTCCTGGGTCGTGGCCAGGTGCGCCGCAGTCGCCCAGAACACCACGCCCAACCCTGCGACGCCTCCGGAGGACACCATCAGCGCCACGGCGTTCTGGATAAGGTTCCCAGTCCAAGGGCGCCTGTTGGAACCTGACCCTGGTTCGTCCTTCGCTATTTCGCTCATGCCCCGAAACTGCTGGTGCTACCGCTGGGCCACAAGCTCGTCGGCATGGTTTTGCCAGTCGCGCTCCACATAGGAAGGTCCGCGCCCACGAGGCTGACCTGCGGTTTCCCGTTCCTGAGTATCGAAGAGATATGGGCGGTGCTCCAGGTGCTGCCCTTTGAGGTGAATCGCCATGGTCCATAGCCTTCCACAGGTGCGCATTGCCTTATATGGACTCGGCGGTCGGAAGGTAGGCCCTCTGAGATGCGGACGGTCTCTGCCAACTGAGGCTCGGCGCGTTCTACGGCTCCACCGGTGCCATTCACTTGAACAAGCCCATCGTGGGCATGGCGGCCACACCCGACGGCCACGGCTACTGGCTGGTGGCCTCCGACGGTGGGATCTTCAGCTTCGGTGACGCCCAGTTCTACGGGTCTACCGGCGCCATCCACCTGAGCCAACCCGTCGTGGGCATGGCATCAACACCCGACGGGCGGGGTTACTGGCTGGTGGCGTCCGATGGTGGGATCTTCAGTTTCGGCGACACCCAGTTCTACGGATCTACCGGCGCCATTCACCTGAGCCAACCCATCGTGGGCATGGCATCAACACCCGATCGACAGGGCTACTGGCTGGTGGCGTCCGATGGTGGGATCTTCAGTTTCGGTGACGCCCAGTTCTACGGCTCCCTTGGCGGCAGCGGTAAGAGTGTCATAGGCATCATCATCAGCCCGCCAACTCTTGGCTACACCTTGGTGGAGACCGACGGCACCGCCGTGGTCTTCCCTGCATTCACGACCAAAGTGACCAACGCTCCGACCACCACTCCGACCACCGGGACGTCAGGTCCAGTCCTGCCTGTCGGCCAGGACGCCGGTCCGTGGAACCTGGCATTCGACTCTGAGTTCAAC
>OBLU010002043.1_pt1 | contig 18735 bp, 11 predicted proteins | sample 1518681 | NCBI WGS metagenome assembly OBLU01 (sample SAMEA3539304, study PRJEB22396) | soil metagenome | biome: tundra; feature: field; material: soil | place: USA | collected 2010-05 | depth 0.15 m | reverse complement strand
TAACGGCTGGAAAGCCGTTCGGTTAGGGAAAGACCTCGCCAGACCTCGGCTTCCGTTGGGTCAAGCTTTCCGAGTGGAACCCGGAACTGAAGCAGCACGCGAAGGAGAACATTGCCCTCTACAAACGGCTACGGCCGATTATCACAACCGCCGACGTGTACCACCTCACTCCGCCGCCGAAAGCGGGCAAAGCTCCCACCGGTTGGATGGCCCTTCAATATGCTACGGCTGACCAGCAGCGGAGTGTGCTGATGGCCTACCGGCTCGGTCAAAGCGATTCACAACAGACGTTCCATTTGCGGGGGGTGGACCCCGAACTCAGCTACAAGGTCAGCGAAGCCGGGCAGCCGCGCGGAGTATTTACGGGCCGCCAACTGGCCTCTCAAGGGTTTCCGGTCAGGCTTGAACCGGAGTGGCGCTCCGGGGTAATCGAGTTCGAAGCGCAACGCTGATCGGCGTTGCTCTTGGACTCGAGGATGACCACACGGCCACACACGATTTCTCTGAATGCCGGCGACGTCCTAGTCAGCAGGGGGATGTTTGTCAGGTTGTAACGGTGTCCGGCTGAGGTCTTGCTGATGGCTTCCCCCGCGCCGCCTCGGTGCCGCCTTCAATGGCTTGGCGTTCCCGTGCCATATCGGCGGCGACCTCGTCAAAGCTACGTTGGGATGGCGGCGTCAAAGAGCTGATGGCAAGATGAGCGAGCAAGCCGGCGACCGTCGCCGGGATAGTGGGATTATCGCAGAATTTCGCTGCCGCGGGGATGGACATCAAGACCAGCGATACCACAGGCGTGGTGATCATTGCGGCCAGCGCCCCTTGCCACGTCGAACGCTTCCAGAAGCGGCCCAGGAGAATAATAACTCCCAAACCGCTCATCGTCAGGGGCAGGAACTTGACGACGAACCCGACGATGCTGCCGGTGCAGAGCGCCAGCGCGGTGGAAGCAAGGAACGCGTACGCCAAAGCCCACCGCACGGTCACGACCGGCCGCTGGGGGTAGCGCCCGGTCACCAGCGGAAAAATATGCCGCACGAAAAACGTCCCGGCGGCCGCGGCATTGCCGTTGGCCGCCGAGGACATACCCGAGACTACCGCCACCACCACAAAAGCGGCCAACCAAGGCGGCAAGACATTCATCACCAGCCAGGGCAACGCCTGATCCGGCACCGACAACTGCGGGTTGAGTTGGAAGGTGTACATGCCTGTGATGCCTACGGCGATGGAGAAGATGATCACTGCCACTCCCGAGGTGATCATGCTCCGCCGCGCGCTGGCCTCGCTGCCGGCGCTGTAAATCGTCAAGCGGCGACCAGGATCAGCGATGGGACTCAGCGTCAGCACCAGCACCAACCCCAACACGTTCCAGCCGCCGAGCGACTCCATGCCTAAAAATGAAAAGTAATCAGCCGGCATAGACTGGCGCAAACCGGCCAACCCGCCGGCGCGGTCCAAGGCGGAGTGGAGCAGAAACCCAAAACCACAAAACAGGATCACCGTCTGCAGCACGTCGGTATAGACTACCGCCTTGAGCCCGCCGGGAATGGTAATAATGGCCTTGGCAAAGCCCGCCAGCACCACGCAGGTTTTATAGGGTAGGCTCGTGACGGCCCCCAGCACCGCGGCACCGCCCATGATCTGCACGGTCAGCCAACACAGTTGCGACAGGAACAAGGTGATACTGGAGAACTCCACAACCACACGCTTGCGGTCGTAGTAGCAGGCGATTTCCTCGCTCAGCGTCATGAACTTGTACCGCCGCATTCGCGCGAAGAGCAAGCCCGTGAGCAGCGTGCCCAGCCCCAGCCCGATGGGGTAGGCGCTGCCGGCCCAGCCATGCTTATAGGCCAGCCCGGTTCCCCCTATAATCACGCCCGTGCCAATGCAAGTGCCGATGATGGTTCCGGTAAGGACCCAATACTGGAGCCCACGCCCGGCGACCAGGTAATCGGCGGGCTTGCGAACCCGTGTCATCATGAAGAACGAAACCACCGTGGTCAGCACGACATAGACGATCAAACCGAGGGCGATTGCAGTGTGGATTCCCATACTCATCGAGGGGACAAACGGGCGGCGTTTTTCCTAGCGGTATTCTTGCACCACCTCGAACATCGCTAACAGATTCTCAATCGGCGTGTTCGCCTGCACATTGTGGATGGTGCAAAAGACGAAGCCGCCCCCAGGGGCGAAGGTTTCTATGCGTTCGCGCACCTCGTCGCGCACTTGTTGCGGAGTGCCGAAAGGCAGAGTCTTTTGCGTGTCCACGCCACCGCCCCAGAAGACGAGCCGGTCGCCATGGCTTTTCTTGAGGGTGCGCGGGTCCATGCCTTTGGCCGAGCACTGCACCGGGTTGAGAATGTCGAACTCCGCCTCGACGACGGCATCCAGCAGCGGGCCGATGCCGCCGCAACAATGCATGAACGTTTTCCACTTCGTGTGGCGGTGAATCCAGCCGTTGACACGCTTTTGGTAGGGCAAATACAGATCGCGATACGTCGCCTCGCTGCAAAACGGCCCGTTCTGCGTGCCGAAATCGGTCCCGTTGGTTTGAATCAGCGCGGTGCGGTTGCCAATGACCTCATGGAGCCGGCGCAGGTTTTCGATGGCCACTTCCGTCTGGTATTCGAAGATGGCTTTGATGTAATCCGGCCGCGTGGCGATGCTCATGTAATATTCGGTGACGTCACGAATTCCTTTGGGCCGCTTCAGAAACATGGCCGGCACCAGCGCGATATCGCCGAAGGTGAGGCCGCGGAAGCTGCAGAACACGGCTCGGTCAGTGCGGGAATGGAGTCGTTCGGCCAGGTGGCGGTAATGGCCGAGTTCGCCGTCGGACACAAACTGGAACTCCTCCTGGTTATCCGCCGGGTTCAGGTTGGCCTCGTCCAGCGGTTCCTGCCGCATGATGGCATCGAAAAAATGACCCCCCGCCGGCATACGGGCGCTGGGCGGCACCGAACGGTCGTTGCCGGGCCACTGAAGCAACTCACCGTCAGGCTCGTACTGGGTGTTGAAATCCTTCGGCACCAGAACCGGCGTGCCATCGGCCAAGTGCCATTCCTTGAATTCCAACTGTGGAAAGCCGAAGCTCGTGCCCGTGCCGTGCAGGCTGACGGTATCCACCCCGAGGGCAGCCTGCAAATCGGGGGCGATTTCACCCAGCATTTGGGAGACTTCAACCACCTTCACCGGGGTGCACGGCCGGTCCAATCCCAGGGCCTGGCGCAGCTTATAGACCATGCTGACGTGAATGCCAGTCTGGAACCCGCCACCGAAATCCACGGGCAGCTTGTCCGGTTCCCGATGGGCGCAAGCCGCTAGGATGCGCTCGCGCGGGGTTTGTGCGGCTTTCGGGTCACCGACGCCTCGTTCACGCGTTTCTGGTTGTTGGAAAGCCGGCGGACGAGGCGTCCGCGTTGCGGGAATTGCACCTGGAAGCGCTCCAGTCGGCATGTTAGTGGTATCGATCATGTTGAGAATCAGCGATGGGGGGCTCGGGGTGGCGACGAGGTTGAACTCGCCCGCAGACGCTGCGCTAAGCCCTGTGGTCTTTATGCGAGTCCCTGTATTCGGTCGGCGAGAGTTCGTTGATCAGCTTGAACACCCGTGAGAAATGGAACGGATCTTCATAGCCGACCCGGAACCCAATTTCCTTGATGCTGAGCGTGGTGTTGTCCAGCAATTGGCAGGCCTCGTGCATTTTGAGCCGCGTAAAGTAATCCTTGGGCAAATAGCCGATCTGTCGCTTAAACAAGCGCGCGAACGCGGAAAGAGAAAACCCGGCCACGGCTGCCAACTGCGCGACGCGCATGGGCCGGTCCAGCGCGCATTTCATCATCGTGATGCTCTGAGCGATGCGCTGGCACGGGTCGGGCAGGCCCATCTGGCCTTGATGGCGGCGGCGGATGACGGCCCCCAGCAGATGGGCCATCGCCTGGGAGGCATAGACCAGGTTCAAATGCGCGTAGCCGCTTTCCAACTCGCCTAAGATTTCTTCAAAAAGCGTCTTTAACAGAGTGTCCTCCCCCAGAAACACCACTGGCTGCGCTTCAGTTGTGCCTAGAGTCTCCAAATAGGTCGGAAGCTGCTCCCCCACGACATGAAGCCAAAAGATGGTCCAAGGATGCTGATCTGCAGCGCCGTATTCATGGGGCTCGCCTATGGGGATAACCAGCAATTGACCGGGCACAATCGTATGCCCGCTTGGTCCAATCTTGCACCAGCCCCGGCCGGCGACACAGTAGATGAGAATCGTTTGGAGCGCTCCAGCGGGCCGCTGCACCAGGTGCCCGGCGGCCCTGGGGTAATACCCGACACTGGTGGTCAGCAACCCTTTGAGCAAAGGCTGCGTGCGCGAAGCCAGGATAACTCCTTGCGGCAAGGCTACACGCCGTTGACCGGCAAATCCGTGAGTCGAGTGCTGGCCCGGCGAATCTTTGGTCAGGTACTGCATGCGTGGAAAGCTAGCAACCGGCTCAGGCGGCCAAAAGCGAAAAGCACCAAACCGAGCTTTTCTCCATGTCTTTTCCGGTTTTCTCCATTCCAGCCGGGTTGCGGTATTTGGTAATCTGTGCCGGAACAAATGAATGTGGCACGCAGCAATCTGCAACTGTGGCGAAACCGTGAAGGTATTCCCCGTCTCGCCAAGCCTGGCTACAATACCCGTCGTCTATTCTCTGCGAAAGTCGCCAATGGACATCCTCCTGGTGTCGGCCTCACCCATAAGCTCTGGCTCGATGATCGTTAAGCCTCTTGCATCATCGAAAATAAATCCATAACCCCTAACCTCAACCATTCTTCCCCATATGAAACCCTCACAGAAAGTCATATCGCAAGACTGTGTTCGCCGCCTTGGTACGACGGGCGCAATCATCCTCACAACAATCCTGCTGGCCGGCTCCGCCGCGCAAGCGGCGACCACCTATAGCTGGAACGTCACCTCTGATTATTATACCAACTCGGCCGCATGGAACCCGCCGGGCGTGCCAGGCATACTCGACACCGCCAGTATCGGCAATTACGGCACGGCGCTCCACACGGACACCATGACCAACAAGCTGACGTCGATGCTGCTCGGCAACGGCGGGGACGGCGCGCTTACGATGTCCGGTGGCGAGCTGGATATTACCAACACCAGTACGACGGCGTTCATTATGGGCAACACGGCCAACAACGCCACGTTCCAGATGGATGGCGGTGTCCTGAACATTGCCCGGCCCAGCACCAGCAACCGTTACTTCCAGGATTCATTCTTCCCTGGATCGGCGGCGGGGTCCGTCTGCACGTTTACCCTCAATAACGGCAGAGTGAACGTGTTGTGCGGGCTAGAAGCTGGCAACTACGGCAGTGCGACCATCACTGTGAACGGCGGCACGATGATGGCCAACGGCTGGGTTGACTTTGGCCTTCACGGCTCAGGCACCTTTAACCTGAACGGCGGCACCGTTTACGTATTGAAGAACCAGGGGCTCAGTCTTGGCGGCTTTAGATTGCAGCAGTATAGCGGCAGCACCGGCAAAGCCAGCATCACCGGGGGCACCCTTTACGCCCCGCAGATCAATCTTGGCATGGCCGCGGGCACGGGCTCCTTCGACATCAGCGGCGGTACGATCTATCTGGGGGATGGCGGCGTGGTTGCCAGCGGCTCCTCGGTCAGCAACATCAATCTCTCCGGCGGGACCTTCCGTACGGTGAACATGGACCCGAACAACAGCGGCCAGATGGGCCTGACTTCCATTCTTACCGGCGGCACTAATTGGACGTGGTCCTCCGCCAACATGGCGACCATTAACTTGACCAACTCCCCCGGCCCGGGCACGGTCACTTTCGTGCCGGACGCAGGCAAGACGATTACCCTGAACGCCCCCATGGCCGGGCCGGGCAGCCTTGTAGTGAATGGTCCCGGAACGGTGGCCTTGGGCGCGGCCAACACCTATACCGGCGGCACGACCATCCTCCAGGGGACTCTGGCGTTGAACAATAACGGCGCGGTGGTGGACAGCACCTTGAATCTGCCCAGCGGCACGAGGCTGAGTTTCAGCGCGGGCAGCGGGACTCAATATTTTACTAACAACGTGACCGGCACCGGGGACGTGTTCGTGACCCTCGGCGGCAACGGCGTTGAAATGGTCACGGGCAGCCTCGGCCATTCCGGCCAAACCGTCGTCAGCACCGGCACCCTGGCCCTCGGGGCCGCGCTCAACAGCTCGAGCGCTGTGACCGTTACCAACACCGGCACCCTCGCTGGCGTCGGCCCCATCGCCGCGCCGGTCAGCGTCCGCTCCACGACGCCGCAGGGCGCGCACCTGCGCATGGGCATGAGCCCGCTGAACCTCCCTGACACGCTGACGGTCAACAATAATCTCAGCCTGGGCGCGAACAGCGAGCTGGACGTCAAGCTGGGCACCGCCACGACGGTGGGCGGCGGCGTCAATGACTTGCTGGTCGTCAATGGCAACCTGACCATTGATTCCTCTGCCGTCGTGAACGTCATCCCGCTCCAGCAGTTAACCGCCGGGACCTACGTTATCGCCACCTACACCGGGACGTTGACGGGGACCTTCAATCCCACTGTCACCGGCCTGACCCGATACGGCTTTGCCCTCGACTACAGCACCGCCGGCCAGATCAAACTAACGGTCAGCGGCACGGTCCCCAACCTGGTTTGGCGGGGCACCAACACCACCTGGGACGTGCTGGGCGCCTATAACTGGACGAATGCTTCCGGCAACAAGAGCCAATTCTACGAAGGCGATGCCGTGACGTTCGACGGCACCGCCACCAACTTTAACGTAAGCATTACTACCACCGTCTATCCGGCGTCGATCACGATCAATGGCGACACCAATTACTCGATTGCGGGAGCCGGCAACGGCCACATCAGCGGCGGCACCGGCATAACCAAGAACGGCAATGGCACCACGCTCTTGTTTTCCGGACCCACTCTGGGCAATGACTACACGGGACCGGTTCAGATCAACGGCGGGATTCTTCAATTAGCCGACCCCAACTGTTTAGGCTCGACCAATGGCGGCACCACCGTCGCCGATGGCGGAACGCTCGATCTCAACGGCAATTATCCCCGCTTCGGGGGCGAGCCGCTGGTCCTGCAAGGCGCTGGCTTGGGCGGCACCAATGGCGCGCTGATGAATTCGGGGTCCAACCTGTCGCTGCCTGGTCTGGGCAACGTGATGCTGGCGGGTGACACGCTCGTCAATACGCCCGGCCGCCTGGATTTTGGCAACAACAATGTTACGGGCGGCTCATTCCAGGGTAACGGCCATACGTTGACCAAGATCGGGTCGGGCCAGTTGTACTTCTACGATTTCGGGGAAACCGGCCTAGGCGACATTAACGTGCTGGGCGGGCAGTTGGGTTTCCAACGTGTTGTGACCATGGGCGACCCCGCCAAGACCTGCACGATCGTGGGACCCGCCGCCTCCTTAAGATTTTACCAGGTCACCAACATCCTGGATAAACACCTGGTGCTGACCAACGCCGCGACCTTGGACACCACCAGCGGCAGCAATAATTTCGTTGGGCCGATCACACTTTGGCAGACCAACAACATCAATATGAACGCGGGGTTGCAAATCGTTCTTGGGGGGCCCATCGGAGGTTCAGGGGGATTCAATAAAGGGGGCTCCGGCACGCTCTATCTCAACGGCGCCAACACTTACACCGGGCCAACCTTCCTCAACCAGGGCAATATCATTCTGGGAACGGGTGGCTCCATCTCAGGCTCCTCGCTCATTACTCTGGCCGGTGGCACGTTGCTGGATGCGAGCCTGCCGGCGGGCGGCCTGAGCCTGGGCAAAGGAATGACACTGGCCGGGTCGGGCACTGTAGCGGGGAATGTTTCTGCCGGGACTGGCGCGAGACTTTCACCCGGCACCGCCATTGGCGCGGCGACATTGACGTTGAATAACAACCTAACGTTGAACAATGCCACCAACATCATCAAGCTCAGTGGCGACCCCTACACCATAGGCAGCGGGGTCAACGACTTGATTTCCGTCGCCGGCTCTCTCAACCTGAGCGGCGTTTCCACTATTCAGATCAAACCCATTGGGCTTCTAAGTTCCAGCTCGCCTTACACCGTCATGCAGTACGACGGGGTGACGCCGCCGAGTCTGGCCAACCTGCGGGCGGTGTCAACGAGTGCCCGTTACGGCGTGAGCGTTCTAAATCCCTCCATAACGGCTCCGTACATCCAGGTCAGCATCACGGGGAATCCCGGGGCCCTGGTATGGAAGGGGGGTGCGACTATCAATCCTGATAGATGGGATAACGCTGCGACCAATTGGTTGAACCTGGGGACCGGGTTGCGCGACGTCTATATCCCCGGCGATAATGCGATTTTCGACGACACCGCGACCGTGCACACCATCAACGTGGCGACCCCCGTGATGGGTGCGATTACGCTGTCCAACAATGCCACCGCCTACACTTTGACCGGCAATGGGTTGATCAGCGCCAGCCTGGACGCGGAAGGGACGGGCTCCTTAAGCTTGGCGGTATCTAACCCGCCGGCCCTTTCGGCCATCACTGCCAACTCCGGCTCGCTCATCTTCGACGTGCAGGGAGTCAGTACCTATACGAACGCTGCCCCGATCAGTGACAACGGCGCTGGCCAGGGGACGATTGTCAAGGTCGGAACCAACACACTGGTGCTGCAGGGGAACAATACAGCGTTCTATGGCGCCATCGTTGTTACCAACGGCACTTTGCAATATACCAATAACGCCGCCCTAGGCTATTACACCGCGCCGCTTTATGTCACCAACCAAGGCACGCTGGACTTGAACCACACAGTCGCCGGTTACAAGAATATTGTGATCTCCGGCGCGGGCTTCAACGGCCAGGGAGCGGTGAACAATTCCGGCGCCCAACTGGTCACTGGAGGGGTTGAGAGCCTGACTCTGGCGGGCGATGCCACTATCGGCGCTTTCGGCGCCCGCTGGAATGTTCAGGATGCCTGCGCAAACTGTGGTGGCGTCCTAAACGGCAACGGCCACAACCTCACCAAGGTGGGTCCTCAGGTTATCTTCGTCGTGGGCTGCGGCGAAACCGGCTTGGGCAACATTGACGTGGCCGCCGGCCGGCTGGGCTTCCAAGACAACGTGACGCTGGGCATTCCAACCGCTACGTTGACGGTGGAGTCCAATGCCACACTCTCGCTCTTCGGCTTGGCAAATTCCCTCCAGGCTGATGGGGGCCTGAACAAGATTCTGGTTCTCAACAACGGCAGCATCCTGGACAACGCTGGCGGCAGCAACAACTTTGACGGCCCGGTGACACTGGTTGGCACCAGCAATCTGTTCGGTCTGCGCACCGACCTGCATCTCTGGAACAGCGTCGGCGGCGCGGGCGGATTGGTTGTGGGCCAGAGCCCGGTCGGCGGCGGCGGCGGGAATTTGTGGTTGGAGGGCGCCAATTTTTACACCGGCCCAACCATCATCAATAGCGGCCATGGCATCGTGGTGGGAGCCAGCTCTTCACTCGGCAACAGTTCGTTGATTGAAGTGGACGGCGGCGCCCGGTTGGACGTCTCCGCGCTGGCCGCGCTGAACTTAGGCGCGGGCCAGACGCTGATTGGCGCCGGCACCAACATCGGCAATATCGTCATCGGCAGCGGCGCCACCCTGGCTCCGGGCTTCCCCGACTCCAGCACCTACACGCTGACCATTCGTGGCAACCTCACCCTCCAGGCCGGGAGCACGAATGTGGTGGTCGTCAAGAAAGGCACTAACGTGGCCACTGACACGGTAACCGGCCTGACCAATGTTACCCTCGCCGGCACGCTGGTCATCAATAGCGTCGGCAACGCCCTGGCCAATGGCGATGCCATTCGCCTCTTCACCGCTACGAATTACCTCGGCAGCGGTTTCAACAACATCATCCCGGCAACGCCCGGCGCCAACCTGGTGTGGGACACCAGCACGCTGCTCAGCGACGGCACGCTGCGAGTGCTGCGCAATGGGCCGCCCACCAACCCGACCAACATCGTGGTCTCGGCAAGTGCCAACCAAGTGACCCTGTCCTGGCCCACCGACTACACCGGCTGGACTCTGCAGGCCCAGACCAATGCCCCGGGCCTGGGGTTGACTACGACTTGGTATGACGTGCCCGGTTCCGCTACAACCAACCTGATGGTGATGCCGATCGACGCCACCCAAGGCTCGGTCTTCTACCGCATGGTGCTTCACTAACCCGCAGGAGAGTCAAAACATGAGTTACGATAACGGAATCAAATCGGCGGCCCGATTGAGCCGCGGCGTTCAGCCGCGGCCCCCGGCCTTCACGCTGATCGAGTTGCTGGTAGTCATTGCGATCATCGCTATTCTGGCGGCGATGCTCCTGCCGGCGCTGGCCAAGGCCAAAGCCGCCGCTCTGCGCACGCAATGCTTGAGCCAGCAAAAGCAGATCGGCCTGGCGGTCCGCATGTATGGCAACGACTTCCAGGACTATGCGGTCTATCCCAACTGGGGCGTGAACAACCCCGGCTGGCTTTATACCCCAAACCCGCCGGGAAGCGGACCACCCGCCTTCCCAGCCCCACCCCCAGCCAACCCCAACTCCGGTTACTTCGGCGGTTTGCTCGCCGACTACATCAGTAAGAACTGGAACATTTACCGTTGCCCGGCCGACCCCACGAACACCCCGACCTGGTCGCTGCGCTCCGACCGCCTATCCACCTACATCATGCAAGGCGCGGTTCTGGGTTACCGCCCAACGCCGCCGCTGGGGCAAAAGACCCACCACCTCTATGAGATGAATTCGCAGGCGTACATGATGTGGGAACCGGATGATAAGATCGTTGGCGGCACGGTTCCGTGCTACAATGACGCCTCCAGCTATGGCAACCTGACTTATGGACCGAGCACGCGCCACAAGCCCGGGAGCATTGTTACCTATTACGACGGCCACTCGCAGTTCCTGAAATTCCAAGTTTTCATGAATGAAGGCACTCAGAAGCCCGGCCTGGGCTGGTGTGACCCGGATAGTCCAACGGGCGATGGCGTCGGTTGCGGTTTGCGATAGTAGGTCTCCGGGGTTGCTGTTGGGGCGAAATGCCGGGAGTGAGAGCCAAACCGGCGCGTCGGCTGTCACATCGCAACGGCTCAAGCTTGAGAGATTGTGGTTTGTTCACTGGTACAAAGACTATGTATTGCCGAACCAGCGGCCGCCGCTGGCTGGGGCCCTTAGCGCACCGCAGTCTGGCCTCTTGCTCGCCTATGAAAGCGCCCGGCCGGTGGCGCTGCTGCTCACCCAAAACAACCAGCCCATACGGTGGCGCGGCCGGATGCAATTGAGTTGGGGCTACGGAACCCTGCAAAGCTCGACCAACGTGGCCGGGCTTTACCATGCCATGACCAACGCCATCTCGCCACTCACGGTGCTGATGACCAACTCGCTGATGTTCTATCGTGTCCAGGAGCAGTAAAGCCCGTGTGCCCCGTGGACTCGTCAAGCTTTTTGAAGAGATTGAAAATAACCTATGGCTGACCTCTTTCATTCTTCGGGAAGTTCTTCCGCGTCAAGGTCTACTAACTGCCAGGGCACGCCGAGAGCTCAGAGTGGATTGCGGCCCGTGGCAGGGTTTGCCGGGCCGGAGTATTGCTCCGGTCAGGCACGCCTTGGAGCTTGCCAGGTCAATGTGGCCTGAGAACTTTCGCCAGCGTTGTTCGTCTTGCACGGCAAAAAACATGAGAACCTGGCCGCTTGCTCTTGTCTTGGCTTCATTGTGCGGCTATGTCCGCCCCGCCGGCGCGGCGGATACCGCCGCCACCAATCAGATCGGGCAGGGCGTCATTTACCGGCATTATCATTACGACAGCTTGTACGGCGCCAGGGAAAACATATTCATAACAGAGGTGAACCTGAACGATCCGGCGACGGCTATGAAATTCCCCTACCGGTCTGGAGGCGCTACGAGAACCGTCAGCGCCCACGCCGCGACAGTCCCTGGGGCAGTTGCTTGCGTCAACGGGCAGTTCTTCGACAACACCGGACCCATTGCTTTTCTGAAAGTGAACGGTGTCGTGCTTGCCGAGACGCAACCCAGCGCGCGGGATCAGCAGGGGGTTACCGACGACGGCCTCGGGCAAACCTCCAGCTTCGGCATTGCCCTTCGGCCCACGGCGGGCTGGGACGGCGTGAGCACGTCCAACGTGATGACTGCAGGTCCCGAGCTGGTCAATAACGGATTGAAGGTGACCGGTTATAACCAGAACGACGGCCTCATCACCAACCGCCACCCCCGCACCTGCACCGCCTGGACCTATGACAACCGTTTGCTGCTAGTCGTGGTCGATGGTCGCTCAACGGCTTCCGCCGGCATGACCATCCCGGAATTACGCGATTACGTCTATGGGCTTGGCCCCATTCGAAACGCTTTCAATTTGGATGGTGGCGGTTCGAGCGCGATGTGGATCGCCGGTGACGTTGTGAATGTCCCCTCCGACGGGCAGGAGCGCGCGGTGGTGGATGCGGTCGCCATCGCCGCCTCCCCCCCAACCCTCCCTGGCGCTCCTGGCGGTCTGACGGCGACGCGCTCCGGCACCAACATATACCTGAGTTGGCCGCTGGCGTCGGGCGCGATGAGTTACAACGTCAAACGTTCCAGCACCAACGGAAGTGGCTACCTGCAGATCGCCAACACGACCGCCCTCAATTACCTGGACACGAATGTCTCTGTCGAAACCACCTGGTATTACGTGGTCACCGGGCTAAACATGGTTGGAGAGAGCACCAATTCCCCACAGGCCACTGGCATGGTGACGGTGCCGCCGGCCAAGAGCTATCCCGCCTCGGTGCTGGCGCTGAATCCCCTGGTCTATTACCGCTTCAGCGATGTTAGAATCGGCAGCAGCGCTTTCAACGCAGGCAACCTGGGTCTGTTCTGGAACGGGACCTATGAGGGAGCTTTTGGCAGTGGAGCGGGCCCTCGCCCGCCGGTCTTCGTCAATTTCGAAACAACCAACCAGGCCCTGGTCCTCGACGGCTCTACCGCTGACGTGCGGGTGCCAGCGCTGGGCGTTCGCGTCACCAGCGCGACCCTCGCCGGCTGGGTTTATAAGGGCACCAACCAGGCCGCCAATGCTGCCATCTTTTTCCATCGCTCATCGCTGAATAACTTCGGATTGGCCGCGTATCCTGACCCCACCACTGGAGGGGACGCCTTGCGCTACACATGGAACGGTACATACTACACTTTTGTTAGCGGACTGGTTTTGCCGACCAATCAATGGGCGTTTGTCGCGCTGGTGGTCGAGCCAACCCGCGCCTCGTTGTACCTCCAGGACGGCACCGGGATGAAAACCGCCACGAAAATCGCCAGCCATCCAGGACAAACCTTTTCCGCCGCCAGTTACATCGGGTGGGACAGCTATGCCGCAGCCCGCCGCTGGAATGGGCTGATTGACGAGGCCGTGCTCTTTGACCGCGCTTTCTCGCCCAGTGAGATTAATACGCTCTACCAGGCCGGCATGTTGCTCCCGCCGGTCTTCCTGCAAATCCGCCAATCCCCGGGCCAGTACATCCTGGAATGGCCCAACGGCACGCTCCAGCAGGCGGACTCCGTCAACGGCCAATACTCGGATATGACCGGCGTCACCAGCCCCTACACCAACACGTTCAGTGGAACCCAGAAGTTCTTCCGCGTGAAGGTACGATAATGGCAACCCGGAACGCGAATCAAACCACGACGCAGAAAATTTCTCCATGTGAAAGGAGGATTTCTCCATTGCCGCCACCCATGGTTCCGGGAAGAATCGAGTCTGCAAAGCGTGGTCCGTGGCGGTGGTCCCTTGCGAGTTGCCGGCGGCCGAATTGAGATAAATTATGTTGGCTCAGCCTCTTACCTGTCCGGGGAGGTCCTTTCATTTGGACTGCAAGCCCGATGCGGAGCGTTGCTTGGCCCGTGTTGAGGCTTGGTTTCATCAGGCCATCATGGATCGGGTGCCGGTCCGCTTTCAGCATCATAACGCGCAACACGAGCGCGAGGCTCGGCTGGACCGCACGCGCTGGGCCAGTCTGGAAGCGCGTTGGCTGGATGTCGAGTACCAGCTCGAGGCCTTCGAACGGTCCCTCGCCGGCCGGGTTTTCCTGGGCGAGACCTTCCCGCTCTTCATGCCTAATCTGGGCCCGAATGTGTATTCCGCCTTTTATGCCGGACGACTTGAATTCGCGGACGTCACCTCCTGGTACGAACCGGTGATTACGGACATGGAGGACCTTTCGGCGCTCGAGGCCAACCCGTTTGCGAGTGACTATTTTCGCAAGCTTGACGCGCTGAGCCGCGCTGCCTTCGAGCGCGGGAAGAACCGCTACCTGGTGGGATACCCGGATTTGCACCCCAGCCTGGATTGCGCGGCGGCCTGGCGCGGCATCTCCGAGTTATGCCTCGACCTGGCGACTGAGCCGGAGAAAGTCCAGCCGTTGCTCGAGAAATCGGTCGCCGACTTCCACCGGATTTTTGACCATTTCGACACGTTGCAAAAAGCCCACGGCCAACCGTCGGTGACTTGGATAGCGCTGCCCACGGCAGGCAAGATGCATATCCCAAGCTGTGACGTGGCGGCCATGATGTCCCCGGCTTACTTCGCGCGGTTCTCGCTGCCGCTGTTGAAACGCGAGCTTGCCGGGATGACGCATTGTGTTTACCACGTCGATGGCAAGGGGGTTGCCCAGCATCTGGACCATATTCTCGCGTTGCCCGAGATTCGGGGCATCCAATGGGTCCAGGGCTTGGGCAAGGATGCACCGATCATGCAGTGGGTGCCCTTGTTAAAACGGATCCAGCAGGCCGGAACATCCATTGTCGTTGACCTTCAGTTAACCGAACTCGAACCGTTTATTGCCGCCATGAAGCCGGAAGGCGTACTGCTCTGCCTGGGAGTTGAGCCTGATTTGCAGGAAGCGGTTCTAAAACGGGTAGCCAAATGGTAGCCGGTATGAACTCACTGGTTGTGAAAAGCTAAGACAATATGATACCTCCTAAAAATTGGATCCGAGCATTACTGCTGATGTTCGCGCTGGTTGGGACAGCAGCAGCCTCGCTGGCGCAAACCTTTAATCCGGAAGACCGCGCAACCATCACGAAGCAAAGGAACACCTGGATTCTCCAGAACGACGCCTTGAGATCGGTTGTTGTCTTTTCCAACGGCAGTGTGGAGATGACGAGCTTCTACAATAAGCTGGCCGACCGGGAATACCTCACCGGAAGTGGTGAGCGTCATCTTTTTCAATACACCTTTGATGGGACGAACCTGGTTGCCAATGCCGGAGGGTGGTCGCTGGACGCCAGCGCCATCAAAGATATCAAAGTTTACGGGCAAACCTGGGGGAAGCAGCTTGCTGTCGAGATATCAAGGAAATGCCCCCAAAATGTCAGCATCAAGCTGGTCTTTGAAATTTACAACGGCTCTGCCGGGCTGAAGTACAGCACCTTCATCAAAAACAACGACAGTGCGCACGAAAAACAAATTAGCGCTTCGGACATCATCGCTCTGAATTTTCCCAACGAGCAGCATACGCTCTACTACGTTCCGCAGGGGATTACCTGGACCAGCACGAACGGCTCGCTCGTCGCCGGGAAGGAAAATTGCCTGGCTCGCTATGATACGGGGGACGGCTGGGTGATTTCCCCGGAAAACAACCACGCCACTTCCCTGGTCCCCGGGGGGTTCAAAGGGGACCCGGATAATCCGTTCCTTTTCCTCGATGTTTGGAATGGCACGCCCACGGTCAAAGTCTACAGCAATCCTAAGGCGGTGCAGTTGGTGCTCTTTCCCAAAGAAGAGGTCGAGTATTTCTCGGTGAACCTGGAGGTATTTAAGGGCGACATGTGGGATGGCCGCAAAGCCGCAGCGCAGCATTTGAGACAGCGGTTTAAATACCAAAATCCCTCCCGGATCTTGAGCGTAAATGACTGGTTCTATTCCAGCAGTGGGACCAGCCGGCCGGAAAGCTATTTACGCAGCACGGTCGTGCCGACCCTCAAAGAAATGGGCTTCGACACGATGCAAATGGATGCGCTGTGGAGCACGACCCGGGACACCATCATTCCCAACGCCCAAACCTTCACGACGAATTTGCCCGCGTTTGCCGACTGGGTGAACTCGCAGGGCTTGAATATCGGCTACTGGATCAGCCTCAGCGGCGCCAAATGGGCGCAGGGGAGGGACTTGGCCGATCCGGCCACCATTCGCCTCAGAAAAAAGCAAATGGAAGAGGTAGTGATCCCCCTGTTTCACGTCAAATGGCAGCAAATTGATTCGGGGCAGCTGTTCAAAACCGATATCGTGAAGCCGTATAGCCATCCCAGCGACAGCGTGTATCGCAAGTTCCTGGCCTTCAAAGATTACTGCAACTACATCTCGCACAAGTATCCCGATATTCTAATCCGCGAGACGTGCGAATTTGAAAACCTCTTCAAGGGCGGCTCGGCCAGCCTGATGGCCATCAATGATAACACGGTGGCCGGCAATTTTTGGGGCTCAAGCGGAGGCATGTATGGCAAGCCGCTCTTTGCCAGGGACCTGTTCAGTTACTTTGGCGTGTTTCCGGCCGAAGGCTCGCTGGGCTACGTCGGCCCCCTTCAGTTTGACGGCTCCATGGGGCAGATGTACCAATGGCTGACGGCCAGGGACATTGGCATCTATACAGATCCCGGCCTATTCAGCCCCGAGGATATCGCGCTCGTCCGGAAGTTTACCGATTGGATGCACAATCCGCGGATCAAGTCGCTGCTCAATGAGCTTGCTTGTCCCACTTCATCCGGCGGAACGTTTGACAAGCTGATGGCTCCTTATCTTTGGATGTTTGTCAATGCGGCCAAGGACAAAGCCCTGCTGATCGGCACGAGCACCGAACGCGCCCCGGCTTTGACCGGAAACCTCAGATGGTTGGACAGCAATAAAACCTATCTCCTCGAAGACATCTCTTTGTACAACGATGGAGTCGTCCGGTATGCTTTCATGGGCAAGAAGACCGGCGCCGAACTCAAATCTCCAGGCTTTGAGGTGAACTTTGCCCAGAGCCGAACCCTGGCCAAGGCCTTTTGGATACAGGAGCTGGCCACCGCTCATCCGCACGTGCTGTATGCGGATGACAAGGTCGTGTCATACTCGGAACACTGGGACGGCACGTCGCTGGTCGTGAATGTGAAAGGGGCGGCGAATACCACCGGCACGATTGTGGTGTACAAGAATGCTGTGGCCGATACCGAGATCAAACACGTTTCTATTGACGCGAGCGGTCATGGAACGGTGGCCTGCGACAGCTCAACCATTACGGCTCCTCTTCCGCCGCCGATGGAACCGGTGGTCTCGCAGAGCAACCTGGCGCTTTGGACGACGCGAGCGGGCTCGCCCTATTTCGCGCCGTTAAATCCGCCGCCGGTGGCGCCCACAAACCTGGCGCTGGGAACGGTGGCCAGCGCCTCGAACACTCTGAACGCCGCCTCCGCTCCCGGCAAAGCCATTGACGGCCGGCTGGACACGAGCTGGACAAGTTCCTCCGGGCAGACCAACGACCAGTGGTTACAGATCGACTTCGGCGCTCCGGTGAGCTTCGACAGCGTGAAAGTCCAGGAGCGCGAGCATTGTGAACGGATAACCTCCTACAAAATCCAGGTTTGGAACGACGCTTGGTCCGATGTTGCCCGGGGCAAGCGTGTCGGCAAGACTAAGGTGGATAGATTTCCTCCGGTTGTTGCTTCAAAAGTGAGGCTCTACGTCAACACGGCCACCGGCTCGCCCGCGATCGCCGAGCTCGCCGTGTTTAAAACGAAGGAGGCTCAACACCCCCCCAAATGAAATGCCTATGTCCGATTTGGAACAACTCTATGACGCGGTGGTCAGCGGTGACGCCAAGACCGCCCACGCCCTGACTCAACAAGCCCTCGCCGAAGGCGTGGACCCGCTCCAGCTCGTCAACGAACACATGGTCCCGGCCATGGACGAGGTCGGCCGCCGGTTTGAGTGCAACGAATATTTCGTGCCCGAGCTGCTCATCTCCGCACGGGCGATGAAAGCGGCGCTGGACCTCATCCGGCCGCTGCTCACGGCCCGGGGCGACAAGCCCATCGGCCGCGTGGCCATCGGCACGGTCAAAGGCGACTTGCACGACATCGGCAAGAACCTCGTCGCCTCGCTGCTCGAGGGCGGCGGCTTTGAGGTGATCGACCTAGGCGTCAATGTACCCCCTGAAAAGTTCATTTCCACCGTCAAAGAAAAGAACGCCAATATCATCGCGATGTCGGCGCTGCTGACGACGACCATGCCCGCGATGAAGACCACCATCGAGGCGTTGAAGCAAGCCGGGGTGCGCGAGCAGGTCAAGGTGCTGATCGGCGGCGCGCCGATCACGCAGAAATACGCCGAAGAGATCGGCGCAGATGGTTACAGCGAAAACGCTGTCGGCGCCGTCTCGCTGGCCAAAAAGGCCGTCACGAAGTAAAGCGCAGCAGCTACTCCGCGCTGGCGTACGGGCGCTTGAAATGCATCGGCGGACTGCGCGCCCTCGGCGACGTGGACACGCTCACCCAGAATCCACAACTCCTGACATAGGCGTCAGCAAATGTCCGCTTTTTCGCTCACGGACTTTCCCGAATGGCATAGCGAAGTCGCAGCCCGGAGCCTGGGAATTGGGTTTGCATTTGATTGAGTTCCTCGCAGGAAAGCATCCACGCTGCTCAGCTCGGCATCGCGGCCCAGCAGTGCCACTTTT
>OBLU010002041.1_pt1 | contig 18744 bp, 22 predicted proteins | sample 1518681 | NCBI WGS metagenome assembly OBLU01 (sample SAMEA3539304, study PRJEB22396) | soil metagenome | biome: tundra; feature: field; material: soil | place: USA | collected 2010-05 | depth 0.15 m | reverse complement strand
GCCTCGAGGGCGGCGGGGCTCCCGCCCCCGCCGATGGCGAGGAAGCGGTCGAGCGCCGCCAGCTCGCCGCTCAGCGCCTTGGGGTCGCCCGCGAGACGCAGCGCCCGCCCCGGACGCCCGGCGCCCAGCTCTGCGGCCAGCAGCGCGGTCTCCGGCTGGACGCCATGGCGGTCCCGGAGCCAGGCCTCGATGGCACCGCCCTCCACCAGGCCAAGGCTGAGCCGCCCACAGCGGGAGACGACGGTGGCGGGCAGGCGCTCGGGGCTGTGGGCGGTGAGCAGGAGATGGGTACCGGGGGGTGGCTCCTCGATGGTCTTGAGCAGCGAATTGGCCGCCTCCTCGGTCAGCCGATCGGCGCGGGCGATGATCGCCACCCGGGCCCCGCCCGCCCACGTGCGCAGGCCGAGAAACTCCTGGAGGCTCCCGGGGTCACCGCCGGCCCTCACCCGCCGGATCGAGATCCTCTCCTCCGGCGAGTCCTCCAGCCAGAGGTCGGGATGGGCGGCCGGATCCCCGGGCCAGGAGCCACGGGGCAGCAGCTCGGCGGCCAGGCTCAGCATCAGGGTGGTCTTGCCGACCTGGTCGGGGCCGGTGACGAGGAGGGCGTGTCCGAGCTGCCCCGAGTCGAGGGCGTGGCGGAGCCCGGCGACGGCGCCGGGGTTGCCGAGGAGGTCACCGAGCGCCACGCGGTCAGCTTGCCACAATGGCGCGATGCGCCAGGGCTCGATGCGCCAGCTCGTCGCCACCCCGGTCGGCGGGACGGGCGGGGCCACCCCGCGGGTGCCCTGGGACTGGACCGACGTGGTCATCTTCTTCGGCGCCTACCTCCTGGGGGTCTCGGTGCTCTCGGAGATCTTCTACGCCCCGGGGGTCGAGCGATTCGCGCGCGGGCTGACCCACGGGCTGAGCCCTCAGGTGCAGACGGCGCTCGCCAACTTCGCGGAGCAGACGGCGGTCTACGCGTTCGCGATCGCGGTGGTCGCGGGCCTCGTGCTCGGCCGCCGGCACGCCTCGCTGAGGGATCTCGGCTGGCGGTTGCCTCGCATCCGCTGGATCCCGGTCGCGGTCGTCTCCAGCCTCGTCGCCCTGGTGGTGCTGACCTGGCTCCTCAACCTGGAGGCGGGCCTGGTCCACGTCCAGAACGCCCAGGTTTCGACCGTGCAGGGCGAGTACGGCCATCAGGTCGGCATCGCCCTCCTGCTGCTCTCGGTCGAGGTTCCGCTCGCCGAGGAGACATTCTTCCGAGGCTTCGTCTACGGCTGGATGCGCCGCCACCTCAACGTCCCGGCGGCAGCGGTGCTCTCCGGATGCTTCTTCGCCGCCGCCCATGTCGGCTGGGGAACGTCCACGGAGGAGATCCTCTTCCTCCCCCTGGCCCTGCTCGGGATCCTGCTGGCACTCCTCTATGAGTACTCGGGGTCCCTGCTCCCCGGGGCGATCGTCCACGGCCTCTTCAACCTGGTGGAGACGCTGCAGATCCTCTGACCTGGATCGGTGAGTAGCGCGAAGCAGACCGCCTGCCAGGCGAGATCAGCCCAAGGCGCCGACGAGCACCGCAGGGAGTGCACCCGGAGGGCGCATGACCGAAGGAGCGCAGGAGGCAACGCCGGGATGGTCCGGCGGGTGGGATGAGATGCGAGTGTTTACTCACCGATCCAGGTCTGAGGAGTGTGTGCGCCGTCAGCCTGCGGCGGCGGGGGCCGTGGCGGCGGCGACGGCGTCCCGGACCCCGTGGTGGACGTTGCCGGCCGGGACCAGCTCAAAGACCCCGTACCGCTGGAGCAGGTCGTGGATGTCCTCGACGTGGGCGAGGTGGATGTTCACCGAGCGCGTCCGGAGGTCGCGCAGGAGGGTGAGCAGCACCTGACCGGCGGAGTAGTCGATGTCCGCGACCGGCGAGAGGTCGAGCACCACCCAGGCGACCGGGTGCGGGGCGGCGGCCACCAGGTCCAGCACCCGCTGCCGGAAACGGTCGGCGTTGGCGAAGAAGAGGGTGCCATCGAAGCGGTAGGCGATGCCGCCCGGGAGGGTCTCGATGCCGGGATGGGCGGCCTCCGGGACGAAGCTGCCGGCGGACCCCGCGACGGACACCATCACGGTGTCCCGGGGCCGGTAGGCGTGGCGGACGAAGTCGAGCACGGAGAGCGCGACGGCGAGCCCGATGCCCTGCTCGACCCCGACCAGGACGACGACCAGAGCCGTGATGGTGGCGAGCGCCAGCTCGTCACGGCGCAGCCTCCAGAGCTCGCGCAGATGACCGAGGTCGATGAGCCGGAGGCCAATGACGAAGACCACGGCGGCGAGGGTCGCGTCGGGCAGGAAGTGGAGCAGCGCGGTGGCGGCCACCAGCACCACCACGGCAATCACCGCCATCACCAGCTGGGCGAGCTGGGTGCGCGCCCCGGCGGCGTCCACCACGGCCGTCTTGGTCGGGCTGCCGTTGACGCAGAACGCGCCGGTAACGCCGGCGGCCAGGTTGGCGACGGCGAGACCGACCAGGTCGCGGTTCTCGGAGAGGGGTTCCTCGCGCTTCTGGGCGAAGCTGCGGGCGGTCGCCGCGCTCTGGGCCAGGATCACCACGAAGATCGAGGCGGCGACCCCGGCCAGCCCGGGGACCTGGCCCCAGGTGACGTGGGGGAGGCCGATGGGCGGGAGCCCGGCCGGCACCGACCCGACGATGGCGACGCCGTGCTGGTCGAGCCGGAGGGCGGCGGCCACGATGATCGAGACGGCGACCACCACCAGGGTGGCGGGAATCCGCTTGGACACCCGCTCGAAGAGCAGGATCACGGCCACCGCCAGGATGGCCAGCACCGCGGCGGGGACCACGATGTGGCCGAGAGAGGTCAGCACCTTCCCCATCTGGTTGACAACGCTGCCGCTCGCGTGGATGCCGAGCATGCTCGGCAGCTGGGTGAGCGCCACCTGCACGCCGACGCCGCTCAGGAATCCGACCAGGGCGGTCCGGGAGAGGAAGTCGGCGAGGAAGCCGAGGCGGAGCAGGCGGGCCACCAGCAGGTAGCCGGCGGCGAGCAGCGCGATCACCCCGGCGAGACCGACGTACTCGGGGCTCGCCGGCTTGGCGATGCCGATCAGGGCCGCGAACATGATCGCCGCGGTCGCCGAGTCGGCGCCGACCACAAGATGGCGCGAGGAGCCGATCAGGGCAAAGACGATGACCGGGAGCGCGAGGGTGTAGATGCCGGTGATCACCGGCATCCCGGCGATCTTGGTGTAGCCCATCGACTCGGGGATGGCCACGGCTGCGAGCGTCGCCCCGGCGATGACGTCGGCGACGATCGTCGCCCGGGTGGTGCCGTCCAGTCCCTGGATGAGGGAGAGGGGATTCTTCCGCGCGGGGGAGGCGGTGGCGTCGTGGGTCACGGCTCGGGGCAGTCTACCGCTGCGCCCCGATCGCCGCGGGCGTCGCACCGTGCCCCGCGGTTGCCCACCGGCGCCCGCGCTCCGGGTCAGGAGTCCGAGGGGGCGGTCTGCCGAGCCTCCCGCCGGACCAGCCGGATGCGCTGGAGGGCGGTGAGGTTGGTGAGAACTGCGAGCACCCAGAGGGCGATGATGAGCAGCGGCGGTACCACCAGCCCGACGACGGTGATCACCACCCGCTCCGGACGGGCGAGCAGGCCGCCGTCACAGGTGAAGCCGAGCGATTGCGCGCGGGCCCGCACGTAGGAGACCAGCAGAGAGCCTCCCAGGGCGACGATCACCAGCATCGCCGGGAGCTCTCCACCGCTCCGGGAGATGAAGTGGTAGAGGAGGGCGGCGTAGGTGACCACCTCGGCGTAGCGGTCGGTGGTCGAGTCCAGGAAGGCTCCATAGGGGTGCACCCGGTTGGTCACACGGGCCACGGCTCCGTCCAGGATGTCGAAGAGTCCGGCGAAGAGGAGCACCAGCCCGCCCGGGATGAGCCAGCCCAGGCCGATCAGGACGGCGGCGACGACGGTCACCGCCAGGCCGGTCAGGGTGAGGGCATTGGGAGTGACCCCGCGGAGATGGATCGCCGTCACCAGCCGGCGCGCCGCTCCGCGCACCCAATCCTGGAATCGCTGCGTGAACACCGCCGCTCCTCAGCTCGACCAGGCGAGGAGGGCGCGTGCCCGCTCGCGTGCCTGCGCATAGACGTCGAGGATCTGGTCGCCGACCACCCGCCAGTCGTAGCGCTTCGACTTCTCGATCCCGCGCCCGCCCATGCTCCGCCGGAGGCCGGGGTCGGCGATCAGCGACTCGAGGGCGCGGGCAAACCCCTCCGGCTTGCCTGGGGGCACGAGCAGCCCATCGCCTCCCGCCTCGACGACCTGGCTGAATCCGGGGATGGCCGAGGCCACCACCGGAACCCCGCTGGCCATCGCCTCGAGCAGGACGATACCGAAGCTCTCCCCGCCGCTCGCCGGTGAGCAGAAGACGTCGGAGCTCGCGTAGATCCGGGGAAGGATGTCGGCCGCGACGTGTCCCAGGAACCGGACGTCGGGGACCCCGGTCGCCTCGCACTGTCTCTCGAACGCCCAGCGCATCGGCCCGTCGCCGACGATCACCAGCCGGCAGTCGTCGCGACGCTGCCGGAGCTGGGCGTAGGCCTGGAGGAGCACCGGAAGCCCCTTGCGATGCTCCATCCTGCCGACGAAGAGGATGGTCGCCTGGCCGTCGCCGCGCAGCTCGGGGAGGGGCGGGAGGTCGGGGCGGAACCTCGCGCCGTCGATGCCGTTGGGCACGATGGTGTAGTCGCCCTCGAAGTAGCGGCTGATGAAGTCGCGCGCCGGCTGGCTGACCGCGATCAGGCCGTGGAGGCGCCGGAAGTAGCGGCCGAGGAAGGGGCGGCCGTAGTAGTAGCCCAGGTTGCGGCGCGCCATGGCGTGAAAGGTGCCGACGTTGGCGCCGCGGTGGAAGCGGAGCGTGGTGATCGGCAGCCCGGGCACGAGCGGCTCGTGGTAGTGGACGACGTCGAAGTCCTCGCGGTCGAGCAGGGCGCGGACCCGCCGTACCAGGTGGAAGGAGAGGGCGATCCTGGCCACCGACCCGTTGCCCCGCACCGGAACGCTGCGGCCGATGCGGACGAAGCCGGGGATGCCGTGGTCGTCCGGCACCCGGGACGAGGGAGCCAGGACCATGACGTCGTGGCCGCGGCGGCGCAGCTCTTCGGCCAGGTGACGGACGTGCTCAGTCACCCCACCCGGGTGGATGAAGTCGTAGGGAGAGACCAGGCAGACCTTCACCGCCGCCCCGGGTATGGGGTGCGGCCGCCCGCTGTCCGACCAGTCGCCGCCGGCCCGCCGTTCATCCCCCCTCCTCCCAGACGGGGTCGAGCACGTGCCACTGCTCCGGGAACTCCCGGATCCACTCCTCGAAGACCTTGAGGATCTCCATGACCACCCGGCGGAGCTCCTCGTGGCGCGGCGCGCTGGGGTCGTACGGGATCTCCGGGTGGACGAAGACGCCCACGCCGCCGCTGATCCGGGGGAGGACCACGGGCATGATCACCGACCCGGCGCGCATGGCGGCGTCGACCACCCCCACCGGGATGGGAGCCTCGGCCCCGAAGAAGGGGAAGAGCTCGCCGTTGCCGATCAGATCGCGGTCCATGGCCAGGGCGATGGCACCGCCGCTTTTGAGGATGCGCAGCACATCGCGCATCGCCGCGGCGCCGAGCCGCCGCGCGGTGACCTCGTCGGCGCCCTTGATGGCTGCGATGTCGATGGGGACGATCCGCACCCCCTGGGCCCGCCGGGATCCCACCACCCGCTCAAAGAGCTGGGGCGGCCGGATGTACTCGGCGAGCAGGGCCATGGGGAAGCCGAGGCTGTTGCCGGCGGCGAGCCCCTTTTCCCAGGATCCGAGGTGAAGGGAGATCACGGCGACACCCCGTCCGCCGGCCGCCGCCTCCGTGTAGCGTTCAAAGTGGTCGACGATCAGGCCGTTGCTGATGTCGTCGCCCTCGAAGCGCATCGCCATCACGTCCACCCAGGCGCGGCCCAGGTCGCGCAGGTTGCGGCGGACCACCCGGTCGAGGGCCCGCGGCTCGAGGCCCGGGAGGACGTGGGCGAGGTTGGCCCGGAGACCGCGGACGGCGCTAGGCCGGACGGTTCGGAGGACCTCCGCGCAGCCGACGGCCAGACCGTAGGCGGCCCTCCGCGGCAGCACCCGGACCAGCGACTCGGCAACCCGATAGGCGTAGTACGGCAGCATCGATCCGTCGCCGGGAGCGACGGCGGCAGCCCCGGCGGGGACCTCTCCGCCGGGGCCGCGCTCGATCTGACTGCCGACGCTGGTCATCGCCACCCCGTGAGGGCTCCTGCTGCGGTGAGCAGGCTATCAGGAGTGAGGAGGCTCGACTGCCTGCTGGGTGACCAGGGCCGCGGGGGCGGCGGGCTTGGCGTGCCCGTTGCCGGCCGCGGGAGTGGTGCCGGCGATGAAGGCCTCGGTCAGCTCCCGGGCACGGTTGTCCGAGTACTGCTTGGGCGGTGACTTCATGAAGTAGGAGGACGGGCCCTCCAGGGTGCCGGAGAGGCCACGGTCGAGCCCCAGCTTGCAGCAGCGGACGGCGTCGATCACGATGCCCGCGCTGTTCGGCGAGTCGACCACCTCGAGCTTCAGCTCCACGTTGATCGGGATGTCGCCGAAGGAGCGTCCCTCCATCCGGATGTAGCACCACTTGCGGTCGTCCAGCCAGCGCACGTAGTCGGACGGCCCGATGTGGATGTTGCGGTCGTCCAGCTTCTGGTCCAGCTGGGAGCGGACACTGTTGGTCTTGCTGATCTTCTTGCTGACCAGGCGCTCGCGCTCCAGCATGTTGAGGAAGTCGGTGTTGCCGCCGAAGTTGAGCTGGTAGGTGTTCTCGATCCTGACCCCGCGGTCCTGGAAGAGGCGGGTGAGCACCCGGTGGATGATGGTGGCGCCGAGCTGGGACTTGATGTCGTCGCCGATGACGGGCACCCCGGCCTTGCGGAAGCGGTCCTGCCAGTAGTCCTCACGGGCGATGAACACCGGCATGCAGTTGACCATGGCGCAGCCCGCGGCCAGGATCTGCTCGGTGTACCACTTGGTGCCCTCCTCGCTGCCCACCGGGAGGTAGTTGACCACCACGTCGGTGCCGCTCTCCTTGAGGACGCTCACGATGTCGGCGGTGGAGCCGGGCGCCTTGGTGATCACTTCTTTCAGGTACTTGCCGAGGCCGTCGTGGGTCATCCCCCGGACCACCTTGACGCCCTTGTTGGGGACGTCGGAGAACTTCACGGTGTTGTTCTGTCCGCTGAAGACGGCCTCGGAGAGGTCCTTGCCCACCTTCTCGACGTCGATGTCGATGGCCGCGGAGAACTCGATGTCGGAGATGTGGTAGCCGCCGAGATCCACGTGCATCAGGCCGGGGACCTGGTCTCCGGGCTCCGCGTGCTGGTAGTACTCAACGCCCTGGACCAGGGACGACGCGCAGTTGCCGACGCCGATGATGGCGACGCGGACTTTGTTGCTCATGAGACTCCCTCACTGACAGGCGCGGGCAGCGCCTCGGTGGTACGGCTTGGCTCGGCGGCGCCCTTCGGATCAGCGCCCGCCCCGAGAATCTGGACAAAACTCCGCAGGTTGCGATCGATGGCCTCGCGATCGAGGCGGCAGAGGACCTCGCGACCGTCGCGCCGGGTGGAGACCACCTGGGCGTGGCGGAGGGTCCGGAGGTGCCAGCTCATCCTCGGCTGGCTGACCTTGCACAGCTCGGCCAGCTCGGAGACCCGCACCTCGCCCCGCCGGGCCAGGATCTCGACGATCGCCAGCCGGGTCGGATTGGCCAGCCCCTCGAAGTGGACCGAGAGGTCGAACACCCCGGCGGCGATGGCTCCGGGGACGGCCCGGCGTGGGGGCCGCGAACGCATAACCGATTCTTTCATAAAGATACCTTGAATAAAGGATACGTTATGCGTCGCCCCGGGCGCAAGCCCCCCTCGACCGAGGCCCCTCCACCCGAGCCGCCCGCGAGCAGGAGCTCCCGCGGCGCTCAGCCCTGGATGTCGAGCTCGGTCCAGGTCTGCCCCGCGTCGGTGCTGATGTAAGGCGTACCGCCGCTCCCGCCTGATCGCCCGTTCGAAGGTGAGCTGGGTGGCGTCGGCGGCATCCTCGGCGCTCCCGAGGATGAGCCGGGCGAGACGATTCACCGCCCCGGCGTGCTCCTCGTAGGCCGCCGACCAGTCGATCTCGTGGTCCAGCACGGTGATCACAGACGATATACGCACGAAGGCGCCAGAACTTTCAGCCAGCTCGCACCGAACCTACTCTCGGCCGGTCCTACCGATGCGGACATCGTGCTACAGTGACAACATGTCGGTGAATGTCTCGGTGCGCCTCGATGATCAGTTGGCCGCGCAACTCCGGCTGCGGGCCAGGGCGGCCGGGGAGAGCCTCTCCGACCGTCTCCGCCGCTACGCCGAAGAGGGCACGCGGCGCGACGAGCATCCCCTGGTCACGTTCCGCGACGGACCGACGGGGCGGCGAGCCGGGCTGATCGGGGGCCCCGACGTCTGGGAAGTGGTGATGTGGCTCCAGGAGCTCGCGGGGGAAGCCGACCCGGCGGCCACGCTGGCCGCGGAGATGGAGCTCAGAAGGCCCCAGATCGAGGCGGCTCTCCGCTACCACGACGCCTACCCGGACGAGATCGTGACCCGGATCGAGCTCCACCGCCGCGAGACTGCCGCGACCACCACTGGGTGAAGCTCCTCCTCGACGAGATGTACCCGCCGGCGCTGGCCGCGGCTCTGTCCCACGTCAGCGTCGACGCCGTGACGGCCGCCGAGCTCGGCCTCGCCGGGCGCTCCGACTTCGACGTGTTCGCCGCGGCGGTTGCCGAGGGGCGCGTGCTGCTCACCGAGAACGCCGCGGACTTCGCGCGTATCGCCGGAGATCACGCAACGGCTGGCCACCGCTCCCCTGGTGTCCTGCTCGCGCTGTCAACCCGGTTCTCCCGCCGCCCGAGCGGCCGCGGCCCACTGGTCGCCGCCATGCGAGCCCTGGGCAACGACTCCCTCGAGGACCGAGTCGTGTACCTGCAGCTCTCCGATCCAGCTCGCCCGTGACGGTGGGACGGCGTGGCGCCGGAGGGCCTCCAGAGGTCCGTTTGCCCCCCTCCCCGGCTCCCGCCGCCTCCCCTTGAGTATCCTTGCGGCTCGATCCCAGGGTAGCCAAGTTGGTCAAGGCAACGGTCTGTAAAACCGTGTATCGCTGGTTCGAGTCCAGCCCCTGGGACCAACCCCCCCGGGTGCTACGGTCTCCCTTCCCGGGGCCGCCCGAGGCACCCGCCCGTCCCCGAGGCTCCCGATGACCAGCCCCCCCTCCCCCACTTCCGAGATCAACCGCCGGGCGGCGCTGATCGAGCGCAACCTGGCCGAGCTGCTGACGCGGGAGGAGCTGCCCGGGCTGCTGGCCACCGGTCAGCGGCTCAAGCATTACATCGGCTACGAGATCTCCGGCCGCGTCCACCTCGGCGGCGGGCTGGTGGCGATGGCCAAGGTCCGCGACTTCCAGGAGGCGGGCGTCGACTGCAGCGTCCTGCTCGCCGATTGGCACACCTGGATCAACGACAAGCTGGGCGGCGATCGCGATCGCATCCGGCGGCTCGCCTTCTCGTACTACGGCGAGGCGATGAAGGCGTCGCTGCTCTGCGTCGGCGGCGACCCGGCCGCCCTCCGACTCACCCTCGCCTCGGACGTCTACGCCGACCCCGCCCGCGACTACTGGGCCACGGTCATCGAGGTCGCCAAGCACACCTCGGTGGCCCGGATGCAGCGGAGCATCACCATCCTGGGCCGCAAGGAGGGGGAGCAGCACGACTTCGCCAAGCTCATCTACCCGGCGATGCAGGCGGCCGACATCTTCGCCCTCGGCGTCCACATCGCCCACGCCGGGATGGACCAGCGCAAGGCCCACGTGGTCGCGCGCGACGTGGCCACCAAGATCAGGATCAATACGCTCCGCGATGCCGCCGGCACCGCCATCAAGCCCCTGGCCGCGCACCACCCGCTGCTCACCGGGCTGCTCAAGCCGGACCGCTGGCCGGTCAGGCCGGAGGAGCGCGCCGACGCGCTCGCGGCCATGAAGATGAGCAAGTCCAAGCCCCGGTCGGCGGTGTTCGTCCACGACTCCCCGGACCAGATCCGGGCCAAGCTGCGGGGCGCCTTCTGCCCCCCGGGGGAGGTCGAGCTGAACCCGGTGATGGACTGGATCGAGCAGCTCTGCTTCGGTCTCGGGGATGCAGAGCTCCGGGTCGAGCGGAGGCCTGAGAACGGCGGTCCGGTGACCTTCTCGTCGATCCAGGAGGTGCGCGAGGCCTACGCGACCGGGGCGCTCCACCCCATGGACGCCAAGGCCGCCCTGGCCGACCGGCTGATCGACCGCCTCGAGCCCGCCCGCAAGCACTTCGCAGACCCGGAGCGGGCGGCGGCGCTGGCCGAGATGGAGTCGCTGATCACGGTCTGACCCGGCCGGGAGGGGTCAGCGCGACCGCCCGGGCTGTGCCGGCGGCGGCGAGGCGTACGCCGGCCCCCGTGCCACCGATGGCTCAGCCTCCCAGCTGATACACCACGCTGACGCTGACGCTCAGCTGCTCCGACCCCGCCTGCACGGGGACGGCGGAGCTCGCCTCGGGCGCGCCCACCGCGTACGAGATCGGCGGTGTGGTTGAAGTCTGGGTGTTGTCCGTGATGGAGACGATGGGCCCGAGGGCGACCCCGGCGCCAGATGCGAGCTGCCCCGCCTTGGTCTTGGCATCGGCCATCGCTTGGGCGCGGGCCTGGGCCATGAGGGAGCTGGTGTCGCTGATGGAGAGCGCCATCGACTCGATGCGGATGTCGTCGCCGACCGATCGTGCCGCGGCGTCGAGGACGGTGCCGGCGGTGCTGAGGTCGCGAAGGGTCACCGCCACGGTCTCGTCCACCTGGTAGCCGGTGATCGACTGGCCGTCGCTCCCATAGACCGGGTCGATCGAGAGGCTCGCGGTCTGGATGTCGCTCTGGTTGACGCCGCTGCCGCTCAGGGTCTGGATCAGGGAGTTCGTCTCGCGCTCGTTCTGGCTGAGGGCGTCGCTGGCGTGGGTCGCCTGGCTGGCAACGTCCATCTGGACGTTGAGGGTGTCGGGGGTCCCGTAGACCTCGCCGGCGCCGGTGACGGTGATCTCCGGCGGGCCCACCTGGACAGCGGAGGAGGCGGCGTGCAGGTCGAGTGCCGCCGGCGGCGCCGTCTCGGACGAGCGGGTGAGGACGAGGGTGGCGACGACTGCGGCCACGCCGAGGAGGTAGACGAGCCGGGCGGCCAGCGGACGCGAGATCGGCGAGGGGCGGGCGGCGGGGTCAGGCATGGGAGACTCTCCGTGGAGGGTGTTCCCTCCGATGACGCCGTCGAGCGCCCGGAAGTTCCCGCGGTCGCCGCGACGCGCACCCGTGCGCGACGGGGCCCACCGGTGCGCAGCCGCGGCAGCGCGGCGAGGCTGCTGACCCCGCTCTCAGTGGCGCGCCGGCGCCGGGCCCAGGGTGGCGGCCAGCGCGGTGAGCTGGTCTCGGGTGCCCATCGCCACCACGATGTCGTCGGGACGGAGCGCCTCGGCATCGCCGGGGCCCACCCGCAGGGCACCGTCGCCGGAGCGGAGCGCGAGCAGCACGGCCCCGGACCGGCGCAGGTCGAGAGCGGTGAGCCGGCGACCGGCGTCGGGCCCGACGACCAGCTCCTCGACCCGCATCGAGGTGTCCGCGCCCCCCACCAGCAGGTCGAAGGTGTCGACCACCGCCGGCTGCATGGCGAGCGCCGCCATCCGCCGGCCGCTCAGCGTGTACGGGCTCACCACCCGGTCGGCGCCGGCGCGGCGCAGCTTCTCCGCGGAGTCGGGATGGGACGAGCGGGCCACGATGTAGAGGTCGGGGCGGAGCGTGCGCGCCGTGAGCACGATGTAGACGTTGCGCTCGTCGGAGTCGACGGCGCTGATGAGCGCCCGGGCGCGGCGGATGCCCGCCCGCTCCAGCACCTCGTCACTGGAGGCGTCACCGAGGACGTGGAGCACCCGGTCCTGCTCGACGCTCGCGAGCCCGTCCGGGTTCCACTCGATGACCACGAACTGCTGCTGGGACTGGGTCAGCTCGAGCACGGCCTGGCGCCCGGTGCGCCCGTACCCGCAGACGATGACGTGGTCGCGCAGGTCATCCAACTGGCGCTGCACCCGACGGACCCTCCGGTGACGCTGCCACTCTCCGCTCGACAATAGCTCGACCAGCACACCGAAGGTGTAGAGGAAACCGATCACCCCGAAAGCGATCACCGAGATGGTGAACCCCTCTCCGGCGGCGTCCAACCGGTGAACCTCCTCGAAGCCGACGGTGCTCACGGTGATGACGGTCATGAAGAGGGCGTCGAGGAAGGGGTAGCCCTCGAGCAGCATGTACCCGGCGGTGCCGTAGACGAGCAGCGCGAGCAGGCCGGCCACGGCCACGGCCAGCCGGCGGAGCGGCCCTCGCGGCTCGGGGACGCCGGCGGGTATCACGGGGTCAGGCAAGGGTGGTGTCCGGCGGTGGCGGCCCCCACGTGTCAGCGATCGTCCTCGCCGGTGCGGCGCTGGGCGATGCGGTCACGGAGGGCGTCCTCCATCTCGCCCGAGCCGCCCCCCTCCCTCTGGAGCCAGAAGGGGATCTTCTCGCCGCGCTTCTCCGCCTCGGCTGCGCGCCTCTCCGCCTCGAGATGGCGGCGGAGGGCGGCGTCGACGGCCGCGTCGAGCGAGGCCCCTCCGGCGGTGAGGCCGGCGACCAGGTCGTCCGCGATCACGGCCGCGTTGGGTGGGGAAGAGGCCGGCGGCCTGGACCCGAAGAGGCGTCCAAAGAGCGACACGCGAGACCCTCAGAGGTCCACGAGCGGCACTGCCGGCCGGCGTCCGGTGCCGGAAGGCCACCACCTGCTCGCAGGACGCATCATCTGCCCGAGTCTACCCGGCCGGCGGCGGGAGAGGCGGCGGGCCAGCGCGCGGCCCCCCGGACCGGTATCCCACACTGGTAGCGTCATGTCGGCGCCGGCCGGCGGCGGCTCCTCTGCGCACCCGCGGCGACTGGAGCGCTCGTCCTCCGGTCGCCCGCCGCCATAGAGGAGGCCGACCCTGCCTGCGCTCGAACCCTACACCCGCCGGCTGCTGGGTCACGTGCGACCGATCGTCGTCGCCAACCGCGCCCCGCTGGTCCTGGAGGCAGCGGATCCGCTGCTCGGACGCCCGGAGCGGCTGGTCAAGGGTGGCGGTGGACTGGTGACCGCCCTCTCGTCGCTGGCCGCGGAGACCGGCGCCCTCTGGGTGGCGGCCGCGCGCGACGAGCAGGACCGCGAGCTCGCCGCTCGAGGCGATCCCGCCCAGCTGCGGACGGCGGACGGGACCGAGTACCGGGTGGCGTTCATCCAGCCCAGCGCCGAGGCCTACGACCTCTACTACAACGTGATCAGCAATCCGTTGCTCTGGTTCATCCAGCATTACCTCTGGGACCTCGCGCGGGAGCCGGTGGTGGACGCCTCCACCCGCCACGCCTGGCAGGACGGCTACGTCGCGGTCAACCGGATGTTCGCCGACCGCGTCATCCGTGAGGCGGAGGCGGGCGACCGCCCTGCCCTCGTCCTGATCCAGGACTACCAGCTCTATCTGGTGGCGAGGATGGTGCGCGAGCGCGTGCCCGAGGTGAGGCTCCAGCATTTCGTCCACATCCCCTGGCCGACCCCCCAGTACTGGAAGATCCTGCCCAAGCCGATCCGCGACGAGATCGTCCACGGCCTGCTGGGCAACGACATCGTCGGTTTCCAGACGAGCCGGGACGTCCGCAACTTCCTGCTCACCTGTGAGGAGAACCTGGGGCTGGGCGTGGACTTTCGCGAGCGCACCGTCTACTACCAGGGACGGGCGGTGTGGGTCCGCCACTACCCGATCAGCATCGACATCCCCAGCTTCGCCGAGCAGGTCGTGGATCCGCGCGTTCTGGACGAGGAGCGCCGGATCGAGTCCTGGCGGCCTGAGAAGCTGATCTTGCGGGTGGATCGCACCGACCTCAGCAAGAACATCGTGCGCGGCTTCCTGGCATACGAGAGGATGCTGGAAACCCACACCGACCTCCATCGCCGCGTCCAGTTCTGGGCGTTCCTGCAGCCCAGCCGTCAGGACATCGGTGACTACCGCTCCTATCTGGGCAGCGTCCTCTCCGTCGCGGCGAGGATCAACCGGCGCTTCTCTGCCGGGGGCTGGACGCCGATCCGCGTCGAGGTCGAGGAGAACATGCACAAGGCGATCGCCGCCTACAAGTGCTTCGACGTGCTCCTGGTCAACCCCATCTACGACGGGATGAACCTGGTCGCCAAGGAGGGGGTGCTCTGCAACACCCGCGACGGGGTGCTGGTCCTCAGCGAGAACGCGGGCGCCCACGAGGAGATCGGCGACTTCGCCCTCACCGTCAATCCCTTCGACGTGGATGAGACGGCGGAGGCGCTGTTCCTCGGGCTGGTGATGGACGAGCCTCAGAAGGCGGCTCGAGCCGGGCGGATGCGCGAGGTGATCCGGAGCAACGACGTCACCCGCTGGATCGGGAACCAGCTACAGGACCTGCGCGAGCTGATCAGCTAGTGGCCGAGGCCGGCGAAGCCCGCGATAATGAGCCAGGCGACCACCGCCGCCAGCGCCACCCAGAGGGCGATGAGCCCTGAGCGCCGACCCGCGAAGTCGCGGGCTCGCCGCTGCCGGAGCCAGCGCTCCCGGACGGCGAGGTCGTCGAGACCGCTCGGGGCCGAGGGTCGGGGCGCGTCAGCCATCACACCTCTTCAACGGGCTGGCGGCCGGAATGGTTACACACGGTCCCTCGGCTGGGGCGGACGCCCGCCAGAGGCACGGCTCCACCGGGTGGAGCCGGGGCCGCAATGGGCTGCGAGCGGAAACGAGGGACGACACGGGCGGTAATGGTGGCACGCGGAAGGGTGCCCTCACCGGCTCTTCACGGCCCGGCGTGGCCGGCCGGGGGCGGCGCGAGCCCTCGGGGGGCCCGGTGCCGACCCCCTGCCACCGCCGGGCGGCGGCTACCATTCGGGCAGCGGGGAGCGCCGGGGCCTCGGTCACGACCGCCAGGCGTCTCCTGGCGGAGAGGTGCCCAAAGCGTGGCCGCTGTGACCCAGGCCGCAAGCTCCGAGCCCACCCGGATCGGCCTCGACAAGCCCATCTACACGATCAGCGTGGCCGCCGAGATCCTGGCGGTCCACCCGCGGACCCTGATGATGTACGAGCACCTGGCCCTGGTGATACCCCGCCGGACCCCCACCAACCGGCGCCGCTACTCCCAGCGGGATCTGATCACCCTCCAGGCGATCCAGCGGCTCACCAAGGCCCACGGTCTGAACCTGCAGGCGGCCCGGCATGTGATCCGGCTGCTCCAGACCCTCGACCGGCATCGGATCCCGCGGCCCGACTTCGTGGCCGACGTGGACATCGCCCACGTGCGAATCTGACCTGCCCCGATCGGCCGTAAGGCATCGGATTGCGGGTTTGCACATCGCATAACGCCCGCTCCGAATGGACCCGGTTGCGCGGCTATACTGCCGGCAGGCTTTCGGTGCCACGGAGATGGCGCCAGCGGAGGAGGACAGCGGAGGCGATGGCGGACGAGGACGCGGTCATCGACGTCCTCCTGATCGAGGACGACCGGGACACCCTGGAGATGTACCGGACCAAGCTCGAGCTGGACGGCTACAGGGTTCACGTGGCGTTCGACGGTGTCGAGGGCCTGGAGCGGGCCAAGGAGCTGCTGCCGGACATCGTCTTCCTCGACGTCCGCCTCCCCCGGAAGGACGGCTTCGAGGTGCTCCAGGAGCTCCGCCGGCACGGTCCGACGGCCGAGACACCGGTGATCATCCTCAGCAACTTCGGTGAGAAGGACCTCGTCGATCGGGGGCTCAAGCTGGGGGCGTTGGAGTTCCTCATCAAGGCGCAGACATCGCCCGGAGCTCTCTCAGAGGGGATCAACGAGTGGCTGAAGGAGTAGCCGGGGGCAGTCCCGCGGGCGGCCCGCTGCCCGGCTCCCCCGGCCTGGACAAGCCCATCTACACGATCAGCGTCGCCGCCGAGATCCTGGAAACCCACCCGCGGACGCTGATGATGTACGAGAACATCGGCTTGGTCGTGCCGCAGCGGACCTCGACCAACCGCCGACGCTTCTCGCAGCGCGACATCTACAAGCTCCAGACCATACAGAGCCTGACCCGGCAGCACGGGGTCAACCTGACCGGCGTGCGCTACGTGCTCGCCCTGCTCAAGGCTCTCAATGATCACGGGATCCCGCCACCCGACGCCCTCAAGGACATCGACGTCTCGGCGCTGAAGATATGAGCGACGTGGACCGCGTCACCCGGCCGCCCGGGTCTGAGAAGCTCTGCTGATGGCCCTCCCGGAACCCGCCGCCACGCCCGGACCGGCCCCGTCGGTGATCGACGCGTTGCGAGGGATACTGGCCGACGGGGTGCGCTTCGTCCGCGCCGAGATCGGCCTGGTGCGCGCCCAGGGCACCGCAACCGCCAAGCGTGCCGCGTTTGCCGCGGCCCTGCTGGCCGCCGCCGCCTTCGCCGCCCTTCTGGTCGTCGTCTTTCTCCTCGGCGCCGGTGCCGAGGGGCTGGGCGGGCTCCTCCACCACCCCTGGCTGGGGTGGCTGATCATGGCGGGCCTGCTCCTGGCGGTCGGAGCGCTCCTGGGCTGGCTCGGCTACCGCATGCTGAAGAGAACGATCGCCGAAGGTCGCAGGGTCGGCGCCACCGTCAAGGAGGACCTGGAGTGGGTCAGGGAGTTGCTGAAGCAGAACGCGAACGGGAGCTGAGCAAGCAGGCGCTTGCCGGCGACGTCTCCGCTCTGGGCGCCCGGGTCCGGGACGAACTCGACTGGCGATCGAGACTCCGGCGGGATGGCTTCCGGTACGCCGTCATCGGGACGGCCGCCGTGCTCCTCACGGTATCGGTGGTCGTGCTCCGGTCGCGGCGCCAGAAGAAGGGGGACGAACCGGCCACGGTGACATCGCTCGACGACGTCGCCGCCCAGCTCGAGGAGATCAGAGAGGAGCTGGCCCGGCGCCGCAAGGAGAGCGGGCCCCTCTGGCAGAAGCTGGCACTGCGTGCCGCCACCACCGCGGCTGCCGCCGGCGGCGCGGCGGTGGCACGCCGGGCGATGGAGCGGCTGGCCGGGTCTGACGAACCCGCGCACGGTACGGATCCCGACTCCCGGGCGTGAGGCCGGAGCCGGGGCGAGCCCGGCTCAGTCGGCGGCGATGGCTCCCCGGCAGCGGGGGAAGTCGGGGCACATCCACACGGTGGAGCCCCGGCGCTCCATCGGCCGCTCGCAGATCGGGCACACCGGCCGGAGCGGGACCTCGGGTCGCGGCTTGGGTCGCTTGGCGGGCCGGCGCAGGAGACGCATCACCCGTCCTTATACACCGCTATACACCGCCCGCGAGGCGCCGTCCGGAGATCAGGGGAGTCCCCGCCGGAGCTGGGACCGGACCCGGACGGTGGCGAGGCGAGCGGGCACCGACCGGAGGTGCGCGATGGCGAGGGCGGGCAGGATCGGGCCAATGAGGAGCACGGTGAGCAGGAGCTGGTCCGACTGAACGGCGAGCTGGGTGGCGGCCAGCGCCGCCGCGACCAGGAGGATGACCACCGGGACCAGGAGCATGGGACGAGGCTAGGCCGCCGAACCTTTCAGCTCGGTGACCGGATCGGGCCCGAGGACAGCTCAGGCGGGACTAAGGCCGAGAGTGGTAACGCTCTTGTAAGGTTCGGATGGTCAGCATCCTGCCGATCACGTTACGGACGAATGGGGAGATTCCTTGTCCGCGAAGTCCGCGGCGGACGCGGTTCGGCGCGGGCGCGAAAGCGTGCCCGCCGATGACCGCCCGGTCCACCACCTCGCCCCTGCCGTGCCCGCCCAGGCCGGCCCGGGGGCGCACGCGAGAAGACTGACGACCCGACGCCGACTGCTCCTCGCCGGGCTGCAGCTGATCGTGCTCCTCATCAGTGCGGCGGTCATCTACCTCCTGGTCCGCAAGGTGAACCCGGGGCAGGTGGTCAGCAAGGCCGGGCACGTCTCCTGGAGGCTGGTGGGGGTGGCGATAGCCCTCAACCTCGTGACCACCCTGCTCCGTGCCCGGAGATCTCAGATCCTCCTCACGCGCCTCGGCCAGCATGTCCCGTTCGTCCGGATGAACTGGGTGGACCTGGCGGGCCAGACCCTCAGCTGGCTGACCCCGGCTGCGAGCGGTGACCTCTCGCGACCCTACCTCTGGCGCAATCACGACCGCGTGCCGGTGAGTGCGGGGGTCGCGACCGTGGTGTACGAGCGGCTGGTCACCATCGTCCAGCTCGGGATCGTCGGCGGGGTGCTCGCCGCCGCCATCTACCTGCCCGCGCTCGAAACGGCGGGTCTGGCGGTGGTCGGCCTGGTCCTCCTCGCCTCCCCCTGGTGGGCCAGCGTGGTCACCCGGCACTACTTCACGACCGGCATCCCACCCGAGCGCCACGGGCTGGTCGGCGGGATACTCCGGTCGCTGGTGCAGCTCGAGGAGCTGGGTCTGGCGCCCCGGCTCGGCGCCGTCTTCGCCTTCTACAGCCTCGTCGTCTTCGCGGTCAGCGGCTTCCAGATCCTGCTGCTCGTCTGGGGGCTCGGGGCCGGCGTCACGCTGGGCGTGGCCATCGCCGCCTACTGCGTCTCCCAGGTGATCGGCA
>OBLU010002040.1_pt1 | contig 18745 bp, 16 predicted proteins | sample 1518681 | NCBI WGS metagenome assembly OBLU01 (sample SAMEA3539304, study PRJEB22396) | soil metagenome | biome: tundra; feature: field; material: soil | place: USA | collected 2010-05 | depth 0.15 m | reverse complement strand
GTCGGCAGCCACGCGGTCGCGGCCAAGCTGCCGCGCCTCGGCCGGCCAAGGCCAATCTGATACTATTTATGGTCCAGCACGTCGGGCATCACGACAGCTATCCGATCGGGCAGGACGGAGCGCCGGGAGGACAGCGTCGTGGCTATCCAGCCGGCCCTCGGCGGCCCGCAGCCGGAAATGCCCACGCAACAGACTCTTGACAGCGGCGTAATCTGGGTCTTAGCTCGCGTAACAGGAGCTCTTATGCCCACTTCACCGGAAAACCTCGCAATGTTCGAGAGCGACTGGCCCGGTGCGGACTGGCGCGGCGAAAAGAACCCCCGGCTGCCCGGCCCGCGACGGGGCGGCGAACTCGGTGCCCACCCCCCCGGCCGGCTCGCGAAATTTCATGCTCCGGAGATCGTCTTCGGGCCAGGTGCGCTGGCCGAACTCGGTCACTGTACGGCGCGGACCGGTGCGCGCCGGCCGTTCCTGGTCACCGACCCCGGGCTGATCGAGGCGGGCTGGGTGGATGAGGCCGTCGCCTACCTGCGGCAAAGCGGGCTGCACCCGGCACTATGGCATGGCGTCACCCCCAATCCGAAGGATCATGAGATCGAAGCCGCCTTCGAGAGATATGCCGAGAGCGGTTGCGATGTGATCATCGGGCTGGGCGGCGGCTCGTGCATCGACGCGGCGAAGGGCGTGGCGATCTTGTCCGGCAACGGCGGCCGGATCCTCGGCTACGAGGGCGTGGACAAGGTCGTGCGCCCGATCCCGCCCACGGTGATGGTGCCGTCCACCTCCGGCACGGGCGCGGATGTGTCGCAGTTCGCCATCGTGACCGACACGTCGGCCCGCAACAAGATCACCATCATCAGCCGGGCGCTGGTGCCGGAGATCTCCGTGATCGATCCGCGCCTGCTCACCACCATGCCGGACTGGCTCAACGCCACCACCGGGCTGGATGCCCTGACGCACGGGATCGAGGCGTTCGTGTCCCGTGCGAACAACCCGCTCACTGACCGCCATGCGCTGCATGCGGTCGCGCTGATCACCCGCCACCTGCTGCGTACTCAGCTCAGGCCAAGCGAGACTACATCGCGCCTGGCCATGGCGCAGGGGTCGCTGGAGGCGGGCATGGCCTTCACCAATGCCATCCTGGGCGTCACGCATGCGATGAGCCACCAGGTCGGCGGCCAGCTGGACGCACCGCACGGCGTGCTGAACGCCGTGCTGCTGCCCCACGTCATCAGGTTCAATGCCGGGACCTCGCCGGAGCGGTTCGTGCCGCTGGCCGCGGCCTGCGGCATCCGCACCGAGGGCGTGCCGGCCGCGGAGGTAGCCCTGCTGCTCGCCGACGCGGTACGCAAGCTGGCCGATGAATTGGGCGTGCCGAAGGGACTGGCCGAGCTCGGCGTCACCGACGACATGGTGCCCCGGCTGGCCAGGACTACGCTGAAGGACGCCTGCCTGGCCACCAATCCCCGCGCCGCGAGCGCTCCGGATATCGAGGCGTTGTTCCGGGCGGCCTTGTGACGGGGCCGCCGTTGACCGGAGCAGGGCACGATGATCGTCCGGACGGCGATCTGGAGATCCTGACCGGCCTCCGCTCCGGCAAGCACTCGTACTACCCAGAGTATGTTCGCTCCGCCGAGCGCCTCGAGCACGCCGTGCAGGCGCTGGACCGCATCTCCCGTGTCCTGGTGCGCACCGCGGCCGGCCCTCGCACGCTGGTCGAGGAGGTGGTGCGCACCGCGACAGCGCACCTGGATGCCGAATGGCTGCTGTTCGCCGTGGCCGAGGGGGTCCTGCCTGCCGCGCGCCCCCGGTTTCTCGCGATGATCAGGGGTGAGCTGATCGACGACGAGAACAGGTTGCCGGCCGAAGTGACCGGGCATCTGGCCGTGCTGCGCAGTCGTCCGTGGGAGATCCAGTCACCGGACAGCGGCCAGGGCTGGGTGCGAGTATCGATGACCTTGGAGGACGAGCCGGTCGGCGGAATTGCCGCGCGGCCGGGCGCAGGGCTGGAGGTGGCCGCCACCGATCGCGCCATCTTGCGGGTGCTCGCCAACCAGGCCGCCGTGGCGCTGCATAACTCCTTCCTGTCCCACGCCACTACCCAGTTGCGTGGCCGCAGCGACCAGCTCTACGACGCGACGACAAGGCACGCCAGGGACCTGGCCGCCCGCAGCGCCGAGCTGGCCGAGACGCAGCGGCAACTCGTCGCGGCCACGCAGCGACAGGTGCTGGACGACGAGCGGCACCGTATCGCGCGCGAACTGCACGACAGCGTGACTCAGTCCGTGCTGTCCATCGGCATGACCATCGAGGTGTGCCGGGCTGAGCTAGCGGGCATGGCCGACCCAGCCAGCCAGATCGCCGAACGCCTGGTGCCGGCCAAGGATCTCGCGCGGCACGCGGCCGAGCAGTTGCGGGCCGCGATCTACGCGCTGCACCGCGCGGCCGACGAGCCGGCGGGTTCGCTGCCCGTCATGTTGCAGCGGCTGTCCACGGTGCACCAGCCCACCAACTTGCACGTGAAGGTAAGGCGGGAAGGGCATCCCATCCCGCTGCCGCCCGATGTCGAGCAGTCGGTGCTGCGGTGGACCGGGGAAGCATTGTTCAACGCGGCGACACACGGCCAGGCCACGTGCGCGCTGGTCCGGCTGCGTTACCTGACCGATGCTATGACCATCAGTGTGTCCGATAACGGGACCGGCGACCCGGCCCAGCTGCGCCGCGCGCTGCGGCTGTCCAGCGGGGGGGACCTGTCCGGGCTGCACCGGGGACTGGCGAACATGCTGGACATCGCGGAGAACCTGGGCGGAACGCTGTCCATCCGTCACTCGCGAGCAGGCGGCGTGCTTCTGCGGCTGGGCATTCCCCTGCCCCTGCGCGGCGTGCCCGGTGCCTGGCTGTAGCCAGTCGGCGGGACACCGCCGGGAATCATTGGCTAGGGCCAAAGGGCCTGCCGGGAGGTGGCCGAGGCCCGTATCCGGCGATGACGTCTGCCGTCATACTGACCGTCTGAGGCATAGCAGCCGTGGCCCTGGAGGAATGCCATGACCATCGCGTCGGGATCAGTGGCTTCCGGCTATCGGAGATTCGCGTCGACGGCAAGCCGATCGGGGGATGCGGTAGCGATGCCTGGGATACGGCCCGGCGAGCCCCAGCCGGACGCCGGGGCTCCAGTCACGATCGTGCTCATTGACGATCACGCGATTGTCCGGCAGGGCCTGCGCTCGCTGCTGGAACGCGAACACGACCTGCAGGTGGTCGGTGAGGCTAGCTCGCCAGGAGAGACACTGGTCGTCGTGGAGCGGACCCGCCCGATGATCGTGCTGCTGGACATGAAGCTATCGCCGTCCTCAGATAGCGACGGGCTGAGCCTGTGCGCCCAGCTGACCAAGCGCTATCCAGGGCTCGGGGTGCTGGTGCTCTCTACGTTCGTGGACGACGCGCTGGTGGTCAGCGCCATCCGGCACGGGGCATGCGGCTACGTGGTCAAGGATGTCGACGTCGTGGAACTGGTGCAGGCCATCCGCTTGGTCGCCACGACCGGGAGCGCGTTCGACTCCCGCTCGGCCGCCGCCATGATGCGGTCGATCCACGCCCCTCAGGCCCGATCAGCGCTTACCGACCGCGAGCTCAGCGTGCTGCAGCTGGTCGCACATGGCCTGAGCAACCGGGGCATAGGCGCGCGCCTGTACCTGTCGGAGACCACGGTGAAATTTCATGTCCGCAACATCATGCGCAAGCTCGACGCGACCAGTCGCGCCGAGGCAGTTTACAAGGCCACCGAGAACGGCGTGGACCTGACGTCCACTCCAGGCAGTTCTAGCCGACGGTGAGCACCAGCCAGCCTCCGTGAAACTCGTGCACCGAACAGTGATGGCCGACGCTGTCGCCCAGCTCACCGAGCTGGCGCAGATCAAAGGTGCGGATGTGGCCGTAGGCGGCGGTGGGTTCGTCCTCGACCGGCACTGCGACCACCACCCGATGGCGGGCGACACGGAGCGCCTCGCCGATCACGGCGCGGCCGTGATCGGGACTCACATGCTCCAGAAGATGGATGACGCTGACCGTGTCGGCCCAGCCATCTGGCACGGGAATCCGCGCCGCATCGCACACGAGGGTGTTCACCTGCAGCCCGCGCGCGGCCGCCACGGCGCTCAGCAGGCCCATGGTGCCACCGGACAGGTCGGAGGCGGTCACCGTATTGGCCGGCCGCTCGGCCAGCAGCAGCGGAAGGAAGCCGAAGCAGGAGCCGAGGTCGAGCACCTGGCCCGCCGGGATGAGCTGCAGTGCGTGCGCGTACACGGGGGCCAGCTCGCCGATCGTGGTGTGTTCGCGATCGGTCGCCGCGGCCGGCGCCAGCCAGCACTGGCGGACTCGGGCCAGGGTATTGCCATAGAACGTGCACCAGGCCAGCAGCGGGTCATCAACGCAGGACCGCACGACGCCGGTGAATACCCGCTCGAAGATTTCTACCCCGGACAGCCAGCCCGGCGCGAAGAGCTCTTCGGCCAGCAGCCCGGCTACGTCGTTGTCGAGCTGGTCGGGGGACAGCCAGTGGGTTACCTCGATCCGGCGGCCGCGCTCGGTCAGGCTGAAGTGGTCGGTACGGACGACGGGGCCGGCGTCCGTGTCGTGGCCGCAAGGCGGCTCGGCGCGCAGGACGCTGACGAGATGGTCGTCGTAGCGGCCGTGCGGGCAAGGCGCGAGCGGGTCGATGGTCTGCGGAAGCGACGGGATCAGGTTCGGCTCGCTCATCGTCCGGTCGCCTCCGCCGATATCTGCTGGGCTGCGTGCTGCAGCCCGGTGAGGTCGGCGACCACCTGAACTCGGTCGCAGAACTCCGCGTACTGTGGCAGGTCGCACGCCCCGAGTCCCCAGGAATACCGGGATTCCGGGGTCAGCCAGATCGTCTCGCGGACCCTCCGGGTGAGTTCGCCGAAGCTGTCAAGCCGGGCGTCGTTGCCGTTGCCCCGTCCGTCCCCGAGCACGATCAGCGTGGTGCGGCGATCGAGCGCGGCTGAGTGTTCCGACAGCAACTGGGTGAACATCGCGCCGTAGTCGGAGCTGGCGTCGACGTCTAGCAGCCCGCCGGCGGGCAGCCCGTCGAAGACCAGCCCGAGCGCCCGTTCCAGCGGGTGCTCGGCGAACAGGTCGGTGATCTCGACCGGCGCATCGACGAAAGCGAACGAACGGGTCTGTGTGAACAGCGACTGCATGCCGTAAACTAGGTGCAGCGTGAATCGCGCGGTCGCGCGCACCGACAGGGAAACATCGGTCAGCAGCAGCAGCCGGGGTCTGTCGGTGGTGCGGCTGGTCGTGATCGGCTGGAACGGGACGCCGTCATAGCCCATGTTCTTGCGCATGGTCCGGCCCGGGTTGACGCGGCCGCGCGGTGTCTTGCGCTGCCTGCTGGTCGGTGCGCCCCGGAGCTGGTGGGCCAGCCGGCGCAGCGCCTCCTCAAGCTCGGCCCGTTCCTGCTCGTCAACGGTCTCGGTCCGGCCGCCCTGTGCGGCTCTGGCCTCCACCACGGCGCCGCCGACCCTGTCCAGGTAGCGTCGCAGCAGCTCGGGCAGGTCGGTGATGATGCCTGCCAGCTGCCGTCGCAGCATGGCCAGGGCGTCGGAGTCCAGATCCTCGTCGGCTGTCTCTAGCCAGCCGAGAAGCAACTCCTGCTGCGCCACCGTCAGTGCGGTGTCGATCCGGTGCCCGGTGGCCGGGGCGAGCTGACCCGGCATGCCTGGGTTGTGCAGCCGGCTGGTTTCCAGCTGCACGGACGCTCCCGCATCCCGCGCGCTGTCAGCGCCCTCCTTGGATAGCACGATTTCGTCCGTCACCGACGCCAGGTCGATCTTGTTCGCTTCCTGGTGCAGGTTGTACTGCTGGGCGAGATCCTCCTGGCGGAAGTAATCCCTGATGTCCGCCGGCTTGCCATGACTGTGCCCCTGCTGCGGGAGCTCCGATGGCTCGTCGGAAACCGTGAACGACTCCAGCTCGCCCGTGTCGGCCAGGTCGTCGTGAGCGTGGCTGTGACCGTGCTGGCCGGCTGGACCGGCTACCGGGCGCAGCGAGAAGAACGCGGTGAACAGCTCATCGAAAAGCTCGTCGTCGCGCCGGTCCTTGATCAGCGTCACGCGCAGCGCCGCCCGCAGCGTCGGCCGGTCCGCGAGCACGCCAGGCTGCGCGGCGGCCAGCATCGCGTCGGCCGCCTCGGCGACCGACACGCGTACGCCGAACAGCCTCAGCAAGCGCACGAACCGGTGCAGGCTGCCTTCCACGCCCAGCTCCCTCAGCCGGGCCGTCGGCGGATGAGCGCCGCGAACGACCGGCTGCCCTGGCCCTGGCCGGGCTCGGTGCGCCGCGTCGGGCCCGGACCCGGAGCGCCGTAGTATCCCTCATCATGCCGGCCAGGCCGGTCCATGGCCGCCCGGGCGTCCCTGCCGTCGGCCTGGCCCTCCTGGCGGTCTCCGCCCCCCTGGCCCCTCTGGCCCCCCTGGCCTGGCCCCGCGCCGTGCCCGTTGTCGCCGGCGTGCCCGTGCTGGTGTTCCTGATCACCGTCATGCCCGTGCCCATGCTCGTGCGCATCGCCATGGCCATGGCCATCGGAATGGCCCGTGCCGGGCAGCTCCCGGTTCGGGTCGACCAGGCGCGGCAGCACCTCCACGGCGCGCTGCATGTCCCGCTCGTACTTCAGCACGATGTTGAGGGTGTCGGCCAGCACACCCGCGTCGAGCTCGTCCACGCCGAGCACGGTCAGCGTGCGGGCCCAGTCGATGGTCTCGGAGATGCTCGGGCTCTTGCGCAGCGGCAGCTCCCGCAGCCCGCGCACCACCTGGACCAGATGCCGGGCCGCGGCCTCGGGCAGCCCGGTCTGCTTGGACCGCACGATTTCGAGTTCCCGTTCCGCGTCCGGGTAATCGAGGAACAGGTGCAGGCAGCGGCGCTTGAGCGCGGCCGAGAGGTCCCTGGTGTTGTTGGAGGTGAGCACCACGTACGGCGGCGTCTTCGCCGTATAGGTGCCGATCTCGGGCACGGAGACCTGAAACTCGCCGAGGCATTCCAGGAACACCGCCTCCAGGGCCTCGTCGGCCCGGTCCACCTCGTCGATCAGCAGCACGGCCGGCTGCTCGCCGCGGATCGCGTCAAGCAGCGGACGGGCAACCAGGAAATGGTCAGAGAAGAACACCGCGCCGTGGCCCTCGATCCGTGCGACCGCAGCGGGGATATCCGGGGCGTCGGCGATGATGTCGTTGATCTTCTCGCGCAGCATCTGGGTGTACAGCAGCTGCTTGCCGTAATCCCATTCATAAAGAGCCCGGGTCTCGTCCTGTCCCTCGTAGCACTGCAGCCGGAGCAGCCTGCGACCGGTCACCGTGGCCAGCGTCTTGGCCAGCTCGGTCTTGCCGACCCCCGCCGGGCCTTCCAGCAGTACTGGCTTGTTCAGCCGCGTCACCAGGTAGATCGTGGTGGCCAGCCGCCGGTCAGTGATGTACCCGGCCTCGGCGAACCGGCTGACGACGTCGTCGATCGACGAAAAGGCGCTGTGATCGTCGACCGACTGGGTCACGTGTCCTCCGGTTCGTCCGGGCCGAGGTGATAGGTTGCCGTGAGCGGATCAGCTGAGCAGGTCGTCTAGGTCGCCATTCATGCAGTGGTCGACGACCGGCCGGACCGTCTCGAACGTGCATTCCTTGGCGTTGCCGGGCGTACAGGCGTCGCCGAGCACGTGATTGGTGATCCGGTCGACGTCGGCCGCATCACCAGTGATCGTCTTGGAGTTCTCGTAGAACTTCGTCGGCCCCATGCCCAGGCGGTTCTTGGAGTAGCTGTCCTGGGTCACATCAGTAAACTTCTCCGGGATGCCGACGTCCCGCAGCAGCCGGATGGCCGCGTTCAGTGCCGCCTCGGCGGCCCGCACCGCCGTCATGCCGTGGGTGTCCACGCCCATCTGGTCGGCGATGTCGGCGAACCGCTGGTAGGCCGCGGGCATGTTGAACGCCCACACCCGCGGCAGCGCGATCGCGTTGTTCAGCCCGTGGTGGGTGTCGTAGAAGGCACTGACCGCATGCGAGATGGAGTGGATGATGCCCAGCCCGCCGGAGTTGAACGCCTGCGCGGCGATGTACTGGGCGTACATCATGCCCTCGCGGCCGGGCAGGTCCTGGCCGTTCCACACCGCTGCGCGCAGGCTCTCCGAGGTCAGCTTGATGGCGTGCAGCGCGTTGCCCAGCGACGGCTGGAAGTTCAGCCGGGATACGTACGGCTCGGAGGCGTGCGCGAGCACGTCGAAGCCGCACTGGGCCGTGTAGTCAAGCGGGCAGTCGTAGTACAGCACCGGGTCGTCGATGGCCAGGCTGGTCACGCAGGCGTCATCGAACGCCACGTACTTGTGCGGATGATCCGGGTCAGTAGTGGTATCGGTGATGACGTACGCCCAGGAGGTCTCCGAACCGGTGCCCGCCGTGGTGGAGACGGCGATATGCGGTGGGTTCTTCGGGTTCTCTGACTTGTTGAAGCCCTCGAATTCGTTGACGCTGCGACCGTCGTGCGCCACCGAGATCCGGGCGCCCTTGCACGCATCGTGCGCCGAGCCCCCGCCGATCGAGACGAACGAGTCGCACTTAGTCTCCTGGAAGAGCGCCACGGCGTCCATCACGTTGTAGTCCTTGGGATTGGACTCGACCTTGTCGAAGAGCACCGTCTCGAGGCCGTGGTACTTCAGCGACTCGACGATCTTGTGGACGGTGTCGCTGCCCCGCAGGCCGGTGGTCATCACCAGGATCTTCCTGAAACCCAGCTTCTTCGCTTCCGGCCCGATCATCTCGTGAGCACCCGGGCCCAGCATCGCCCTCGGGAACGGGTGGAACTCCTTGATCGGGAATGGCTTGAGCAGTTCGTCAACCTGCATAGCGCACGGGCTCCTCTCCGTAGGTGTGCATCCCGCGCCGAATGTACGAGGACCGCTTGGGCCGGCCGGACGCTATCGCGGGAGCACCGTTGGGGCGAGGCTAAGCAGCGGCGCGGCAATGCGGAACCCACGCGCGCCGATTCCGCCCGACCGCGACCGCCGCGCGCCCTGACGTACAGCACCGCGCCTGCCCGAACGGAGGGCGGTTGGGCAGGTACCTGCCCAACCGGACGGGGCCGTGATGGCCAGAAGCATGGTGACGGGGCCGGTGTCCCGCCGTACGGTCACGAGCATCGGCGCCGCCTGCCGAATCCAGTACCCAGGCTCGCCGCCGCCCGCGAGGAGGATACCCATCCAGCAGGACATCCGAGCCGAGACACCTGTACGCGGCGCATCGGCGCGCATCACCGGGGGATGGCGAGAGGAAAAGAAATGACCGCGCTCAACGCAATTCCTGACGACTCTGTTCAGCCCGCAGCCCGCGTGGAACAAGCCGAGCCGACCGAGGCAGCCGTAGCAGGACCGCTGGCGGGCAACCCGGTCGTGATCGGGCTGCCCAGCTTCATCGTAGGGTCGATAGCGCTCGGCCTGGTGCTCGTCGGGATGGTCCCGGCCACCGCGGTGGGCGCCTCGCTGCCCATCATCCTGGCGGCCACTGCCATCGGCCAGTTGGTCACTGCGCTCTGGAGCGCTTCGCTCGGCCAGAACGCGGTGGCGTCGGTGTTCGCGATCTTCGGCGGATTCTGGTTCAGCTACGCGGTGCTCGTGCTCGGGCTGACGCACAAGTGGTTCGGCATCACGGCGACGGCGGCGACGTCCACCCAGGAACTTTTCCTGACCTCCTGGCTGATCACCATCGTGATGCTCACGCTGGCGACGCTGCGGCTGCCGCTGGCGTTCACGGCGATATTCGCGCTCGTCGACTTGGCACTGCTGCTGGTGCTGCTGGGCACGGCCAACGCAAACACCAGCCTGGTGAAGGCGGGCGGCTACGCCGTGTTCCTGTTCGCCCTGGTCGGGGTGTACCTCTACTTCGGCGCCTTGTCGGTGGCCACCGGCGGTAAGCCGGTCCCGGCGGGCAGGCCAATCCTGCACGGCTGATCCGCACGGTCAGGTGGCCGCGGGCGGGCACCGTACCTGTCCATCCGGATGGGGCGATGACGGCCGGAAGCATGGTGACACGGCCCGCACAGCCCCATACCGTCATCAGCATCAGGCGAAGACGGGCGGGCCGTCACCCGGTCCCGCGGCAGCCGACCCCAGGAGGCTTCTCATGCAGCAGGACACCCTAACCGACGCCTCGCCCGCCGATGCGCCGCCGCGCGTCAGCGACGACCTCGACGCCGGCCGGGAGCCCGAGATAGCTGAGGAGCTTCTGGTCGAGGAAATCTCGATCGACGGAATGTGCGGCGTCTACTAGAACGGGAGCCATCGCGATGACCGCTCCCTTCGACCCAGGTCGCGGCTACGGGCTCAACCCGGCGGTGGCGCTTCGCCCCGAGCCGTTCGGGGCGCTCGCGTATCACTTCGGCAACCGGCGGCTCTCCTTCCTAAAGGCGCCGGAGCTTGTCGAGCTCGTGCGCGGACTGGCCTCCCACCGCTGCGTATCCGATGCCCTAGCCGCCGTTCCCGAGGGCCGCCGCGATGCCTACCTTCGGGCGCTGGCCTCGCTGGCCGCGGCGGACATGATCGTTCCCCAGCAGGCCAGAAGCGAGGTAGCGTGACGATCGCCCGCGGCCAGGCCGCGCCCGCCGGGCCGGTACCCGCCCTGGTTGAGCAGTTCAAGGGCGGCCTGTCCGCGCCGATCTGCCTGACCTGGGAGTGGACGTACGCCTGCAACCTGTCGTGCAGGCACTGCCTGTCGTCATCGGGCCGCCGCGATCCCGGCGAGCTGACCACCGCGGAGATGCGGTTGGTCATCGACGAGCTCCGGGCCATGCAGGTGTTCTACGTCAACGTCGGCGGCGGCGAGCCGACCGTGCGGCCGGACTTCTGGGAACTGCTTGACTACGCGGTGGCCAGCCAGGTAGGCGTGAAGTTCTCCACCAACGGGCTGCGGCTCGACGCCGAGCGCGCGCGGCGGCTCGCTGCCACCGATTACCTGGACGTGCAGGTCTCGCTGGACGGTGCGAGCCGGGAGGTCAATGACGCGGTCCGCGGCGACGGCTCCTATGCGATGGCGCTGCGCGCGATGGAGAATCTGGCCGAGGCGGGCTTCCCGAACTTCAAGATTTCCGTGGTGATGACCAGGCACAACGTGCCGCAGCTGGACGACTTCGCGGCCCTAGCCGACCGGTTCGGCGCTCAGCTGCGGATCACCAGGCTCCGCCCGTCCGGCCGCGGAGCGGACGTCTGGTCCGAGCTGCACCCGACTGAGGCGCAGCAGCGAGAGATCTACTCGTGGCTGACCGACCGCGGCGACCAGGTGCTGACCGGCGATTCGTTCTTCCACCTCAACGCGCTTGGCGGCAGCCCGCTGCCCGGGCTGAACCTCTGCGGGGCCGGCCGGGTGGTCTGCCTGATCGATCCGGTCGGGGATGTCTACGCCTGCCCGTTCGCCATCCACGATGCGTTCAAGGCCGGCACCGTCCGCGCGCCGGGCGGTTTCGCGCGGGTTTGGCGGTCGGCGCCGCTGTTCGCCGAGCTGCGCACCGAGACATCGGGCGGAGCGTGCCGCTCCTGCTCCGAGTACAGCGTCTGCCAGGGCGGCTGCATGGCGGCGAAGTTCTTCACCGGCCTGCCGCTGGACGGGCCCGATCCTGAATGCGTCAAGGGACACGGCGCCAGCGCGCTGGCCGCCGTCGGCGGCGCGCCGCCCCAGGCGGGGACGGACCACTCGCACCGCGGCCGGGAGGTGCCGCTTGGCATGCCGTCGGTGCGCGTCCCGGCCAAGCTGTGCGACTCCAGCCCGCTGGCGGGAACGGCGTGAGCACGTCCCTGACCGATCCCTTCGACCTCGGGCCGCGGCGCGCGCCCAGCCGGGTGATGTTCGGGCCGCATGAGACCAACTTGAGCCGGGACCGGGGGATCTCGGCGCGGCACGTCGCGTACTACGGGCGGCGGGCCGCCGGAGGGTGCGGCGTCATCGTGATTGAGACGGCGAGCGTGCACCCGTCGGACTGGCCGTATGAGCGCGCGCCGCTGGCCGCGGACTGCGGGCCGGGCTGGACGCAAGTCGTTATGGCCTGCCGTCCGCACGGGGCCCTGGTGCTGGCCGGCCTGGGCCACGCCGGGATGCAGGGCTCGTCGGCCTTCTCGCAGTCCGCTCTGTGGGCACCGTCGCGGGTGCCGGACGTGACCTCGCGCGAGCTGCCCATGGAAATGGCCGGCCCGGAGATCGACGCGGTGGTCGACGGATTCAGCGCCGCGGCCGCCCTGGCCGCCGGAGCCGATCTAGATGGCGTCGAGATCAATGCGGGCCAGCACTCACTACTGCGTCAGTTCCACTCCGGCCTGACCAACCAGCGCGGGGACGACTACGGTCAGGACCGGCTGCTGCTCACCGAGCGGGTGCTGCGCGCGGCGCGCGCCGCGGTCGGCGGTGGGCGGGTGCTCGGGCTGCGGCTGTGCTGCGACGAGTTCGCCCCGTGGGCCGGCGTGACTCCGGAACTTGCCGCGGAGCAGGCGGCCCGGCTGGCCGCGTTGGCGGACTACCTCGTCGTGGTGCGGGGCTCGATCTACTCGGTGCCCGCTACCCGGCCTGACCTGCATACGGCAGCAGGCTCCGGGGCGGAACTGTGCCGGCAGATCCGGGCCGTGGTGGACGGCGCCGTGCCCGTGGTGCTGCAAGGCAGCGTGGTGGACCCCGGACAGGCGCAGTGGGCGCTGGACGATGGTGTCGCCGATCTGGCCGAGATGACCAGGGCGCAGATCGCCGATCCTGACCTCGTCGCCCGGTGCCGTCGCGGCGAAGCGGAGCGAGTGCGCCCCTGCGTGCTTTGCAACCAGGCCTGCATGGTCCGGGACAACAGGAACCCGGTGATCACCTGCATCGTCGAGCCGCGCAGCGGCCACGAGCTCGACGACGCCGACACCGCGGGCGCGGACCAGCCGCGGCACTCGGTGCTTGTGGTCGGCGGCGGGCCGGCCGGGATGGAAGCTGCCCGCGTGCTGGCGCTGCGCGGCCACCTGGTGCGCCTGGCGGAGCGCGGGCCGGCGCTGGGCGGCATGCTGGCGGCGGCAGCGCTGGTACACGGACGGCAGCGGCTGGGCACGGCGGTGGACTGGTGGCAGCGGGAACTGCGGCGCCTGGACGTGGCGGTATCGCTGCGGCACGCGGTCACCGCGGCCGAGCTGGACGACGCGCTGGCCAGCGGGATCCGTGTGGTGCTGGCCACGGGCTCGGTGCCCGGCCCGCGTGATTACCACGTCGCCGCCGGCGCGCGCGTGGTGGAGGCCGCCGACCTGATGGGCCTGGTGAACTCCGGCGCTCTTGACCGCTGGCCAGCCGGCCAGGCCGTGGTATTCGACCCGATCGGCGGCCCGATCGGAGTCGGCGTCGCCGAGCTGCTCGCCGCACACGGCCGGCCCACGTCGATCGTGACCCAGGACCAGATCGCCGGCACTCAGCTGGCGCTCACCGGCGACCTGGCCGATGCCAACTCGCGGCTGCAGCGTGCGGGCGTGGCCCGCGAGCTGCGCAGCCTGCTGCGGACCGTCACCGGTGACCATGTGCTGCTCGAGGACCGGTGGACCGCCGAGCAGCGCACGGTGGACTGCGCGTTCGTCGTGCACTGCGGGCACCGGCTGCCGGAGCAGGCGCTGTACCTGCACCGGCCGGGCACACCGCGGGCAGGCGACTGCGTGGCGCCCAGAACGGTACTCGAGGCGGTGCTGGAAGCGCGCCGGGTGGCGCTCGCCCTCGGCGCGGCCGGGGAACAGCCGGGCCCGGTGGCCGGCCAGCCCGTCCTGATCGAGGCCGGAGGCGGCCGATGAGCGCGACCAGCCGGTACCGGTACCTGTTCTCGCCGCTGCGGATCGGCCCGGTCGTGGTCAGCAACCGCATCGTGTTCTCCGCGCACCTGACCAACTACGCCGAGGACGGCCTGCCCAGCCAGCAGCACGCCGACTACTACGCGGCCCGCGCGGCAGGCGGCGTCGGGCTCATCATCACCGAGGAGCACTCCACCCATCCCACCGACTGGCCTTACGAGAAGCTGATCCACGGCTTCCACCGGGCGGTCATCCCCGGCTACCAGAAGATCACCGCCGCGGTGCACGCGCACGACGTGCCGATCTTTGCCCAGCTCAACCACAACGGCGGCCAGGCGTCGTCGATGTTCTCCCGGCGGCCCGTGTGGGCGCCAAGCCCCGTTCCCGACCCGTTGTTCCGCGAGGTGCCCAAGGCCGTGGAACTGCACGAGATCGCCGAGATCGTGGCCGGCTACGGCACCGTCGCCGGGCACTGCGCGGAGGGCGGGTTCGACGGCATCGAGCTGCAGTGCTCGCACTCCTCCATCGTCCGCGGCTTCCTGTCGCCCGCCACGAACAAGCGCACCGACGCCTACGGCGGCACGCTGCCGGGCCGGTCCCGGATCCTGGTGGAGATCATTGACGCCGTGCGCGAGGCCATCGGGCCCGGCCGCGCCCTGGGCGTGCGGATCTGCGGCGATGAGCTGATCGAAGGCGGGAGCACGCTGGAGGATGCCGTTGACGTGGCCAGGATCGTGGAGGCGACCGGCCAGGTCGATTTCATCAACACCTCGATCGGCGTGGCCACCGCGACGCTGTTCATGATCGAGGCGTCGATGGCCATCCCGCCCGGGTATGCCCTGTTCATCGCCAACGCCATGCGGCGGGCGGTCAGGCTTCCGGTGATCGGGGTGGGCCGGATCAAGGATCCGGTGCAGGCCGAGCGGGCGCTGGCCGAGGGGCACTGCGACCTGGTGGGAGTGGTGCGCGGCCAGATCGCCGACCCGGACTTCGCCGCCAAGGCCCGCGCGGGGTACCCCACGCATATCCGCACCTGCCTGTCCTGCAACCAGGAATGCGTCGGCCGGATGGGCCTGAACCGGTGGCTGGGCTGCATCGAGAATCCCCGCACCGGCCGGGAGGCCGTCTCCCTCCCGCCGCCGCGCGTGCGGGGCCGCAAGGTGATCGTGGTCGGCGGCGGCCCGGCCGGCCTGCAGGCCGCCGCCACGGCGGCGCAGCGCGGCCACCAGGTCACCCTGTACGAGCGCCAGCCGCGCACCGGCGGGCAGGTCGCTGCCGCCGCCTCGGTGCCATCCCGCGCCGAGTTCCTCGACGTGGTACGCAACCTGGCGGCCGAGTGCCAGCGCTACGGCGTGCAGATCAGCACCGGCGTGACGGCCACGGCCGAGTCGGTCCGGGCCGATTCGCCGGACGTCGTGGTGCTGGCCACCGGGGCGATCCCGCAGCCGCCGTACTGGGCCGGCGGTCATCCGCGCGTGGTGGACGTCCGCGACGTGCTCGAAGGCCGCGCCGAGCCCGCCGGGCAGGTCGTCGTAGTCGATGACCTCGGCTTCCACCAGGCCACCAGCGTCGCCGAGCTGCTTGCTGACCGGGGCTGCGCCGTGGAGATCATCACCCCCGGCATGGTCGTCGGCCAGGACCTCGGCATCACCCTGGACATGGAGACATTCAATATGCGCGCCCACGCCAAGGGCATCCGGCAAGCTACTGACCTGGTGGTACTCGGCGCGTCCGCCGCCGATGGCGCGTCCGGCGCCGACGGCGAGCCCGGTTCCGACGGCGAGCCCGGCGGGGTGGTGCTGACCCTGCTGCACCACCCCACCGGCGAGTCCGCGCAGCGGCACTGCGACTGGGTCGTGTGCGCCGTCCATCAGGCGCCGGAGGAGACCCTGTGGCAGCAACTGCAGACCGCGCCCTTCGAGGTGCACCGCATCGGCGACTGCGTCACGCCGAGGCGGGCGCACGCCGCCGTGATCGAGGGACACCGAGTGGCGGTGGCGATTTGACCATGCCCCCTATGACCATGCCCCCTATGACCATGCCAGCCGATATCCCCGTCCTGGCGGTCATCGTGGTGCGGGACGGCGAGCTGCCGGCGGGAGCTGACGAGACGGTGGCGGAGGCGGGCGGGGCCGCGCTCGTGCTGGGATCGGGAACCCGCAACGCGGCCGGCCTGCTGGACGCGGCCAGCAGGGTGTGGCTACTCGAGCGGTCCTCGGTCGCCCCTGGCGCCGTGGCCGCCGCGCTGGCGCAGGTCCTGGCGGGCGTGCCCATGGTGCTGCTGCCCGCCTCACCCGATGGCCGTGATCTGGCGCCGCGACTCGCCGCGGTGCTTGGCCGCCCACTGCTCGCTGGCGCTGTCCGGTGCGCGCCGGACGAGGTCGAGCTGACCAGGCTCGATGATCACCTGTCGCTGCGGGTCGCGGTGGACGGGCCGGTGGTGGCGACCCTGCGGCCGGGTTTCAGGGGCCAGCCTGAGCAGGTAACGCTGGCCGAGATAACCGCGCTGGCGGTGCCGGAGGACAAGCCCGGGCACGACGCCGAGAGCATCGATGTGCTGCAGCCGGAGCCAAGCACGGTGGAGCTGGCTGAGGCCCGCCGGATCCTGGGCGGCGGCGCCGGGCTGGTCCCTGCCGGGTCGGACGGCGCGGCCGTCATGCGGCTGCTGGCGCAGGTGGCGGAGGCGCTTGCGGCCAGCGCCGGTGCCACCAGGGTCGTCACCGACGCGGGCTGGATGAGCTACGACCGGCAGATCGGGACCACCGGCGTGGCGGTCAGCCCCGAGCTGTACGTGGCGTTCGGCATTTCCGGTGCCGCGCAGCACGTCGGCGGGCTCGGCGCGCCCGAGCACGTGGTGAGCGTGAACACCGACCCGTCCTGCCCGATGACCCTGATGGCCGATCTCGGCATAGTCGCCGACGCCCCGGCGGTGCTTGCCGAGCTGGCCGAGCGGCTGGGCGTGACCGCGGCGCAGTCGGCTCCGCCGGCGTCGGCGGTCCTGTCGACGGGGGTGAGCCATGCCGGATGACGTGATGACCGTCGACGCGGTGGTCGTCGGCGCCGGGCCCGCGGGCTCGGCGGCGGCGCTCGAGCTGGCCCGGGCCGGCCTGGACGTGGTGCTGGTGGAGCGCGGGGTCTTCCCCGGCGCGAAGAACGTCTACGGCGGCGTGGTGTACGGGCGGATCCTGGACGAGGTGCTGCCGCAGTGGTGGACGGAGGTGCCGGTACAGCGCTGGGTGACCCGGCGGGCCACCATGCTGATGACGCCGACCCAGGCGCTGACCGTCGACTACCGCAGCGACGCCTGGGATCGCCCGCCCTACAACGGGATGACGACCTATCGCGGCGATTTCGACTCCTGGCTGGCCGGTAAGGCGGTCGCGGCCGGGGCCCAGCTGGTGACCTCGACGGTGGCCACGAGCCTGCTGCGGGATCCGGCCGGCCGGATCGCCGGGGTACGCACCGACCGGCCGGGCGGCGACATTCACGCCAGGATCGTGATCGCCTGCGACGGAGTGAACTCCTTCCTGGCCAAGGAGGCCGGGCTGCTGCCGCGCACCGACTCGGCGCACACCACGCTGGGCGTCAAGGAGACCCTCGCGCTGCCGCGCGAGGTGATAGAAGAACGGTTCGGGCTGACCGGTGACCAGGGCCTGGACATCGAGATGGTCGGCTGCACCAGCGGGATCCCCGGCGGCGGCTTCCTCTATACCTGCCTCGATACCGTCAGCGTAGGCGTGGTGGTCGGACTTGACGGGCTGGCGGCGTCCAAGACGCGGCCCGAGGAACTGATCGGGACCCTCAAGGCGCATCCGGCCATCGCACCGTACCTGCGCGGCGCCGAGCTGAAGGAGTACTCCGCCCACCTGATCCCCGAGGGCGGGTATCGCGCCATGCCGCGGCTGGCTACCGACGGGATGCTGGTGGCCGGGGATGCCGCGTTCATGTGCCTGGCCGCCGGGCTCTGGCTGGAGGGGGTCAACTTCGCGATCGGCGCCGGGCTGGCGGCCGGGCAGACAGCCGCCGAGGCGATCGCGGCCGGCGATACCTCCGCAGCCGGGCTGGCCGGCTACCGGCGCCGGCTGAAGGCTAGTTTCGTGCTCGCCGACCATAAGCGGCTGCGCAACGCCGCGGACATCGTTCTCGCCGACCGGATGCAGCAGGAGTACCCCGGCCTGGCGTGCGATTTCGTCGAGCAGATCTTTACCGTCACCAACCCGAAACCCAAGATCGGGATGGCCAGGGAGTTCTTCCGCGCGGTCCGCCTCAATAAGGTCCGGCTGCGGGATCTGGCCCGCGACGGCTGGCAGGCGATGCGGGCATTCCGATGAGGGAGCGAAATCGATGAGTTACCCGGCAGTGTCGTTCGATCAGCGGATGTCCACCGTGGAGTTCCGGGTCGGGGAACGGGCGCATATCACCGTGGACTCCGATGTCTGCCGCTCCTGCACGACCAAGGACTGTGTGCACGCATGCCCGGCCGCGCTGTTCGTTCCCACCACCGACGGCGGCATCCTGTTCAACTACGAGCAATGTTTCGAGTGCGGCACGTGCTATCAGGTGTGCAACCGTGAGGGGGCCATCACCTGGGCTTATCCCGACGGCGGTGACGGCGTCGTGCTCCGGAGGGGGTGACGGAGCATGACGGTGATCGTGGCGGCACTCAGCTGGTCCTGGCTCGATGCCGAAGTCGATCCGCTCACCGGGGCTGTCAGTGCCGACCCGCACGACCGCGGGGCGGGCCGACCGGACCTCGCCGCCCTGGAGCACGCGCTGCGGCTGGCGGAGCGGTGGCAGGCCCGGGTGGTCGCGGCGACGGTCGGCCCCGGCGAAGCTGACGCGATGCTGCGAGACGCGCTGGCCGCCGGAGCAGCCGAGGCGCTGCGCGTCGAGCCGGCTAGCCGGACC